>Ga0265293_10005453_pt1 | contig 21198 bp, 14 predicted proteins | sample Munlanlewell138R_FD_192505 | JGI IMG/M metagenome (GOLD analysis project Ga0265293, IMG submission 192505) | Leachate microbial communities from a municipal landfill in Southern Ontario, Canada - Leachate well 138R | ecosystem: Engineered > Solid waste > Landfill > Unclassified | place: Canada... | reverse complement strand
TCAGCACTTGCATTTGAGCGGAAAGTAATCAGCATCTTCGGTTTCCCACAATAGATAAAGTAATACGCCCAGTTTACTACAAGAAGCATTTCAGGCCGATGATTTCATTTTTTGTTCGAGACGTTTAGGTTCGGCTTTTTTAAGGACAGAACCCACTCGTTCAGCCTTGTACCACACATTCAAATGAAAAAAACTGCTGCCCTGTTCCTGCTTGCCCTACCCCTTCCATTTGCCATCCATGCCAATCCCACCACCCCCCAGCCTGTGATTTGCTCTCCGGAAAAAACCGGCAGTCCCTGCCAAAACGTGTCAAAAAAACCCTCACTGAACCTGGGAGCAGGCAATCCCATCCACCTTATTACCGGCAATAAATACCAGCAGGAAACCGACCTGCCCATGCGGGCTTCAGGTCTTGAATTCGTACGTTACTACAATTCTTTGGGTGCCAACAAAACCCTGCTTGGAGAAGGCTGGTCACACTCCTATGAAACCCGCCTGTGGTTTGCCGGCGGAAAACCTCAAATCGTGCATGCGGACGGTTCACGTACCCTGTTCCAGCCACGACAGGGAGACACTGCCCTGGCCCAGGAAAGCAACCATGGCAAGCTGATTTACCATAACCAGGAACGCACCTGGACATGGCAATTAAAACCCGGCCTTGAAAAAACATTCAATGCCAAAGGCAGGCTCATCGACGTCAAGCTACCCGGACTGGCAACCATACGCATCATTCGCGATGAAACCCCGGGCCCAACCCAGGATGCCATCTTGGAAGTGCATGGCGGCAAACAGGAAAAGCTGGTTTTTCACTATGAAACCATCGGCAAGACAGCCAGACTCAGTCGCATTGAAACCCCTGCCGGGCTGTTTTTATACCGACATGACCAGCCCAAAGGCTATCAAGGGCAACGTCTGACCGGTATGCTACGGCCCGACAATATGGGTAAAACCTATTTTCATGAACCCGAACATCAGCATGGCAACCCTTTTCTGCTGACCGGCATCAGCATTCATGACAGCAGAGGAAAAAATGCTCTCAGAACAAACTCCTGGTCTTATAACGACAAGGGAAAAGCCATACGCTCCATCACTGGCCCTCAAGAAGATACCCGTAATCGTATTGAAATTGAATATATCAATCGCCCCAAAACTGAAAATGCCCTAGGCCTCACACGCGTTAAAAATACCGATGGCCAGCACACCGATTTTCATACTTCCATCAAGGGTGGAAAATATGTACTGGAAGCAATTGAAGGAGCTGGCTGTCATGGTTGCGCCATACCCGGCACCAAAGCCGAATATGACAGCAAGGGAAGAATGACCAGCCTGAATGGCACCCAGATTCATTACGATGAAAACGATAATATCAGACAACTGGACATCAGCCGCTCACCCTGGGCCGGGCTGCAACTGCACTACGATGAAAAAGACCGTCCGGTAACATGGTCCAGCAAAATTACAGGTGCCGAACATACCCGTTATAACGACAGAAACCTGCCGGTAGAACAGAAGTTTGCCAATGGAGACCAGGCTTTGTTTGAATATGATAAAGACGGGCACCTGGTAAAGGTGATGGAATCAACCAAAAACAAGGCTAGGTCTGTAACCACAAAAATAGTCTCACAACCGAAAAACAATTTTTTTGCCGTTGAATATAGTGACGAAAATAACGTCGAAAAAAAAGTGTTCTTTACGCTGCAAAAAAACACGCTAAACATCAATACCAGCCGTCGTCCAATATGGGTATCAGCAAATAGAAAAGGCATTGAGGACTGGATGCCCTCAATAAGATACGATGATGAATACATCTTTGAAAATGAGGGTAAAACCAAAATCCACCATTTACCCGAAGGGGGATACATTAGTTATTTTTATAATGAAAACAACAAACCCGAAACCATTATCTGGACCGAACAATCCGGCAAAAAACACCATTTAATCATGGATTCCAGCATTCCCGAAAAAGGCTATGTGCTGGGCAACCAGTTGGCCTTTCATGCCCTTAAGACCGATGCAGGACAAACCCAGCTTAGCTTATGGAATAAAGACAAACGGTTCTGGACCCAGACACTGGATTTCTCTGAAGACAACACCCTGCGCAGCGAAACCGTCATTGTGCCAGACGCAAAATACGAAGCAGGCCGCAATTATGCATATGATCCTTCCCAAAGAATGATCAGCACCAAAAGCAGCGCCCAATATAAAGAACAGGATCTGTCTGGCCAACACCATTATGCCTGGAACAAGGATGGCTCCAGTGCCGCTTATTATAATGGCAGCGATACCATTAAACCCGCTATTGAACGTGATGCCAGCGGTTTGCCACTCAAGATAAATGAGTTTGATCTTATTTACGATGCCAGTCGTAGACTTCGTTTCATAAGCAAAGACAAAAAACCGATTGCCACCTATCTTTATAACGCACTCGGTCAACGAATCCTCAAAAAAACGCCAAACAGCCACACCTATTATTACTATGAAAACAATAAGTTATCCGGTGAATGGACCACTTATAAAGACAAGCACTCACGGCGCGGACTGAATGGCAATATTGACCGCCGCTATATTTATGCTGGCAATCTGCCTGTGGCTTTCATTGAGTATGAAAAAGCAATGTTTCCCTATGAATACGCTTTACCACATGACGCATCAGCCCAAAAAGCACTACCTCCCCAACAACCTCATCAGTCAAAATTGTATTTCATTCATACAGACCACATCGGCCAGCCTTTCATGGTGACCGACCAAGAGAAGAAAATCCACTGGCTGGCCCATAACAGCCCCACTGGTAAAAGCCATATTCTGCATGCCGATATTGAATTCAACCTGCGCTTGCCCGGACAATATTACGATAAAGAAACCGGCTGGCATTACAACATGAATCGTTACTATGACCCGGGAGCAGGACATTACTTGGAGCCTGACCCGATTGGACCTGTGCCCAATAACGACCCTTTTGGGTATGCTGCCCAGCAACCACGTCTGTTTATTGACCCCTTGGGATTGCTGCTGTTTGCATTTGATGGCACAGAAAATAACAAATATTCAAATACCAATGTATTGAAGTTTACGAGGCTTTATATTGGAGACAAAAGCTATACCTCAGGAACAGGCAAGTTCCTTCCCACAACCCATACTGCTGGAATGCTTGATGCCGCATTAGGTTATAACATCATGAACATTATTAACCATCAAATCAATGAATTGGTTAATACCATACCTAATACTTTTAACATTAATAACACTAATAATCCCCTCTTGCCAATTGATATTATTGCTTTTTCACGTGGTTCGGCCATCGCCCTGATCTTTGCCAATATGCTGGCCGATCATACTGACGAACATGGTTTTTTCTCGATGGAATGGACCTCTCTTCTTCATGGAAAAAGAAAAGACACAATCAATGCCTGCCTTGACCTGCGCTTTATCGGTTTATTCGACAATGTACCGCAAATAGGTTACCGGGGAAATTTAAACGACCTTTACACATATACCGTTCCTGACTCATGGGACTGGATTGCCCATGCTGCTTCCCTGAACGAACACCGTAAATTATTTCCCCTTACCCCATTAGTGGGAGAAGGAAATAACTGGATAGAGCAAGGCTTCATAGGAGCCCATTCCGATGTTGGCGGTTTCACCTGGCAATCAGACCTCAAAGACCGGCTCAACCCGAAAAAAGGCCAATACGGAGATCTTGGTGATATACCTCTGGCATGGATGGTATGGCAAGCAGAACAGGCGGGTGTTTCCATGGAATCCTTAAGCAACCCATCAACACAGACCCAACCATTCAGTGGTATTGACAACCCTGTACTGCATGGTACACCTGCCAGAAGCTCGCCAAATCCTGACCTGGACCGGTACATACAAGAGCCCGGGAGTAATGCTACCGACAAATATCAACGGGAACATGCCACGCTTGGCCAAGCAGCCCGTCAGGAAGTGGAAAAATTCATTACCCGCTTCCCCGTAGACACCTCAGAAGATAGCCTACTTTCACAAAAAATTATTGGAACCGTAGATGCAACGCATTATGTAACGTGGCTGGAAAACGAACTCGGCTGGGACTCCCCATTTTAAAACATTAATAAGCCACGTGAATATGATAAGGACAAAGAATATCCAACGCTGTTCTCACAAACAGCTTGCCTACCCAACAAAAAACATAAGCTTAAAATAATTTGGTAAAATGAAAAAAATCCTCCTCCTGCTATTTCCGTTTGCCTGCCATGCCAACACAACTTCTGTTGATGCCGTTATCCGTCTAAGCAACATCAGCAGCACCGAAACATACGGCACCAATGAAAAAAACCAGCTTATCCTGCAAGCGTTTTCCAATGGTGACAAAATACAATTTGCCTATGATGAAAAAGGAAAATTAAACTATATAAACAAACTAAAGAACGGCAGCCAATGGGCTGATACGGTCAAGCTGGAATATAACGACCGAAGCAAGGCAACTTTACAGGATAATAAGAAAATTCTTGCCTTTAATAGACTCAATGAGGATGTCGTTGCGATAAAATCACTCAGACATTCAATTCCGCTGAACTCAATCATACAAATCAGCTATCACGACTATTACCGCATAGTCAAAGACACACAAACCATCGAACATATCCTGCCTGAAGGCGGCATGCTGACCTACCGCCATGACAGCGACAATAAAATCAAAGAAATCCTTTGGACCCCACGGTATGGCCAAAAAACCCGATCCATTCTGAACACCAGCATCCATGCTCCCGGCTATATCTTTGGCAACCAGCTGGTATTTCGTGCGCAATCCAAAACACCAGCAAAAACCCAGCTAAGCTTATGGAATGCCTACCGGAAACAACCGGTTTGGACCCAGGAGCTGAACTTTTCCACCGATGGTACTTTGACTGAAGAACGAACCAGTCTGCCTGCCAGGCAACTGCACAGCACAAGCCGATATTCATACGATTCACAAAAACGGCTAATAAACGCAACCGTCAATACACAGCATTATCAGCAAAACACCACCAGCCGCTACCAATATAGCTGGAACCCCGATGGTTCCAATGCCTCTTACACCAAAGACGCAAGCACCGCCACACCACAAATATCTCGGGACGCCAGCGGCCTGCCAACAAAGGTCGGCAATAAAAGCATTGAATTCGACAATGACCGAAAACCCGCGAAAATCACCCTGGATGAAAATGTTGTGGCTGAATACAGCTATAACTTCCAGGGCCAAAGAGTTATGAAATATCTCGCTGACCGCGCCACCTTTTTCTATTATGAAAACAACCGCTTAATAGGTGAATGGGGTATTCATGCCCATCACGATGACTCGATTTATGCCAATAACGGTGCCATTAGTCGCCGCTATATTTATGCCGGACAACTGCCCGTTGCATTTATAGAGTATAGCGGTGGGTATTTTTACGGACATGATGATGCCAGATTATTCCTGAATCCCGGCTCTAACACTTTTGGTGATGACATTCCCGCCTGGATAAAGCCTTATCTTGTCCGGATGGCCATACCCCTTAACCAGCGTACCGCAAAGCTTTTCTTCATCCATGCCGACCATATCGGACAACCCTTCATGGTGACAGATGAAAACCGTAATATCCGCTGGCTGGCCCAAAACAGTCCAACAGGAGAAAGCCATGTCCTTCATGCCGACATTGAATTCAACCTGCGCCTGCCTGGCCAGTATTACGACCAGGAAACCGGCTGGCATTACAACGGAAATCGCTACTACGACCCGGCTGCCGGTCACTATCCTGAGCCTGAAGTGCCAGGCGTAAAAACTGGCCTTCCGCCTTTTGCTTATGCCAACCATCAGCCACGCAGATTTATTAACCCCTTGGGTTTATTTCCGATTGCTTTTGATGATGCAGGCAAAAAAGCGTACGAAAGCACCAGCCTTGATCAAATCAAGGCACTTTATACAAAAGGGTCCGATTATTACGCAGAGCCACAAATACTCTTTGACAGAGCTGCCAAAGCAGCTGCCCTGAATATAATCCAGGCACACAACAACACCGGCGCACCATTTCCGCTTACGACACCCACTGACAACAATAAGCCAATCAACCTACCGCCACAGCCTGAAAACCAGAAGCAACAAACGTTTTTAGGCCCGCATGCCGCTATTAGCGGGGCCATTAAAAGTGGATCACGCCAAGCGTCCCCCACATCACAGCCAGGCATGTACAGCGATTTTTCCACCCTTCCCCTGACGTGGGTAGACTGGCGTAAAGAAAATGCCCCACAAAACTGTGATCCTGTCAGTAACGATGCCGCTGCCAGAGAGCAAAAGCTGGCCAGTAATCCAGAAAGCAAACACTACTATCATCACCCCGACTTAAGCAAAGCCAGCCGCGAAACAGCAGACCAACTCATTGCCCGTATCCCCGCCAATATTCCATGGTTCTCTTTTCCTGGACTGACCATTCCAAACCAAATAAACGATCCATCCAAGACACCCCTTTCTGGCAAAACGGACCGTTAAAAACGGCCAATATGCTATGATTATGGCAATTTCCCAGATTCATTGAACAGGCCGGTTTAATAACATTTGCACCCCATACGCTTCAAGCGTGACACATTCACCAAGTTGCGGGGGCAAGCGGCTTTTTTACCACTTTTTTATACAGTCAATTCCTATGCTCCCAGAGCTACAACAACAAATCCAGGCCGCGCTGGCCACCGCTGTTGAAGGCATTCTGCCCGGCAGCAACCCGGTTATCAAACTGGAACGCCCCAAACAGCCCGAACATGGCGATATTGCCACCAACGTTGCCATGCAACTGGCCAAGCCCAACAAACGCAATCCGCGTGAACTGGCACAGGAAATCGTCAATGCCCTGTTGGGTAATGAAGACACGAAATCTTTTCTGGCCGCTGCCGAAATTGCCGGGCCGGGTTTTATCAACCTGCGTCTTACCCAGGCTACCCATCAGGCCGTGGCCAACGTCATTGCGGAACAAGGCAGCGCATATGGCAATGCCCCCGGCAATGGGGAAAGCGTTATTGTTGAATTTGTTTCCGCCAACCCCACCGGTCCGCTGCACGTCGGGCATGCCCGCCAGGCTGCGCTGGGTGACTGCATTTGTCGCCTGTATTCCGCCAGTGGCTATAAAGTACACCGCGAGTTCTACTACAATGATGCCGGCAATCAAATCAACAACCTGACCATCAGTGTGCAGGCCCACGCCAAAGGTATTACCCCCGACTCAGAAGCATACCCTGCCGATGGCTACCGTGGCGATTACATTGCCGATATTGCCCGCGACTTCCTTGATAAAAAATCGGTAACAGCCGATGGGCAAACCATTACCGCTTCCGGCGATATCAACAATATGGATGATATCCGTCGCTTTGCCGTGGCCTACCTGCGTCATGAACAGGATCTGGACTTGCAGGCATTCAACCTGCAGTTCGACAACTATTATCTGGAAAGCTCTTTGTACAGCGATGGCAAAGTGGCTGAAACGGTACAAAAGCTGATTGAAAGCGGCTATACCTACGAGCATGAAAACGCGCTGTGGCTGAAAACCACTGAACTGGGTACCGGCGATGACAAGGACCGCGTCATGCGCAAGTCCGATGGCGGCTATACTTATTTTGTACCCGATGTGGCCTACCATGTCACCAAATGGCAGCGTGGATTCAACCATGCCGTCAATATCCAGGGCAGCGATCACCATGGTACGGTAGCCCGCGTGCGAGCCGGCCTGCAGGCCCTGAACATGGGTATCCCCAAAGACTACCCCGCCTATATCCTGCATAAAATGGTCAAAGTCATGCGTGGCGGTCAGGAAGTCAAGATTTCCAAACGGGCAGGCAGTTACGTCACCATGCGCGACCTGATCGAATGGGTGGGCCAGGACGCTGTGAGATTTTTCCTGATCCAGCGCCGTGCCGATACCGAGTTCGTTTTTGACATTGACCTGGCACTGGCCAAGGGCGAAGAAAACCCGGTGTATTACGTACAATACGCACATGCACGAATTTGCAAGATTTTACGTGACTCGGCCGATCTGCTGGCGTATCTTAAAGATGCGGATGTTTCTCTGCTGACAGCGCCCAGTGAAATCACCCTGCTGCGTCGACTGGCCGAGCTGCCCAACGTCATTCAGTTGGCCGCAAAAGAGCTTGCGCCCCACCACATTGCTTTCTGGTTACTGGACTGTGCCGCCGATTTCCATTCATGGTATAACGCCGAACGCATTATGGTAGAAGACCAGGCCCTTAAACTGGCTCGTTTGCGCCTGGCCGACAGCACCCGTCAGGTTATTGCAAACGCCCTTAACCTGCTTGGAGTTAGTGCTCCAGAAAAAATGTAATATGGCCAAAAGACGTACTACCCGATCCTCATCCTCAAGGTCCAGAAGCAGCAGCAACAGCAGCAGTTCGTTCTCGTCAATCCTGACCGGGCTTATTATTGGCCTTACCATTGCAGCGATTGCCGCTTTCATGCTAACCCGCACACCGCTACCCTTCAGGGACAATTCGGGCAATACGTCTTCATCGGGCATCAAAATGCCGGGCACCTCATCGTCAACGGTGGGCAGCACATCGCCCGGCAACCAGCCTTTGCCAGACCCTAACGCCTGGCTCAGCAATGATGGCCGCATCACCAGCACGCAAAACGCCCCCTCGGGCACGGGCAATCTGCCACCTCTTCGTCCGTTAACCTCGGCAGATCCCGTGAAAACACCGCCATCGGGCGTGTCACAAGACCAGATTGGCTCATTAATCAATCAGTTGCCGGCAAGCAGCGCACCCGTCAAGGCTAATAACGAAACCAAAACGGCAGCGCCTGCCAGCCCTGCCACTGAACAAAAACTTGCCCTGACCTCCAAAGGCAAAGACATTCCGCTTAATACCGCCCAACCCACCGCTACCGGCAGCCGCTATCTTCAGGTAGGTGCTTTTCGCAATGCCAAAGAGGCCGACTCTATCAGGGCCCGCATGATCCTGATGGGCTACAACGCGGAAATTACCAAAATTACCGTTAACAATGTGGAAATCAACCGGGTGCGGATTGGCCCATTCAAAAATGATGATGAGCTGAACCGCTCGCGCACCGAATTAAGCAAAGCAAAAATCAGTTCAACCATTGTTCGCTAAACTATGCGCCAATTATCTGTTGCGTCGCATTTCCATTCTCACACAAGCTGAACTTTTTGTTTTATAACTGGTCTTATTACGGTTTTTACTGTATTTTGCGCTACATCCGGCTTATTGTTCTTCAGCAAGAACAATAAGTGCAACAAGCCCCTGATCAATACTTTTTAATGCGAATAAACAATGATGATTAAAACAATTTTCAAACACACGTTTTCCGCCCTGGCCATTATGGGTGCCGCCGCTTTTGTTCCAGCCATGGCCCAATCCGGCATTAAATACATCACGCTTGAAACTACCCAGCCTTCAGACACCCCTGATAAAACCGAAGTGCTTGAATTCTTTTCATACAGCTGCTCGCACTGCGCTGAAATGGAACCCATGTTCCAGGACTGGAAAAAGCAACTGCCAGACAACGTGGCTTTCATACCCGTGCCGGTCGCTTTCAACGCGTCCATGCAACCCATGCAGCACCTGTATTACTCATTGGTGGCACTGGACAAAACAGACCTGCACCCCAAAGTATTTAATGCCATCCACAAAGAAGGCAAAAAACTGTTCAACCGCGATGCCATCATTAGTTGGGCTGTCGAACAGGGCATCAATAAAGACGAGTTTATTGCCGCCTACGATTCTTTTGGTGTAGGCGCCAAAGCCAAGCGCGCAACCGAACTGTCCGACCTGTATCAGGTACAGGCTACTCCTTCGATTGCCGTTGGCGGCAAATACCTGACTTCCCCAGGCATGACTGGGACCTATGCATCCAGCCTGCTGGAAGCACAGGCGCTACTCGACCAGGTACTGGCCGGCAACCAATAAGCACGTAATCAATCAGTGCCATGACCCGGAAAAACCGGGCATTACCCTTGACAGCTTGCAAACAGCGCCCCGTTTTTCTGGAGTGCTGTTTTCATTACATCAAACCGCCCGGGCTTTTTGCAAGGCCTGATCAAGGTCATCAACCAGGTCTATAACGCTTTCCAACCCGATATGTAAGCGGATGATCTGGTTATCTTCCCGGCTCCAGTAAGCATGGTTTTCCAGTGTCGGGCGATCCACCCACTGAATCAGGCTTTCAAAGCCGCCCCACGAATAACCAATACTGAACAGTTCCAGCGCATTCACAAACGTGCGAATCTGCCGGTCGGAAAGTGCCAATTCAATTGACAACATACCGTTGGAGCCCGTGCAATCACGCTTCCACAAGGCATGGCCGGGGTCTTTTTCAAACGCCGGATGAAAAATACGTCGGGTTTCTGGCAAGTCATCAAAATAGCGGCATACCTGCAAGGCACTGCGCGCATGTTGATCCATACGAACAGGCAAGGTGCGCACACCCCGAATCGCCAGCCAGGCATCATCGGCACTGACTGAATATCCCATGGCATATTGGTTCAGGTCTATCCGCTCGATAAGTGCCTTGTCTTTGGCCACCACCGCGCCCAGCATTAAATCAGAATGGCCACCCACATACTTGGTGCCGGCAATCACGCTGACATCAGCCCCCAATTCCAGCGGTTGACAGGCATAACCTGAACCCCAGGTGTTATCCACCACCAGTATCAAACCATGCTGTCTGGCGAACGCTGCCAAGGCAGGAATATCCAGCATTTCAAACAGTAGCGAACCGGGTGACTCGACATACAGGACTTTGGTATTGGTCTTGAGCTGTGCCTGCAGGGTCTCCACAGATTGTGCAGAAACATAGGTAAAGTCAATATTCATACGGCTTAGCACCGTATTGGCCAAGTGACGCACCGGCCCGTACACGCAGTCGGCCACCAACATATGATCGCCCGCACTTAACAAAGACAACAACGACATGGTAATGGCCCCCAGGCCCGAAGATGCCAGAAAACAGCGTTTACCCCCTTCCAGCTGGCAAAAAATAGATTCCAGTGCGGCATGCGTCTCCATACCCATGCGGCCATAGGTAACCAACCGCTCTCCCTTGCTTTTACGGCGGTAAGTGGCCTCAAGGTCTTCAATAGTATTGAAACGAACCGTACTGGTTCTGATAGAAGGCAGGCCAACCGGTGCAACCGGTGTGGTTTCATCACAGGGAGCCGTGCCAAGATGCTGTAATTGGGTAAGCAGGGATAATGTAGAGTCCATGGCGATATTCTTTGTTTTCAGTGAAATATTGACCCCCATTATAGGGGCAAGCCCGTTAAAATACCTTTTTAGTTTACCTGGCTCTACCCATTTTATGACGCCTGAAACCCTCTTTGTCTACTTTGGCCTGTGTGTCCTGTTGGCCATTTCTCCTGGTCCCGATAATATTTTTGTCTTGTTGCAAAGTGCCCTGCACGGTTATCGTACCGGTTTCCTGATTGTCTTGGGTTTATGTACCGGCCTGCTGTTTCATACTTTTATTGTTACCGTGGGCATTGCCGGGTTAATTGCCGCTTCTAATACCGCCTTTACCATCCTGAAGCTGCTGGGGGCCGCTTATTTGCTATACCTGGCCTGGGGGGCCTTAAAGGCAAGGCCGGTCAAGGCGGCCGCTGACACAACGGACAAAACTGCCGCGCCTGTATTAAGCGGTGGCCAGTTCTACCGGCGCGGCATTTTAATGAGCATGAGCAACCCAAAAGTCAGCCTGTTCTTTCTGGCCTTCCTGCCCCAGTTCACTAATCCGGCGATGGGCTCAGTAAAATTTCAACTGATTTTACTGAGCGTAATTTTCATCTTGTCCGCATTCATCGTGTTCTGCAGCATTGTTGTGTTTTCAGGCTATTTTGGCCAGCTTCTGAAAAGATCGGCCCGGGCGCAGGTCATGTTGAACCGCTTCACCGCGCTGGTCTTTGCAGGGCTGGCCGTCAGGCTGGCATTCAGCGTTAAATAACGGCAAACCGCACAATACCGTCGCTACCGGTTTCGCGATTAAGCTTGCCGTCAAAATACAAGGCATGCAAGTGTGCCAGCGCCTCGCCCATGGCAAAAGTTAGCTGGTGCAAGTCCAGCTCACGCCTGAACATGTGCGGCACCACATCCTTGGCACTCATGGGCTGCTGGCACAGCTGCAACACCTCGGCCAGGCGCTCGGCATGATGCTCGTGCTGCTGGCGAATCCGTTCATGCAAACCCTTGAACGGACGGCCATGCGAAGGTAACACCAGGGTATCTTCATACAGGGCCAGGTATTTATCCAATGACTTCAAATACAACGGCAGCGGATTGCCGTCAGGCTCATGATCAAACACGCTTACATTGGTTGAAATGCGTGGCAACACCATATCGCCCGAAATCAATACCTTCAGCGCCGGGCTGTACAAAGCCATATGCTCGGGCGCATGCCCATAACCTGAAATAAGTTGCCAATCGTTATTGCCAATACGTAACGTATCACCATCCATTAAACGATTAAAACGGTTGGGCGGTGTACAAACCAAACCAGGATAATAAGTGGCCCTGGCACGGATTTTTTCCTGGGAATCGGGGTCTGTCAGGCCATGGCGTGAAAAATGCCGAACCGCCACATCGCCCCCCGTACCCGCACCACCCACCGGCTGCGAAGACCACATGCGTGAAACATAATAATCGGTCATGCTCATGTAAAGAGGCACATCATGCTTCTCACACAACCAGCCCGCCAGGCCAACATGGTCGGGGTGCATATGCGTAACCACGACCCGCAACACGGGCAAGCCGTCCAATTCATTCTTGAATACGTCTTCCCATAAAACCTTGACCGGGTCTTTGGCAATGCCGCAATCGACAATCGTCCACCCCTTTTGCCCATTGATTTCATCGGCCAGCAACCATAAATTGATATGGTCCAGCGCAAACGGCAAAGGCATACGTATCCACTTGACTCCCGGTGCCACCTCGAGTGCAAAACCCGGCTCTGGCTGTTTATTCCCTAAGGGGTAATCCAGCTTTGCTTCGTTCACATTCATTATTTCTCCTTATTGACTTTTATATTTAATTCATGGATGATACTTTACGTTTACGTAAACTGTAAGTATTAAAATTAATTATGACACAAAGAACATGGTCTATCTCGGAATTGGCGCAGGAATTCAATATAACCCCGCGTACTTTACGATTTTATGAAGACCACGGCATTATCAACCCCCGGCGCGAAGGTCAAAAACGCATTTACACGCAAAAAGACAAAACCCGCCTGAAGCTGGCTCTGCGGGGCAAACGGCTGGGATTCCAGCTGGCCGATATCAGCAGCCTGATTGACATGTATGATGGCCCTGGCAGTACGGCTCCTCAGCTAAAACACTACATTGCCACACTCAACCGGCACAAAGAGCAGCTTGAAAGCCAGAAACGCGATCTTGAAGCCATTTTGCAGGAAATCCATACCCAAGAGGAGCACTGTATCGGGTTGCTAAAAAAGCACGAGCCAAGTTAATGTTGACGTTAACGTAAACGGAATATCTTATTTCTGTTATATTTCATATATATAATCTAAAGAAAAAACCTTCACAGGAGACAAACCTCATGAATTTACCCGGACTGAATTTCGACTTGGGCGAAGACCTGGACATGCTGCGCGATGCCATACGTACCTTTACCCAGGCAGAAATTGCCCCCCGCGCCCAGGACGTTGACCACAGCGACCAATTTCCCATGGATCTGTGGAAAAAATTTGGCGATCTGGGTCTGCTGGGCCTGACCGTTGGCGAAGAGTACGGTGGCACCAACCTGGGCTACCTGGCTCACATGATTGCCATGGAAGAACTGTCCCGCGCCAGCGCCGCCATTGCCCTGTCCTACGGTGCCCATTCAAACCTGTGCGTCAACCAGCTTAACCGCAACGGTACCGAAGCCCAAAAACAAAAATACCTGCCCAAGCTGATTAGCGGTGAGCATATTGGTGCCCTGGCTATGAGTGAACCGGGAGCCGGCTCTGATGTCGTCAGCATGAAACTGCGTGCCGAGAAGAAAGGTAACAAATACATCCTGAACGGCACCAAAATGTGGATCACCAACGGCCCCGATGCCGACACGCTGGTGGTCTATGCCAAAACAGATCCGGAAGCCCATCAACGCGGCATTACCGCCTTCATTATTGAAAAGGGCTTCAAGGGATTTTCAGTGGCGCAAAAACTGGACAAAATGGGTATGCGTGGCAGCCACACCGGTGAGCTGGTGTTTGACAACTGCGAAGTGCCTGAAGAAAACATTCTGGGTGAACTGAACGGTGGGGTCAAGGTCCTGATGAGCGGACTGGACTACGAACGCGCCGTGCTGGCCGGTGGTCCGCTAGGCATTATGCAAGGCGTCATGGACGTGGTGGTGCCTTACATTCATGACCGTAAACAGTTTGGCCAGTCTATTGGCGAATTCCAGCTTATCCAGGGCAAAGTGGCCGATATGTACACCACCCTGCAGGCCAGCCGCGCCTTTTGCTACACCGTTGGCAAAAATCTGGACCGCCTGGGCAGCAGCCATGTTCGCGAAGTGCGCAAAGATTGCGCTGCCGTTATTTTGTACTGCGCTGAAAAAGCCACCTGGATGGCCGGTGAAGGGATTCAAATCCTTGGTGGTAATGGTTACATTAACGAATACCCCACCGGCCGCATGTGGCGGGATGCCAAACTTTATGAAATTGGTGCCGGTACCAGTGAAATCCGTCGCATGCTAATTGGCCGGGAACTGTTCAATGAAACGAAATAAGGTAATAATAGCTTTTTAACTATTTGTCACATAACACCATGACCCATAACGCCGATCATCAACTCGTACAGCAGCTGGACAAAACCCTTCCACCCCCAGTGGAAGTGGCGCAAAAGATCCTGGCCGGGTTTGATCGGCATTATTCCCTGTTCCGTTATGTGGCCCAACGTGCCAAATCCCTGTTTGAATCACACGACTGGCACGGCATACAGCGGGTGTCCAAAGAACGAATCGAATACTACGACAGCCGTGTACGCGAATGCACCTATCAGGTCAACACTATGCTGAACAAGACCCAGGGCATGCCGCAAGAAAAACACGGTGACCTGTCTCCCCAGCTTATCAGTTACTGGCAGTCTATCAAGCAGGAATTTGTCCGCCTGCTTACCAACCACCAGCAGCCTGAATGCGCCGAAACCTTTTTTAACTCGGTGACCTGCCGCATCCTGCACCGCGACTATTTTCACAATGCTTTCCTGTTCGTGCGCCCGGCCATTGCCACCGAATACCTGGATTCAGAACACCAGTCTTACCGTGTTTACTACCCGCATATCCATGGCATTGAAAAATCCATCATCAAAATGGTGGCCGATTACGGCCTGGCCTCCCCCTTCAAGAACCTGCCTTACGATGCCCGTAAAGTGGCCCGCAAGGCCATTGGCATCTTGCGCCAGAAATTAATCAAAAGCGGCGGCAAGCGCATTGCCCCCGATTGCCAGATCCACGTCCTGAACACCCTGTTCTTTCGCAACAAGGGTGCTTATATTGTGGGGCGCTTCATTAATAACAATATTGTCTACCCGTTTGGCATCCCGCTACTGCACACGCCCGCCAACGAAATTGAACTGGATGCTTTCTTAAGCACCACCGATGACATCAGTACCCTGTTCAGCTTTACCCGCGCCTACTTTCTGGTCGACATGGAAGTGCCTTCGGCCTATGTGGCGTTTTTGTCGTCTCTGCTGCCCAGCAAACCCAAAGCAGAACTGTACACCGCCATCGGCCTGCAAAAACAGGGCAAAACACTTTTTTACCGTGACTTCCTGTATCACCTGAACAACTCGCACGACCAGTTTGACATCGCGCCCGGGATTAAGGGCATGGTCATGACGGTGTTCACGCTGCCTTCTTACCCGTATGTCTTCAAGCTCATCCGCGACCGCATCAATAAAGACGGCATGACCCATGAAATCGTGAGAAAAAAATATCACATGGTCAAGATGCATGACCGGGTTGGCCGCATGGCCGATACCTGGGAATACTCGCTGGTAGCCCTGCCGCGCAAGCGCTGCTCACCCGCACTGCTCGAAGAATTGCGCAGCCAGGTACCCAGTCTGATAGAAGAGACCGAAGACAGTATCGTGATTCGCCACGTCTACATCGAACGACGCATGACGCCACTGAACATCTTCCTGAGTCAGGCCAATGATGAAGCCCTGGACAATGCCATCAAAGGCTATGGTGACGCCATTGCCGAGCTGGCGGCGGCCAATATTTTTGCTGGCGATATGCTGTTCAAGAACTTTGGTGTAACCCGCCTGGGCCGGATCGTCTTCTATGACTATGATGAAATCCAGCCCATGCGCGAAATGAACTTCCGTGCCATTCCGCCGGCCCCCAACGAAGAGGCCGAGATGTCAGGTGAGCCCTGGTATCCAATACATCCCAACGATGTCTTTCCCGAAGAATTCGAACGCTTCCTGCTGGGCAATCCACGCGTACGTGCCGCCTTCATGAAGCACCACCCGCATTTGCTCGATTATAAATGGTGGCAAACACGCAAAGATCGTGTCGCTGCCGGCAAGATCGAGGATATTTTCCCTTATCCGTTCTCGCGTCGCCTGCATGTCAGTCGGCCTGAACTTACCAACCAAAAGGAATTGTAATGTCTGATCCTATCGTAATCGTTTCCGTTGCCCGTACCCCCATGGGCGGCATGATGGGTAGCCTGTCACCCTTGGCCGCCAACCAGCTGGGTGCTGTTGCCATTAAAAGCGCGGTTGAGCGCGCCGGCATCAAGCCCGAGGCTGTTCAGGAAGTCATTATGGGTAACGTGCTGCAGGCGGGCCAGGGCCAGGCGCCCGCACGCCAGGCCGCTTTGGGTGCCGGTCTGCCCAAAAGCGTTTCCTGCACCACCATTCATAAAGTATGCGGATCAGGCATGAAAGCCGCCATGTTTGCCCACGACATGCTGGCAGCCGGCTCTATTGACGTTGCCGTTGCCGGTGGCCAGGAAAGCATGAGTAATGCACCTTACCTGTTGCTCAAGGGGCGCCAGGGTTACCGCTACGGTCACTCTACCGTTTACGACCACATGGCCATGGACGGCCTGGAAGACGCTTACCAGCGCGGTACCGCCATGGGCGTGTTTGCCGAGCTATGTGCCGACAAATACAGCTTCAGCCGTGAAGAACAGGATGCATTTTCGATTGAATCCCTGCGTCGCGCCAAGCAGGCCGTTGAAGATGGCAGCTTCGAATGGGAAATTGCCCCGGTCACCATTGAAGACCGTCGTGGTAACACGGTTGTCAGCATTGACGAAGCGCCCGGTAAAGCCAAGCCGGAAAAAATCCCGACACTGCGCCCCGCCTTCAAGAAAGACGGCAGCGTCACCGCCGCCAACTCATCTTCCATCTCTGACGGTGCAGCAGCCATGGTGCTGATGCGCACCTCTACCGCTGAGGAGCTGGGTGTAAAACCCCTGGCAAAAATTGTCGGTCAGGCCCAGCACTCCCAAGAACCGGAATGGTTTACCACCGCCCCCGTTGGTGCCATTGAGAAATTGCTGAAAAAAGTCGGCTGGACCAAAGACGACGTGGATCTGTATGAAATTAACGAAGCCTTTGCGGTTGTTACCATGGCTGCCATGAAAGAGCTCAATCTGGATCACGCCAAAGTCAACATTCACGGTGGCGCAACCGCCCTGGGTCACCCCATTGGCGCATCAGGTGCCCGTATTATTACCACCCTGATCGGTGCACTGCGTAAAACAGGCGGCAAGCGTGGTATTGCCACACTGTGTATTGGTGGTGGCGAAGCCGTTGCCGTCGCCATTGAAATGCTTTAAGCATTAATAAAAAATAAAATTTTAATAAAAAAACAATTTATATTTTGCAAAACCTTCACCCTTCCCCGTTTTGACGGGGAAGGATTTAAAGGCAGGGACAGGAGACATACCCACATGCCAGTCATCACATCAAAAATCAATACCCGTGCACAATCATTCATTGACAATGCACAATTCATGCAGCAACAGGTTGATGACCTGAAACAACTGCTGGAAAACACGGCACTGGGCGGCAGTGAAGCGGCGCGTGCCAAACATGTTGCGCGTGGCAAACTGCTGCCTCGCGAACGTGTGGAACGCCTGCTCGACCCCGGGACCCCTTTTCTGGAACTGTCACCACTGGCCGGACACAACCTGTACAACAACGAAGCCCCCGGCGGCGGCATTATTACAGGCGTTGGACGTGTCAATGGCATTGAATGCATGATTGTTTGCAACGATGCTACCGTGAAAGGCGGCACCTACTACCCCATCACGGTCAAGAAGCACCTGCGGGCACAGGAAATTGCCCTGCAAAACCACCTGCCCTGCATTTATCTGGTTGACTCTGGCGGCGCCAACCTGCCCCGCCAGGACGAGGTCTTCCCCGACCGCGACCACTTTGGGCGAATCTTCTACAACCAGGCTGTCATGTCATCACTGGGCATTGCGCAAATTGCCGTGGTCATGGGCTCATGTACCGCGGGCGGTGCCTATGTCCCCGCCATGAGCGATGAGTCCATCATCGTCAAGAACCAGGGCACCATTTTCCTGGCCGGCCCGCCACTGGTCAAGGCCGCCACCGGTGAAGTGGTCACGGCCGAAGACCTGGGCGGTGGCGATGTACACACCCGCCTTTCGGGCGTGGCCGACCACCTGGCCAACAATGACATGCATGCCCTGCAACTGGCACGCCAGGCCGTGGCACGCCTGAACCGCAAGAAACCGCAGCAGCTGCATATCATTCCCAGCCGTCCGCCCGTTTACGACCCGCAAGAGCTCAACGGCATTATTCCGGCCGATACCCGCAAGCCTTACGACGTGCGTGAAGTCATTGCCCGTATTACCGATGGCTCTGAATTTGACGAATTCAAGGCCCGCTTCGGCACCACACTGGTTACCGGCTTTGCCCATATCCATGGCATGCCGGTGGGCATCATTGCCAACAATGGCATCCTGTTTTCCGAAGCCGCCCAAAAAGGCACCCACTTTATTGAACTGTGCTGCCAGCGCAAAATCCCGCTGGTTTTCCTGCAGAACATTACCGGCTTCATGGTAGGCCGCAAATACGAAAACGAAGGCATTGCCCGCCATGGCGCCAAAATGGTAACCGCTGTGTCAACCGCGGCTGTCCCCAAGGTCACCGTGATTATTGGCGGCTCATTCGGCGCCGGCAACTACGGCATGTGCGGCCGTGCCTTTGGCCCCCGTATGCTGTACATGTGGCCCAATGCGCGCATTTCGGTCATGGGTGGCGAACAGGCCGCCAGCGTGCTGTCTACCGTTAAACGTGATGGCATCGAAGCCAAAGGCGGCAGCTGGTCTGCCGAAGAGGAAGAAGCCTTCAAGGCCCCCATTCGCGACCAATACGAAAAAGAAGGGCATCCTTACTACGCCACCGCTCGCCTGTGGGACGACGGCATCATCCAGCCTGCAGATACCCGTCGTGTACTGGCATTAAGCCTTTCCGCCGCCCTGAACGCCCCCATTGAAGACACGCAGTTTGGCGTGTTCCGCATTTAACAGGAGCCCGTCACATGTTTACAAAAATCCTTATCGCCAACCGTGGCGAAATTGCCTGCCGCGTTGCCGCTACCGCCCGCCGCATGGGCATCCAGACCGTTGCCGTATATTCCGATGCCGATGCCAGTGCCGCCCACGTCGCCGCCTGCGATGAATCGGTTTATATTGGCGGCTCCGAACCCCGCGCCAGCTACCTGCGTGGCGATGCCATTTTGCAGGCCGCGCGGCAAACCGGGGCCCAGGCCATTCACCCGGGCTACGGCTTTCTGGCAGAAAATGAAGGTTTTGCCCAAGCCTGCGCCGAAGCCGGCATCGTTTTTATTGGCCCACCCGCCAGCTCCATTGCCGCCATGGGCAGCAAATCAGCCGCCAAAACCTTAATGGAAACCGCTGGCGTACCCCTAGTGCCCGGCTATCATGGTGACAACCAGGACGCAGAATTCCTGCACCAGCAAGCCGACCAGATTGGCTACCCGGTGCTTATCAAAGCCAGTGCCGGTGGCGGTGGCAAGGGGATGCGTATCGTCAAGTCATCACAAGAATTTCCCGATGCGCTTAGCTCATGCCAGCGTGAAGCCATTAGCAGCTTTGGCGATGACAAGGTGCTGGTTGAACGTTACCTGACCAAGCCGCGTCATATTGAAATCCAGGTTTTTGCCGATGCTTTTGGCAACGCGGTGTACCTGTTCGAGCGCGATTGCTCGGTGCAGCGCCGTCACCAGAAAGTGGTTGAAGAAGCCCCTGCCCCAGGCATGACCGAAGAACGCCGCCGTGAAATGGGCGAAGCCGCCGTGGCTGCAGCCAAAGCCGTGGGCTACGTGGGTGCCGGCACGGTGGAATTTATTGCCGAACCCGATGGCCGCTTCTACTTCATGGAAATGAACACCCGCCTGCAGGTAGAACACCCCGTAACCGAAATGATTACCGGCACCGACCTGGTAGAATGGCAACTGCGCGTGGCCACCGGCGAACCCCTGCCCGCCGAACAGGACGAGCTGTTTATTGAAGGCCATGCCATTGAGGCCCGTATTTATGCAGAAAACCCCGAAAAAGGCTTCCTGCCATCAATTGGTACCTTAAGCCACCTGAGCTTTCCCGAGCACGTCAAGTTTGAACTGGGCGATGTACGGGTAGATGGTGGCGTGCGCCAGGGCGATACCATTTCCCCCTTTTACGACCCCATGATTGCCAAGCTGATTGTATGGGCCGAGAGCCGCGAGCAGGCCATTGCCCGCCTGCAACAGGCGCTGGCACAAACGCAGGTGGTGGGGGTGAATACCAACGTGGCCTTTTTGGGCCGTTTAATGCAAAACAGCGCCTTTGCCACAGCAGACCTGGATACCGGCTTAATTGAAAAGCACAGCGAACAGCTGCTGCCTGCTGCCAGAGCATCCAGTATCTTTACCCTGGCCAGCCTGACGGCCGCCATCATGGCACGACAAGGGCAAACCGGCAGTACCACCAACCGCTATGCCAACAAAGCCGACCCCTGGTCAACCACCGATGGCTGGCGTTTAAGCGGCCACTACACCCAGCACATCCGGGTCATTGACAACGATGAAGCCCGCCTTGTTACCCTGGAAAAAACCGCCAGTGGATGGCAATTACTGGATAACGACATTGGCTATGAGTTTGAATGGCAGGTGCAAATCACCCCCGACCAA
>Ga0265293_10005452_pt1 | contig 21199 bp, 21 predicted proteins | sample Munlanlewell138R_FD_192505 | JGI IMG/M metagenome (GOLD analysis project Ga0265293, IMG submission 192505) | Leachate microbial communities from a municipal landfill in Southern Ontario, Canada - Leachate well 138R | ecosystem: Engineered > Solid waste > Landfill > Unclassified | place: Canada... | reverse complement strand
CGGGCGGCATTCACGCCCGGTGCGGCGCCCCTGACAGGGGTGTGCTGCGCCGGGACGCACGTCACCATCAGGAAATCGAAATGATCGACAAACAAGTCAAGGCCGACGTCATCGCGGCCAATGCCCGCGGCACCAACGACACCGGCAGCCCCGAAGTCCAGGTCGCCATCATGACCGCTCGCATCAACGAGCTGATGCCCCACTTCAAGGAACACAAGAAGGACCACCACGGCCGCCGCGGCCTGCTGCGCCTGGTCAGCCGCCGCCGCAAGCTGCTGGACTACCTCAAGGCCAAGGACGCCGACCGCTACGTCGCCCTGATCCAGAAGCTGGGCCTGCGCAAGTAAGCACCAAGGTCTGCTTCATGCACGAAAACGCCTGGGTTGGTTCGCTGGCTCAGGCGTTTTTCGCTTTCAATTATCGGAGTTGACGGTCAGCAGAGCGAAGCTGTGTCATTCCAGGGGGTATGCCGAGGGGCTGGCCCACTGGAATGGCATCGTGTTCTGCCACCGCTTTCTCCGGGCCACGGGCGCCGCCTCAGGCGCCTTCCTCGACAGGAGAAAACCATGACGATGTTCAACAAAGTCACCAAGACCTTCCAGTGGGGCCAGCACACGGTCCGCATGGAAACCGGCGAAATCGCCCGCCAGGCCAGCGGCGCCGTGCTGCTCGACATGGACGGCACCGTGGTGCTGGCCACGGTGGTCGCCCGCAAGGAGGCCAAGGCCGGCCAGGACTTCTTCCCGCTGACGGTCGACTACATCGAAAAAACCTACGCCGCGGGCAAGATCCCGGGCAGCTTCTTCAAGCGTGAAGGCCGCCCGAGCGAGCTCGAAACCCTGACCAGCCGCCTGATCGACCGCCCGATCCGTCCGCTGTTCCCCGAGGGCTTCTTCAACGAAGTGCAGGTGGTCATCCACACGGTGTCGCTCAACCCCGAGGTGGACGCCGACATCGCCGCCATGATCGCCACCAGCGCGGCCCTGGCCGTCTCCGGCATCCCGTTCAACGGCCCGATCGGTGCCGCGCGCGTGGGCTACATCAACGGCCAGTACGTGCTCAACCCCGGCCAGACCGAGCGCCGTAACAGCCAGATGGACCTGGTCGTCGCCGGCACAGAAGCGGCCGTGCTGATGGTCGAGTCCGAGGCCGACCAGTTGTCCGAAGAGATCATGCTGGGCGCCGTGGTGTTCGGTCACGAGCAGGGCAATATCGCCATCGCCGCCATCAACGAGCTGGTGCGCGAGGCCGGCAAGCCCGAGTGGGACTGGCAGGCACCCGTGCAGGACGAGGCCCTGGTCGCCAAGGTCCAGGCGCTGGGCCGCGACAAGCTGGCCGCCGCCTACCAGATCCGCAACAAGCAGGCCCGCACGCAGGCCTGCCGCGAGGCCTATGCCGCCGTCATGGACGGCCTGAAGGCCGAGGGCATCGAGTTCGATCCGGTCAAGGTCGAAGGTCTGCTGTTCGACATCGAGGCGTCCATCGTGCGCGGCCAGATCCTGGCCGGTGAGCCCCGCATCGACGGCCGCGACACCCGCACCGTGCGCCCGATCGAGATCCGCAACGGTGTGCTGCCGCGCACCCACGGCTCGGCGCTGTTCACGCGCGGCGAAACCCAGGCCCTTGTGATCGCCACGCTGGGCACGGACCGCGACGCCCAGCGCATCGACGCGCTGGCCGGTGAATTCGAAGACCGCTTCATGCTGCACTACAACATGCCGCCCTTCGCCACCGGCGAAACCGGCCGCGTGGGCAGCCCCAAGCGCCGCGAGATCGGCCACGGCCGTCTGGCCAAGCGTGCCCTGGTGGCCGCGCTGCCGAGCAAGGACGACTTCCCCTACACCATTCGCGTGGTCTCGGAAATCACCGAATCCAACGGCTCCTCGTCGATGGCCTCGGTCTGCGGCGGCTGCCTGGCGCTGATGGACGCCGGCGTGCCGATGAAGGCGCACGTGGCCGGCATCGCCATGGGCCTGATCAAGGAAGGCAACCGTTTCGCGGTGCTGACCGACATCCTGGGCGATGAAGATCATCTGGGCGACATGGACTTCAAGGTCGCCGGCACCACCGCCGGTGTGACGGCCCTGCAGATGGACATCAAGATCCAGGGCATCACCAAGGAGATCATGCAGGTCGCCCTGGCCCAGGCCAAGGAAGCGCGCATGCACATCCTGGGCAAGATGCAGGAAGCCATGGGCGAGGCCAAGTCCGATATCTCGACCTTCGCGCCGCGCCTGTACACCATGAAGATCAATCCGGAGAAGATCCGCGACGTGATCGGCAAGGGCGGTGCCACCATCCGTGCGCTGACCGAGGAAACCGGTACCCAGATCGACATCGCCGAAGACGGCACCATCACCATCGCCTCGAGCGACGGCGACAAGGCGGAAGAAGCCAAGCGCCGCATCACCGAGATCACCGCCGAGGTGGAGGTGGGCAAGATCTACGAAGGCCCGGTCACCAAGATCCTGGACTTCGGCGCCCTGATCAACCTGCTGCCCGGCAAGGACGGCCTGCTGCACATCAGCCAGATCGCGCACGAGCGCGTGGAAAAGGTCTCCGACTACCTCAAGGAAGGCCAGATCGTGAAGGTCAAGGTGCTGGAGACGGACGAGAAGGGCCGTGTCAAGCTGTCCTTGAAGGCCTTGCTCGACCGCAACGGCGGCAACGGTCGCAACGAGGCCGAGCAACAGCAGCAACAGCAGCAATAAGGCGATGGCGGTGCCGAAGATGAAGGTCGTCGAGATCAACGGCTTTGGCGCGCCCGAGGTGCTGCGCCTGGGCGAGCGCCCGGTGCCGGTGCCCGGAGCGGGCGAGGTGCTGATCCGTGTGCGCGCCTCGGGCATCAACCGTCCCGACGTGGCGCAGCGCAAGGGCAACTACCCGCCGCCGCCCGGCGCCCCGGACTGGCCGGGCCTGGAGGTCGCCGGTGTCGTTGCCGGTGGAGACGCGGCCGCGCTGGCCGCCGCCGGCCTGGCCGAAGGCGACCGGGTCTGCGCGCTGGTGGCTGGGGGCGGCTATGCCGAGTACTGCGTGGCGCCGGCCGAGCAGTGCCTGCCGGTGCCCGATGGCCTGGACGACGTGCAGGCGGCTTCGCTGCCCGAAACCTTCTTCACGGTCTGGAGCAATGTCTTCGACCGCGGTCGCCTGCAGGCCGGTGAAACCCTGCTTGTGCAGGGTGGCTCCAGCGGCATTGGCGTCACCGCCATCCAGTTGGCCAAGGCCTTTGGCGCACGGGTCATCGTCACCGCCGGCAGCGACGAGAAGTGCCAGGCCTGCCTGCGTCTGGGGGCTGATCACGCGATCAACTACCGCACGCAGGACTTCTCCGCCGTGGCGCGCGAGCTGACCGATGGCCGTGGCGTGGACGTGATCCTCGACATGGTGGCGGGCGACTATGTGGCGCGCGAGGTCGAATGCCTGGCCGAGGATGGCCGGCTGGTGATCATCGCGGTGCAGGGTGGTGTCAAGGCCGGCTTCAATGCCAGCCTGGTGCTGCGCCGCCGCCTGACGATCACGGGTTCGACCCTGCGCCCCCGCCCGGTGGCCTTCAAGGGCGCCATCGCCCGCGCACTGCGCGAGCGCGTCTGGCCCCTGCTGGCCGCGGGCCGCGTGCGTCCGGTCATCCACACCACCTTCGAGGCGGCGCGTGCGGCCGAGGCCCATGCCCTGATGGAAAGCAACCAGCACATCGGCAAGATCGTGCTCACATGGTCATGACACCGATCCGCCGCTGCGCCAGCCACCGGGTGGACGGGGGCGTGGATCGAGCCTGGAGAATGCAATGAACAGAAAGCTGATCGCCGGCAACTGGAAGATGAACGGCAGCCTGGCTGCCAACGATGCGCTGGTCAAGGCCATGCTGGCCGACATCGGTGCGCCGGCCGCCGACGTGGCCTTGTGCGCACCCGCACCCTACCTGGCCCAGTTGCAGTCGCTGCTGACCGACAGTCCCATCGCCTGGGGCGCGCAGGACGTGTCGGCGCACGACAAGGGCGCCTATACGGGCGAGGTCAGCGTCGACATGCTCAAGGACTTCGGTTGCCGGTATTGCCTGGTCGGGCACTCCGAGCGCCGTCAGTACCATGGTGAAACCGACGAGCTCGTGGCCGCCAAGGCGCAGCGGGCGCTGGCCGGCGGCATCACGCCCGTCGTCTGCGTCGGCGAAACCCTGGCCGAGCGCGAGTCCGGTGACACCGAGCTCGTCGTGCGACGCCAGCTGGCCGCCGTGATCCATGCCGTGGGCCACTGCATCAGCGAGATCGTCGTGGCCTACGAGCCGGTCTGGGCCATCGGCACCGGCCGCACGGCCACGCCCGAACAGGCCCAGCAGGTGCATGCCGTGCTGCGTGCCCAGCTGGCCGCGGCCACCACCCATCCGAAACGCGTCCGCATCCTGTACGGCGGCAGCATGAACGCGGCCAACGCCGCCAGCCTGCTGGCACAGCCCGACATCGATGGCGGCCTCATCGGTGGCGCTTCGCTCAAGGCGGCCGACTTCCTGCAGATCGTCGCGGCCGCGGCCTGAGCGGCGCCACCTCACCCCAACGCAATTCCCCGGAGAATGAATCCATGACTGTTCTGATGAACATCCTCCAGACCGTGCAGATCCTGGCGGCGATCGGCATGATCGGCCTGATCCTGATGCAGCACGGCAAGGGCGCCGATGCCGGCGCCGCCTTCGGCGGCGGTGCGGGATCGGCCAGCCTGTTCGGTGCCACCGGCGGGGCCAACTTCCTCTCGCGCACGACCGCCTTGCTGGCGGCGGTGTTCCTGGTCTGCACCCTGGGTCTGGCCTATTTCGGCAACTTGCGCCCGGCCGCACCCTCGGGCAGCGTGCTGGAAGGTGCCGTGATCCCGTCGCCGGCTGCGGCCCCCGCTGCCGCGCCCGCGCCGGCCGACGCGGCGCCGGCGACCGGCGCCGCCCAGATCCCCGGCAAATGAGCGGGGGGCACGGGGCTGCGGCCCCGGCCCGGTGGTTTTTGCATGGGATGTGACCCAAATTCCCCGGGAAAAGCTTGGGCACATTCTGAAACCACCCGCTTTTCAGGGTAAACTCTATGGGTTGTCCACGAGCCAGCCGACGCATCGGCAGGCCGGACAAGAAAGACCCAAGCCGACGTGGTGAAATTGGTAGACACGCTATCTTGAGGGGGTAGTGGCGAAAGCTGTGCGAGTTCGAGTCTCGCCGTCGGCACCAATCTTTTGAAAACATGGCACTCCCACGGCCATGCCAGCGGATATTCCAAGATGAGCCTTGAGCAATACCTTCCCGTGCTGCTGTTTATTCTGGTGGGTATCGCGATCGGTATTCTTCCGCAGGTGCTCGGCTATGTGCTCGGTCCCAACCGGCCCGATCCCGAGAAGAACTCCCCCTATGAATGCGGCTTCGAGGCTTTCGAAGACGCGCGCATGAAGTTCGATGTCCGCTACTACCTGGTGGCCATCCTGTTCATTCTGTTCGATCTGGAAATCGCGTTCCTGATCCCCTGGGCCGTGGCCTTTGCCGATATCGGCGCCACCGGTTTCTGGGCAGGCGTCGTTTTCCTCGCCATTCTCGTCGTGGGCTTCGCCTACGAGTGGAAGAAGGGCGCCCTCGACTGGGAATGACCGCCCACGGCGATCAACCGTGACGCGCGTCGCGTCTTCCCCCCGGCGCACTGGAGCTGTTCATGATTGAAGGTGTTTTCAAGGAAGGCTTCGTCACCACGAGCTATGACGCGGTGGTGAACTGGGCCAAGACCGGATCGCTGTGGCCGATGACCTTTGGTCTGGCCTGCTGTGCGGTCGAGATGATGCACGCCGCCGCGGCGCGCTACGACATCGGCCGCTTCGGCTCCGAGGTGTTCCGCGCCAGTCCGCGCCAGTCCGACCTGATGATCGTGGCCGGTACGCTGTGCAACAAGATGGCGCCGGCCCTGCGCAAGGTCTATGACCAGATGGCCGAACCGCGCTGGGTGCTGTCCATGGGTTCGTGCGCCAACGGTGGCGGCTACTACCACTACAGCTATTCGGTGGTGCGTGGCTGCGACCGCATCGTGCCGGTCGATGTCTATGTGCCTGGCTGCCCGCCCACGGCCGAGGCGCTGCTGTACGGCATCATCCAGTTGCAGCAGAAGATCCGCCGCACCCACACGATCGCGCGCGCCTGAGGCGCCGCAGCCACAGATCCAGAAAGACGGTTCATGAGCCCCACCGCGAATTCCGTTGCCATCCGCCCCGAGGACCTGCGCGATACGCTGGCCGAGCTGCTGGGCGATCAGGTGCAGTCCGTCACCGTGGCCCTCGATGAAGTCACCATCACCGTGGCAGCATCGAACTACCTGGCCGTCATGCTGACCTTGCGCGACGCACCGCCTGCCAGCTTCGAACAGTTGATCGACCTGTGCGGCGTCGACTACTCGACCTACGGCGACGGCCGCTGGGAGGGCGCGCGCTTTGCCGTCGTCTCGCACCTGCTGTCGGTGAGCCTGAACCAGCGCGTGCGCGTGCGCGTGTTCTGCCCGGACGACGACTTCCCGGTGGTCGATTCGGTCTCGATGATCTGGAGTTCGGCCAACTGGTACGAGCGCGAGGCCTTCGATCTGTTCGGTATCGTGTTCGAAGGACATGAGGACCTGCGCCGCATCCTGACCGACTACGGCTTCATCGGCCACCCCTTCCGCAAGGACTTCCCGCTCTCGGGCCACGTCGAGATGCGCTACGACGCCGAGCGCCAGCGCGTGGTCTACGAGCCGGTGAGCATCGAGCCGCGCGAAATCACCCCGCGCGTGATCCGCGAGGACAACTACGGGGGACTGCACTGAGGGCACGCCCGGGCAGAACTGACATGGCAGAAATCAAGAACTACACCCTGAACTTCGGCCCGCAGCACCCGGCTGCGCACGGTGTGCTGCGTCTGGTGCTCGAGCTCGACGGCGAGGTCGTGCAGCGCGCCGATCCGCACATCGGTCTGCTGCACCGCGCGACCGAGAAGCTGGCCGAGCACAAGACCTTCATCCAGTCGCTGCCCTACATGGACCGTCTCGACTACGTGTCCATGATGAGCAACGAGCACGCCTACTGCCTGGCGATCGAGAAGCTGCTGGGCATCGAGGTGCCGATCCGCGCCCAGTACATCCGGGTCATGTTCGCGGAAATCACCCGCCTGCTCAACCACCTGATGTGGCTGGGTTCGCACGGCAACGACTGCGGCAGCTCCACCATCCTGATCTACGCGTTCCGCGAGCGTGAAGACCTGTTCGACATGTACGAGGCGGTCTCGGGCGCGCGCATGCACGCGGCCTACTTCCGCCCGGGTGGTGTCTACCGCGACCTGCCCGACACCATGCCGCAGTACAAGGCGAGCAAGGTGCGCAATGCCAGGAGCATCGAGGAGCTGAACCGCAACCGCCAGGGCTCGCTGCTCGACTTCATCGACGACTTTACCCAGCGTTTCCCGAAGTGCCTGGCCGAATACCACACGCTGCTGACCGACAACCGCATCTGGAAGCAGCGCACGGTGGGCATCGGTGTGGTCAAGCCCGAGCGGGCCCTCAACCTGGGCATGACCGGCCCCATGCTGCGCGGTTCCGGCATCGCCTGGGATCTGCGCAAGAAGCAGCCCTACGAGGTGTACGACCGCATGGAGTTCGATGTGCCGGTCGGCAAGACGGGTGACACCTACGACCGTTACCTCGTGCGCATGGAAGAGATGAACCAGTCCAACCGCATCATCAAGCAATGCGTGGACTGGCTGCGTGCCAACCCGGGTCCGGTCATCATCGACAACCACAAGGTGGCGCCGCCCTCGCGCGAGGCGATGAAGTCCAACATGGAAGAGCTGATCCACCACTTCAAGCTCTTCACCGAAGGTTTCCACGTGCCCGAGGGCGAGGCCTACGCCGCCGTCGAGCATCCCAAGGGCGAGTTCGGCATCTACCTCATCAGCGATGGCGCCAACAAGCCCTATCGTCTGAAGATCCACGCGCCGGGCTTCACCCACCTGTCCACGATGAACGAAATGGCACGCGGCCACATGCTGGCTGACGCGGTGGCCATCATCGGCACCATGGACATCGTTTTCGGAGAGATTGACCGATGATCTCCAGTCATTCGCAGGCCACCGAGGCCATGGCACTGAGCGAGGCCACCCGGGCGCGCTTCGCGCGTGAAGTGGCCAAGTACCCGCCCGAGCAGAAGCAGTCGGCCGTGATGGCCTGCCTCTCGATCGTGCAGCAGGAACAGGGCTGGGTCAGCCGCGAGGCCGAGCTGGCCGTGGCCGAGTACCTGGAGATGCCCGCGATGGCGGTGCACGAGGTCACGACCTTCTACAACATGTACAACCAGCAGCCGGTGGGCAAGTACAAGCTCAACGTGTGCACCAACCTGCCGTGCCAGTTGCGTGGCGGCAATGAGGCGCTGGCCCATCTGGCCCGCAAGCTCGGCATCGAGATGGGTGGCACCACTGCCGACGGCCTGTTCACGCTGCAGCAGTGCGAGTGCCTGGGCGCCTGCGCCGATGCGCCGGTGATGCTGGTCAACGACCGCAACATGTGCAGTTTCATGGACCACGACAAGCTCGACCAGCTGGTGGACGGCCTGCGGGCTGCGGAGGGCAAGGCATGAACGCCCAGCAAGTGATCCAGCAGTTCCGCGCCACGGGCGTGCAGACCTGCTTCCATGGCCGTCACATCAACCCGCAGATCTATGCGGGCCTGGACGGCAGCAACTGGTCGCTCAAGGACTATGAGGCGCGCGGCGGCTACCAGGCCTTGCGCAAGATCCTGCTCGGCGCCGACGGCGGCGAGCCGATGACGCAGGACCAGGTGATCGCCACCGTCAAGGAATCGGGCCTGCGCGGCCGGGGCGGGGCGGGTTTCCCGACCGGCCTGAAGTGGAGCTTCATGCCGCGCCAGTTTCCGGGTCAGAAGCACCTGGTGTGCAACTCCGACGAGGGCGAGCCGGGTACCTGCAAGGACCGCGACATCCTGATGTACAACCCGCACATCGTCATCGAAGGCATGGCGATCGCGGCGTTTGCCATGGGCATCAGCGTCGGCTACAACTACATCCACGGCGAGATCTTCGAGGTGTACGAACGCTTCGAGGCCGCCCTGGAAGAGGCCCGCGCCGCCGGCTACCTGGGCGACAACATCCTGGGTTCGGGCTTCTCGTTCCAGTTGCATGCCCACCACGGCTTCGGCGCCTACATCTGCGGCGAGGAAACCGCGCTGCTCGAATCGCTGGAAGGCAAGAAGGGCCAGCCGCGCTTCAAGCCGCCGTTCCCGGCCAGTTTCGGCCTGTACGGCAAGCCCACCACCATCAACAACACCGAAACCTTCGCGGCCGTTCCCTGGATCATCCGCAACGGCGGCGAGGCCTACCTGCAGGTGGGCAAGCCGAACAACGGCGGCACCAAGATCTTCTCGGTCTCGGGCGACGTCAACCGGCCGGGCAACTACGAGATTCCGATGGGTACCTCGTTCGCCCAGTTGCTGGAACTGGCCGGCGGCGTGCGCACCGGCCGCCAGCTCAAGGCCGTGATCCCCGGCGGCTCGTCGGCCCCGGTGCTGCCGGCGCACATCATGATGGAGTGCACCATGGACTACGACTCGATCTCCAAGGCGGGGTCGATGCTGGGTTCGGGCGCCGTGATCGTGATGGACGACAGCCGCTGCATGGTCGAGTCGCTCAAGCGCCTGTCCTACTTCTACATGCACGAGTCCTGCGGCCAGTGCACGCCCTGCCGCGAGGGCACGGGCTGGCTCTGGCGCCTGGTCGACAAGATCCACCGTGGCGAGGGCACCCCCGCCGACATGGACCTGCTGGACAACGTGGCCGAGAACATCATGGGCCGCACCATCTGCGCGCTCGGTGACGCCGCCGCCATGCCGGTGCGTGCCATGCTCAAGCACTTCCGCCACGAGTTTGCGGCCATGATCAAGAGCGATACCGCCAGCACCACCACGGGGCAGGCCGCCTGAACACGACGAGACGCGTAAACATGGTTGAAATCGAACTCGACGGCCAGAAGGTCGAAGTCCCGCCGGGCAGCATGGTGATGCATGCGGCCGAAAAGGCCGGTACCTACATCCCGCACTTCTGCTACCACAAGAAGCTGTCCATCGCCGCCAACTGCCGCATGTGCCTGGTGGATGTGGAGAAAGCGCCCAAGCCCATGCCCGCCTGCGCCACGCCGGTGACCATGGGCATGATCGTGCGCACCAAGTCCGACAAGGCCGTCAAGGCCCAGAAGTCGGTGATGGAATTCCTGCTCATCAACCACCCGCTCGATTGCCCGATCTGCGACCAGGGTGGTGAGTGCCAGTTGCAGGACCTGGCCGTGGGCTATGGTGCCGGTGCCTCGCGTTACCAGGAAGAAAAGCGCGTCGTGTTCCACAAGAACGCGGGACCGCTGATTTCCATGGAGGAAATGAGCCGCTGCATCCACTGCACCCGTTGCGTGCGCTTCGGCCAGGAGATCGCCGGTGTCATGGAACTGGGCATGTCCCACCGCGGCGAGCATTCCGAGATCGAAACCTTCGTCGGCCAGACGGTGGACTCCGAACTCTCGGGCAACATGATCGACATCTGCCCGGTCGGCGCGCTCACCAGCAAGCCCTTCCGCTACAGTGCCCGCACCTGGGAGCTCTCGCGCCGCAAGAGCGTGAGTCCGCACGACGCCACGGGGGCCAACCTGATCGTGCAGGTCAAGAACCAGCGCGTCATGCGCGTGGTACCGCTGGAAAACGAGGCCGTCAACGAATGCTGGATCGCCGACCGCGACCGCTTCTCCTACGAAGCGCTCAACAGTGAGGAACGCCTGACGCAGCCCATGATCAAGCAGGGCGGCGAATGGAAGGCGGTCGACTGGCAGACCGCCCTCGAATACGTGGCCAACGGTCTCAGGCAGATCAAGGCCGACCATGGCGCCAGCGCCATCGGCGTGCTGGCCAGCCCGCACAGCACGGTGGAAGAGCTGGCCCTGGCCGGTGCGCTGGTGCGCGGCCTGGGCAGCGAGAACATCGACAGCCGTCTGCGTCATGCAGATTTCGCCAATCTGGCGCCCGCCGGTGCGGCGCGCTGGCTGGGCACCCCGATCGCCAGCCTGTCGACGCTGCAGCGCGCGCTGGTCATCGGCTCCAACCTGCGCAAGGACCATCCGCTGTTCGCGCAGCGCATCCGCCAGGCCATCCGCAAGGGTGGCGCCCAGGTGTTCGCGCTGAACGCACAGGCGCAGGACTGGGCCATGCCGCTGGCCGGCACCATCGTGGCCGACAGCGCCCGCTGGGTCGCCGCGCTGGCCAACATCGCGGCGGCCGTGGCCGCCGAGCAGGGTGTGCAGTCGCCGGTGGCCGGCCAGGTCACCGACGAGGCCCGCGCCGTGGCCAGGTCGCTGCTGAGTGGCGAGGGCAAGGCCGTGCTGCTGGGCAACGCCGCTGCGCACCATGAGAAGGCATCGAGCCTGCTGGCGCTGGCCAACTGGATCGGCCAGCAGACCGGTGCGAGCGTCGGCTACCTGAGCGAGGCTGCCAACACGGTGGGCGCGCAACTGGTGCGCGCCGTGCCGGGGGCCGGCGGTTTGAACGCCACCGAGATGCTCTCGGGCGGCCTGAAAGCGGCCATCCTGCTGAACAACGAACCGGCGCACGACAGCGCCGCCGGGGCCGCGGGTCTGGCGTCGGCCGGCATGGTCGTCACGCTCAGCCCGTTCAAGGCCAATCTGGACATCAGCGATGTGCTGTTGCCGATCTCGCCCTTCACCGAGACCTCGGGCACCTTTGTCAACGCCGAGGGCCGTCTGCAAAGCTTCAACGCCGTGGTGCCGCCGCTGGGCGAGACCCGTCCGGGCTGGAAGGTGCTGCGCGTGCTGGGCAATCTGCTGGGCCTGGCGGGCTTCGATGCCGATTCGTCGCAGGCCGTGCTGGCGGCCGCGCTGCCGGGCGTCGCCGCGGGCGCGTTCGTGGATGCCGCGCGCCTGTCCAATGCCGATACCGTGACCGGACCGGCGGGTGCCGACCTCAATCCGGCCACCACCGAGCCCTGCGTGGCCGCGATCTACGAGCTCGATTCGCTGGTACGCCGTGCCACTTCGCTGCAACTCACGAGCGACGCACGCGCTGCCCGCGCGGCCGCACAAGGAGCCCGCGCATGATCGACGCGATGTACAACGGAGGCCTGGGCCTCATCGCCGCCGACTGGTGGACCACCGCAGCCTGGCCCGTCATCTGGGCCCTGCTCAAGATCGTGGCCGTGCTGCTGCCGGTGCTCGGCGCCGTGGCCTACCTGACGCTGTGGGAGCGCAAGCTCCTGGGCTTCATGCAGGTGCGCTACGGTCCCAACCGCGTCGGCCCGGCCGGCCTGCTGCAGCCGATCGCCGACGCGCTCAAGCTGCTGACCAAGGAACTGATCCGTCCGTCCGCGGCGTCCAACGGCCTGTTCCGTCTGGGCCCGGTGCTGGCCATCACGCCGGCGCTGGCCGCCTGGGTGGCTGTGCCCTTCGGTCCCGAGGCCGTGATCGCGAACATCAATGCCGGCCTGCTGGTGATCCTGGCGATCACCTCGATCGAGGTCTATGGCGTGATCATCGCCGGCTGGGCCTCGAACTCGAAGTACGCCTTCCTGGGCGCGCTGCGTGCCTCGGCACAGATGGTCAGCTATGAAATCGCCATCGGCTTCTGCTTCCTGGTCGTCGTGATGACCGCCGGCAGTCTGAACCTGGGCGACATCGTGGCCTCGCAGTCGCGCGGCATGGGTGCCGGCATGGGACTGGACTTCCTGTCCTGGAACTGGCTGCCGCTGCTGCCGATCTTCATGGTGTACCTGATCTCCGGCGTGGCCGAGACCAATCGCCACCCCTTCGACGTGGTCGAGGGCGAGGCCGAGATCGTCGCCGGCCACATGGTCGAGTACTCGGGCATGGGCTTTGCCATCTTCTTCCTGGCCGAATACGCCAGCATGTGGCTGGTGTCCATCCTGGCCGTGCTGATGTTCCTCGGTGGCTGGCTGCCGCCCGTGGCCTTCCTGGACTTCATCCCCGGCTGGATCTGGCTGGGCATCAAGACCTTCGTGGTGGTGTCCATGTTCATCTGGATCCGCGCCACCTTCCCCCGTTTCCGCTACGACCAGATCATGCGCCTGGGCTGGAAGATCTTCATCCCCGTCACGCTGGTGTGGCTGCTGCTTGTCGGTGGCCTGATGCAGACCTCGTGGAACATCTGGAACTAAGCAAGCAGGGACCACGACCATGTCAACTACCGCTGTCGCTCCTTTCTCGCTGAAGGATTTCTTCAAGAGTTTCATGTTGGTGGAGCTGTTCAAGGGCATGGCCCTGACCGGCCGCTATGCGCTCAGCCGCAAGGTGACCGTGCAGTTCCCCGAGGAAAAGACGCCGCTGTCGCCGCGCTTCCGCGGCCTGCACGCCCAGCGCCGCTACGAAAACGGCGAGGAGCGCTGCATCGCGTGCAAGCTGTGCGAGGCCATCTGCCCCGCCATGGCGATCACCATCGAGGCCGGCGAGCGCGCCGATGACGGCACCCGCCGCACCACGCGCTACGACATCGACCTGACCAAGTGCATCTTCTGCGGTTTCTGCGAAGAGGCCTGCCCGGTCGACGCCATCGTCGAGACCCACATCTTCGAATACCACGGTGAGAAGCGGGGTGACCTGTACTTCACCAAGGAGATGCTGCTGGCCGTGGGCGACCGCTACGAACCCGAGATCGCCGCTGCCAAGGCGGCCGACGCGAAATACCGCTGAGGCGCGCGAAAGACCCGCACCATGAACTACCAGACCGGTTTTTTCTACCTCTTCGCGGCGGTGCTGCTGTTTGCGGCCTTCCGCGTGATCACGGCACGCAACCCGGTGCATGCCGTGCTCTACCTCATGCTGTCGTTCACGCAGGCCGCGGCGCTGTGGCTCATCCTCAAGGCCGAGTTCCTCGGCATCACCCTGGTGCTGGTGTACCTGGGCGCGGTGATGGTGCTGTTCCTGTTCGTGGTGATGATGCTGGACATCCGCTTCGAGGGTGACCGCTGGAGCTTCTGGCAGAACTTCCCGCTGGCGCTGGTGATCGGCGCGCTGGTGGCCGCCGAGATTGCCGCCGTGACCTGGGTGGGCTTTCCCAAGATCGCCGGTGGCGAGGTTGCCGGGGCCGCCGAGGGCGTGTCCAACACCAAGGCGCTGGGCATCCTGCTGTACACCGAGTACCTGTACCCCATCCAGGTGGCTGCCGTCATCCTGCTCGTGGCCATGCTCACGGCGATCGCCCTGACGCTGCGCCATCGCAAGGACAGCAAGGCCATCAACCCCGGCGACCAGGTGCGCGTGCGCGCCGCCGACCGCCTGGTGGTCGTGCCCATGGCTGCGACCACCCGGCCCGCCGACCCGGCACCGGCCGCCCAGGAGGAAGGCAAGGCATCATGACTCTGACACTCGGACACTTTCTCACGGTCGGCGCGATCCTGTTCGCGCTGTCGGTGATCGGGATCTTCCTCAACCGCAAGAACCTGATCGTGCTGCTCATGGCCATCGAGCTGATGCTGCTGGCCGTCAACATGAACTTCGTGGCCTTCTCGCACTACCTGGGCGACATGCATGGCCAGGTGTTCGTGTTCTTCATCCTGACCGTGGCCGCGGCTGAATCCGCCATCGGCCTGGCCATCCTCGTGCTGTTGTTCCGCAACCGCAGCTCGATCAGCGCCGAGGAACTCAACACGCTCAAGGGTTGAAGCCCGACAAAACAGGCAAGAACAGAGATGAGCACAACCCTCTCCGCAAGTACGCTCCTGGCCGTTCCGCTGGCACCCCTGGTGGGATCGGCGCTCGCCGGCATCCTGGGCACGACCTTCGGTGGCAACGTGATCGGCCGCCGTGCCTCGCACACGCTCACCATCCTGGGTGTCCTGGTGGCCTTCATCCTGTCGGCCATCACGCTCAAGGACGTGATCGGTGGCGCGCGCTTCAACGACACCATCTACCAGTGGATGGTGATCGGCGACCTGACGATGGAAATCGGCTTCATGGTCGATGGCCTCACCGCCATGATGATGTGCGTCGTGACCTTCGTGTCCTTGATGGTGCACATCTACACCATCGGCTACATGGAGGAAGACGCCGGCTACAACCGCTTCTTCGCCTACATCTCGCTGTTCACCTTCTCGATGCTCATGCTGGTCATGAGCAACAACCTGCTGCAGCTGTTCTTCGGCTGGGAGGCGGTGGGCCTGGTCTCGTACCTGCTGATCGGTTTCTGGTTCAACAAGCCGTCCGCCATCTTCGCCAACATGAAGGCCTTCCTGGTCAACCGGGTGGGTGACTTCGGCTTCATCCTCGGCATCGGCCTGATCGTCGCCTACACCGGCACGATGAACTACACCGAGGTGTTCGCCAAGGCGGGCGAGCTGGGTGCGATCGCCTTCCCCTACCCGCTGTGGGGTGGCGAATGGATGCTGATCACCGTGATCTGCATCTGCCTGTTCATCGGCGCCATGGGCAAGAGCGCGCAGTTCCCGCTGCACGTCTGGCTGCCCGACTCGATGGAAGGCCCGACCCCGATCTCCGCGCTGATCCACGCCGCCACCATGGTGACGGCCGGCATCTTCATGGTGGCGCGCATGTCGCCGCTGTTCGAGCTGTCGGACACGGCGCTGAACTTCATTCTGGTGATCGGTGCCATCACGGCCCTGTTCATGGGCTTCCTGGGCATCATCCAGAACGACATCAAGCGTGTGGTGGCCTATTCCACGCTGTCGCAGCTCGGCTACATGACCGTGGCCCTGGGCGCCTCGGCCTACTCGGTGGCGGTGTTCCACCTGATGACGCACGCCTTCTTCAAGGCGCTGCTGTTCCTGGCCGCCGGCTCGGTCATCATCGGCATGCACCACAACCAGGACATCCGCTGGATGGGCAACGTGCGCAAGTACATGCCCATTACCTGGATCACCTCGCTGCTGGGCACGCTGGCGCTGATCGGCACGCCGCTGTTCTCGGGCTTCTACTCGAAGGACTCGATCATCGAGGCGGTGCACTTCAGCAACCTGCCCGCAGCCGGTTTCGCGCACTTCGCGGTGCTGGCCGGCGTGTTCGTGACCTCGTTCTATTCGTTCCGCCTGTACTTCCTGGTGTTCCACGGCCAGGAGCGCTACGACCAGAACCCCGACGCGCACCACGACGACCATCACCACGACGACCACGGCCATGGCCACGATGCCAAGCCGCACGAGTCGCCCTGGGTGGTGACGGTGCCGCTGCTGCTGCTGGCCATCCCCTCGGTGGTGATCGGCTACCTGACGATCGAACCGATGGTGTTCGGCGAGTTCTTCAAGGACGCCATCCACGTTGACGCGTCGGCCCACCCGGCCATGGCCAGGTTCGCCGAGATGTTCCATGGTCCGCTGGCCATGGCGGTGCACGCCCTCTCGACGGCACCGCTGTACCTGGCCCTGGCCGGTGCCGTGGCGGCCTGGTACATGTACCTGGTCAATCCGGCCGTGCCGGCCGCCTTCGCCCGCGCGCTGCGCCCGATCGTGGTGGTGCTGGAGAACAAGTACTACATGGACTGGATCAACGAGAACATCATTGCGCGCGGCGCGCGCCTGATCGGTGTCGGCCTGTGGAAGGGCGGCGACCGTGGCGTGATCGAAGGCGGCGTGGTCAACGCCAGCTGGAAGCTCGTCGATGCCGTCTCGGCCGTGGTGCGCCGTCTGCAGTCCGGCTATCTGTATCACTACGCGCTGATGATGATCCTCGGCGTGGTGCTGTTCATGACCTGGTTCGTGTGGCTGGCCAAATAAGGAGAACAAGAAAATGGGTTTGCTGAGCCTTGCGATCTGGGTGCCGGTGCTGTTCGGCACCGTGCTGCTGGCTTTCGGACGTGACGAACACGCGGGCATGGTGCGCTGGATCGCCCTGATCGGTGCCGTGGCCGGTCTGGCCGTGACCATCCCCGTCTACACGGGCTTCGAGATCGGTTCTGCCGCGATGCAGTTCGTCGAGAAGAGCGCGTGGATCCCGACCTTCAACGTCAACTACCACCTCGGCGTGGACGGCATCTCGCTGTGGCTGGTGCTGCTGACGGCCTTCATCACGGTGATCGTGGTGATCGCCGGCTGGGAAGTGATCACCGAGCGCGTGAACCAGTACATGGGCGCGTTCCTGATCCTCTCGGGCCTGATGATCGGCGTGTTCGCGGCGCAGGACGCGATGCTGTTCTACGTCTTCTTCGAAGCGACGCTGATCCCGATGTACCTGATCATCGGCATCTGGGGTGGCCCGAACAAGATCTACGCCGCGTTCAAGTTCTTCCTGTACACGCTGCTGGGCTCGCTGCTGATGCTGGTGGCGCTGATCTACCTGTACCTGGAATCGGGCGGCAGCTTCGACCTGGCCACCTGGCACAAGCTGCCGCTGGGCAGCCAGGCCCAGACGCTGCTGTTCTTCGCCTTCTTCGCCGCCTTCGCCGTGAAGGTGCCGATGTGGCCGGTGCACACCTGGCTGCCCGACGTGCACGTCGAGGCGCCTACCGGCGGTTCGGCGGTGCTGGCCGCGATCATGCTCAAGCTCGGTGCCTACGGCTTCCTGCGTTTTTCGCTGCCGATCCTGCCCGACGCCTCGCACGAGTGGGCCGGTCTGATGATCGTGCTGTCGCTGGTGGCCGTGATCTACGTCGGCCTGGTGGCGATGGTGCAGCAGGACATGAAAAAGCTGGTGGCCTACTCGTCGGTCGCGCACATGGGTTTCGTGACGCTGGGCTTCTTCGTCTTCAACGACCTGGGCGTCTCGGGTGCGATCGTGCAGATGATCGCCCACGGCTTCGTCTCGGCCGCGATGTTCCTGGCCATCGGCGTGCTGTACGACCGCGTGCACTCGCGTGAAATCGCCGCCTACGGGGGCGTGGTCAACACCATGCCGCGCTTCGCCGCCTTTGCCCTGCTGTTCACGATGGCCAACTGCGGCCTGCCGGGCACGGCCGGTTTCGTGGGCGAGTGGATGGTGATCATCGCCGCCGTCAAGGCCAACTTCTGGATCGGCCTGCTGGCCGCCTCGGCCCTGATTTTCGGCGCCGCCTACTCGCTGTGGATGTTCAAGCGCGTGTACCTCGGTGCGCCGGCCAACGACCACGTCAAGGCACTCAAGGACATCGGCGCGCGCGAATTCCTGGTGATGGGGCTGCTGGCGGTCATGGTGCTGTACATGGGCATCCATCCCAAGCCGTTCACCGACGTGATGGATGCCTCGGTGGCCGAGCTGCTGCGCCACGTGGCGGTGTCCAAGCTGAACTGAGGCCGCCTGGCAAGAAAGACAAGAGAGCGTTCACATGATTGACAACGTCAGCTGGGTCGTGGCGTACCCTGAAATCCTGTTGCTGGTGATGGCCTGCGTGATTGCGCTGCTGGACCTGGGGGTCAAGTCGCCGCTGCGCGGCGCCACCTACCTGCTCACGCTCGCCACGCTGGCGGTGGTGGCCTTGCTCACCGGCAACTATGCGTCCTCGGGCATGATCGCGCAGGGCTTCGGCGGCATGGTGGTCAGCGACCCCATGGGCAACTGGCTCAAGTGCTTCGCGTCCATCGCGATGTTCGTGACCGTCGTGTACGGCCGCCGCTACTCGGGCGACCGCGAGATGCTGCAGCGCGGCGGTGACCTGTTCACCCTGGGGCTGTTTTCGCTGCTGGGCATGTTCGTGATGATCTCGGGTCACAACTTCCTGGTGATCTACCTGGGTCTGGAGCTGCTCACGCTGTCGAGCTATGCGCTGGTGGCGCTGCGCCGCGACGATCTGCGCGCGACCGAGGCCGCGATGAAGTACTTCGTGCTCGGCGCGCTGGCCAGCGGCTTCCTGCTGTACGGCCTGTCCATGGTCTATGGCGCGACCGGCTCGCTCGACGTCTCGGGGGTGCTGCAGGCCATCGGCGGCGGCGAGGACACCCTGCGCGGTTCGCGCCAGGTGCTGGTGCTGGGGCTGGTGTTCGTGGTGGCCGGCCTGGCGTTCAAGCTGGGGGTGGTGCCGTTCCACATGTGGGTGCCCGATGTCTACCACGGCGCACCGACCTCGGTCACGCTGTTGCTCGGTGGTGCCCCCAAGCTGGCGGCCTTCGCGATCGTGATCCGCCTGCTGGTCGAAGGCATGGCGAACCTGGCCATCGACTGGCAGCAGATGCTGGCGGTCCTTGCCGTGGCCTCGCTGCTGGTGGGCAACCTGGCGGCCATCGCCCAGACCAACCTCAAGCGCATGCTGGCGTTCTCGACCATCGCGCAGATGGGCTTCATGCTCGTGGCGCTCGTGGCCGGCGTGGGCGCCGACACCGGCAACATGGCCAACGCCTACGGCTCCGCCATGTTCTACGTGGTGACCTACGTGCTGACCACGCTGGGCACCTTCGGCGTCATCCTGCTGCTCTCGCGCAGCGGTTTCGAGTCGGAGGAGATCGCCGATCTGGCCGGTCTGAACCGCCGCAGCCCGCTGTACGCCGGCATCATGGCCATCTGCATGTTCTCGCTGGCCGGCGTTCCGCCGCTGGTGGGCTTCTACGCCAAGCTGGCGGTGCTGCAGGCCCTGCTGGCCGGTGGCCAGGCCTGGCACATCGGTCTGGCCGTGTTCGCGGTGATGATGTCGCTGATTGGCGCGTTCTACTACCTGCGTCTGGTCAAGGTCATGTACTTCGATGGCGCGGCGCAGACGGCCGCGATTGAGGCCGGCATGGACGTGCGTTCGCTGCTGTCGCTCAACGGCGCACTGGTGCTGCTGCTCGGCATCGTGCCCGGTGGCCTGATGGCACTGTGTGCCCAGGCGATCACGGCGCTGCTGGCCTGAGCGGCGCACGCTTGGGCTGGCGCTCCCGATGACACTGTCCTTTTCCGTCTGGCTGGTCATCCTGGCCGCCCTGGTGGCGGCCAATCTGCCGTTTTTCAATGACCGCGTGCTGGCGCTCGGTCCACGGCGCACGCCCAAGACGCTGTGGTGGCGTCTGTGCGAGCTGGTGGTCTGCTACGGGCTGGTGGGGGCGCTGGGTCTGGCGCTGGAACACTCGGCCGGACAGATCTACCCGCAGGGCTGGGAGTTCTATGCCACCACGGCGGCACTGTTCCTGACCTTCGCCTTCCCCGGTTTCACCTGGCGTTACCTGTACCGCCGGCGGCGCTGAACATGGGACACGCGCAGGACGGTGACCGGCATCTGAGGGAGACCCCCGTCGGGCGGCAGGAGCTGCTGCGGGGCCACTTCCTGCATGTGGTGCGCGATGATGTGTCGCTGCCCTCCGGACGAACGGCGACCCGGGAGTACGTGCTGCACCCGGGCGCGGTGATGGTCATCGGTCTGCTCGACGACGGCCAGGTGGTGATGGAGCGGCAGTACCGGCACCCGATGGGCGAGGTGCTGCTGGAAATGCCGGCCGGCAAGCTGGACCCTGGCGAGGGCAGCCTCGCCTGCGCACGGCGCGAGCTGCGGGAAGAAACCGGCTACGCCGCACGCGAATGGGCCTTTGCCTGCCAGCTGGCACCGACGGTGGCCTATTCGGACGAGCGCATCGATGTCTGGTTCGCCCGCGGGCTGACGCCGGGCGAGCGCCGGCTCGACGAGGGCGAGTTCCTTGACGTGCTGACCATGCCGTCGCACGAGGTGCTGGCGGCCTGCCGTGACGGGCGCATCATCGATTCCAAGACCCTGGTCGGGGCCTTGTGGCTGCAGAACGTGCTGTCCGGCGCCTGGCCGCTCGACTGGTCGGGCGCGATGCCGGCAGGGTTGGCGCGATAGGCCGATAATCGGAGCCATGAAGGTTCTGGACCTGCAATGCGAGCGCCAGCATGTGTTTGAAGGCTGGTTCGCCTCCGAGGAAGACTACCACCAGCAGCTTGAGCGCGGGCTGCTGAGCTGCCCCGTGTGCGGCGCGACCGCGGTGCAGAAGATGCTGTCGGCACCGCGCCTGAACCTGGGCCGCGGCGACGGCGTCGCCACCGGTGAGGCCCCCGCGCCACAGCCGGCGGCCGGCAGCCAGGGCGCACCCGCCGGCCTGCAGGCCCAGGTGCTGCGCGCCATGCGCGAACTGATCGCACGCACCGAAGACGTGGGCGAGCGCTTCGCCGACGAGGCGCGCGCCATGCACCACGGCGAGATCGAGCAACGCAGCATCCGCGGCCGCACCACCCCGGACGTCGCCCGCGAACTGATCGACGAGGGCATCGACATCCTCCCCCTGCCCGACCTGACGGCAGTGA
>Ga0265293_10005451_pt1 | contig 21199 bp, 34 predicted proteins | sample Munlanlewell138R_FD_192505 | JGI IMG/M metagenome (GOLD analysis project Ga0265293, IMG submission 192505) | Leachate microbial communities from a municipal landfill in Southern Ontario, Canada - Leachate well 138R | ecosystem: Engineered > Solid waste > Landfill > Unclassified | place: Canada... | reverse complement strand
CATTTCTAATCAATGATAATTCATTTAATTCAATTATTTGTTTATTATCAGGAAATAATCTTATGGAAAAAGTTTTCTTCATTTACACAACTTATTTTATATAAGTATATATAATTAAAAAATAATGTTTTTTGCCATTTTTTGGAAGTCAAATTCATCACAGAAGCTAAAGACTTCTGTGTTTTCTTTGACTGATCATATAAAATATGGTAAAAGAGTAAGAATAATAGGTAAATTAATGTTTAGCCTACTTTTCTTACAATTGTTATGCACAATCTTCATTCCTATTTTCAAAGATATAGCCATATTTATGTTGTCGCTTATGCCAGTGATATTAGTATTATTGTTTATGAATATGAAAGTGCAATTAAAATATCATGATGCAAAAGATGAATATGACTATCAAAGAAAATACAATCCTAATTTCGAGAGAGAACAAAAATTGAAAAGAATATTGAAAAATGTATAAAAAAGATGACGAATATAGTAAATCTGGCATAAATTTTGATTTTGCTTCGTTGTACCCAAATGTACAAAAGAAATACTCTGTTCAACCTGAAGACTGGCAAAAGATTTTAGCCGAGAGAAAAAGAAAAGAACGTGAGAAAAAATTAAAAATAGTACAAAAGAACAGCAAAATGAACATATACAGCTAATTTTTTGGTAATTTTTTATCACCTACTTTTTCAACATCTTTTGCTGCTCTTCTATATACATCAGCGTTCATTTCGTTGAATTTTCCCAGTTTTTAATTTTAATCGTTACTATTTAGTAAGTTTGTGTGTGTGTGTGTGTGTTATAAACAATTACTTGTTCTCTAAATATAAAAATAATAAAAAAATAAAACGTTTATTAAACTAAACTTTAATTGAAAAACAGAATATAATTAAACATAACAGCAAATTCGAAACACTGAAATAAATGTTTTATATTTGATGGTAAAAATAAAATAAAATATAGGAGGATACTATTATGTGTATAATTGGAATGATGTTAGTAATATTTGGATTTTTTGGATTTTGGATATGGATAATGGATAGAAGTGATAAAAGACGAGGTCGTTGATTTTATAAGTATGATTTTATTACTATTTGGTGTTTATTAGGATTATTATTCTATTATATTGGTTATAGACACATTGAAAAAAATAAAGATAAGTTTACAGATATAGAAGTAGATATGATGTCAAACAAGATTATATTTTTCGTATCTTTAATAGTATGTATGATTTTGGGACCACTAATATTGTTCTCACCAAAGAAAAAAGCCACTAAATAGTGGCTTTTTTAATTATGTAAAAATATAAATGTAAAATATAAATTAACTTCTATATAATTGTCTTGGTCTTAAATTATTGATTACTTCATCTCTCATTTCAATAAAATCTTTCCAATCTTGTTCATCATAATATTCTTTTTTCTCTAAATCTCTTGTCTTACCTTTGTAATATTTATTATACATTCTATCATATTCTTCTTGTAATTCTTTACCATTTTTTAGATAGTTTATAAATCTATTTGCGTCTCTTCTTGATGAAAATAATATTGGGTTGTTACCACCTTCATCTAAGAAACCACCTGGATTAGTATCGTAATCTGAGAAAGGCGTTTCATCAATATGGAAAGGTCCAGAAATATCTATATTACCATCATAATAAGAAATCCAGAATGGTGATAATTCGCCTTCCCAATATTTTTTTTAATTGAATGTCAATAAATATTTTAATTGCTGTAATTTAGCAATAATTTCGTCTATTAAACCATTGATTTCTTGGTCATCCTTAAATAGATTTGTTTGATACATTGTAAATACTTCAATACAATTATCAGTGAATTGATAAGGATCTAAATCTCTAATGTTTCTAATAGGAATATAAGTGTCTTGGTCTAGTTGAACTCTACCATATTTGCCTTGAATTACTTCCATTAATTCATCTGCATCTTCCTTGAAATCCTCAGTAAAATCATCAAAAGTCTTATGTTGTCCCATTTTATCTGCTTGCCAATGAAAGATTTGATATTGTGATAGAATATGTAAAACCTTAACCGCAGCTTGTGATTTTTCAATATCCATATTGAAACCAAAATTTTCATATATCTTAAAATTTGTAATCATAATTTTATACTTATTTTATTGATATTATATATTAAAACTTAAATCCCATTTTTTAATTTCGTGTTTTTGCTTTATATTTGTAATATGAAAGAAAATAGATTAGACATATACACAGATGCAGGTGGAAAACCACAAAGTTATGGTTTCGGTGTCTTTATGATAAAACCTGATGAAAGTGAAGTTAGATTAAATTTTAGGTCAAATCAAGAACTATTAGGTAAAGAATTTAGCGACAAGTGTATAAACAACACGACAATTATAGAAACTTACGCTATTTATTTAGCATTGAAAGAAGTAAAAAATGATAATTATGATAAAATTGTCATTTATACTGATAGTTTACAAAGTTTTCATTTTTTCAATAATATAGGCAAACATCTCAAAGATAACGAATTATATAAAAAATTAACTAATGTTTGTAAAAAGTTAATGAAGAATATGAATGTAGAAATCAGGTGGATAAAGGCTCATGTTGGAGTTTATGGTAATGAAATGGCAGACAGACTTGCTAAAAACGCACAAAACATAAATAGAAATATGCCATTCTGTAATGAACCATTCGATGTTAACCAAAAAATAGAATTAATGGATTTCAATTTTTTCAATTCATTTTCATTAGATAAATTTGAGTTAAATGTAAAAAATCCTGATGCTAAAAAATATTCACATTTATAAAACAAGAAGAATAAACAATAATATATAACCTGTCGGTAAGGTGGTGCGGGTTACACGATCCTGATGAAAACTCAGGACTGGTCTTAACAATAAGTCATTATGACGAATATAGACTAAGAGTAGGTTCGATTCTTACTCTGCCGACCTAACGAACTTTGGTTGCGCTTAGTTCTTTTTTAACAAATTCATAAATACTTTTTTATCAAAAGGAGTATAAAAAATTTTAAGAAAGTGTTTCTTAAAAACAAAAAGTAATTATGAAAAAACGTGACAACATGGGTGACCGTATGAAGATGTACGAATCCCAAACAACACAAACTCGTCTTATCCCTCTACTTCCTGTAGTTGCAAGATTGGACGGAAAAGGATTCTCTAAATTCACAAAAGGACTGAAAAGACCTTATGATGAAAGACTATCCAAACTAATGGTTGAAACAACAAAGTATCTTGTTCAAGAAACAAATGCTAACTGTGGTTACACACAATCTGATGAAATCACACTATGTTGGTTCAATGCAGATCCGAAGGCAAGTCCATATTTTGATGGTAAAGTCTTCAAAATTCTTACTGAACTCTCTGCTATGTGTTCTGTATTCTTCAATGAAAAACTTGGAGAATATCTACCAGAGAAAGTAGGTAAGAGACCACGATTTGACGCTAGAGTATGGAATGTTCCAACACTCGAAGAAGCAGTCAATGTGTTCCTTTGGAGAGAATTTGATGCTACAAAGAACTCTATTTCTATGGCGGCTCAACACTATTACTCTCACAAAGAACTACAAGGAAAACACTGTGGCGAAATGCAAGAGATGCTTTTTCAGAAAGGTATCAATTGGAATGACTACCCAGCTTTCTTTAAGCGTGGTACTTATGTTCAGAGAAAAGTTAGAAGTGGAAAACTAACTATCGAAGAACTTGAAAAACTTCCACCTAAACACAATGCAAGGAAAAATCCTGAACTTGTTGTTGAAAGGAAGTATGTGGAAGAACTTGAACTTCCACCTTTGACAAAGGTAACAAACAAAGTTGATGTCATTATCTTTGGTCAAGAATATGTTACAGACTAAAAATAATTGGTTCGAATCCAATCTCTCGTCTTCGTGGCGGTGTAGTGTAGTTAGTGGTAAACACATTTAGTCACAATTAATCCAGAAATTATTTTTATTTCTGGATTTTTTGTTTTATATTTGTAAAATCGAATATTAAATAAAATAAGACGACATGAAAAAAGTATATGTAACTAAAACTCACGTAGATGACTTTAGTGTTGATGAATTAGATTTTGTTTTACATGACGAATTTGGTTTTGATTACGAAGTACATGATGATTTTGAAGTCATTAGAAAAGGTGATGGTAGAAATGAAGGTTTTCCTATCAAAATTGATACAATGATTGAAAAATTGAATAAACTTAAAACTGATGGTGCAACTCATGTTGAACTTGATTATCATTGTGACCACATTGGTTATGATGTTAGTGTTTTTGAGATCCGTAAATCAACAGAAGAAGAAATCTGTGAGTTCGATAAAGAATATCTTAAAGAGAAAGAGAAACAAGAAAAAATAAGAGATTTGTATAAACAAATAAACGAAATAAAAAACAGTTAATATATGGATTAATATGATATTAGGAGTTTGTGAAGAATTAGAACAAAGAACCGAGTTAGATGCTTGGGTTTTTAGAATAATATTTATAATTTTGGCATCAGGTTGTTTTGGAACAGGTTTCATTGCATATCTGATAGCATATTTTGTATTAAATTGAATAAAATGAAAAAATTAACAGATCAAGAATGGTTAGATTTGGTACGTAAAACAGTAGAATACGCACACAAAGGTTTAAGATTAGGACAATCTTACATGAATGCGTTATCTGATATTAGACCAGATTTATATGAAGATATAACAGACACAGAAAGTGATTGTTTCTATAATGACAACAGAATTACTAATTTTATAAAATCATTAAATTAATGAGAGAATTTTTATTTGGATTGAAAGAAGGCGCTTATGAACTGGCGGACAAATTCTACAAGAATAGTTCATATCCTTACCAAGTTAGACAAATTTGGAAAGAAACACGAAAAGATGAAGATTTAACAAATAGAATGAAGAACATAATGTTCAGTGTTGTACTACCAATTTGGTTAGTGGTTGACACTGCATATACTTATGTTCTTATGTTTTTATTATCAATGTTGATAGTTGGACTTAATGATGCACAACTTGAAATTGATGGTGTTGTTCAAGGTTTTTGGTACACATCATTTATGTTAGCCACTGCTTTTACGATTTTGGTGGTTTGGTTCAATTGTGCGTTAAGTGTAGTTTATGAGATTTTTAGAGGTATTAGAAAATTATTTAAAATATAAAAAAAGAAATATGAAAAAAGCGACAAAGATTAAAATGTTTGATGACTCTTTTGGAGTTTTAGTTGAAGATGATGCAACAAAGTCATTCCTGCATCCGAGATATAATTTTAGATTCAGAAAAGAAGATGGTCTTTTCTTGCGTTGGGGTGCAACAAAAGAAGATGATGGTGATGAAAGTATTGGATTACCAGAGATTTGTGATATGGAAATTTCTGAAGTTTGTGAAGGTGTACCAGGAATTGGACCTTGTAAGTTTTGTTACAAATCAAACACTGGAAATAAAGGAGATATGATGTCTTTTGAGACATTTAAGACTATCTTCCATAAACTTCCTCCAACAATTACACAGATTGCTTTTGGTGTAGGTACATTACGCAGACACCCAGAGATGTGGGATATGTTTAAGTATGCTAAAGAACACGGTGTTGTTCCTAACTTAACTATCAACGGTGATGTTGATGACCACGAATTTGACAAAATTGCTGAATATTGTGGTGCTTGTGCTGTTTCTATCTACGATAAAGATTTATCATATGATGCTGTTCAGAAACTTACAGACAGAGGTATGACACAAGTTAATGTTCACTATATGATTAGTGAAGAAACTTATGATGGTGCATTAGAATTAATGAATGATAGATTGGCTGATCCGAGATTGGCTAAGTTAAATGCTATTGTTCTTCTTTCTCTTAAACCAAAAGGTAGAGCAGTGAAAAACAATTTCACTAAACTTTCACAAGACAAATTTAACAATCTTGTTAATTTCGCTATGGATAACGGTATTGGTGTAGGTTTTGATTCTTGTTCAGCACAATTTTTCATCAAATCAATCAAAAATAGAACAAATGCGAAACAATTAGAAAGTTTTGCAGATAGTTGTGAATCAACAATTTATTCAAGTTATATCAATTGTAGATCGGAATTTTATCCTTGTAGTTTTGCCGAAGGAGAAGGAGAGTGGGAAAAAGGTATTTCTGTTACAGATTGTGACAATTTTATCACAGATGTTTGGAACAATAAGAGAGTAGTCAAGTTTCGCAACAAGGCTATTAAATGTAGAAATTGTGGTGTTAGTTGTTCAATTTATGATTTGGATAATAGATAATCTATTTCTTTAATATGTTTATCTGTTAGCTTAAACCACTCAGTCTTACCATCTTCATAAAAAGTATGTTCAGTTTGATATTGTTCATACTTTTTATGTATTTTTGTTTCTAAAAACCCTTTATTTTTATATTCTTTTATTATTTCTATTCTATTTTTATCTTCAATATTACGGTATATATCTCTCAATCTATTTTTAATATTTTTACTCATACCAATTTTATACAAATCTTCAATTCCATCATATAAAATATAGAGAGATTTTTCAGTTATAATACCATAATATTTTGAACATTTAGGGCAACCAACACCTCTATAATGATGGTCTGGTATTTGATCAAAAACACCATGTTCAGGACAAATTATTTTGACTTTTGTTTTACAATTTTTATATTCAACTAATGAATAATCATATTTATTGTTGTGTATCTTATCACTTCTTTTAATAAAATTTTCTAAACCTATTTTTTGATTTTCTATACATAATAATAGTCTTTCTTTGTTGCAACTTGGACAGCCCACAACTATTCAAATGTGAATTAGGTGTCTGTTCAAATTCACCATGATTCGTACAAATAATTTTTATTTTTGTTTTTGCATTAATATAATTTACTAAAGAATAATCATATTTTTTACCATGTATTTCTTTTGCTTTTTTGATAAATTTTTTTGTGTTTAATTGTTTTGTACCACCACATTCTAAGCAACCACTACCATTTAAATGTGTATTTGGTGTTTGTTCAAAAACACCGTGTTCTTTACAAATAATTTTAACTTTTGTGTGAGCATTCTTATATTCCACTAAACTATAATCGTATCTATCACCATGAACTTTTATTGATTTTTCTATAAATTCTTCTGTTGTTAATCTTTTCATCTTTACAATATTATATTTTTAGTTTTATCTTCACTCATATTTTTCAACATATCTTGATATATTAACCATTCGATATATTGTGATTTGTTATCAAAATTATTATTCATAATTTCGTTTAAATTTTTATCAACTGATATAGTTATAGTCTCTTTGGTTTTTTTTCTTTTCATATTTTTTTATATCTTTGTTTATTATTATATATTAAAACATGAAAGTCAAAAAGTCATATTTTTAGATTATTTTTAGAATAAAACAAAAATATTTTTTGGGACTATAAAAAACAAAAACCATCATGTCGAGAAGTAAGTTACCAGAGGAAAAGAAGAAGTCAAAGATTTCAATAAGTGTAGATAAGGAGTTATCTAAGGTATTGGAGGAGTTTTTGGAGGATAAAAATGTTAATCGTTCAAAGTATATAGAAAGTTTGATTAAGAAAGATATTGAAGAAAGAGGATTGAAAAATGAGTGAGAGAAACCAAACTATATTAGTTTTATTAGTCCTGTTATTGTGTAGTGTAACAGGACTATACTTGTTGATTTAAAAAATAAATGTTATGTTTAAAAGATTTATAGATTTTCTTTCAAAAATAGGAAAGAAAAGTGATGAAGAGTTATTTAGGGAATATTATGATAGAACTCTAACAATGTTATAACTAACATTATTTGAAATAAAGCATAGGAAATATACGAGTTTTTTTTAGATTCATTAGAAGTTTTAAAAGAAAATTATACATATAGGGTAAAGTTTTGTCAAACAGAACAATATAAAAATGATATAGATTATATCTATAAGGCTCATATTAAGAAATATGAAAAATTAGATGATGATGATTCTTTTAAGAATGAAATTGAAAAATTGAAAAATATAATTAAATGAAAAAAATAGTATTAGAAACGACAGGTTATGGTAATGAAGTTGTTATTGGTAAATTAACACCCGAACAAGCAGATTATCTATTAGAAAATCCAGAAAATGCTGGTTATGAAGTAAAATTATCTGATGATGAAATGGTTCTTTGGCACGATCATGACGACACTGTACACACTTGGGGTGGTTCTGTTTCCTTTTGTGAGTTATCAGTTGAATACACAGACGAAAGTGGTGTAGAAGTCTTAAATGACGTTGATATTGAAGAATTAGGAATAGAGAATGAAGATTGTTTGGCTTTATTTGAAGATGACCAACATTATTTAGTATCAGTCAATACTGAAAAAGGTCAATTTTATTACGAAGAAAAAGAAATTGAAGAAGAGTTTGATGTAGAAAAATTGAAACTAACAATCAGAGATTTAAGTGATTTCGGATTAGATATTATTGTAGAAGATTATTGCTATGATGGTGAACCTGGAGATAACATTGGTGGTGGAACTGATGGAAAATCATTTGAGCAATACATATTTATTAACGGAGATTTAATACCATTAGAAAATGAATAATAATTATTGTAGATTAAGACCAAGTAAAATAAAAGGAGCAGGCGTAGGTGTGTTTGCTATTGAAAAAATTAAAGAAGGTATAAACCCTTTTGATGGTTGTGATACAAATTTAGTTAATATGTCTATGAGTGAATTTGATCAACTTTCTGATGAAAAGAAAAGAATGGTTAAAGATTTTTGTTACTATTCAAGTGGTAATTGGAGAGTACCTAAAAACTTCAATACATTAGATATAAGTTGGTATGTGAATTCATCACAAACACCTAATTTGGAATTCGATACGAGAACAGGTCAATATAAAGCATTGAGAGATATAAAAGTAGGAGAAGAATTAACCTATAAATACGAAATATATGAATAAAATTAAGATTACAGAATTTGCCGAAAGGCACTTTGATAGAGATTTTGGTGGAACTAAAATCCTAAATATGACAAAAGAAGAAGTTGATAAAACCTTAGAAGAAAAGGTATCAGAAATTCTTGATAAAAAATATGATATTGGAAAAGAATACAATCTTGGAGATCCTTTATTTGGATTTGTTAAGAAAATGGAAGGTTATGCACCATTTTGTAAATTGATTGCAGTTAAAAATTTCACTGATGCTAGAGTTGGATCTATGCCTATTACATTAGAGAACTATCAGTACCTCAGAAGTGGTTATAGTGCTCGTAGAGAGAGTGAATTGCCTGTATTTAGTCGTTGGTTAGAATTACCATTAGGTAAGCCCAGAGCCGACTATTTAGTGTTTGTTCTATACTCAAAAGAACAGATTGATAAAGAATCAAAGGCAACAGCAATGGAAGAAATGAAATCAACAACAGAACATTTTGTCAATTATGAAAAAGATGAATATATGTATGAATCATTTGAGCATTATTTGGATGAAAATGGTATATTAGTTGAGTTTGAGTTGTTTGATGCTGATTGGGGAGTGGTCGCAATTCTTGGTCAAAGTCATAACAATGAAGAACCTATGAAACCTGAAACTATGTTAAGAAATGCTCTTGGAAAAGAAGAAGGTGGTTCTGGTGTTGAACTTGACAGAGAAAAATATTTAGAGAGTGTAGAATTTTGGAGCAATAACGCAACAGTAAAATAATTATGGAAAAAAAGAGTAGAAAATTTGATATTATAGGAACATTATTAGCAGTCGTGGCTTGTATATTAATGTTCACATGTGAAAATGATATGATTATAAGTGGCTTTTGTTTAGCGACAAGTTTCTTGTATTTTGTCTCTTATAGTGTTGGTGAGAGATTTGAACATGAATTTTTAGGAATAAAAACAGCACTACCTTATTCAATTTTGTGGGCATTTAATGCGATTATCTGGTTCATATAATTAATATATAGTGTAAAATCAATTTTGCGCAAATGAAATATTTAGAATATTATGAGGATCGCATGAATGAAGGTATTTTTAATATTTTTGGTGGTTTGGCTAATAAAATAAAATCTTTATTCACAGGCGAAAAGTCTATAGAAGAAAGAAAAGAAGAACTAATAAAAATATTAGATGGATATAAAAATTCTTTCATGATGAAAGATGATATATCTAAAAAAGATGTTACCAAAATTATCAATAAACTTAAAAATGAATTAGGTGTTGAATTAGTTAGTGGTATTAATCTTGACACTTTTATTAGAGGTATTTATAATATTACAATTAAAGGTAAAAGTGAAGAAAAAATAAATAAGTATTTCAATAAGTATATTAATAGACTTGATGATAGATTGGCAAAATTGTATGATAAAGACTATAAAGATTCTTTTATGGACGATGAAGAATTTGCAGAATTGAGAAAGTTAAAGAAAGATGCTAAACTTAAAATAAGTAAAAAAGTTTTCAATAAAGAAAAAGAACATTTACAAATTGAACTCTTGAAAATGCAAGAGTGGTTGAAAGAAACAAATGGTAGATTGGCTATTGTTTGTGAAGGTAGAGATGCCGCTGGTAAAGGTTCAGCAATCAAGAAAATGATTGAATATTTAGATCCAAAATATTTTAAGGTTGCAACATTTGGAATTCCAACAGAAGAAGAAAAAAGTGATTGGTTTAAGAGATATAGAGCAGAACTTCCTGAACCAGGACACATAACTTTCTATGATAGAAGTTGGTACAATAGAGCAGTAAATGATCCAGTAATGGGTTACTGTGATGAAAATGAATATAGAGAATTTATGCACACTGTTAATCATTTTGAGAAAGAAATAATTAATGAAGGTGTAACACTAATAAAATTGTGGTTTTCTATTGATAGAGAAACACAAGATTTGAGATTTAGGTTGAGAAAACTTAGTCCGTTAAAGTATTGGAAATATTCACCTAACGATGAAAAAACAATACCAAAGTGGGACGTTTTTACAAAATTTAAGGAACAAATGTTCCAAAGAACATCTACTAAGATAGCGCCTTGGACAATAGTAGATTCCAATGATAAAAGAACAGCTCAACTTAATGTAATGCGATATATATTAAACAAAGTTCCATATTTAGATAAAAGTAATATAGATATGGAAGTTTATCCTGAAGTAATATTTGAAGTATAAAAAAATTATGTTGAAAAAACTATTTGAGAAAAAAACAGAATATGTTAAAATATATAACAAGGAATTTTTAGGAAATTTTAAGGTTCTTAAAAAACTAAAAACCGTTGGAAAGTTTCGAGAATGTCAGATAATGGCTCAGAAACAAACGATATACTAAACATTAATCCAAACTTATTAACTATTAAAGAATTAGATTTCACAACATCCTGTGGAATCTTATTTGTTTATGATAACAAATTCCTAATAGTTAAACAATTAGGTGATGATTATTCTTATCCGAAAGGAAAGATAGAACCTGGTGAAAGTTTACAAGAAACTGCCGTTAGAGAAGTAGAAGAAGAAATAGGTATAAAGTTTCCTAAAGAATTACTACCAAAGAAATAACACCAGATTATGAAAAATAAAGTAGTACAGATATTTAGTGATGGTGCTGCATCACCAAATCCAGGTAAAGGTGGGTGGGGTTCAATTCTATTATATGGTGAATATTCAAAAGAAATGAGTGAAGGTTATAAATTAACAACAAACAATAGAATGGAGTTATTATCTGTAATAAAATCATTAGAAGCACTTAAAAAAGATAACTTAGACATAGTAATAACTTCAGATTCTAAGTATGTTGTTGATTCAGTGAACAAAGGCTGGGTGTTTGCTTGGGAAAAGAAGAATTTTTCTAAGAGAAAAAATGAGGATCTTTGGAGAAGATTTTTACCTCTTTATAGAAAACATACTATAAAAATGGTTTGGGTTAGAGGTCACAATGACCATCCATTAAATGAAAGATGTGACAAATTAGCAGTAAAAGCCAGAAGTGGTGATAATTTAATGATAGATGAAGGATACAAAGAATAAAATAATTTTTTAGATATTGATGGTGTCTTAAACGTAATACCACAAGGTAGAGATAAATATGGCGCAATATTTCATTCACATTTTGTTGATAACTTGAAATCAATAATAGACAACACTGGTGCAAAGATAGTTATATCATCAACTTGGAGATTTGATGGTTTAGTACAAATGCAAAACATGTGGAAACACAGAAACTTACCTGGTGAAATAATTGATATTACACCACATATAGATATATGTCAAAGAGGTAAAGAAATTGATGCTTGGTTGAAAGCACACAAAGACATAACACATTATGTTATTTTAGACGATGATACAGATATGTTAGATGACCAATGGAACAATTTTGTACAAACGTCTGAAAATTCAGAACATGAAGATTGTGTTGATATAGGTTATGGATTAACAAAGAAATGTGCAGAGAAAGCCATAGATATATTAAATGAAGGTGATAATAACATTTATAATATTACTTGTGGTGAGAGAGATGAAAATGGTTTTGCTGACACTTATGTTAATGGTAAGAAAACAAATGTTAGAATGTTGTTGTTCGATAAAGAACAAGTAGAAAAATTACATAAAATTCAAGATGAATTAAAAAATAACCCACCAAAAAAGAATTTTTGGAAAAGATTAAAAGAATGGATAAATTAGAAAAATTAGTAAAAATAGCAAAAGAACACAATGTTTATAGAATTGCATGTTGTGTGTTAGATGATCCTAAATTTAAGATGTGGTCAGGTTCTCATAAAAAAGGACAACATCACTATGAAAAGGGTGGATTATTAAGACACACATTAGAAGTTGTTGAATTGAGTCTAATGTTCAACAAATATTATGGTGAGCCAGTATGTAACAGAAAATTGGTACTCGCTGGTATATTTCACGATTCAGGAAAAATGTATGATTATATGCCTGTTGATAGTAATTATAATAAGTGGATTAAAACAGACCACGCAAGAAAAATTAGACACTTACCTAAGTCCATAGTTCTATGGACAAGAGCAGTTCAAGAAGTTTCAGAAACAATAGATTTTAATAAAACTTACGGGTTTCTATCTGATGGTGTTGAAGATGAAATAACACACGCAATACTTTCACATCACGGTATAGAAGGATCTCCTGTGGCTCCTGATACAAAATTGGCTTGGTTTTTACATCTTGCTGATTGTATGAGTGCAAGAATAGACGATGTAGATACTTTTGATTATATTAACAAACAAGAAAAAATTAACTTATGAAATACATAGAAATGACAACACCAAGAGGCAAATATAGATTACCTCTTAAAGTAGTAGCAACTAATAGAGCAGAATATTATGCCGAGAATGATGGTTTTGATAAAGGAACAAATGAATGGAATGAAGAAATAGATTTCATTATGAATGATACTTATGAAGGAATTGATTGGCTTTGTAATAATATGGATTATGAAGACGTTGAATCGTTTTTGGAAAAGATTGATGAACCTGAAGAAAATAACGAGTGGTGGTTTGATTCTGATAATTTCAATATAGTTGAGAATTAATTTTAATATATAAAAATATGGTAATGTTTAATAAAAGAAGATATATTTCTAACTATAATAAATACTTAAAAAAGAATAATAATTATAATTTTTTAACAGAAATAGTTTATACAAAGTTAAAAACAACATATAAGAAGAAATTTGAAATGAATAATATATTTCAAGGTGAGTATAATTATTATTTTATTTTTGATACAAATTCAGACACAGAATATATTTTACAATTTGATTATTATAGAGATTATATTGGACCATTTAAAGGTGAACATTTGTATAATATTTCTTTTACAACATACCAACAATATTTATCATCATTGTCTGCAAAAACAGATATTCAACAAGAAGATATATATGAAAAAATAACAAATAATAAGGAAGAAATAGAAATTATGAAAAGGTTATTATACATATTTAATGATTTTCATAATAATATAAATCCACATATTGATTCAATGTATGTTATTGGTGAAACAGATGATTTAAGAAAAATAAATGTGTATAAAGATTTAGTTAAAACCTCTATATCAAATATAAAGGAGATAAAAGGAGAAAGTTCTATTAATAAAGGAAAACCAGTATATTATTTTCACATTTAATAATAATCTATAAATCTGGTTATACTTACACATTTAAGATTAAAAAAATATAAATGTATTGTGAAACACTTAAACGAAAACAACAAAAAGAAAGGTATTCTTAAATTTATGAAATTCAAGGATATGGAAAATTGGGATCCTAAACAAAATGAGGATAAAGAGAAACTTACAGGTAAGAAGAAATTAAATACCAATCTTGGTCAGAAAGTCATTGAATTCTTTGAGGAAAATTTGTTATTCGTTAGTGTTGGTCCTGGTGATTGGATTAAAAGACAAGAATTATTACTACCAGATGAAAAGAAATTGAAAGAATATAGAGTAACTATTGGTAGAAAAAATACATACGAAGAATGGTTAGAATGGAATGGTTATGATGATTCGCCTGAAAAGGAGAAAGAATGGGAAGAAGAAACACCAGATTTTGAAGATAGAGATTGTCCTGAATGGTCTGTTTTTCTACCAGTTGGTACAAAAAACTTAGAAGGTGCTGCAATGGCTGATTCTTCAACATATCTTAAACTTATAACAGATGCATATCCAAAAGTTGTTGAATATCACATAGACACAAGACACGGTGGTGCTTTGGGTGATGATCCAGACGGTTTCAAAAAATTCATAAACAAAAAAGGTGTAAACATAACAAATGATAATGTTGAGATTGTCAATAAGATAAACACAAGATTATATAAAGACTCTAAAGTTTTCGGTGAATTTAGAGAGATTTTAGGAGATTATGAGACAAAAGAATTTATGAAAGAATGGTTAAAACTTATGTAAGATGAATTACTTGTATGTAAAATATGAACATTATATTGATTTTGTTAGTGAAAAGTCAGATAGACTTTACAAGAACTTAAAACTTATGACAAATACCAAAGGTGGAGAACTAATAAAAGAGATATTTAACTCACCAATTGAAACTCAATTTAATATTGAAAAAGAAGAACAAAATTTACTCATATCATTTAACACTAATAATGGTTACAAATATAGATTAGATCTATTCAGAGTTTTTGAATTAGATAAGTCAGATAAAAAAATTAACCATATATCATTCAGTGATTATAATAATGATCCAAATGATGAAGAAAAATATGAAGAGTTGTTGAAAAGAAATGAAATGAGAGAAATAATAAATCGTATCCATTTCATATTAATAGAATTAGTAAAATCAAATAAAATAGATAACTATTTTTGTATAGGTGGTGCTAAACTTTTGGCAAAAAATAACATTTATGAGTATGTGTTGAAAGTCATAGTTGGTGATAAAGGTTTTGACAAATTGAAAACAGATAAATATAAAACACAGTTTGGTTTATATTTTAGTATTAATACCTAAAAATTAATATAAATGAGGTTTATAGGACAAAAACGCAAACAATTAGAAGGTAAAATTGATTTCAAGAATACTTACAGTGATAATTTGTCAGATTACAAAGAATATTTTGATTTACTTCAAGATTTATCTACATACATTTACTGGGAAGACTTGAAGAAAGAATTTCAACCAATTTATAACTCACTCAAATCAGAATTTAGAATTGTTGCACCATTATAATTTTTTTATTGGTGCAACATTTATTATATTTGTAGAAATTTAAATAAACTATGGGAAAAGAAACAGAAAAACTTAAAAAGAAACTTAAAGAACTAAATGAGAAATTAATAGATTTATCTGAACGAGCAGAAGATCCTGAAATTTTGGAAGAACTTGAAGAATTAAAAGAACACATTGAAAAAGAACTTTTTGGTTTAGACCCAAAAAATGGTGAAGTGATTAATGATGATTTATTAGACCTTCTTGTTCAATTAGATAATACCACAGATATAACTAAACAAAAAGATTTAGTTAGAACAATTGCGTTTGATATGGTTTATGATGAAGATGGTGAGTGTGAAACAACACAATCAATATCTAAATACTTGAGAGACAATTACAAAGAATTACTAGAAGAAATATATACGGAAGAAATCTTAAAAACAGAAAATAATATGAAATACGAAAAACTCAAATCATTCGATCTTAATTCCATTAAAAGTCAAGAAGAAGCAGACGATTGGAAAGATAAAGTGTTAGCTTCTGACGATGATGATATATTAAGATATATCAATTTTTTGCGTTGGCAACAGTATAATGATGCCGACATTAAGTACATGCAAAAAATCGTACATTTCTTGTCTTATGATGAAATTATGGATATTGAAATGGAAAACCAAGACATTCTTACTGGTGATACAGAAGATTTAATTATAAATAATATAGTTGAAGCAGAAGAACCAATAACAAACCCAATAAATATAATTTCACCTGAAGGTGTTGAAACATATTCTCTTAAAGCTGTTTTAGATGATAGTTTTGAGAAAGTTATGATTGCATCTGATAAAGATGGTAAATTATATAAGTTTGGTTTTATTGTTATTCAAGATGTAAAAGGTATTGAATATTTTGCATATGAACTATATGAAGAACCACAAGAATATTACTCACAAATTGTTGATGCCAAAGTTGGTACAAGAGTAAATGTTTATGCTGACATTGTTGAAGAAAATCAAGTACTGAAAACGTACACCAAGATTGATAATTTTGTTGATGAATTAAATTTCATCTTAACAAAGAAAACAAATCAAGGTGTTCTTTCACCAATTTACCAAGGAACATACTCAATTCTTAAAAAAGAAGAAGTATTGTCAAGTGAAGGTATCTCAGAAGATAGACTTGCTTCACAAATGAGTAAGTTTAAGAATGAAATGGCTGAAAAACTCGGTATTAAACCACAAGATGTGTATGATTTCACAGACAATAAGAAATATAATGCTGATGGTACAGTTGAAGATTTTGAGCCTATTGTAGATGATGAAGAAGATCCAACAAGTAAATATACAAAAGAATATTTCGAAGATGATTTCACATTCTCAAAAACATATTATTTCTCAATCGAAACACCTGAAGAAGATGATTGGTACAACCCATTAACTCAGACTATTCTTAATTTTCATGTTGATAATTGGGAATATCTAAATGATGAATATGTTGAAGAAGTATATTTTATGTTATCAGAGAAATTTGGTTACTGTGAAGAAATGGAAGGTATTTGGGCAATTGATAACACTAAATTAGAGAGTGTTTTAAGAACAATTGTTCGTGCTGGTGGTAAAGTAAAAGCGAATGACGAAAACGCTTCTATGTTCTTACAAAGATTCCTAAGACAAGAAAAATTAGAAAGAATTTTGAAAGTTTCTAAGAATTTCAGAGTTGTTAAGAAAATCAAAACATTGAAAGATGTTGAAGAATTCGTTAAAGATTCTGGTACAGAATTGTATCACCAAATTGGACAAACACTTACTGCTATCTTAGAAGGTACTAGTAGATTGTTCGGTGAAGGTCACATTGTATTTGATTCTGACCACAAATTAGTTATCTGTGAGATTGATGATGAATTAGACTTAGTTTCAGCAAGTAACTTCGCAATTGATAACTCTTACAAAAGATTTTATGTGATTGAGAAAGACAAATACCAACAATATGATGCGTGGTATAAAGAAAGTATCAAAACCAAACCAGACAATAAAGAATAGTTAATATATTTCATTTGGTAAAAAAAGACATTTTTGATTTAATATATAATTAAAAATGTCTTTTTTTTTATGAGAAAAAAATTAACAGAAGAACAATTTCAAGAAAAATTGAAAGAAAAGCACGGTAATAATTTTACAACATTATCACCATATATAAATTATAAATCAAAAATAAAAGTAAAATGTAATATTTGTGTTGATGTTACTGAGCAAGTTGCTAATAATTTGTTGAATAAAGGTTGTAAAAGTTGTTTTATAAAAAAGCAAACAAAAACACATGATGATTTTATCTTTGATATAAAAAAATATTATGGTGATACTATCACCATAAAAAATAAATATGAAACAGCTACAACAATAATGAATGTATTGTGTAATGTTTGTGGTCATGAGTGGAGTGTTAGAGCAGGACACTTAACTGGTAAAAAACGAAGTGAATGTCCAATTTGTGTTGCAAAAAAACTTGGAAAAGCAAAAAGAAAAACACATTAATCGTCAGAAAACGATTAGAAGAAATAAGAGAGAAACAAAACGCTTAGAAAAAAGTCCTGATTTTTTAGTCAGGACTTTTTATTTTGATTTATATTTTGTATATTTGTATTAAATAAAAATCACTTAAAACATATAACGGCACAAACACAATAATCTTAACAGGTACAGGTGAAGCATTCTATGTGATTGAATTACAAACAAGTGGAGTTATGTTAGATGAATGATGCGTAATTTAGATGAATTAAATAGATTTATTAAAACCGTCATGAAAGTTTCTGATAATAATTTAGTTAAAGATTTGGAAACATTTGAAATCAAATTGAATGATCCAGATTTTAATATGATTTATAAATTATTTTTCCTTTAACAGCACCAGTGGCTTTATATCTTTTTATTTCTTCTTTTGGTAAATTTGGATTATTTGAACAATAAAAATCACCTTCTACTATTTTTGGAGCACCTTTTAATGATGTTAAATTATTATTTGAACAATAAAAATCACCTTCTACTATTTTTGGAGCACCTTTTAATGATGTTAAATTATTATTTGAACAATAAAAACCACCTTCTACTATTTTTGGAGCACCTTTTAATGATGTTAAATTATTATATGAACAAGAAAAATTACCTTCTACTTTTTCTGGGGCACCTTTTAATGATGTTAAATTATTATATGAACAAGAAAAATTACCTTCTACTTTTTCTGGGGCACCTTTTAATGATGTTAAATTATTATATGAACAAGAAAAACCACCTTCTACTTTTTCTGGGACACCTTTTAATGATGTTAAATTATTATATGAACAAGAAAAATTACCTTCTACTATTTTTGGAGCACCTTTTAATGATGTTAAATTATTATGAGAACAAGAAAAATCACCTTCTACTATTTCTGGGTTATTTTCAGACCAATAAATTATGTTATCATTTTTAATTTTTTTATAGTATTTGACATTTAATTTAAGCCAAGAATCAATATCTGGATTTTTTTGTAGGAAATTTTTAATATTTATTCCTTCATCAAATTTATTCATGAATTGTTGAGTGCGGAAATGGAATTGATATTTTTCTTTTGGGTTATTTTTAGAAATAAAAATTAAAAGTTCTCTACCAGGTTTATGATATAGTTTATAATATTTATCTGTTTTTTCTGTGGCTGTACACCATTGGGTTCCTTTACCTAGAATACATGAGTCTTTAAAGGTTTTAGGTATAAATAAATTATAATTTTGGAATTCATGGACAAAATTTTTATCTTTTATTTCATTTTTAGATAAAATTTCTTCATTTTCTTTAAAAGGTAAAACTGTTTTAGCTAGATCGGCTAATGAATCATAATCCATGATATTTGTTCTAGAAATTTTATTTCTAACAGATTGTTTATCAAACAACAAAAGATATTCTGTGACTTTATAAAGGTCTTCTAATTTTAATTTTTTATCTATAAATAATTTAATTATCCATTTGGAATATTTACCCATGTACAGATCACCATCGATAGTAGATGTTGGATCAGAACCAACAATTTTATCAAAGGTATTTCTATCTATATTAGAATAATATTTATCATAAATAATATCTAAATCAATTTTATTGATTTTCTTTTCTAATATGAAGCTTATATATTTTTTCATATACTATATATTAATTATTTATTTTATAATTCCTCTATCATCATCTTCATAACGTAAATTAATTTGTATTTTAGGCAATGTAATTTGATTGATTTACTCTGATTTTTTATCTATAAAAAATGTTTACATTAACTATCCCAAAAAGCTAATTAATATACTCAAAATCATCTAATCAACATTTTTGATTTTTAGTTTTTTAAAATCATTAATAATTTTCATATCTTCTTCATATAATGAATATATTAAACTTTAAAAGTCATTTTATCTCATTTTTAATTTTTTTTGTACTTTATTATTTGTGAAAAGTATTCATGAACTACACACAAACTAAAGATTTGTGTGTTTCCACCACTTAAACAAGTGATTTCTCTTTAAACGTTTCATCGCTTGTGCTTTCCAAAGAAAGTCTTATTTTAGCTCTACGTTTGTAGTCTGAAGTCCCTCCAGACATATTTTTTCTACATCCTTCATTAAAGATGTTTATTGCTGCATTTACGTCTCTATCAAGAACTTCACAACATTCAGGACATTCCCATGTTCTATCTTTTAATGTCAAGTTGTGATTAATGTATCCACATTTATGACAAGTTTTAGAACTTGGGAAAAATCTGTCAATGTGAATAACTTCTTTTTCATTCCATTCAGCTTTATAAGTTAAAGTTTCAATGAATTTACCCCAAGAAACATCAGAAATAGCTTTAGCCAGTTTATGGTTTTTCATCATACCTTTAACATTTAAGTCTTCAAGGTAAATGGTATCAAATTCTTTTACAAGGTTTAAAGTAGTTTTATGTATTAAATCCATTCTTGAGTTAGATATTTTTTCATGGATTTTAGCCACTTTAATTCTTTGTTTTTCATACCTAGAAGAGCCTTTAATTTTTCTTGATAGATGTTGTTGGTGTAGTTTTAATTGTCTTTCATAGTGTTTAATGAATCTATGGTTCTTGATTTTCGTTCCATTAGATAACACTAAAAAGTCTTTAATGCCTAAATCTATACCTATTGATTTATTTGTTTTATTTATTGGTTTATATATTTTTTCAGTTAAAATACTTACAAAGTATTTCCCTGATGGTGTTTTTGAAATTGTAGCTTTTTTTATTTTACCTTCAATATTTCTATTCATGATCATTTTAATACCTTTAATTTTAGGTATATTTAATGAATTATTTTCCACAGAAACAAATTGGGGACAGGTAAATGAGTTTTTAGATTTCTTAGATTTAAAATTAGGAAATTTGGTTCTTTTATTAAAGAAACCTTGATAAGCGTTTTCTAAACATTTAAGACTATATTGTAATGATTGGCTATTAATTTCTTTTAACCAAGAAGTATCATTTTCTTTTTTTAATTGAGTTAAGAAAGCTGATTGATCATTATAAGTAAGT
>Ga0265293_10005450_pt1 | contig 21201 bp, 22 predicted proteins | sample Munlanlewell138R_FD_192505 | JGI IMG/M metagenome (GOLD analysis project Ga0265293, IMG submission 192505) | Leachate microbial communities from a municipal landfill in Southern Ontario, Canada - Leachate well 138R | ecosystem: Engineered > Solid waste > Landfill > Unclassified | place: Canada... | reverse complement strand
TCATACCCGCAGGCGACGGCGAGAGCCGGAGCGCTCGCGTCCCCGCCGGTGCGGCGGCGGTCGTTCCTGCGACCTCTGATGGACTGCTTTCGAGTTCGGTGCCGGTGCACGCCGGCGTGCGCTACCTCGACGGCGGCGACATCGAAGGCTATCCGGTGCTCGCACCGGCGGTGCGCGACGGAACCCTCACGGTCTACACCCGCTGAACCGGGGCTCACCTGCGGGCCGTAGACTGAGTGACATGTGGGGTCGACAGCGCAAGGCGGAACAGAGGGATCCGCGACCCAGCCGCCGGCACGGCCGCCGCGGCCCGCGCTCCGCGCTCACCGGACCCTCGCTGCCGGACCCGAACGGTCGGGTCGCCCGGTTCGAATTCGAAGCGCGCGGTGCTGTGGAGCTGCTGCAGTCGCTGCTCCCCGACGAGCTGCGCAACGTACAGGTCGGGTTTCAGACCGTGCCGACCGGGGCTGGCGAGAGTGACTTCCCGATGTTCTACTCCGTGGACCGCGCCTCTGACACCATCATTCTGTACCGCATGCCGATCCAGCGGGCGAAAGGCCTGCACGTCGATGACGATGAGCATCGGCGCTACTTCATCGAGCACTGCGTCTACCGCGCCGTCTGCGAATACCTCGGCCGCGAGCCCTGGGATCTCCTCCCCGGCCGCTTCGACCACTTCTGACCCGCGCGATACTTCTCCTTCTCCTTCTCCTTCTCCTTCTGCTTCTGCTTCTGCTTCTGCTTCTGCTTCTGCTTCTGCTTCTGCTTCTGCTTCTGCTTTGTGCTGGGTTTCTTGGCTCACTTCCGGCCTCACTTCTCCGCTCAGCGGGGGATCTCGCCTCTGCGTACCGGCTTTCGTGGTCTTTGCGTTCCGCTGAGCTGAGATCCCCCGCAGAGCAGAGAAAGTTCGAACCGACGAGGTGCTTGTGCTGGCGGTGTTGAGCTTGTCGGGAAGTTCATTGAATGGGCTGCCGCGGGCAGGCGCCGCCTGCCCTTGCCTACGGTCAGGAAGCGGACTCGTGGACGCTTTAAGGGGCGATGGTGATCAGCTGCCGGTTTCCAATGGGATGTGGCGTGCGGGACTCATCAAGTTCGAAGGGTGTTGGGTCCGCGAAGATTCAGCGGGCCGGAGGATTTGCTGCGTCGTAGGACGCCTGCGCTTCGAGAATGCTCGGCACTTCGGACTCGATGAGGTCCACCAGTGACGCCAGTGGCTCAGCGATCTTGGCTCCGAGATTGGTGAGTCGATAGTCGACGTGCGGCGGGATACTGCTGTGTACCGTGCGGGTGACCATGCCGTCGCGCTCAAGGTCACCGAGGGTCTGCGAGAGCATCCGGTCGCTGATGCCTTCGATGCGGCGGCGGACTTCACCGAACCGCATTGCCTCGACTCCAAGATGTAGTGCGACGAGCACAAGAGCACCCCAGCGGCCGGTGAGGTGCTGCAGCGCGGTGCGTGACGTGCACTGGCTGGAGAAGACGTCAGCCTCGAGGGTCTCGTGCGGCTGCGTTTCGGTGGTGGACATACCGCAATCATACTCGAAATTAGTGCAAACGAATCGTAGGTGCTTCTGAAAAGTTAGTGTATTGTCGAGAGTGAACCTCACGAAAGGAACACAATGCGCATTGCAGTAACCGGAGCAACCGGTCAGCTCGGCGGCCACGTCATCGACTCCCTCCTCGCCCGCGGCGTCGCCCCCGGCGACATCGTCGCAATCGTGCGTGATGCGGCAAAGGCCGCGCCCCTCGCTGATCGCGGAATCACGCTCGGTGTGGCATCGTACGAAGATGAAGGCGCGCTCGCCGCAGCGCTCGAAGGCGTCGACCGCCTGGTTTTCGTGTCTGGAAGCGAAATGGGTCAGCGCGTCGCACAGCACACGAACATCATCAATGCTGCGAAGACTGCGGGTGTGAAGTTCATCGCCTACACGAGCCTGCTGAACCTCGACACGTCAGAGCTCGGTCTCGTCGGAGAACACCGCGCCACCGAGGGGTTGCTCGCTGCAAGTGGAATCCCGCACGCCGTGCTTCGGAACGGCTGGTATTGGGAGAACTATGCCTCGGCGATCGATTCCGGCAAGGCTGCGGGCAAGTTCTTCGGTGCCGCTGGCGATGCGCGAGTCTCGGGTGCTGCTCGCCGTGACTACGCCGAAGCGGCCGCAGTCGTCATTCTCGGTGATGACCAGGCGGGCAAAGTGTACGAACTCGCGGGCGCTCCGGCCCTCACTTACCCGGAAATCGCGGCCGCGGTTGGTCAGATCATCGGCGCGGACGTCGAATACGTTGACCAGACGGTCGAGCAGTATCAAGCCACGCTAGAGAGCTTCGGTATGCCGGCAGAAATGGCCGCGGCATTCGCCGGCATGGATCCTGCGATCGCAAAGGGCGGACTGTACTCCGACAGCACCGATCTGCAAGACCTCATTGGTCGACCGTCGACCACGTTTGCTGAGGCGCTTTCGGCCTGATTGCTGCTCAAGCGCGGCGGGAAGCCCCGGCCCTAAACGGCCGGGGCTTCCGTTCTCCACTCAGCGGGGGACCTCGCCTCTGCGTACCGGCTTTCGTCGTATTTGCGTTCCGCTGAGTGGAGATCCCCCGCAGAGCAAAGAAGTGAAGAGGCTGGAGAGGGTCGGGCGTGCAGCTCCGACAAAAGGGGAGTGCGGCACCAGGCCGAGGGACCCAGCGCACCCAGACTCCTGAGCCATTGGGCCTGAACCGTCCTGGCCCCGTGGGAGCCCCGCTCGCAAGAATGAGCGAAGGGCGCCCCTCGAGAAAACCGGCTCGGACCTTGGCAGGTTTGAATGCACGCGCCGCGCACTGATCGAACACTGTGGTGGGCCGCGGAGGTTACTGCGGCCAAAGGCGTGACGTGTGCACGATGGCGAGAATCCACACTTCCTGGCCGCTAATCTCGTACATGATCCGGTAGTTGGAGATCGGTAAAAGTTCTCTCGTGCCTGAGATCAGGCCAGCCCTCCCAAGCTCGGGGTGCTCGGCGAGCCTGTCCACGGTCTCCTCGAAGGCAGTGTCGACGCGCGTTGCCGCTACAGGGTCGTCCGAGGCGATGTACTCCCAGATCGCATTGCGGTCACGGATCGCTCGTGGCGACCAGACGATCCTCATCAAACGGCAGCGCGGCGCGCGGCGAACCTGGCGCGAACCTCATCATTGTCGACGCCTTCACCAGCGTGCAGCGACGAGCGCGCAGCGGCGACTTTCTCGCCGAGAAAGGCCTCGTACTCCCGCGCACGGCGGCGATCCTCGACGTACTCGCGCATCAACTCGCGAACGACTTGGGATGCCGGACGATGCGCCTGGGCAGCCTCGACCATGAAGTCGTTGCGCAGTTCTTCGTCGAGTTTCAGCGTGAACACCGCGTCGAGCGCCATCGGTCACCTCCACTACAAACAACGTATATACGAAGTATAGTCATTACGGAACACGTCCTTCTAGTGAGGTGATCCCGGCTGGCCGTTTGTGGTTCTTGTTGTCGGAGGCGCTTGGGGAATGGTTCTCGACGTTCTGGTCGACGTTTTCCGCCTCGGCGCCAATGACCTTGCCGACCTCCGCGGGAATGTCCGGGTAGGTGAGCGAGAGAGCCCCAGCATTCTCATACACCTTGCCGGCATGGTCGTCACCCAACACGAGAACGGCTGCGGCCTCTGCATAGTCGCGACGGGAAGCACCGGCAAATTTATGTCTGTATGAGTGTCTCGACGGGGTGACCAGTGATTTCGGCGATGAGGTCGAAGTCCTTGTCGACGGCGAGGACTGTCAGGCCCGCCTTCTCGGCGGTCGCTGCGAAGAGCAGGTCGGGGATGGATGGTGCGCGGTGCTGCCCGCGGTCTGCCAGGAGCATCTGGACCTCGAATGCGCGGTCTTCGATGGCTGGAGTCAGATGTTCAATTGGCATGAGCGATAGGGGAGGAAGGCCGAAGGCGTCACGGCCTGATGTGCCAGATCGAGCCGAGAACCCGATCTCAAGCCGAGTCACGGTTGAGAGACGTACGAGGCCGCGCTCAATGCGGGTGTTCCAGTCTGCGAGGTTCTTCACGCGGCCGATCTGCATCCGGGCAAAGGCGGACTTGTCAATGAGCCACGTCGTTACCGCCATGCGTCATCCATGACGTCCGGATCAGTGAGGTCGCTGAACACCTGGGCAGATCGCTTCCAGTCTTCCGGGGTGATTGCTGGTGTAGCGGGCCCAGGGGCTCCCTGTTCCAGTCGTCGGCGCAGGAATTCGTTTCGTGAGGGTCCTTGGGTAGTCGCCTCGGCATCGATGCGTTCCACCGCAGCATTGCTCAGGCCACAAATGAGAATGTCGGGCATCGGGACCACCTCCTCATCCCATGATCTCGCGATATCGAGTATCAGGGAGTGGTGAAGATCGTCCAACTCGCCGTCTCTGCTCAGCACTATCTCCGCTTAGCGGGGGATCTCGCCTCTGCGTACCGGCTTATGCAGTCTTTCCGTTCCGCTGACGGGAGATCGCCCGCAGAGCAGAGAAGTGCTAGCCAGGAGCCTAGTTGCGGTTGTAGCCGCCCTCGCCGCGAGTGCTGAGGGCTTTCTTCCACCACGACTCACGCGCGTCGACGTACTCGTCTTGCGTCTTCCAGTCCATGACCTCGAGAATCGACCACTGAAAGTGCTGCTTGATGTGCTCGGTATCCAGCTTGACAAGTTCGACGTTGCCACCGTGGCACGTGCGGGCGTAACTCGTCCATCTCGTCCACAGTGCTCCCTGTGCGCTGTCGGCCTTGCCCACGTACGCCGCACCGTTCGACCTGTCGACGATCAGGTAGATCCCCTTCATGTTCGAGAGCGCCGTGTGCCAGCTCTCGTAGCCGCGGGTGATGATCTCGTTGAGCTTGCCCCAGCTCACGGTCACGTCCGAGAATCCGGGGAAGCCGTCGTCACCAAAACCCGTCGCACGTATTTCGTGCACCCGGATCTCGGGAAGGATTGTGCTCGCTACGCGCACCTCATTCTGCGCGGACGGAGGGTTCTTGTATTCCAGGATCACGCGCCCAAAGTAGGGGCGGAACTTCTCAACGTCGCGACTCGTATACTGCTTTCCGCCGTCTGCGGTGTCGTGAACGCCAGTGATTTCAACGATCCGAGAGAGCAGCCACTGGGAATCACGGATCTTGATCATTCCGATGATCCGCTGCCCGACGCTGAACTTGCTCCTCGGACGGTAGTAGAGAAGATGCATGAGCGCGTCCTCCGGATCCCGCCGGTAGCGCGCGATGGGGTCCGACTCGTCGTCCGTGCCCCAGCGAAACGTCAAGCGCACCCGGTAGCGATACTCTTTCAGGTCCTCAGGCGTGAGGTGGAGCAGATCGTTGAGGAGAATCGGGGTCTCGGATTGCACGCCATGAGCGTAGCGCAATGGTGAGGCGCTCAGCTTGCGCCGGCACCATTTGCAGATGTACAACTTGGTTAAGTTGTACATTCAGTACGTGACCTCCGTAACGCTTTCTGAGTTTCGCGCCCGACAGGCTGACCTTATCGCCGTGGCGCAGCGCGAAGCTGTCGAAATTACGTCACGCGGCGTAGGTCGTCGAGCGGTTGTCGTCTCCCCGGACTTCTATGATCGGGCTATCCAGGCGCTTGAGGATCAGATGGACGCCCGTGCCGCCGCCGCTGCGCGCGAGGAAGCGGAACGCGTCTCTCACGAAGATCTCGCTGCCGAACTCGGCTCTTGATACGTGGTATATCGGATTTCCTACGTTGCGTCCGCACGATGTGGCGCTGCAACCGCAAGGCGTTGCAGGCGCACGACTGCAGCCCACCAAGAACACCTGTGCCCCGCCCACGCAAGCGCGTGAACGGGGCACAGGTGCAAAGAATCAGGCGGTGACGCGCTGCGTGCCGTCGAGCAGTGGCTTGAAGAGGAACCCGGCGAGCAGGCCGCCGATGATCGGGAACACGAAGAACGCCCACAGCTGCAGGAAGGCTTCGGGCCCCGCGTAGATCGCCGAGGCGAGCGAACGGGCCGGGTTGACCGACGTGTTCGAGATCGGGATCGAGATGAGGTGAATGAGGGTCAGCGTGAGCCCGATCGCGACCCCCGCGAACCCGGCTGGTGCACGCTTCGACGTGGCACCGATGATCACGAAGAGGAATACCGCGGTGAGGATGATCTCGGTGACGCCGACGGAGACGAGGCTGTAGCCGCCGGGCGACTCCGCACCGTAACCGTTCGCGCCGAGGGTGCCGTCGTATCCGCCGGGCTGGCCGTTCGCGATGAGAAACAGCAGTGTCGAGGCGACCGCGCCGCCCGCGAGCTGCGCGATGATGTAGGCCGGAGTGTCCTTCCACGCGAACCGGCCGGCTGCCGCGAGGCCGAGTGACACCGCGGGGTTGAAGTGGCCGCCCGAAATGGGACCGAACGCGTAGACGCCGACGAGCACGGTGAGACCGAACGCGATGGCGACGCCGAGGAAGCCAACGTTGACGGGGCTGCCGGGATCCCCCGGGAAGCCTGCGGCGAAGACCGCGGTGCCGACGCCGCCGAAGACGAGGATGAAGGTGCCGAGGAATTCGGCGAAGAGACGGGCTCCCATCGTTGGGGCAACCTGGGGTTCAGACATGCGGTCTACCTCTTTCCCGGATCAGGGCGACACCCTTGTCTGCGCCCATGTAATTCACAGGCTAGCGGTTCCTGAGTCGCTACGGTACGGTCACCGGCCATAATGGGTCTCATGAGTGCACGGATTCTCGTCGTGGACGACGACAGGGCTTTAGCCGAGATGCTTGGCATGGTGCTGCAAGCCGAGGGGTTTGAAACGGAGCATTCGGCCGACGGGCTCGAGGCGGTGGAGAAGTTCCGCGAGATGCGGCCTGACCTGGTGCTGCTCGACGTGATGCTTCCCGGCCTGGACGGTATCGAGGTGTGCGAGAAGATCCGTGAGGAGTCGGGCACACCCATCATCATGCTCACGGCCCGCACCGACACGCGTGACGTGGTGCGCGGGCTTGAGGTCGGCGCAGACGACTACGTGGTGAAGCCGTTCAATCCGGCCGAGTTGATCGCCCGCATCCGCACGCGGTTGCGGGAACCGCAGCAGGAGGCAAGCGAAACCTTGCGGGTCGGCGACCTGGAGATCGATGTGGCCGGTCACGAGGTGCGGCGCGGGTCGACGGTGATCCCACTCACGCCGCTCGAGTTCGATCTGCTCGTGATCTTGGCGCGGAAGCCGCAGCAGGTGTTTACCCGCGAGGTGCTGCTCGAGAAGGTGTGGGGCTACCAGTACAAGGCCGACACGCGGCTGGTGAATGTGCACGTGCAGAGGTTGCGGGCGAAGATCGAAAGGGATCCTGACCACCCGACCATCGTGACGACCGTGCGCGGGGTCGGCTACCGCGCGGGTGCGCCAACCACCTAGGGGGCTCTCGTGACGGGCGCTCCGGGCCGGTCGCGGCTCTCACTTTTCCTTCGCAGGCTCTACCTGCGTTGGGTGCGGTTGACGGAGCCCGTGCTGGGCCCGTTCCGACGCCGCTGGCGTCGATCCCTCATGGTCCGCACCATGACGGTGACGGGACTGGTGACCGGGATCGTGGTGTTCGTGTCGGGGGTGTACATCCTCACGAGTATCGGTGGGGACCTGTATTCGGCGCGTAGGGATCAGGCGCTGCAGGATTCGGCCCGTGCGACGCTCGCCGCGCAACGACTCATCGACGCGTCGGACTCGTCTGATCGGAGCTCGCTCTCCTCACTCGTCGGATCGATCCGACGGACGGTGCAGGACGCGTCGGCGAGCCAGATGGTGTATCTGCGGCGGCAGGCCGGGCAGCCGCCGCTTCCCGAAGCGCCGCCGCCGTCGACGACGAATCCGGTGCTCGTCGAAGCCGTGAGCTCCGAACTGTATGACGCGCTCATCTCCGAGGAGCAGCCGCAGTTTTGGCAGGCGACCACGTTCACCGTCGATGGTGGTGCGAGCGAGCCCGGCATCGTGGTGGGGTCGAGTCTCGAGTTGCCTGCGGGCGCGGGCACCTACGACCTCTTCATCGGCTACAACCTCTCGGACACGCAGGAAACGCTCGAGTTCATTCAGCGCACGCTCCTCATCACGGCGGCGGCGATGATGGCGTTCATCGGCATCCTCGTGTGGATCATGAGCCGTATCGTCTTCCGGCCGATCCGTGCGGCGGCGGACGCGAGTCGCAGGCTCGCGGCCGGCGAGGACGATGCGCGCATGCCGCAGCTCAACGATGAGCACTTCGATGTGCTCTCTGACGGGTTCAACGAGATGGCCGACACCCTGCAGGCACGCATCGATGAGCTCGATACGCTCTCGGAGATGCAGCAGCGGTTCGTCTCCGACGTGTCGCACGAGCTGCGTACCCCGCTCACCACGATCCGGCTCGCGAGTCAGGTGATGGAGAACTCGACCGAGGGCCTGGAGCCCGCGCAGCAGCGCGCGGTCGAGGTGCTCGGCACGCAGATCGACCGGTTCGAGTCGCTGCTCACCGACCTGCTGGAGATCTCCCGCTACGACGCGGGCCGCGTCTCGCTCGATACGGAACCGACGGCGCTCGTCGCGCTCGTGGAGGAAGCGGTGGAGGGGCTGCGGCCGCTCTCCGACAGCCCCATCGAAGTGCGCGCGCAGGGCGGCTACGTGACGATTGACGTCGACGCGCGCCGCATCCGCCGCATCGTCTCGAACCTCGTCGGAAACGCGATCGAGCACGGCGAGGGGCGCCCGATCGTCGTCACGATCGACTCGAATGCGGGCGCGGTCGCAGTCACGGTGCGCGACTGGGGCATTGGGATGCGGGCCGAGGCCGTGGAGCACGTATTCGACCGCTTCTGGCGGGCGGATCCCTCACGCAAACGCACCCTCGGCGGGACCGGGCTCGGCCTCGCGATCGCACGCGAAGACGCGACCGTGCACGGTGGGTTCCTCGAGGCCTGGTCGCGGCCCGGCGTCGGGTCGAATTTCCGGCTCACCCTGCCGCGCGGCGAGGGCGTGACCGCGTTCGTCTCTCCCCTCCCGCTCGTTCCCGACGAGGTAGCCGCCGAGGAGGGCGACCCGAAGACCACGGGGGGCTGGCTGCGTCGGCCCCGGGCCTGGCTGTCGAGACCGCCGAAGGAGGACCGCCGATGATCCGCACGCGAATGTCGAACCTGCCGCGGCGCCGCTCTCGCCTCGGGGTGACGGCCCTGCTCGGGCTGAGCGCGCTGCTCGCGGTCTCGGGCTGCTCCGCGGTCCCCTCGACGGGACCCGTGCATCAGGGGCTGAGCGACCTGCACCAGGCCGAGCAGCTCGTGCAGTTCAACCCGCTCGGGCCGGTCGTCGATTCCACGAAAGAGGACATCGTGCGCGGCTTCGTGCTCGCGGCGACGTCGAGCGCGGGCGACTACGCGGTCGCCCGCGAGTTTCTCACCCCGGAATATGCGGGGCAGTGGGATCCGGCGTACGGGGTACTCATCGACGACGGGAGCCGCCCGTACCGCGAGGACGACGACGATGCCGCAGTGCTCGAGCTCACCGCCACCGCGAAGGTCGACGCCGACGGCATGCTGCTGCCGGTCGCCCCGGGCGGGAGCACCGACATGCGGTTCGAGCTCGAACGGGTCAACGGTCAGTGGCGTATCGCCTCGGCGCCGGCCGGCATCATTCTCGACCGTGCGACGTTCACCGCGATCTGGTCGGCGCACCAGATCTACTTCATCGGCCCGACGGGTGTGCTCATTCCTGAGACGCGCTGGTTCCAGAGCCGCGCAGCGCTCTCCACCGAGATCGTGAACGCACTCCTCGAGGGCCCGGGGGAGCGGGTTGCCGGCGTGGTGCACAGCGGGTTTCCGCCGGGCACGGAGCTCGTCACAGGCGCGGTCACCGTCGTCGACGGGGTCGCCCGCATCGAGCTCTCGCAGGAGGTGCTGGAGGCGGGTGAGCAGGCCGCGAAGGAGATGTTCCGTCAGCTCCACCAGAGCATGCGCACGGTGACCGGGGTGAACGGGTTCGAGGTCGTCGTCGACGGAGTCGAGGTGCGCGAACCCGACGCGGGTGAGACGCAGCCCTCGGTGCCGCCGGCCGAGCCTTCAAACCCCGCCGTCATGATCGGCGACCAGTTCGGCACGGTCGTAGCGGGCGAGTTCGTCGCGACCGAGCGGCTCGGCGACGCGATCGTGAGCCTCGGCCCCGATGCCGTGGTGCTCTCGCCCGACGAGAGCGCCGCAGCCGTGCGCAACGGCGAGGGGATCAGCCGCGTCGACGACGAGGTCACGCGCCTGGTCGACCAGCGGGGCGGGCTGCTCGTGCCGAGCTTCGACCCGATGGGGTACATCTGGACCCTCCCCGCGGGGGGTGGCGAGCTGCGGGTCACCGGCGGGGTCGACGAAACGTACACGATCGAAGCCCCGTGGCTGCGCGAGCTCACACCGGCCGCGATCAGCGTGTCGCCCGACGGCGCGCGACTCGCGGTGCTCGTGCCGGCGGAGGGCAACCGGAGCGTCGTATACACCGCGGGCATCGTGCGCGAGGCGAACGGGGCGCCTGTGCGCACGACCGCCACGGTCGACGCGCAGCTGTGGGCGTCGGGCAATCCGATCGACATCGACTGGGTGGATACGCTGCGGTTTGCGACGCTCACCGAGTCGGGCAACACGAGCAAGGTGACGGTGGGCGGCCCGGGCCTGTTCGCAGCGGAACAGGGGTCGGTTGCCGGCGGCGATCAGATCGCGAGCGGGGGGAGCCGCACGCAGTTGCGCGTGCTCTCGGGCGACGGTGATCTCTACATGTCGCAGGGAAGCGGCTGGCAGCGCCTCATCGGTGACGTGGAGGTGCTCGCCAAACGCGGATAGAGGCGAGGTTCCTCCTCCACAGGAAGGATTTCGCGAGGGATCCCTCGAAGTTGTTCGCCGAGTCCTCTCCGGTGTGGCGCGCGCCGCGACTTCCCGGCAGGCTCGGCGCATGGACCTTCGACGCACCCTCCGCGAACTCGGCCACGATCTGCTCGCGCTCGTGTGGCCGACCGAGTGCGTGAACTGCGGCAGGGCGGACCGTGACTGCTGCGACCCGTGCCTGGCGGAGGTTCGCGCGCACAGCCCGCCCATCGAACGCGACGTGGGGCTGACCTGCTTCGCAGCGACCACCTACGACGGGGCGGTGCGGGCGCTGCTGGTCGCGCTCAAGCACGCTGGCCGGATGGGGTTCGCGCGCGTGCTCGGCCCGCGACTGCGGGCTCCGCTCGCGGAGGCGATGGGCCGAGTCGAGGGCCCGCAAGCCCCGATCATCGCCACGGCGCCCTCCCGCGCGTCGCGCGTGCGGCAGCGCGGGTACCGGCACGTCGACCTGCTCGTCACCGCCGCGCTGCGTGGGCAAAGGCTCCGCGTGTTGCGCTTCCGGGCGCTGAAGGCGCGCCGCGGCCGGAGCGCGCAGGTCGGGCTCGACGCCGCCGAGCGGGAACGAAACGCCCGACGCATCGCCGTGCGGAGGGGGCTCCGAACACTCATTTCCGGGCGGGAAGTGATCATCGTCGACGACGTCGTGACGACGGGTGCGACGCTCCGGGCGGCGCGCGAAGCGCTGGAATCCGCGGGAGCCGCCGTGGTCGCCGCGGTCGTGCTCTGCGACGTCGTCAGATGGGACGGAAAATCAGATCAGATTTGATGGTTCCCAACTGGAAACGACGGTGGCGAAAGCGGTAGAGTTCGGGAAAGGCGTGACGGTGCGCCACACTGGCCCACCCGCCTGAGTCACCTTGGAGGTCACCATGGACGTGAACATCCGCGGCAAGAACGTCGGGATTACCGATCGCTTCGAGAACTACGTTGAATCTAAGACGGAGAAGGTGGCGGGCCTGCTACCCAAGGCGCAGGCGTTCGAGGTTAGAGTGTCCAGGCTAAGCGACCGTAGCCCGAAGCATGGCGACCGTGTCGAGATCACACTCATCGGGCCGGGCCCGGTAATTCGTGCCGAATCCTCGGCCGGCGACAAGTACTCGGCCTTCGACATGGCCTACGGGCGGGTTCTCGAACGAATCCGCCGCATGAAGGACAAGAAGAACGACCGCCGCGGCCGCGGCCGGATCTCGCTCGCGGATGCTGCGGCGCACGACTTCTCGGAAGTCGACATCACTCCCGCTCCCGCTGAGGTCATCGACGCCGTCGCGACCGGCGATGTCACCGAGATCCAGACCGAGGGCGAGGCGGCATACACGCCGGTCGTCATCCGGTCGAAGGAGTTCCCCGCGGAGAAGCTCAGCGTGGAGGAGGCGGTCGACCAGATGGAGCTCGTCGGCCACGACTTCTTCCTCTTCATCGACTCGGGCAGCGACAAGCCGAGCGTCGTGTACCGCCGCAAGGGCTGGAACTACGGCGTCATCTCGCTCGCTGACGCCTGAGCGAATCTCGCGTCGAGCCCGGCGCCTGGCTGCACCCTGTGCGGTTAGGCGCCGGGCCTGTTTTTGCGGCGCGGAAATCTCAGCCGCCACCCCCAGCAGAGCACGCCGGTGAGAGCTTCCACGACGATCCCGAATGACATCTTCGAACGGCCGCCTGCGCGCTCCACGAACGTGATCGGCACCTCCGTGATCGGGCAGCCGAGTCGCTCGAGGCCCCAAGCGGTTTCGACCTGAAACCCGTAGCCCTGCGAGTCGAGCGCGTCGAGGTCGAGCCGCTTGAGCCAGCGGGTGTCGATGACGCGGAACCCGCTCGTGAGGTCGCGCAGTCGCGACCGCAGTGCGACCCTCGCCACCGCGGTTCCGGTGCGAGAGATCCAGCGCCGATACCAGGGCCACCCGACGATGCGGCCGTCAGGGATCCAGCGCGCCCCGATCACCAGACCCGCCCCGTCGCGTGCCGCATCGAGCAGTCGCGGCAGATCCTCGGCGCGGTGCGACCCGTCGGAATCCATTTCGACCGCATACCGGTAGCCGTGCGCCAGGGCGTCACGGAAGCCGTGCATGTACGCGGTGCCGAGCCCGAGCTTGCCGCGGCGGTGGTGCACGCGGATCCCTCGCGATGCTGCGGCGATGCGGTCCGCGAGCACCCCCGTGCCGTCGGGGCTGCCGTCGTCGATGATGAGGAGCTCAGCGTCCGGCACGGCTGCGCGAATGTTCGCAACGACGATGGGCAGCGTCTCCCGCTCGTTGTACGTCGGGAGGATCACCAGCACCTCAGAGTCCACCCGACGATCTTGTCACACGGGAACGGCCCCGACCCGACCTCTCGTGTGGAGAGGCGGGACAGGGCCGTTCCTGGTGCGCGAACCGTGCGAGACGGTTCAGCCGATCAGTCGTGCACTGTCAGGCGCAAGCGATCAGACGCTCGAACCCTCGTGAATGTCGCTGACCGCGTCACCCTTACCCTTGGCGTAGGCGTCGCGCAGGTGCTGGCCGAGGCCCGCATCCACGTTCGTCCAGTACTGGAAGAAGCGCTCACGAATGTCGTCGATCGTGATCGCCTGCGCCTGGCCCTCGAGGTTTGCCTTGAGGTAGGCGCGATCCTCATCCGAGAACACGTCGCGGTAGAGAATGCCGGGCTGCCCGAAATCGCTGTCGTCGGCGCGCAGCGTCGCCGCGGCGCGCGTGAGCTCGCCGTCAGACTCCCAGCTCGCCTCGACACCAGCCGCGGCGTCGACCGCGGGGCCGCCCGCCGCACCGAACGAGTTCGGATGGTAGACGCGCTGCGATGCGGGCGGGAAGTGGTACTGCATGTTGCCCTGGTGCATGTAGTTGTGCGCCTCGGTGGCGTGCGGCTGGTTCACCGGCAGTTGGTTGTAGTTCGTGCCGACGCGGTAGCGCTGCGCATCCGGGTAGGAGAACACGCGCGCCATGAGCATCTTGTCGGGCGAGATGCCGGTGCCGGGCACCTGGTTGCCGGGCGAGAACGCCGCCTGCTCGATCTCAGCGAAGAAATTCACCGGGTTGCGGTTCAGCGTGAAGGTGCCAACCTTGATGCGCGGGTAGTCCGCCTTCGGCCAGGTCTTCGTGAGGTCGAACGGGTTGTAGCGGTACGTCTTCGCGTCCTCGTACGGCATGATCTGCACGTAGACATCCCACGACGGGTAGTCACCGCGGGCGATCGCGTCGAACAGGTCGCGGCGGTGGAAGTCGGCGTCGCTGCCCGCGAGCGCCTCTGCCTCCTCCATCGACATGTTGTGCACGCCCTGCTTCGAGATGAAGTGGTACTGCACCCAGAAGAGCTCACCGTCGGCGTTCACCCACGAGTAGGTGTGCGAGCTGTAGCCGTTGAGCTCACGCCACGTCCTGGGCAAGCCGCGCGGGCCCATGAGGTAGGTGACCTGGTGGGCCGACTCGGGGGAGAGGGTCCAGAAATCCCACTGCATGTCGGCGTCGCGGAGACCGGAATCGCCGAGGCGCTTCTGCGAGTGGATGAAGTCGGGGAACTTGATCCCGTCACGGATGAAGAAGGTCGGGGTGTTGTTGCCGACGATGTCGAGGTTGCCCTCGGTCGTGTAGAAGCGCAGCGAGAAACCGCGCACGTCGCGCCAGGTGTCGGGGGATCCCTGCTCGCCGGCGACCGTCGAGAAGCGAATCAGCGTCTCGCTCTTCGCGCCCTTCTGGAACACGGCAGCGCGGGTGTACTGCGAAACGTCTTCGGTGACGACGAACTCGCCGAACGCGCCGCCGCCCTTCGCGTGCGGGTTGCGCTCGGGCACGCGCTCGCGGTTGAACGCGGCGAGTTTCTCCACGAGGTAGCGGTCGTGCAGAACGGTGGGCCCATCGGCTCCGACGGTGAGCGAGTGCTCATCGCTGGCGATAGGCGTACCGGTCTGGGTCGTGGTCAGCTTCTGCTCTGACATAGTGATCCTTTCGGTCGGTTGCGGTGGTCGGTGAAAGATTTGGTCGGGTCGCGCGTGCGCGGTTCACGCAGTTCAGTCGCCGCTGTGGGCGGTGGTGGCGGCGATCTGCTGATCCCCCGCCTCGGCGCACGCCGGGCACAGCCCGTGGAAGATGACTTCCGCCTCTTCGATCGCGAAGCCCGCGGCGTGGCTCGGGGTGAGGCAGGGCGCCTCGCCGATCACGCAGTCGACGTCTTCGAGGCGGCCGCAGGAGCGGCACACGAGGTGGTGGTGGTTGTCGCCGATGCGTGCCTCGAACTTGGCGGGTCCACCCGCGGGTTCGATCTTGCGGATGAGCCCCGCCTCGCTGAGCGCGCCAAGAACCCCGTATACCGCTTGGAGGGAGGTGACCGGCAGCTCCTGCTGCAGCGCCTCGAACACCTCTGAGGCGTCGAAGTGACCACCCTGCGACAACGCCTCGAGCGCGGCGCGACGCGGTGCCGTCGAGCGCAGGCCCGCGGCGTTGAGGCGTGCGGAGGCGTCGAGGGCGGGGGCGGCGGTCATGATCCCTATTGTAGCCTTCTTTTGAATTATTCAAAAGAACATCTGATGAAGGGGTTGCAGTGAGTAGTGTGTGCGGATCCCCAGCGAGACGTTGAAGCGAGGTTGCTAAGCTGGGTCGTTGTCACAATTTGACAACAGCGGAAGGCTTCTACAGACAGGGATCCGTTCGCGCAGAACCGTATCAGGAGAGACAACGTGGCGACAGTTCTCGAGAAAATCCTTCGCGTCGGCGAAGGACGCACCCTGAAGAAGCTGGAGCGGATCGCGAAGACGGTCGACAGCCTCGAAGACTCGTTCTCGGACCTCACCGATGAAGAGCTGCGCGGCGAGACCGCCGAGTTCCGCGAGCGGCTCGAAAACGGCGAAACGCTCGACGATCTCCTCCCCGAAGCGTTCGCCGCAGTGCGCGAAGCGGCGAAGCGCACCATCGGTCTGCGCCCCTTCCCGGTGCAGGTCATGGGTGGCGCCAACCTCCACCTCGGCAACATCTCCGAGATGAAGACCGGTGAGGGTAAGACCCTCGTCGCCACGATGCCCGCCTACCTCAACGCCCTCACCGGCAAAGGTGTGCACATCGTCACCGTCAACGACTACCTCGCCAGCTACCAGAGCGAGCTCATGGGCCGCGTCTTCCGCGCACTCGGCATGACCACCGGCTGCATCGTCGCCGGCCAGGATCCGAAGCTCAGGCGTGAACAGTACAACGCCGACATCACCTACGGCACGAACAACGAATTCGGCTTCGACTACCTGCGCGACAACATGGCGAGCACCGCCGAAGAACGCGTGCAGCGCGGCCACCACTTCTCCATCATTGATGAGGTCGACTCGATCCTCATCGACGAAGCGCGTACGCCACTCATCATTTCCGGGCCCGCCTCAGGCGAGGCCAACCGCTGGTTCACCGAGTTCGCGCGCATCGCCCGCAAGCTCGAAGCCGGCGTCGACTACGAAGTCGACGAGAAGAAACGCACCGTCGGCGTACTGGAGCCCGGCATCGAAAAGGTTGAGGATCACCTCGGCATCACCAACCTCTACGAGTCGATCAACACGCCCCTCATCTCCTTCCTCAACAACTCGATCAAGGCGAACGCGCTCTTCACGCGCGACAAGGACTACGTCGTGCTCAATGGCGAAGTGCTCATCGTCGACGAGCACACCGGCCGCATCCTCGCCGGCCGCCGCTACAACGAAGGCATGCACCAGGCCATCGAGGCGAAGGAAGGCGTGCAGGTCAAGGCCGAGAACCAGATGCTCGCCACCGTCACCCTGCAGAACTACTTCCGACTCTACGAGAAGCTCTCGGGCATGACCGGTACCGCCGAAACCGAGGCCGGCGAATTCATGTCGACCTACAAGCTCGGCGTCGTGCCCATCCCGACCAACAAGAAGATGCAGCGCATCGACCAGCCCGACCTCGTCTACAAGAACGAAGAAGCGAAGTTCGCGCAGGTCACCGAAGACATCGCCGAACGCTACAAGAAGGGCCAGCCCGTCCTCGTCGGCACGACGAGCGTCGAAAAGAGCGAATACCTCTCGCGGCTCCTCGCAAAGCAGGGCGTGCGCCACGAAGTGCTCAACGCGAAGAACCACGCCCGTGAGGCCGCGATCATCGCGCAGGCCGGCCGACTCGGCGCCGTCACGGTTGCCACCAACATGGCTGGCCGCGGTACCGACATCATGCTCGGCGGCAACGCCGAGTTCCTCGCAGTGCAGGAGATGGCGGCCCGTGGGCTCTCGCTCGAAGAAGACGCCGACGCCTACGAGGCGGCCTGGGACGACGTCTTCGAGGCAGTGAAGGCGACCGTCGCCGAGGAAGCAGAGAAGGTCTCCGACGCCGGTGGACTCTACGTGCTCGGCACCGAACGCCACGAGTCCCGCCGCATCGACAACCAGCTGCGCGGTCGCGCCGGCCGTCAGGGCGACCCCGGCGAAAGCCGATTCTACCTCTCGCTCGCCGACGACCTCATGCGCCTGTTCAACTCGGGAGCCGCCGCGTCGCTCATGAACCGCGACGGATTCCCCGACGACCTCGCCATCGAGTCGAAGATGGTGACGCGCGCGATCCAGAGCGCGCAGAGTCAGGTGGAGCAGCGCAACGCCGAGATCCGCAAGAACGTGCTCAAGTATGACGACGTGCTCGACCGCCAGCGCAAGGCGATCTACTCGGACCGTCAGCAGATCCTCGACGGCGGCACCATCGAGAACCGCATCGAAGCCTTCCGCGAGCAGACCATCGACGCGATCCTCGACTCCCACGGCCACGACGGCGACTGGGACTACGACGCGCTGTGGAACGACCTCAAGCAGATCTACCCCGTGAGCCTCACGGTCGACGAGCTCCTCGCCGAAGCCGGAAACTCGCGCGTCGACAAGGCCTTCCTGCGGCGTGAGATCCTCTCCGATGCCGAGGTCGCCTACCGCGGCCGCGAAGAAGCCCTCGGCGAGGAAGCGATGCGCGAACTCGAACGCCGCGTCGTGCTCACCACGATCGACCGCCGCTGGCGTGACCACCTCTACGAGATGGAATACCTCAAGGAAGGCATCGGGCTGCGTGCCATGGCGCAGCGCGACCCGCTCGTCGAATACCAGCGCGAGGGCTTCAACATGTTCGAGGGCATGATGGGGCAGATCAAGGAAGAATCCATGGGTCTGCTCTACAACCTCGAGGTGAAGGTTCGTCCGGCCGAAGGCCCCCAGGATCACGTACACCTTGAAGGTGGCGGGCTTGCCGCGGAGCAGCCGACCGACCAGTCGAAGCTCAGCTACAGCGCGCCCGACGAAGACGGCGCTCCCGCAGAGAGCGGTGCCGCAGCCAAGCAGGGGCAGGGGCGTGGCCAGCGGGCCGGCCGTGCGCAGCAAGCGGCGGGGCGCGTGCAGGCGGCTGCGCAGGCCGCACAAGCGCAGGCGCAGCAGCAGGCGCAGGCCGCGCAGGGGCAGACAGGGCAGGCCGGGCAGGCCGGCGCTCAGCAAGAGCGGGGCGCGTTCGGGCAGCAGGTTCCCACAGGCGGAAACCGTGCCGAGCGACGCGCAAACAAGAAGAAGTAGTCACGTCCGACGCAACGATCACGAACGATCCCTAACGAGAGAAGCGCAAGAGACTTATGTCGAACGATCCCAACGCTCGCCTGAGCAAGAATGAGCGCCGACAGCAGGCGCGCGACCAGGCCCGTGTTGCCCGCGAGAAGGAGCAGAAGCGCGAAAAGCGCAACCGCCTCTTCCTGCAGGGCGGCGTCGTTCTCGGCGTGGTCGCCGTGCTCGCAGTGGTCGGCCTCATCATCGCCCAGGCCATGGCGCCCGCAGGCCCCGGCCCAAAGAACATGGCCTCCGGCGGAGTCATCTTCGGCGAAGACCTGCAGGTCGTCGAAGGGCCCGCACTCGAGCAGGCCGACGCGAGCCGTGTCGCGCCCGCAGTCAATCGCGACGAACTGCCGCTCGATGTGACCGTCTACGTCGACTACATGTGCCCCGCGTGCGGCGCATTCGACCAGCAGTACGGCACCATGCTCGAGAACTACGCCGGTGCCGGCGACATCACCCTCGAGGTGTACCCGCTGAACTTCCTCGACTCCACCTCGCTCGGCACCAAGTACTCGACCCGCGCGGCGAACATCGTCAGCTGCGTCGTCGAGCAGCAGCCCGAGGCGGCCTTCGCGCTGCACAACGCGCTGCTCAGCCCCGAAGTGCAGCCGGCCGAAGGCACCTCAGCCCTGACCGACGACCAGCTCCTCGAACAGGCCGAGGCCGCCGGAGCAACGCTCGACGGCGAGCTCCAGCAGTGCGTGAAGGATCGCCGCTTCAGCGACTTCATCAACGCCAACACCAAGGCTGCGACCGAGACCGGCGTCGTCGGCATGGCCGAAGGCGCGCAGATCGCACTTGACGGTGCCGGTAGCCAGCTGCAGGACGTCGACGGCCCGCAGCGACTCGTCTCCACCCCGCTCGTCATCGTCAACGGCCAGCAGTGGCTGTCGTCCCGCGACGGCGACCTTGAAGCGTACCTGCTCAAGGTGAAGGGCGAGATCGAGCAGAAGAACGGTAATAATGGTGCTTCTTCGGAGTCGTCTGACGACGAGTCCGAGGAAGCGGCCGACGGGGAGTAAGACAGGTAGTAGACTTCCCTGGGGGTGGTTTCCCACCCCCACTCGCCTCCTTAGCTCATCTGGTAGAGCAGCGGCCTTGTAAACCGCAGGTGGCCGGTTCGAGTCCGGCAGGGGGCTCCACGCGATGAACGCATCGCGTTCTGCGCTCGTGTTGCCACGTGCCACGCCTTCAGAGGTGTGCGCTGCCCAAAGTGTTTCTCTGTTCAGTGGGGGATCTCTGCTCTGCGTACTGGGATCCCTGGTTTTTGGTCCGCTGAGGGGAGATCCCCCGCGGACGAGAGATTCTGCGCGCCAGAGATGTCCCAGGGGTGACGGCTCTACTCGCTGCGCTCGTGTTGCCACGTGCCACGCGTTCAAAGGTGTGCGCTGCGCAATGTGTTTCTCTGCTTAGTGGGGGATCTCTGTTCTGCGTACTGGGATCCCTGGTTTTTGGTCCGCAGACGAGATATCCCCCGTTGAGCAGAGATCCCTGCAGGCCGGAGTGGGTCGCTGGCCTGAGCTCGCTGAAGACCAGGGATACCGCGACCAGAAGATCTTGCGCCGACCTCAGCGCGCGAGGTGGAACCCCTGCGAAATCGCGCTCAGGATCATCTCGAACACGTCGGGCCACCGGTGCATCACCTGCTCGTACCCGACTCTGATGACTGTGTAGCCAAGCCGGTTGAGCCGCGCATCATGCTCGTTGTCTGAAGTCCGCTGCGCGCCCACGTGAGTGCCGCCGTCGATTTGCACGACCAGGAAGTCGCCGATGAGGAAGTCGACGAAGTGCCCCGCGAGAAACACTTGATAGCTCACACGAATGCCCAGCCGCTTCGTGCGCGTTTTGAAGTAGCTTTCCAGTCCGGAGTCGGAGTACGGGGTGCACTCTTTGAGCAGCGTCCGCGCCACCCCCGAGTAGGGGAGACGCCGGAGTTCCTGCAGCGACACGAGCCCCTGGTGTGCCGCGGACTCCCAGATCGCGAACGCCTCCTCCTGGGGGCGGCATACGGCGACATGCGCGAGCACATTCTGGATCGGGTCCTCGAGCGACCACACCGGCCGCACCTGCACAGGCCGCGCCCAATGCGCAATGTGCTCACTTGAAACGCGCGACCCCTTGTGGAACGGCGCAAGATGTAGTGTCGAGTCGCCCATGTCCCACAGCCCATAACGGCGGGCCTGAGTCACGCAGGTGAGTGCAGAAGCGTTCTGCGCCGCAGCAAGGAGCAAGGGATCCACCTCCGGCAGCGCCACCCAGCCCCTTCCAGGCCGAAACACTGACCCCGACTCGAGCAGAAGCCGAAGCGTGTGCACGCTGCAGCCGGCGTCGAACAGGTCGGCGGTGCGCATGATCCCTCGCTGCGTCGAGAGCTGCCGGAGCGCTTGCTGTTGTCGGCGCTGCCTCCGGTCAGTCACACTCTTTGGTTCGGGCATGCACCCATGGTTATTGGCTGCGCGACGGGGCGCCAGCTCGAAAACGCGAATGTGGAAAACTTCCCGCGATCCCTTGCCAAGGCGTGATTGTGAGGGGAGATGTGGGCGGTGCGCTGTGCCGCTGTGCCGCTGTGCTGCTGTGCCGTGCGCTGTGCCGCTGTGCTGTGGTGGTTTCTCTCTTCAGTGGGGGATCTCGCCTCTGCGTACCCAGATTGTGGGTTTTTGGTACGCGGAAGGGAGATCCCCCGCGGACTGGAGAAGGCGCAGCCACAACAGGGCGCAGACAAGTCAGGGCTGACTGAGCGCGGAAGCCGAGTAGGGTGGGTCGGGTGCGTGAGAAGCTGAGGGTTCCCGCGGCGCTCGTC
>Ga0265293_10005449_pt1 | contig 21208 bp, 22 predicted proteins | sample Munlanlewell138R_FD_192505 | JGI IMG/M metagenome (GOLD analysis project Ga0265293, IMG submission 192505) | Leachate microbial communities from a municipal landfill in Southern Ontario, Canada - Leachate well 138R | ecosystem: Engineered > Solid waste > Landfill > Unclassified | place: Canada... | reverse complement strand
GGTATCAACAGTATAACCCATTGACTAAAGAAGAGTGGAAAGTTGCAAAACTTATTTTTATGTATCCTATCGAACTTATAAGTGCATTAGAAAAATATCTAAAGACTAAAAAAGGGAAAACTTAGATAAAATGAGGAATTCAATTATTAAAGCAATGGAAGCGGAAATAAAACTATACTCTGATCTAAAAAAATATGATGCTATTATTAATGAAGTATTACTAACTTCATAAAGCTTTTATGTTATAAAAATTTTATGTAACTTAAAGATTTTTAGGAGAGATTAACATGAGACCTTTATGTTTCGCGGTATATGTCTACGAAGACTATACAAAGTTTATACCTTTTTATATATACAGCATTCTTAATAGTTATCCTGAATATTATGTTAAGGTTTTTGTAAGAGAAAAATTATCAGAAAGTGAAAATAAATGTTTAGATTTTATTAGAGAAAGATTATCAAGTAATTTTGAGGTTAAAGAAAATTTCTATCCTGACTTTCAGTTATCCGATTCAACGATGAGAGTCCTTAGATTTTTAATTCCTTTTGATGAATTTAAGGAGTTTGATAATGTATATATAGGTGACGTGGACTTCTTAATTGTAAAAGAATATGTTTCAATTTTACAAGGTCATTTAAATCATTGTGAAAATATTGAACTTCCTTATAGCAATGAAATTCGAACAGGAACTAAAAGGTTATCAGGACTTCATTTCTTCAAAGTAAAAGAATATTATAAAAAAATGGATAGAATTATTGAGCATTATCTGAATAATAGAGAAAAGTTAAGTAATTTAATGGCGAAATTAAAGAGTAATGAAAGATTTCTTTATCATATCATTAAAGAAGGAATAGGCTTCGGCAAGCTAAATCATGCTAAAAAATATAGACCTCATCATGGATTGCATCTTAGCTGTGATATAGAGGGTTTTTTTGAGAATAGAAAAGATTCTTCTAAAGAAAGATATAACCATTTAAAAAGTAAGTTAAAGGAATATTTGTGTGACACTTTGTTTTTAGATATGCTTGATGTAGTACCTGTAAAAAAAATTATAGAATTATCCTATGAGTTGCAAAAATATCCTGATGAGCAATAAATTAAATAATCAGATTAGATATAAAATATACTTTATCTAATAATATATTATTTGACTTGGATAGTTGAAATTCACCAATTATCCAAGTTTTTTATGTGCAATGCTATCACTGATTGAATTGATTCACATAATATATTACTGGAGCAATAGCAATATTAATCAATAATTACTTTGGAGGGAAAATAATGAGTTCTTTCAAGAACTTGTATGAAAATATAGCTAATAAGAAAGCTAATATAGCTGTTATCGGTTTAGGGTATGTAGGACTTCCTCTTGCTCTAGCCTTTTCAGAGGTTACTAATGTAGTTGGTTTTGATCTAGATAACCATAAGATTGAATGGCTAAAAAAAGGAATAGATATAACTAAGGAAATAGAAGATGAAATACTGCGCAAGTCAAATATTAAGTTTACTTCTAATGAAAATGATATTAAAGACTCAAACTTCTTTGTAATAGCAGTTCCTACCCCTGTTCACGCTGACAATACACCGAATTTACGATATATTATCGATGTAAGCAGAACAGTAGGAAGAAATCTTCAAAAAGGTTCCATAGTTGTATATGAATCAACAGTATACCCTGGTGTTACAGAAGATGTTTGTATTCCAATATTAGAAGACGAATCAAGAATGAAATGTAAGGTAGACTTTAAGGTTGGCTATTCACCTGAAAGAATAAATCCGGGAGATAAAGCTCGTTCTTTAATATCAATCAGAAAAGTAGTCTCAGCAATAGATGATGAATCTCTTGATATAATATCAAGTATTTATAATTTAATATTAGAATCTGAAGCTTATAGAGCAGAAAGCATAAAGGTAGCTGAGGCGGCTAAGCTTATAGAAAATGCTCAAAGAGATATAAATATAGCATTCATTAATGAAGTATCTATAATGATGAATAGTCTAGGCATAGACTCCAAGTCAGTGATTGAAACAGCGTCATCAAAATGGAATTTTATCCAGTTGTCTCCAGGTTTAGTGGGCGGACATTGTATTGGTGTGGATCCCTATTATTTAACCTATTTGTCTGAAAAAAGTGGATATTTGTCTCAAGTAATGTTACCAGGTAGAAAATTAAATGAATATATGAGTGAATATGTTGTTGATAACACTATAAGAAACTTAATTAAAACTGGAGTAACGATAAAGGGATGTAAAGTAGGAATATGGGGATTTTCTTTTAAGGAAAACTGTTCAGATATAAGAAATACAAAGGTTGCTGATATAATATCAAGACTAAAAAAAGTTGATGTTGAAGTACTGGTTTACGACCCAGTCGTAGATAAAGAAAAAGTAAAAAGCGAATATGGTATTGAAATTTGTGATTTTGATGATTTTCTTAACATTGATGCTCTTTTAATAGCTGTAGCACATGATGAATTTGCTAGATATGATATACATGATTTGAAAAAGAAATTTTCTCCTAATCATGCTCCTGTTCTAATAGACGTAAAGAGGATATATGATCGTAAGTTAAGCGAAGAAAAGGGTTTTTTATATTGGGGGCTATAAATATGGAGACTAGTGATTATAATTTTGAAAAAAACACTAGATTTTTAGTTACTGGCGGAGCAGGTTTTATAGGTTCAAATATTGTAGAAGAATTGTTGAGTAAGGGATTAGAGGTTATAGTATTAGATAATTTTTCTACAGGAAAAAAAGAGAATATAGACCATCTATTATCTAATCCAAAGCTTGAATTGATCATAGGGGACATCAGAAATTCAGGTGATTGCAACAAGGCGTGTAGAAACATTGATTTTGTATTGCATAATGCAGCACTAGGTTCAGTCCCTAGGTCAATATCAGATCCTAGGACTACCAACGATGTAAATATAACAGGAACCTTAAATATGTTAATTGCCTCAAGTGATAATAAGGTAAAAAGATTTGTTTATGCCTCATCGTCATCTGTTTATGGCAATAGTGAAAGTCTTCCTAAAATGGAGGAGACTATAGGAAGTCCATTATCTCCCTATGCAATAACGAAAGTAGTAAATGAAATGTACGGAAGAATATTTCACGATTATTTTAGCTTGCCAACTATAGGTCTAAGATACTTTAATGTTTTTGGAAAAAATCAGGATTGTAATTCTCAATATTCAGCAGTAATACCAAGCTTTATTAGCAAGGTTATTCTAGGCGAACAGCCCATTATCTATGGAAACGGGTCGCAAACTAGGGACTTTACTTTTGTTGGTAATGTGGTTGATGCAAATCTTAGAGCTTGTTTAGCAAGTGAAGAGTCCACAGGAAATGTGTTTAATATTGCTACTGGGAATCGAGTGCCAATAATAGATTTACTGAATGAAATCTGTTATATACTCGGTATAAAGACAGAGCCAGTTCTTGAGGAGTGGCGTATTGGAGATGTAAGGCACAGTTTTGCAAGTATTGATAAGGCAAGGAAGTTGCTAAACTATTACCCGACTTTTGATTTTCATTCTGGTCTCAAAAAAACTATAGATTGGTATACTAAAAAATTAAAATAATCATAATAGCCAGCCTAACAATTTGATTTATTGTCTAGGTTGGCTATTATATACGAACCATCGATTTATTAAGCTACAAAGTACAGTTTATTTAGACTATTAAAGAACTATTCAAGATAAATACAATTACAAGATATCTGAGGAAGTAGTTTCATTGTTGACGATGGTATAAAAATTTTTAATTTCTATCTTTTTTACAGGTGTACACCAATTCATGAAAATGTTATCTTCAATCTTCCACGTGTGTTTATCTACATTTCCATACCTTATACATGCATAGTCATGTATATCTGCAGAGTATACCGTGAAATTATTTGCTAAGCACTCTGCTATAAATATTCTATCTACTCCAGATGGAAGATGTTGAAATTGCACCTTATCAAATACTTTTTTTTTGAAACTTATAGTTGCACCAGCAATAAATTTGCTAATAAAGGTATTTTCTCCTTCTCTTTTATGAGTGGCAAGCATTTTAGATTTATTAAAATAAACGAAAATGTTAGATTTTCCCACTATGTCTGCGTTAGAGTTTTTGAAAGCATTAATCGTATTTACTAAATAATTTGGTCCATAATAATCATCATCATCAAACTTAAATAAATAATTAAATTCTGCTTGCTTAGCACCATAATTAAAGCTTTCTCCTAAAGTAATGCTCTCATCTGTTCGAAATATTTTTATATTATCATATAATTAAAAATTTTTTTGCCATAAATCCATATCTATATTATTATTGTTTATAACAATAACCAGTTCCTTAGGTACAAATCTTTGCCTAGTAAAGTTATCAATGATTGTGTCTAGGCAATGAGGCTTACAGGTACAAGTTATTATAGATGCCCCGTTAACAACCAAAAAATCACCTCACAATGCTTAAATGATAATTTTATACAACTATTTACGAGTTATATGGCTTTTGTAATCATCTGTTTTTCCTATTATGGTGCAATCTTTTAAGTATTCCTCTTCAGTTCTTTTAGTCGCATGTTGGTTAATATCATATCTTATATACACATAATTAAATCTGTCTGTTGAATAGACTTTTAATTCATTCTTTAGGCAATCTTTAACTAAATGGTCATCCTCACCAATGGAAATGTCACAGAACTGAACTTTTTTAAATATCTCTTTTTTAAATATTAGGTTTGCACCATGTAAAAATGTCAATCCCCATTTGTTTTCTCTACCAGGTTTTCTCAATGCTAGGATCTTGCTTTTTTTAAAATAAACATAAAATGTAGCTTTTCCGATAATATCTGCCTTCTGTCCTCTAAATGTATTCATTGAATCAAGTAGATATCTATTAGTATAATAATCATCATCATCAAATTTGGCAACATATGGATATTTAGCTTTTTTTACAGCATAGTTTAAACACTTGCCTAAGGAGAAAGATTCTTCACACTGGTATACTCTTAAGTTTTCGTATCCTCTTGCTTTATTTTTCTAATCAATTAAATTCATATTATCATTATTTAGTACTATTATAAGTTCCTTGGGTTGATATTTTTGCCTCTTATAATTATTGAATATGTTTTGTATAAATTCAGGCTTACATGTACAGGTAATAATAGAAACACCAAAACCTGATGCTGAAAAACTTTTCAATTAAAACACCTCTAACTATTACTATTTTAAAAATCTAAAGAAAATATTATCTAGTAATATGCTTAATGAAGTTGTTAGTTTCAGTCACTATTTCGCACTCTTTAAGCAAATTTTCATCTTTTATTTGCCAGGTATGATTATATGTCCTTTTTTCTCTGATAAAAGCATAGTTATACTTATCTATTGAATATATTTTAATTCCATTATTTATGCATTCTTTTTGAAAGGCAAAATCTGCTCCAGATTTCATGATTGGGAATCGTATTTTATTGAAAATACTTTTTTTGATTACCATGCTAGAATCCATAACAAACTTAACATAACAATGTTCATTTCCAGGGAGTCTAACACCTAATATTTTACTGTTTTTGAAGTAAACAAAAGCTGATCTTTTACCAATAATATCTGCATCTATTTTATCAAAAGCTATTAATATGTCTTTTAGAAAGTTTTCTGCATAATAATCATCATCATCAAAATGAGTTATATATGAAAAGCTAGTTTTTTTTAATGCAAAGTTTTTACATTCTGCAAAAGTAATTGATTCGTCTTTTCTATAGATCTTAACATTCGGATATTTTCTTGATTCATTCTTCCATTGTTTTATATCCATAGAATTATTATTCAATATAATGATAAGTTCCTTATTAATTATGTTTTGTCTATTATAATTTTGAAAAACCTGAGGCATGTAAGCAACCCTATTTGTTACGGTAATAATAGAGATTCCGCAATCTATACTTTTCTTTACATGATTGTGGATTTTAATTCTATTAACAAACTTATTTACTGGATTCTTATATACTGCAGAATCTAATTTTTTATAGGCAAAATTATTCATGGAGTCACCTTCAAAATTTAAATATTATTATTGTTTAAAAAGACTTTTAATACAAGCATTACACATTTATATTTTAATGTTTAGTATATTATTACTTTATTGTATTATTATGTTGTACTATTTTATTTGTTACAACTAAAAGTAATAATATGAATAAAAGCAAAGAAACTGCCAGTTTATACTATTGTTTTGGGCAGTTTCTGTTTTTATTACTACAAGTTTCTATATAGCTAACATAATCATCAACATGACCAATAATTTTACATAGCTTTTTATATAGCTCATCTCTAATGTTCCAGGCATGTTTATCAGACGAACCATGTCTAATATATATGTAATTAAATTTGTCTGTTGCATATAGCTTTATTCCATTTTTGGTACAATCCTTACAAAACTGAATATCTTCTCCTAAGGATATATCGTGAAATTTTATTGTACTAGATATTTTTTTTCTGAAAACTAAGGTTGGTCCTTCTAATCTATAAACATATCTATTTTGTCTCTTTGGGTTTCTTATGGCTAGAGTTTTGCTATCTTCAAAATAAACATATGTACAGTATTTTCCAACTATATCAGAGTATTTCAAAGCTTTAAGGGCCTGAGAAAGATATTCTGGTCCATAATAATCATCATCATCCATTTTTGATATTACATCGAATTTTGCTTTTTTTATTCCAAAGTTTAGACAGTAACCTAGAGATTTTTTTTCATCAACTTGAAATACAGAAACCTTTGAGTATTCTTGTGCCTTAAAGTTCCATTCCTTTATGTTCATTTTATTATTATTTAGTATTATTATTAGTTCCTTATCTTCATATAGTTGTCTATTGTAGTTTTTGAATACATTATTCAAGTATTTAGGTCTATTTGTACAGGTTATTACAGATATTTTTTCTCTCATTAAAATTCTCCCTCTAAATAGTAGTAACAAAAGTGAACATAAGAAACATATTTATATCATATAACCTAAAGGAAGTGATCATATGGATATTAAGTCAATTAGTGGTGCCAAGTATTATATTGCTGTATTTAAGTCAAAAAATTATGCTGTTCAATTGTATTATAAATTAGAAAAAGCAAGTTATGGAATGTTTCAGTTAATATCTACTCCTTGTCAATTAAGAGGAGGGTGTAGCTACTCTATTAAATTCTCAAGATTAAATGATATTAATTACTTTAGAATATTTCTTCCTGATTATGAACAGGAAATATATGGTGTTTATCGAGTGGAAAAAAGAGAAGGAACTAAAATATATGATCCTATAAAAGTTAATAATAGTATTTAATTTCTTTTAATAAGCTTTGACCAGAAGCCTACCCTTAGAGTTTTACTGTTTAATTCTTCGGATATTTTTTGTAATTCTATAAGATTTTGATTATTAGTATCTAATGACTCCTTAAATATAAGTAAAGCATTGCCTATATCCTTAAGTTGAGTAGCAAAATTTTTATAGGTATCATCTAAAGTATTTATTTTATTTGAGATGTTTTTTAGAGTATCTAGGATGATATTAGTATCTATTAACTCATCAACTTCAGGAATAATACCCTTATCATTGTCTACATCATTACTTGAGTAGTTATATATATAATCTATAAATTCTTGGCCTAACAAAATTAACTTTTCATTTAAGCAAAATATAATATGAGTTGCTTTTCTCGTGCTTATTTCTCCGGACAAATTTGTTAGATATTTTGCATTCTGAATTTCTATATCAGTAGGAATATCTATTGTTTCATCTAAGTTCCAAGTAAAACCATAATCATTAGAGGATAAAGAAAATAGTTTAGATTTACTAATTATTAGTATTTTAAGGCGGTTTTTTTCTTCATGAATAAGAGGATGTTTAAGTTCATAGTTTGTTAAAGGAATAGTTTCATCCTTCCAAATGTTCTTGCTACTACCCAATATAGGAAGGTGTTTGTATTTTAACTCAAAGGAATTATTTTTATTGACTATCCATAGAGCGTGAATATTATCAAATCTATCAATTAATATGTAAGGATTGCTACTATTATTTTGTTGATTAGATAGTAATTTAGGAACTGAGTTCCATTTTTTTGAGGATGAATTAAAAATAGTATAATTAATATTTCCGAAATTTTCTACTATTGAAGTATAAATCAAATGGATATTATCAAATTTATCAAAATCAAAAAAGAAGTTTGGAATGATTTTTCCAGATGTAAAGCTAATTACATTAGTTTTTTCCCAGCTTCCTTTGCTTCCCAAAATATGCTGTATATTCCATAGTTTTGGATTTATAAGGTTTGAAAAACTATAAAGTATATGGATGAATTCTTTATTAATTCTTAAAGATAAACCACTATAGATATTTGATCTAATATCAAATTTAGTTAAGTTTTTTTTCACCCATTTTTTATTTGAGTAAAGATTATAATATACATTTCCATCACTACAAATATAAATCAAATGTATTCTATCTCTAGTATCTATGTCTAGAGAGAAAGCAATTACTATATCCTCTGAAAAAAGACATTCTTCTGTTAATTCCAAATTGTTATCATACAAGTCATATCTAATTTTGTTACTAGAGTCTAAATAAAACCTCAGAATTTCTCCTGTAGAATTTTTTACTATGTAGTTTTTGATATTTAAAATATTCATATAATATCACTCCTTTAAACATATTAAAAAACAATCACAATTCTACCTATAATTCATAATATGAAAGTAAAGATGATTTTATTAAAACATATTTTTATAAAGGAGTGAAAACTATGGTAAACGGATTTGATCCGAGTCCAGGCGAACTATTTGTGCCAGATGATTTAAGTTATATTACCGAAACTGTTTGTATTATCACTGATAAGGTATATGCTCATTGTCAACAAAGAGAATGCTTCCCAAGAATAGATGTTGATTTGGGCGACAAAACATTTGCAAGCATTAGATTTAGACCAGGTTTTATTGTAGAAAATACATTAGTTGTAACAGACATACAAAACAGGCCACATTTCAGAAGAGTAAGATTTACGCTAAGAGTTCCATATGAAATAATAACTACTTGTGGAAGCGTTATCAATGGGTTCTTACCAGATATCTTAAAGGACATAATACTGTTTATCCCAGATGCAAGAGATGAATTTGACTTCAGAATTGTTGTAGAAACAGCTTCAAGAGTGTTAGGAGAAGCATCTCAAAGTGGCTGTACACTAACGTTTGCTGTTGGAGTATTCATAATTGTAAAAGTAGTAGGTAGAGTGCAATTACTTATTCCAGCATTTGGTTTCTGTCCAGAACCACCTGAGTGTGAAGAATTCAGTCCAACAGGTATTTGTGACAATTTTGGATATGAGCCATTCCCTGACTTCTTCCCTCATCAATTTGAAGATCTATTTCCTGAAATGTAAAAAAGGATACTTTACTCCTCTCAGGCTGCTAGCTATTATAGTAGCCTTTTTTGTTTTTATCTATATATGATTTATTATAATTATTAATATCAGACCGTGTAGAATAATTAAATTTCTAGTGAAAAAAATGTATATAATTTTTGTAATAGTTGAATGTTGACAGAAATAGTAGGGTATAATATACTAAGAAAAGAAAGCCGAGTAATATACTTGGGATTATAAAGAGGTGATTATAGATGAAGCTTTCAACTAAGGGAAGATATGGACTTAAGGCAATGTTTGAATTAGCTCTTCACTATGGGGAAGGGCCAATTGCATTAAAAAATATAGCTGAAAGCCAAGGTATATCTGAACACTACCTAGAGCAGTTAATAGCAGTATTAAGGAAGAATGGATTAACTACAAGTGTAAGGGGTGCCCAAGGAGGATATTTGCTAAATAACATCCCTAATAACATTACCGTAGGAAATGTTATTAGGGCTTTAGAAGGTGATGTTGTACCATCTGAATGTGTTCTTGAAGAAAACACAGGCAAATGTCATAAAGAAGAATTTTGTGTAACAAAAAATGTTTGGATTAAAATTACAGACAGTATTAATGAAGTAATCGATTCAATCACTTTACAAGATATGGTTGATGACTTTATAAGAACTAAAGGAAAGAAAGGATATATGTATTATATTTAGAGTAGAATATAAATATATATCTAGACGGGAGGATGAAAATGATGAAACAAGTTTATTTGGATAATGCAGCGACCACCCCTGTAAAAGAAGAGGTTCTTAATGAAATGATTCCTTACTTTACTGAGAGGTACGGGAATCCGTCTAGTATTTATAGATTAGGACGAGAAACCAGAATTGCGATAGATGAAGCAAGAGAAAAAGTTGCCAATGCCATAGTTGCTAATTCTAGAGAAATTTTTTTCACTGGTGGAGGCTCAGAAGCTGACAACTGGGCAATAAAGGGAATAGCATATGCAAACAGGGAAAAAGGAAATCATATTATTACTTCTAAAATTGAGCACCATGGAGTACTTCATACATGTGAATATCTAGGAAAAAATGGTTTTGAAATTACTTATTTAGATGTAGATGAAAATGGAATAGTTGATATTGAGCAGCTAAAAAGCTCAATTACCGATAGAACAATCCTAATTTCAATTATGTTTGCAAACAATGAGATAGGTACTATTCAACCTATAAAGACAATTGGAAGTATTGCTAAGGAAAAAAACATATATTTTCATACTGATGCTGTACAGGCAATAGGAAATATTGAAATAAATGTAAAAGACTTAAATGTGGATTTATTATCTATGTCTGCTCACAAATTATACGGACCAAAGGGTGTAGGTGCACTTTACATAAGGCAAGGAGTAAAGATTCATCCGCACATACATGGTGGAGCTCAGGAAAAAAATAGAAGAGCAGGTACAGAGAATATTCCAGCAATTGTGGGACTTGGTAAAGCTATAGAACTAGCTTATGAAACATTAGATGCTCATAATGAAAAACTTAAGAAGCTAAGAGACAAATTTATAAGTGATATTACTAATAGAATAGATTATGTCAAGTTAAATGGACATCGAGAAAACCGACTGCCTGGCAATGTGAACTTTTCTTTTGAATTTATTGAAGGCGAGTCACTATTACTAAGTTTAGATATGGTTGGAATATCAGCTTCTAGTGGATCAGCATGTACATCAGGTTCTCTAGATCCTTCACATGTATTATTGGCAATAGGGCTTCCACATGAAATAGCTCATGGCTCTTTAAGACTAACTTTAGGAGACTTTAATACAGAGGAAGAAATAGATTATGTAGTAGAAAACTTAGTTAAGATAGTAGATAGATTGAGACAAATGTCACCATTATACGAAAATTTTAATAAAAGATAAGGGGGTAAAATTATGTACTCAGATAAAGTTATGGAGCATTTTATGAATCCAAGAAATGTTGGAGAAATTGAAAATGCTGATGGAATTGGTCAAGTTGGAAATCCTAAGTGTGGAGATATAATGAAAATGTATCTGAAAATAGAAGAGGATACTATTACTGATGTAAAATTCAAGACTTTTGGATGTGGCTCTGCAATAGCTTCTTCAAGCATGGCTACAGAGCTAATAAAAGGAAAGACTATAAAGGAAGCAATGCAACTTACTAATAAAGCAGTTGCTGAAGCACTAGATGGTTTACCACCTGTTAAAATGCATTGCTCAGTACTAGCTGAACAAGCAATCAAATCAGCTTTATATGATTATTCTAAGAAAAACAACATTATTATAGAGGGACTAGAAAACTTTAATCCTGATGAAGATGTTCATGAACACTAATATAAAAAGCTACTGGATCAGTAGCTTTTTTTTTGAAAACTGTGGAAGTAAACAAACATAATAATTGAAAAATAATATGGAATACTATATATAAGACTTTTATAAAGGAGCATTTCAATTGAGGAAAGTTAGTGAACTAATTGGACTCCCAGTAGTAAGTAAGGAAACAGGAAAAAAGGTTTCAACAATTAAGGAAATAATATATTCAGATAGAAGAAATAAAATTATAGGTTTTATAGTTAACGAAGGTAATATCTTTAGAGAGGCTAAGTTAGTACAGTTTAAAAATGTTTATTCAATCGGTAATGATGCTGTAGTTATTGAGAATAAAAATCTAATTGAAAAATCCACTTTACTACCCGAGATGAGTCAGTTAATAGATGAGAAGAAAACATCTGAAGATGAAATACTTACTGAAGATGGAGAAAGTCTTGGTCATGTAAGAGATATTATAATAAATACTGAAAACGGAGTTGTAGTAGGTTTTATACTTACAGATGGATTGATTCAAGATTTAAAGGAAGGAAGAAACGTATTACCTTATAATACACAAACAATTTTTGGTGAAGATTCTATTATAATAAGCAAAGAGTTCAAGACATTGTTTGACATATATAAGGAAGATTACAAAAAACTACTAGAATTACTTTAAGGATTTGAATCAAACTAAATATAAAGAATCTATTTAAATGAGGTGAAAAAATGAGAGGAAAATTTGTGTCTGGAGTAGTGGCTGGAAGCCTAATAGGTGCTACAGCAGGAATGTATGTAATTACAAGGTTGAGTCCAAGACAAAGGAAGAGAGTTATGAAGGTAAGTAAAAGGATAATGTCAAATGTTGTTGATAATATAGGATTATTTTAAAAGGTAGCTTGGCTGCCTTTTATTTTCACTATAAGGAGCTACATTATGGATAATCTTCTAAAACTAAGTGATTGTTTAAGAAGTATACTCCTAACCATATTAATTGGATTAAGTGTATATTTTATGTTAAATATAGGTAATAAATATGTAAAACATGAGAATAGACTTAAGGTTTCAAGAAAAAAAGTGGTATTTGTACTTATGATATTCGTTTTAATAGTTACTATTTACAATCTTCTAAAAGGACCTAGTAAAATTGCACCTATAATATTGCTAGTGTTTTACTCTATTATAATATCTTACTTGCTTAATCCATTAGTTAACTTAATAGAGAATAGAGGTATAAAAAGAATCTATGCCATATTAATTATCTATTTATTTTCATTGACTCTAATAATTTTATCTATAATTTCAATAGTGCCTAGATTGTCTAATGAGTTTGAAAACCTTGGTAGATTACTACCCGACTACTTTAATAAAATATATGATTATTTTAACAATATCGTTGTGAAATATTCGAAGCATTTAGATAGATTACCTCCAGAATTTCAAGTCATAAAAGGAATTTTCTTAGAAAAACTTATAGATATTCAATCATCACTTCTAGATTTTTTAAAAGACATAACTAATTCTGTAATAGGGATGTTTTCAAAAGTAATAAGCTTTATAATAGTGCCTATTTTAACTTTTTACTTTTTAAAAGATAAAGATTATTTTAAGAAAAAAATAACACTCTTAATACCAAAAAAACAGAGAAATGATGTTTTGCAAATTGGACGAGAGGTTGATAGAGTTTTAGGAAGATTTATTCGAGGACAGCTATTAGTATGTACTTTTGTCGGGGTATCTACCACAATTGTATTATTAATTATAGGAGTTGATTTTGCCATAATCATTGGTTTAATTGCTGGGATAGCAGATATAATTCCGTATTTTGGACCGTTAATTGGCATATTTCCTGCTATAATATTTGCGCTTCTAAAAAGTCCCATTAAAGCATTGTGGGTTATTATATCATTTATTATTATTCAGCAATTAGAAGGCAATGTAGTAGCGCCAAAAATAGTAGGAGAAAGTGTGGGAGTTCATCCTGTAGTTATTATGCTTGCACTCCTAATTGGAGGTAGTTATTTTGGAGTTGTTGGAATGATTTTTGCTGTTCCTGTAACTATAGTTTTTAAAATAGTTTCTGGCTTTTTTGTAGACAAGATTTCACGGATATAACTTATATTGACAAAATACGGCTTTTAAACTATAATCCTATATAATAGATATTATAAAGCAAATAAGCAAGCAAACATGTGAATAAATACTAATGGCTATGAAAGGAAATAGTAGATATTATGAACCTTACAGAGAGAATGCCCTAGGCTGGAAGGCATTTAGGTAAGAGTATTGAAGCAGTCCTGGAGCTAGAACCTTGAAGATTTAGTAGAGGTTTTCGGTTTATCCGTTATCTTTTTGAGTGGCTAGCTTTTAGTAAGTAGGGTGGTACCGCGGGTAAACTCGCCCCTAAGTAAGGATATAGGGGTGGGTTTTTTTATATTCAAATTAGATAAGAAGGGAGATTAATTATGATAAAAACAGGCTTAAATGAAATTAGAAAAGAATATTTAGATTTTTTTAATGAGAAAGAACATCTAGTTGCACCAAGCTTTTCATTATTACCTAAGAATGATAAAAGCCTACTATTAATAAATGCAGGGATGGCACCATTGAAACCATATTTTACAGGAGCTCAGGAACCACCTAGGAGAAGGATGGCAACTTGTCAAAAATGTGTTAGGACTGGAGATATTGAAAATGTAGGAAAAACAGATAGACATGCTACTTTCTTTGAAATGCTGGGCAATTTTTCCTTTGGGGATTATTTTAAGAAGGAAGCAATTGAATGGGCATGGGAGTTTATGACTGAGAGAATGGGAATACCAGAGGATAAACTATGGGTATCAGTTTATTATGAAGATGATGATGCCTATGAAATTTGGAATAAACATATAGGAGTTAATTCAGATAGAATTGTTAGGTTAGGTAAAGAAGACAATTTTTGGGAACTTGAAGTAGGACCATGTGGACCTTGTTCAGAAATATATGTAGATAGAGGAGAAAAATACGACTGTAAAAGTGAAAGCTGCAAGCCAGGCTGTGATTGTGATAGATATGTAGAAGTGTGGAACTTAGTATTTTCTCAATTTGATAAGGATGAGCAGGGTAATTATAACCCAGTACCACATCCTAACATTGATACAGGAATGGGTCTTGAAAGAATTGCTGCAGTAATGCAGGAGGCAGGAAGCATCTTTGATACAGATGTAGTTAAAGTATTGAGACAAGAAGTCGAGAAAATTAGTAAAACTGTTTATGGACAAAATAAAAAGAGTGATATGTCTATAAGAGTAATTACTGATCATATTAGAGCGGCAACATTCTTGGCTTCAGATGGAGTTTTACCAAGTAATGAAGGTAGAGGTTATGTGCTAAGAAGACTTATTAGAAGGGCTGCAAGACATGGTAAACTATTAGGAGTTGAAAATGATTTTCTAAATACTTTAGCATCAACTGTAGTAGAGTTATGGGGAGAAGCATATCCAGATCTAATAGATAGATTACCTCAGGTGCAAAAAATAATTAAGGCTGAAGAGGAAAAGTTCCAAGAAACTATAGATCAGGGAATTAACATATTAAATGAATTTATTCTTGAAATTGAAAGTAAGAATGAAAAAATACTGAAAGGCAGCCTAGCCTTTAAATTATATGATACCTATGGATTTCCCCTTGATTTGACCAAGGAAATTTTAGATGAACATAGTTTATCTGTTGATGAAACTGAATTTAACTCTGAAATGGGAAAACAAAGGGAAAGAGCTAGAAAAGCAAGAGAAGAAGGGAATAACCAGGCATGGAGTAATGATAGCCAATTGTCAATTGATAGTTCAATAAATACAGAATTTGTGGGTTATACTGAAATTTCTTTTAATTCTAAAATAATTGTTGTTATAAAAGATGAGAAGGAAACTAAATCTTTAAACACAAATGAAAAGGGTATAATACTATTAGATAAGACTCCTTTTTATCCAGAAGGAGGTGGGCAAGTCGGAGACAGTGGTATAATAAATGGAAATGGATTATTTGCAAAAATAACAGATACTAAGAAAAACAGTAAAGGACAAATTTTACATTTTGTTGAAGTAGTTGAAGGGACCCTAATAGATGGATCTGAAGTTTATGTAGAGGTTAATAAACTAGAAAGATTATCTACTGCTAGAAATCACTCAGTTACCCACTTGCTTCATAAAGCTTTAAAAGAGGTGGTTGGTGCTCATGTTAATCAAGCAGGTTCATTAGTTATGCCTGACAGATTAAGATTTGATTTTACTCACTTTGAGGCATTGAAAAAGGAAGAGCTTAATAGAATTGAAAAATTAGTTAACGATAAGATATTTGAAGGTCTTGAAGTAAGAGCAATTGAGACTAGCTTAGATGATGCTAGAAAACAGGGAGCAGCTGCGTTATTTGATGAAAAATATGGAGATGTAGTTAGATTAGTAGAAATGGGTGATTACAGTAAAGAGTTATGTGGGGGTACACATGTTTCTAATTCTAGCCAGATTGGTATATTTAAAATAGTAAGTGAATCAGGTATAGCTTCAGGGGTTAGAAGGATTGAGGCTATTACAGGAAAAAAAGCATATGAAGAATTTGTACAATTGGAAATGCAGGTTTTAAATATTACAGACATTTTAAAGACAAATAGAAAAGACATCATAAATAGAGTTCAGCAGATAACTGAAGAATCAAAGAATATAGAAAAAGAACTCGAAAAACTAAAATCAGATTTGGCTATGTCCAAATTAGATGATATAATTAATGAGAGCTTTGAAGTAAATGGAATTAGAGTAATTAGCAAAAGAATTGATGGAATGGATATGAACAGCCTTAGACAGCTAGGAGATAAAACTAGAGATTCTATAAATTCTGTAGTAATTGTTTTTGGATCTGTCTTAGAGGATAAGGTTTCTTTTGTGGCTATGGCAACAAAAGACCTAGTAGGCAAGGGAATTCATGCTGGAAATATTGTAAGAGAAGTAGCTAAGGTTACTGGTGGAGGCGGAGGAGGCCGTCCCGATATGGCTCAAGCCGGTGGAAAGGATCCTTCGAAGATTGAAGAGGCTTTAGGTATTGTTAAGGATATTGTATTATCTCAGATTAAGTGATTTGGTTATTCTGTTATTCTGTGGAATTAATAAGGAAATACATAAAGCAATAATGAACTTTCCCTTGTGTTTCCTAGTACAGCAGAATTTCAACAAATATATGTATACAATTTGAAAAATATGATATAAATATATAAGGGGGTGTTTTCATGAACAGTATTAATCAAACAATGAAATTCAGTGTTTCCAAGGATAATATAAGTGAGGCTGAAGAAATATTGTTTTCAGTTTATGAAGCATTAGAAGAAAAGGGATATAATCCAGTAAACCAAATAATCGGCTATATTTTATCTGGGGATCCTACTTATATAACTAGCCATAATAATGCAAGAACATTGGTTAGAAAGTTGGAGAGAGACGAACTATTAGAGGAAATCCTTAAAAAATATTTAGAAAAGAGATAATAGGAGAGATCTAATTGTTAGGTAACTTACAAAAGAAAAGCGTAGTAGCTACTGTCATATTTTTATTATTATTTATTTCATCAATTACATATGCTGATAATACTACTAAAGACAATAAAGTTTTTATGGTTATTGTTAATAGATTGTCTTTATCAGATATTGAATACATGAATAATCTTAAACTAATAATAGAAAATGGTAGTATTGGTCTAATGAATACAAGAGGAGTTATAGGATATAAAGGCGCTGAAGGGTATATGACTATAAATGCTTCATCCAGGGCTTATTCTAGCTATGAGACAACCAATTTTTATAATTTGGACAAGGAAATTAAGGCTATTTTTGAAAGAAGAACAGGGAAATCTACTATCGGTCATAGTATAGCTAATATTGAAATAAACAAACTATACAATTTAAATAGTAATAGAACAAGTAATTCTGTTATAGGTGCATTAGGAGATAATTTACACAATAGTGGTCATAAGACAGCAGTATTTGGTAACTCAGATACTGCTGATAGTTTTATAAGAACTAACGGTCTAATTGCAATGGATAGTAGCGGACTAATAGACTATGGAAATGTTAATGATGTTTTAATAGATGATAATAGTTACCCTTTTAGCATCAGAACCGATTTCAATAGGATTTTATCTGAAATTGGTAAGATAAAATCAAAGGCATCATTTGTTATTATAGAAACTGGGGACCTTGATAGGCTTAATCAATACAGTACTAATCTTACAGAAGAAACCTTTTTAGACCAAAGAAAAAAGATTTTATTAAATATAGATTTTTTTTTAGAAAACTTGATTCTTGAAATAATTGACAATAAATCTATGCTTTTAATTGTTAGCCCTAACTCTCCAGAAGGCAGGTTAGACAATAGCAGACTATCACCCTTAATTATTTGGGATGGCGGAGAAAAAAAGGGAGTACTAGAATCAGGAACGACTAGGAGAAATGGAATAATTTCGAATATTGACATAGCTCCAACTATTACAGATTATTTGGAAGCTGGTAATAATAATTTTGCTGGTCATGTGATAAGATCTATATATACTGATGAGAAACTAGATTCTATAATAAATCTTAATAATAGAATCAATTTAGTTTCATATCTTAGAGTGCCCTATTTAAATTTTTATAGCTCTTTAATAATGGTTATTATTATACTAGGAACCTTTTTTGCCTTCATAAAAGGATGTAAATTAAATAAGGTATTTTCAACAATTAATCTATCTTTATTATTGATAACAATTTTGCCAATTATTTTTTTGCTAATCGCAAGATTTGAAAGATTAAGTTCTATTACCTTCTTTTTTATTTTTCTACTCCTTATGCTAGGGTTATTATTTATTGTAAGATTTATCAAAGCAAAAAATAGGATGTTATTTTTGCTGACCATAACTTATTTTTCCTTGGTGATAGACTTGGTTTTAGGTGGCAATCTTCTAAGATATTCAGTGCTAAGTTATGACCCTATTATAGGTGCAAGGTTTTTTGGAATAGGTAATGAGTTCGCTGGTGTAATTTTGACTACAATGATAATGCTTGCTGCTCTTTATATGGATAAAACCAAGGGACATAAGGTTTTTTTGTTAATTTTACCACTTACCATCCTTTGTGTTTCACATCCTAACATAGGAGCAAACCTAGGCGGTACAATTTCAATCTTGTTTGCATCAATAACCTATTTGTTATACATATTTAAAGTTAAGATTGATTTGAAAAAAATAATATTTATTGGTATTATAGTTTTAATGTTTGTTTTATTTATGGGTGTAATAGATATTTATATAAATCCAAATCCCACTCATTTAGGGAGAACATTTTTAATGATTCTTAATAAAGGGCCTATGCCCATAATAAGTGTTATATTGAGAAAAGCCCTGATGAATGTAAAACTTATGGGAAGCTCTATTTGGTCAAAGGTTTTATTGATTTCAATCCTATCAGAAATATGTTTATTATTAGGCTGTAGAAAAAGGATAGTATCAATAATGAAGAATAGCAGATTTTTCTCAGGGGGGATTATTAGTACCTTAATAGGATGTATTGTAGGGTTATTAGTTAACGATTCAGGAGTTCTTTTAGCATCAATAGCAAATACATATTTAGTAGCCATTTTCATGTACAATGCATTTAACCATAGGACTGAAATATAGGGAAGTGACACAATGAAAAATAGAATATTAGGAAATACAGGTATTGAAGTATCTGAATTATGCTTTGGTTCATTAACGATTAGTCCTCTACAAGCGAATTTGGGAATTTTAGAAGGTTCAGAAATTTTAAGTTATGCTTTTTCTAAAGGTATAAACTTTATAGATACAGCAGAGATATACAACAACTATGGACATATTAGAGAAGCATTAAAAACAGTTGTCAGAGATAATATAGTTATAGCTTCAAAATCCTACTCTTATTCAAAAGAAACTGCCCAAAAAAGCCTTTCAAAGGCATTAAAGGAATTAGATACTGAGTATATTGATATTTTTCTGTTACATGAACAAGAAAGCATACATACTATTCGTGGACATTATGAAGCAATAGAATTTTTTTTAAAGGCTAAAGAAAAAGGAATTATTAAAGCCATTGGTATATCTACCCATAGGATAGAAGCAGTTATTGCAGCTAATCAATATAAAGAAATCGAAGTAATTCATCCTATAATTAACAAATTAGGTATAGGCATACAGGATGGAAGTGTAGAAGATATGATAAATGCACTAAAAGTCTCCTATAATACAGGGAAAGGCATTTATGGTATGAAACCATTGGGTGGAGGACATTTGATTAGTAATGTAGAGGAATCTGTAGACTTTGTACGAAATATTCCATACCTGCATTCATTTGCTATAGGAATGCAAAGCAAAGATGAGGTAGATGCTAACATTAGTTTAATGGATAATAAATATATACCTGATGATATAAAAGAGAGAGTTAATAAAAAAGTAAGAAAGCTTCAGGTAGCAGATTGGTGCATAGGTTGTGGTTCGTGTGTTGAAACATGTAAAAATGAGGGTATACATTTAATAAACAATAAGGCAGTCCCAAATATGGAAAAGTGTGTTCTTTGTGGCTATTGTGCAAGAAAATGTCCAGAGTTTTGTATAAAAGTAATATAATGGGAGGAACTTATGAAAAGAATAATGGGGCTAGATGTGGGAGATAAAACTATTGGAGTAGCAGTAAGTGATCCTTTATGCATAACTGCCCAAGGAATTACTACTATTAGAAGAAAGGGAATTAATAGTGATTTATGTGAATTAGCAACTTTGATTGAAGAATATAATGTCTTTGAAGTAGTAATTGGATTACCTAAGAATATGAATAATACTATTGGACCCCAAGGGGAAAAGGTATTACGTTTTGTAGATAAATTCAAAAATAAGTTTAGCTTGGAAGTTATATTACAGGATGAAAGATTAACAACTGTTTCTGCAGAGAGACTACTTATAGATGCTGATGTAAGTAGAAAGAAAAGAAAAGATGTAATTGATAAGGTGGCAGCAACTTATATTCTGAACTCATATTTACAAATAATTAAAAAAGGAGATTGACAATATGACAAATGATGATAATATCATTTCATTGGTAGATGAAAACGGCAATGAGCAGAAATTTGAGGTAATGGCTACATTTGATATTGAAGAAAGCGAGTATACTGTATTATTTCCATTGCCAAAAGAAGAATCTGAAGAAGGAGCTTATATTTTAAGAATTGAATATGACGATAATGGGGAATTAATACTAGTTAATATAGAGGATGAAAAGGAGCTGGAGAACGCAATAGCTGTTTATGAGGCTTTAGCAGACGATATGTTGTAATCATAGATCAATTCTATTAAGATTAAAATAACTAAGAGTACTTACATATTTATTGACTTTTAATTGTAATAATAATAGACTATATAATAGAAAGCAAATGAGCAGGTGGAATAATGGATAATTTCTTCGATGATTTAAAAATAAAGCT
>Ga0265293_10005448_pt1 | contig 21208 bp, 18 predicted proteins | sample Munlanlewell138R_FD_192505 | JGI IMG/M metagenome (GOLD analysis project Ga0265293, IMG submission 192505) | Leachate microbial communities from a municipal landfill in Southern Ontario, Canada - Leachate well 138R | ecosystem: Engineered > Solid waste > Landfill > Unclassified | place: Canada... | reverse complement strand
CCGGTTCGGGCCTCCGCCCGGTCGGCCGAGCGCGTGAGCCACAGGCCCGCGTTGACCCCCAGGTACCGAAGAGGCTCGGGCTCCCAGTCACGCCAGCGGTGCTGCACCCACGGGAGGCCGGTGCGTCCCGTCTCGCGCCCCAGCGTCAGCTCTGCCAGCGTGCGCCCAGCGAGGTTGGAGAGCGCCACGCCGTCACCCACGTAGCCGCCGGCGAAGCCCAGGCCCGAGGCGGTGTCGTAACTGACGCTCGGACGCCAATCACGGGGCACCCCTAGCGGGCCGCCCCAACGGTGGCTTATCCGCACGCCGAAGAGGTCGGGGAAGAGCTCCACCAACAACCTGTCGAGGTGAGCGTGCACCACCTCATCGGCGTCGAAGTCGGCCTGGATGCCCGAGCCGAAGTGATACGGCGCGCCCCGCCCCCCGAGGGTCACGCGCCCGTCGGCCGTGAGCTGTCCGTAGATCACCATGTGGCCGTAGTCGGCGAACACCTCGCGGTGGCGCAGCCCGACGGCGGCCAGCCGCGCCTCGTCGAGTGGCTCGGTTGCGATCATCAAGGAATACAGGGGTATCAGGGTGCGGCGCTCGCCGGGCAGGTCGCGCGTGTAGCCCTCCGTGGCCCTGAGGACGCTGCGCGCGGTGGCTGTGCCGGAACCCCGGGCGCTCTCGAACGTCACGCGGCCCGCCGCGAGCGCGGTGGCGTCGGCACCCTCGTAGATGGTCACCCCCAGGCGTTCGACGGCCGCGGCCAGGCCGTTGACCAAGAGGGCCGGCTGCAGGGCGGCGGCGCACGCCATGAAGCTGGCGCCCTGCACCCCGGACATGCCGGTGAGCCGCCGCGCCTCGTCGGCGCTAAGGTACCTGACGTCCTCCGCCGTGAGGCCGAGCGCGTGCTGCTCGGCCACGTCCTCGCGGGCGCGCGCCGCCTGCAGCTCGGAGCGCGCCAGGAGGAGGCGGCCGCCCATCTCGAAGTGGCAGTCGATGCCTTCTTCGTCGCTGACCCGTCCGACCTCATGGACCGCGTTCATGGCCGCCCGCTGGAAGGCCATGGCACTCTCGCGGCCGTGGCGATGAGCGAGCGTTGCAAGTCCGAGTGGATACTCGGGGTGGCACCAGCCGCCGTTGCGCCCGGACGCCCCGAAGCCGACGTGCTCGCGCTCGAGGACCACCACGCTCAGCGTCGGCTCAAGGTGCTTGAGGTAATAGGCGGTCCACAGGCCCGTGAAGCCGGCCCCGACGATGACCACGTCGGCAGCCACGTCGGCCGGGGGCGGCGTGCGAGTTCGGCCCGCGGGTACCTCTTCCCACCACAGGGGTGATGTCTTGGCTTGGTCGAGCGGCATGCGGGCTCCAAGGGGCCACGGGCGCGGCCTGGTTCGGCTCGCTGTCAGGATAACGCGTTGGCCTCGGCGCGTTGACGGCGGTGGCGGTCGCGGGTCGGTCGCCTCACGGCCCCAGCGGTCGCAGGTAGGTCGGCTCGCGCCCCCAGGGGTCGCGGGTAGGTCGTCGCGCCGGCCGGTTGCAGCGGGTGTGAAGTCGTTTGGTGGGCGATGAGGGATTCGAACCCCCGACCCTCCGCGTGTAAAGCGGACGCTCTTCCGCTGAGCTAATCGCCCGGAATCCCCCACTCGGTGAGTGTGGCCCCGGCATTATGTCATAGCCGCCTGCGGCAGGGACACCCGGCGCGGGACCCGAGGGCACCGGTGGCCGGCGAGGGATATCATGGCGCGAGAACCCCCCAGACGAGCGGGCGTCAACTCCGCGCGGACGTTCGGACCGCAGTCGGGCAAAGCATCGACCCTTGGAGAACCGTGAGCAGCGAAAGCAACACCAGCCGTGAGATAGGTGCAGCCGAGCGACCATCCCAGGTGGCCGACGCGCTGGAGGCGTGGGAAGCGCGCACGCGGTCGCCGCGGCTAGCCTCGAGGTTGGCCCAGGAACTGCTGGCGAGCGGAGTCGAGGGCGGCGTTCGGGACCTGGCCCGGGCCACCTTGGCGGTGGCGAAGTTGGCGCTGAACGAGCCGGCAGTGGCCATCGAGCTGGCGGCACAGGTGTCGGAAGCGGCGGAAGGCGCTTGGGAGCCCGGCCTGCCGGCCGTAGGCGCAGTCGTCACAGAGGCGCGCTTGACCGAACTGCGGGCCGCGTACGTCCTCGACGACGTGGCCGGTGCCCTGCGCCTGGGGCGCGAATCGCTGGTTCTGGCCAAACGTTACGCGCTGCCCCTCCTGGCGGCACGGGCGCACAACGACCTGGCCGCCGTTTACGGCTCGCGCGACCTGCTGGACATGGCCGTCAAGCACCTCAAGACCGGCATCGCCATCTTGGAAGCGGCGGGAGAGCCGGTAGCGCCCTCGCTCCTCACCAACTTGGGCAACGTCTACCTCGACACGAAGCGTCTGGACGAAGGCTTGGCCTGCTTCGAGCGCGGGCGCGCGGGCTTCCTGGCCCGTGACGATCGCTTCGGGGCCGGCATCGCCCGGTCGAACGAGGGGCGGGCGTTGGGCAGGCTCGGGAGGCATAGGGAGGCGATAGCGGCGCTCGAGGAGGCGCTCGGCTGGTTCGCCGAGGTCGAGAATCGACGCTACTACTCGGTGACGCAGGCCAAGCTGGCACAAGCGCAGGCCGACGCCGGCGACAACCTGCTCGCTGAACGGCTCTTCAAGGAGGCCATCGCCGGTTTGGAGGAGCCTCACGACGGCTTCGAGGCCGAGATCCGGGCCGGCTACGGCGATTTCTTGCTGACGACCGGAAGGCCCGCCGAAGCGCTCGAAGAGCTGAGCCTCGCTGCAGAGCTGTTCCGTGCGGCGGACAAGCACAAGGCAGCCCTCGGCCTGGAGCGGCAGATGGCCGCCGCCTTGGCCGCCCAGGGCCGGTTCCATGAGGCGTACGAGACCCTCGACGGTTTCCTGGATGAGCGCGGGCGCACGGAGGCGGACCATAGCAGTCAAGTGCTCACGCTCCTCTTGACGCAACTGGAGGTCGGTCTAGGCGACGAGCACGAGCTGAACGTGGTGGCCCGGCAGGCGGTGATCGAGGCCAACCAGAACCTGCGCGAACAGGCCGAGCGCCTGGAGAGCCTGAGCACGACGGACGACCTCACGGGCCTGTTCAACCGCCGCTACTTCCGCGGCAGATTGACCGAGGAAGAGGAGCGCGCCGACCGGCACGGTCATGACCTGGTGGTGGTGCTGGTAGACGTCGACAATTTCAAGAGGGTCAACGACGATCATTCCCATTCGGTCGGGGACGAGGTTCTCGCACGCATGGCTCAGCTATTGAAACGGGCCTTCCGTGCGTCCGACGTGGTGGCGCGCTGGGGTGGGGAGGAGTTCGTCGCGTTGTTGCCCGGCTCCGACAAGGCCGCGGCCCACGAGGCGGCCGAACGGGCACGGGCGCTGGTCGCCGAACACTACTGGGACGAGCTGGCACCCGGACTGGCGATCACCGTGAGCGTGGGGGTGGCCGCGCTTTCCGAGGTTGCCGAAGGTGACCCCGAGCAGCGGGTATCCGACCTCGTGAAGCTCGTCGATACGCGCCTTTACACGGCGAAGCGAGACGGCCGCAACCGCACGCAGGCCTAGGTCGTGGGGCGGGCGTGAACCGAGACCGGGCAAGGGTCATCGCCCGTTGGCAGGACGTGGAAACCCCGCCCGGGGGGTATGTGAGCGAAAGTGGAGGGCTCGGAATAAGGGGGAGGTTCAGAGTAAGGTGGGCGCCCGCAGTCGAGCGCCCATCTTGGTGACCCCTACGGGATTCGAACCCGTGCCGCAACCTTGAAAGGGTTGTGACCTAACCGCTAGTCGAAGGGGCCAAACTTCAGCCGATCATACCTGGTGGGTCGTGCAGGGCTCGAACCTGCGACCCGCTGATTAAAAGTCAGCTGCTCTACCGGCTGAGCTAACGACCCAGCAGCTCAAGCAGTATTAGATGCCCTCCCGCATGGTGTCAAGCGCGTGTACTGGTCCAGGCTTCTTGAGTCGGGTGGGTGGTTCCTGGTGTGATGGCACTCGTTTGGGTGAGGCTACCGCCAGCGCCGGCGACCTCGATGACCACTTCCCTTGTTCCCCTACATATCGCCTGCTAGACTGTTGGCCAAGTCGGTTGTGAAAACGCGCACTAGAGGCGCGCGACTCGCACCAAGGCTTCGAATGGCGATTCGTTCTTGACTCAGGTCAGTGTCGCAACGACGCCGTGCCTGGCACGAAGGGAGCAGACTCCTTGTACCTAGAGGTTCTGATGATGTTCTTGGCGGCCGGGTTCATCGCCGCTGCCGCGTTGGTAGCAGGAGGGCTGGTGGGGCCCAAGCGTCCGGGCGCCGCCAAACTGGCCGCTTACGAGTCGGGCATTCCAGCGGTGGGTTCGGCACGCCAGCGCTTCCCCGTTCACTTCTACCTGGTGGCGATGGTGTTCATCATCTTCGACCTCGAGACGGCGTTCTTCTACCCGCTCGCCGTCAAGTTCAACGCCGCCCCGCAGTTTCTCTTCACCAACGCGATCATCTTCGTGGCGATCCTCGCGGTCGGGTTCTTGTACCTGGTCCGCAAGGGCGTCCTGAACTGGAAATGAGCATGAGCCTACGCGACCTGTTCGAGAAAGACGTGCAAGAACTGGAAGCCGAGGGGATCCTCTTCACCAGCCTGGAGAAGCTGGTGGCCTGGGGCCGCTCCCATAGCCTGTGGCCCGCCACGTTCGGGCTCGCTTGCTGCGCCATCGAGATGATGGCCTCCACCAACCCGCGCAACGACCTGGCGCGCTTGGGTTCCGAGGTGTTCCGCGCCAGCCCGCGTCAGGCGGACGTCCTCATCGTGGCCGGGCGCCTCTCCAAGAAGATGGCGCCCGTCATGCGCCGCGTGTACGAGCAGATGCCCGATCCGAAGTGGGTCATCAGCATGGGCGCCTGCGCCTCGTCCGGCGGCATGTTCAACAACTACGCGATCGTTCAGAACGTCGATTCGGTCACTCCCGTCGACATCTACGTGCCGGGCTGCCCGCCGCGGCCGGAGGCGCTCATCTACGCCGTCGAACAGCTCCAGAAGAAGGTGCGGGGAGAGACCTTCGACGAGCGTGGGGAGAAACTGCCGGTCGTGGAGGGCTGGAAGCGATGACCCACCACGAACCGAATGGCGCCACTAGGGCGCGGGTCTTGGAGTCACTGACCGAGCTCGGGGGTGTGGTCAGCGAGTTCAAGGACATGATCAGCGTGACCCTGAGCAAGTCGAAGGTCATAGAGGGACTCAAGGTGTGCCGCGCGGAAGGGCTCGAGATGCTCACCGACGTGATGGGCATCGATTACCTGACGTACCCCGGCCACCGCGGTAAGCGCTTCGCCGTGGTCTACAACGTTCACGACGTCCACGGCGGCAACAGACTCTTCATCAGGGTCGAGCTCGACGATGGCGAGAAGGTGCCCACGGCCACCGGCGTTTGGCGGGGCGCCGACTTCCTCGAGCGCGAGACGTTCGACATGCTCGGCATCGAGTTCGACGGCCACCCGAACCTCCGCAAGATCCTCACGCCGGAGGACCTCGACGGCCACCCCCACCGCAAGGACTTCCCACTGGGCGAGACGCCCACGCTGTTCAACGACGGCCGCTTCATCGATCCGGCGGCGTTTCGTTCGGGGCTCAGGGGCGATGACCCGGGGCTCACGGACTGGAAGGGCGGCGCCCGAGACGGCGTGACGAGCACCCAGGGCGAGCTGCCGGGTGAAGGGGGGACTCAAGGGTGAGCACCAAACCGGTCAACCCACCGCCACCGGCCGAGGCCGATCAACCCGGGTCGTTCTCGACGCGGTTCATGCGCATCAACGTCGGCCCGCAACACCCCAGTACCCACGGCGTGCTGCGGCTCGTGGTGGACCTAGACGGTGAGCAGATCGTGTCGCTCAAGCCACAAGTGGGCTACCTCCACTCGGGCTTCGAGAAGACCATGGAGAACCGCACGTACCAGCAGGGCGTCACGTACTCGAACCGGATGGATTACCTGCACGGCTTCGCACACGACCTGGCCTACATGCTGGCGGTCGAGAAGCTGATGGACGCGCGCGTGCCGGTGCGTGCCCAGCGCATCCGCGTGATCCTCACCGAGCTCAACCGCATCGCCAGCCACCTGGTGTTCTTCGGCACCACCATGCTCGACATGGGGGCCCTCACGCCGTACTTCTACTGCATGAGGGAGCGCGAAGGCCTGATGGACATCTTCGAGCTCACGTCCGGCGTGCGCATGAACTACGGCTCCTTCCGCGTGGGCGGCCTCTACCGCGACGTCCCCGAGCAGTTCGAGCCCATGGTGCGCACCTGGCTCGAGGCGTTCCCGAAGCACATGGACGAGTACTTCAACCTCTTCATGGGCAACAGCATCGTCTTGGCGCGAACGCAGGGGGTGGGCGTGGTCACGCGCGAGATGGCCATCGATCACGCCCTCACGGGGCCCAGCGCCAGGGCCAGCGGCCTGGCCCTCGACTTCCGCAAGGCGGCTCCCTACTCGGGATACGAGGACTACGTGTTCGACGTCCCCACCCACGAGGACGGCGACATCTATGCCCGCATTCTCGTCCGCTACGAGGAGATGATCGAAAGCTGCAGGATCGTCTCTCAGGCCCTCGACATGCTCGAGCCCGGGCCGTTCAGGGACCCCGACCGGCGCATCAGCCTCCCGCCCAGGTGGGAACTCGAGGAGTCCATGGAGGCAGTGATCTTCCACTTCAAACTCGTCACCGAGGGCTTCCACCCGCCCCGCGGCGAGGTGTACGTGCCGACCGAGAGCGCCCGCGGCGAACTCGGCTATTACCTGATCAGCGACGGCGGCTCGATGCCTTACCGCGTGAAGGTGAGGGCTCCCAGCCTTGCCAACCTCCAGTCACTCGAGCCCTCGAGCATAGGCGGGCTCTTCGCCGACATGGTCATCAACATCGCCAGCTTCGACCCCGTCCTGGGCGACGTAGACAAGTAAGTGAGCCGATGAGCGAACCAACAGACATCACCCCGTTCTTCGCCGACAAGCAGGAGTTCGTCGCGGAGGTCCTTTCGCGCTATCCGGACGAGGGCCGCAGGAGCGCCATCATGCCCCTGCTTTGGGAAGTGCAGCGCACGGAGCTGTACGTGAGCGATTCTCGCGTGAGGGAGATCGCGGAGATAGTCGACACCACCGCCACGGAGGTGAAGGGTGTCCTCTCGTTCTACAGCACCTACCATGAGCAGCCCGTGGGCAAGTTCCACGTGCAGATCTGCTCCACCCTCTCGTGCGCACTGGCAGGCGCCGACGAGATGTACGACTTCCTGGTGGAGGAACTGGGGATCGTCCACGGCGAAACGAGCGCCGACGGTCATTTCAGCCTGCAGAAGGTCGAATGCGTCGGTTCCTGCGGCACCGCGCCGGTGTTGCAAGTCAACGACACGTACTACGAGCGCGTTGGGCGCGGGCGCTGCCAACACCTCTTGGACGCCTTGAGACAGGGCGAGATGCCGGCCCCATGGCGCGAGCGGGGTGGCGATACCGAGGGTGCCGAGAAGCCCGCCGCCTTGGACCACACCGCCGCACCCGGCGACCGAAGAGGGGAGGGGTGAGGTGAGCGACCAGCCAACGGAGGGCGCCAAGCCGGCCCCGATCGTCAGCCGCCACGACCCGCGCTACGAGGTGACCATGTACCGCTACGTGGGCGTCGATGGCGCGCACAAGCTCGACTTCTACCGGTCTCACGGTGGCTACGAGGCGGCGCGCAAGGCCCTCACCGAGATGACGCCCGCGCAGGTGATCGACGAGGTCAAGGCCTCGGGCCTCAGGGGCCGAGGTGGCGCCGGCTTCCCGACGGGCGTCAAGTGGTCGTTCATGGCCCCGCCCGACGGCAAGCCCCGCTACCTCGTCTGCAACGCCGACGAGTCGGAGCCCGGCTCGTTCAAGGACCGCTACATCATGGAGGACGACCCGCACCAGCTGATCGAGGGCATGATCATCGCGGCCTACGCCATGCACGCGACCTCCTCCTTCCTCTACGTCCGTGGCGAGTACTACCTCGGCTACGAACGCACCCTGGCCGCCATCGAAGAGGCCCGCGAGGCCGGGTTCCTGGGTGAGAACATCCTCGGCACCGACTTCTCCTTCGACATCGTCATGCACCGGGGCGCGGGCGCCTACATCTGCGGCGAGGAGACGGCCCTCATGAACTCCCTGGAGGGGTTGCGAGCCACCCCGCGCCTCAAGCCGCCGTTCCCGGCCGCGGCGGGCATGTACGGGCGGCCCACCACCATCAACAACGTCACGACCCTGACCAGCGTCGTGCACATCATCAACAAGGGCGCGGCCTGGTTCGAGTCCATGGGCACCGACGACAGCAAGGGCACCAAGCTTTACCAGATATCCGGGCCCGTGAAGCGCACGGGCGTGTACGAGATGCCGATGGGCGCGAGCTTCCGAGAACTCATCTACGACTTCGCCGGCGGCCCCACCATGGAGCCCAAGGCGTTCATCCCGGGCGGCTCCTCCACGCCCATGTTCCCGTGGGAGGACCGCTTCCTCGACATGCCCATGGACTACGGCACGCTGGCCAAGAACGGCTCCATGCTCGGCACGGGCGGAGTCATCGTCATCCCGCGCGAGAAGTGCATCGTGAACGCGCTTTACAACGTGGTGCGCTTCTACAGCCACGAGTCGTGCGGCAAGTGCACCCCGTGCCGCGAGGGCGTGGGGCACTGGCTACCCCGCATGTACCAGAAGCTCCTGGCGGGGCAGGGCAGCTTGGCCGACGTGGAGCTGTTGGAGAGCGTTGCCGGCAACATCAGGGGCAACGCTTTCTGCCCGCTGGCCGACGCCTGCATCATGCCGGTGCAGGCGAGCCTCAAGTGGTTCCACGAGGAGTACGAGTACCTGGCGACCAACGGCAAGTCCAAGTACGCCAAGAACGACTGGTGGCAAGCATGAAGGTACGCATCAACGGCCTCGAGTTGGACTTCCCCGCGGGCACCAGCGCCATCGACGCTGTCTTCGCCGCGGGCAACGACGTCCCCTACTTCTGCTCGCTGCCCTACATGTCGCCGATCGGCGCCTGCCGGATGTGCCTGGCGAGGATCGGCGCACCGCGCAAGGACAGAGACGGCAGCTGGATCCTCGACGAGGAGACGGGCGAGCCCAAGATCTTCTGGTTCCCGAACCTCATGGCCACGTGCACGACGCAGGTCATGGAGGGCATGGTCATCGACACCGAGTCGGAGCGGGTCAAGGACGCCCAGAACGGCATGGTCGAGTTCCACCTCATCAACCACCCGCTCGACTGCCCGGTGTGTGACAAGGGCGGCGCCTGCGAGCTGCAGGACCGTTCTTACGAGTACGGCAACGGCCTCTCGCGCTTCGAGTTCGACAAGCGCCACACGGAGAAGCACCACCCGCTATCCGACCTCATCACCCTGGACCGCGAGCGCTGCATCCACTGCAAGCGCTGCGTGCGCTTCTTCGAGGAGGTCCCCGGCGACGAGCTCCTCGACTTCATCGATCGCGCCAACCACACCTACATCGGCACCGCCGATCCGGGCCTGCCCAACAACTTCTCGGGCAACATCGTCGACGTCTGTCCGGTCGGGGCCCTGCTCGACGCCTCGAGCCGCTTCAGGGGCCGCAACTGGGAGTACGACCACATCCGCACCACCAGCATGGACGACGCCACTGGCGCCGCGCTCATCGTCGACGCCCGCACCGGGCGCATCGAGCGCATCACGCCGGGCCTCAACCCGGACGTCAACAAGACGTGGATCGACGACGGCGTGCGCTTCGGGCACGAGTACTGTGACGCCCCCGGCAGGCTGACTACACCGCTGTTGCGGCGCCAGGGTGAGCTCGAGCCCGTCAGCTGGGAGGAGGCGGCGGCCTTCATCGCGGGCCGCCTCGAGGGCCTGAGCGGCAAGGACGTCGGAGTCGTCATCCGAGCGGACTCGACCCTCGAGGAGGGCGTGGCCGCCATGGCCCTGGCCGAGGAGCTGGGCACCGGGCAGCTCGATCACGCCCCGCGGCCCGCGGCCAGCCTGATCGCCGCGCGGGGTTCCGCCACCATCACCGACCTCGCCACCGCCGACGCCATCCTGGTCGTCGGTGACGTGACGGAGGAGGCCGGCATCCTCGACCTGCGCATCAAGGATGCCCTCAAGGGCGTTACGCCGCCGACGCTCATGGCGCATGGGGTGCCCATCGCGGACCTGCGGCTCAAGGAGCGCATGCCGCGTAGGCGCGAGATCCTCACTGTGGCCGCGCCCTACCGCGTCGACCTCATGCGCCATGCGGGCAGCGCTGCGCGCTACCCGGTCGGCGGTGAGGCCGCCTTCTTCCGCGCGCTCTCGAAGCTCGCGAACGACGAGACCGCCACGCTTGACGCCGACGAGGAGGCCGCGACCGGCCTCACGGGCGAGGGTGCTCGCGCATTGGTTGCCCGCCTGGCGGGGGCCAAGAACGGCGTGCTCGTCATGGGCGGCTTCGTGCTCGCCCGGCGCGAGGCCGCCGACGCCGCCCGGGCCTTCGCCAAGGCCGCCGGCGTCAACGAGTTGGCCGTGGGGCCCATGGCCAACAGCTACGGCCTCGAGCTCCTGGGGGTGCTGCCAAGCCACGAGCGTTACGGTTACAAGGGCATGCTCGAGGGCGCCAAGGCCCTCATCATCTCGCAGCTCGACCCGGCCCAGGACGAGGACCTCAAAGAGCGCCTGCGCGACAAGGAACTACTCGTGGTGCACGACATCTTCCTCACCGATACCGCGCGCCTGGCCGACGTGGTCCTGCCGGCCGCCAGCGTCTACGAGCGCGACGGCACGGTGGTGAACCTCGAGGGCCGGTTCCTCCCGGTGCGCGCGGCGCCCGTCGACTCCGGCAGCAGCACCGACCTCACGGGCGTCGTGCGCGCCATCGGCGAGGCGCTGGGCAAGCGGCTCGACGGGCGCAGCGTGCGCTCGGCCCGGAGGAACCTCAAGAAGCGCTTCGACCTCGACCTTGCCGAACTACCCGACGTGGGCACGCTGCCTCGCCTCAAGAGACCGAGCCCGGCCAAGGTCGTTACGCAAGAGCCTGCTGCCAAGTCCGGCAACGTACTGGTCGTGCCGAGCATGGCCCGCACCGAGTTCCTGTCGCTCAACCCGCACCTCTCCGCCGCCGTCGGCGGCCCGCGCCTTAGGGTGCACCCCGAGGACGCCGCCGAGCACGAGCTCGCCGACGGCGTCGCCGTCAGGCTCAAGGTCGGCGGCACCTGGCGCCAGGCCGTCGTGAGCGTCACCGACGCGGTTCCCAAGGGCCTCATGACCGTCCCTAGCCTCCCCGAACAGCCGGTGGGTCTTGCCCAGGCAGACCTTGCCGGCGCGGTCGTGGAGCAACCCAGGGTAGAGGTGGCCTCGTGACCCACGACCCCCTATGGGTTACCTTCATCAAGGCACTCGTGCTGTGCGTGGTGCTCCTTGGCGCCTTCGCCTACATGACGGTGATAGAGCGCAAGCTCCTCGGCCGCTTCCAGCACCGCTACGGCCCCAACCTCACGGGTCCGGGCGGGTGGCTGCAGCCGATAGCAGACGCCATCAAGACGATCTTCAAGGAAGACCTGGTGGTGACGGCAGCCGACAAGTTCGTGCTGGTGTTGGCGCCCGCCATAAGCATCGTGTTCGCGCTCTCCGCCTTCGGAGCCATCCCCGCCGGGCCGGCAGGCAGCCTCTTCGGCCTCAACCCGTGGGTCATGGACCTCGACATCGGCATCCTCTACATCTTCGCCGCCACCTCGCTCGGGGTCTACGGCATCTTCCTGGGCGGCTGGGCCGCGAACAGCAAGTACGCCCTGCTGGGCAGCCTCCGTTCCAGCGCCCAGATAATCTCTTACGAGCTCGGCCTTGGCCTCAGCGTGCTTGCTGTGATCATGGTGGCGGGCACGCTGAACCTGCGAGAGATCGTGGAAACGGGCATCTGGTCGGTGAGTCCCTGGCTCTGGCCCGGTCTGGCCCTGGCGTTCGTGACGTTCGTCATCAGCGGCACGGCCGAGGTCAACCGCACACCCTTCGACCTTCCCGAGGCCGAGCAGGAGCTGGTGGCCGGCTACCTGACCGAGTACTCCTCGATAAAGTGGGCGCTATACCAGATGGCGGAGTACGTGAACATGATGACCGCCGCCGCGTTCATCAGCACCCTGTTCCTAGGTGGCTATCGCGGGCCGGCGTTCCTCGACGCCATCATCCCCGGCGTCTCGGAGTGGCCGATAATCTGGCTGGTACTGAAGATGGCCATCTTCATGTTCCTCTTCATCTGGCTCAAGGCGACCTTGCCGCGGTTGAGGTACGACCAACTGATGCGCTTCGGCTGGCTTTACGTCTTCGAGTTCGCGCTGCTGGCCGCGTTGGTAACCGGGGCGGTGATCGCCTATGTCATCTGAGGCCAGGAGAGGCCCCGAAGCTGGGCGCCGCGCCAACACGGCGCGGCACGGAGGTAAACGCTCATGAGCGTCATCGACATTGCCAAGGGGATGGGACTGACCCTCGGGTACCTGTTCAAGCGGCCGGTCACCGTGCAGTACCCGCGCGACAAGATCGTCATGCAGGCGCGCTTCCGCGGCCGGCATCACCTGTTGCGCCACCCCGACACGGACCTTGAGAAGTGTATCGGCTGCTCCTTGTGCGCCGCCGCTTGCCCCACCTACTGCATCTACGTCGAGGCCGCCGAGAACGACCCGGATGACCCCGTTTCGCCCGGGGAGCGCTACGCGAAGATCTACGAGATCAACATGCTGCGCTGCATCTTCTGTGGCTTCTGTGAAGAGGCTTGCCCCACGGGCGCGGTGGTGCTGGGTCACGAGTTCGAGCTGGCCGACTTCAAGTACCAGGACTTCGTCTACCGCAAGGAAGACATGCTGGTGGGAGCCAAGGGCAGCAAGTGGCAACGCCGTGAGGCCGAGGCAAAGGACAAGGACGTTCGCCTGGGCTTCAACGCCGACCACCGCGCGGAGCTGGAAGGCGTGGACTACTAGGATGGTCGGCTTCATCATCCTGGCTGTGATCCTGGTAGCCGGGGGGGTCGGCGTCGTCTTGCTGCGCCAACCCGTGCACGCCGCCCTGTCGCTGGTGGCTACCTTGCTCGCGCTCGCCGTCACTTACGTGACGCTCCAGGCGCACTTCCTGGCCGCCATCCAGGTGATCGTGTACGCGGGCGCCATCTTGGTGCTGTTCCTCTTCGTCATCATGCTTCTCAACGTCGGCGGCGAGACGTCGGTCGACCGCGTGACGTGGCTCAAGCCCGCCGCCTGGATCGCCGGGGGCATCACCGTCGCGGGGGTGGTGGCGATCGCCTTCTTGAGCCGCACGCCGCTGCCCGAGGCGGCCGTGGTGAACGCCGCGCTTGGCGGCGGGAACGCCGACAGGATCGGCGAGGTGCTGTTCAGCGATTACCTGCTGGCCTTCCAACTGGTCGGCGTCTTGCTCATGACCGGGGTGGTGGCGGCCGTGAGCCTGGTACAGCGGGCCGCTCCCGAGACCCGCCCGCAACGCGGCCCTGCCGCCCGGGGCGCGCCTCACGAACCGTTCCTCGGGGTGAGGCACCCCGAAGAGCATGCCGGCGACGTTGCCCACGGGAGCCACTGATGGTGCCGACCGAATACTACGTAGGGCTCAGCGCCATCCTCTTCGCGCTCGGGAGCGTGGGCGTGCTCACGCGCCGCAGCGCCATCATGCTGTTCCTGTCGGTCGAGCTCATGCTCAACGCCGCGAACCTGGCCATGGTCGCGTTCGCCCGCGGCTGGGCGGCCAGCGGCTCCAAGACGGCGCTAGACGGCCAGACCGCCGTCTTCATAGTGTTGGCCATCGCCGCCGCCGAGGTGGCGGTGGGTCTCGGGATCCTGGTCGCCATCTTCCGTAATCGGGTCAGCACCAACGTGGACGAGCTCGCGGAGGTACGCGGATGAACGACCTCGTTGCCTGGGCGTCCCTGGCCCCCTTGCTTGCGCTCGTCGGCTCGCTCATCAACGCGTTCTTCGGGCGCAGCCTCAAGGAGCCCGCTCCCGGGATCATCGCCAGCGTGGCGGTCGGGCTCGGCTTCGTGCTCTCGCTCCTCGCCTTCTTCGGGATCGCCGGTACGGGCGAGGCGGTACGGGTCGGCCTGTGGGACTTCCTTAGGGCCGGCGACCTCGAGCTCTCGTTAGGCTTCCACCTCGATCAGTTGAGCGTCCTGATGATGCTCATCATCACCGGGGTCGGCTTCCTGATCCACGTGTACTCCATCGGTTACATGCACGGCGACGACGGTTACTCGCGCTACTTCGCGCAGATGAACCTGTTCGTGGCATCGATGCTCGTGCTCGTCATGGCCGACTCCTTCGTCTTCATGTTCGTGGGCTGGGAGGGCGTGGGCGTCTGCTCTTTCCTGCTTATCGGCTTCTGGTACAAGGACCTCGCCAACGCCAGCGCCGGCCGCAAGGCCTTCATCGTCAACCGCGTCGGCGACTTCGGCTTCCTGGTGGCGATGTTCCTCACCTTCAAGGTTTTCGGCACCCTCGACATCCAGACGGTCAACGCCATGGCGCCCACCATGCTCTACGGCTCCGCGGCGCTAACTGGCATCGGCCTGCTGTACCTGCTGGCCGCGACCGGTAAGTCGGCACAGCTGCCCCTTCAGGTGTGGCTACCGGACGCCATGGCGGGCCCGACTCCCGTCTCGGCCCTCATCCACGCGGCCACCATGGTCACGGCCGGCGTATACCTCATAGCGCGCACCAGCGCCGTTTACGCCGTCGCCCCCGGCGCCCTCGCCACCGTAGCTTGGGTCGGGGTCCTCACCGCGCTCATCGCCGCCATCGCGGCCGTGGGTCAGACCGACATCAAGCGCGTGCTCGCCTATTCGACCATCTCGCAGGTGGGCTTCATGATCGCCGCCGTCGGCGCCGGCGCTTACTGGGCCGGCATCTTCCACGTGTTCACGCACGCCTTCTTCAAGGGCCTGCTGTTCCTGGCCGCGGGCTCCGTGATGCACGCGCTTGGCGGGGAGCAGGACATGCGCAAGATGGGCGGCCTGGGCAAACGCATGAAGATCACCGGCACGACCGCGCTGATCGCGACGCTGGCCATCGCCGGAGTGCCGTTCCTCTCGAGCTTCTTCAGCAAGGACGCCATCCTCGCGGCCACCTTCACGAGCGGCACGCTCGCCGACGCCGGTGGCGGCGTGCTTTACGCCCTGCTCCTCATAACTGCCGGGATAACGGCCCTGTACATGTTCCGCTGGTATTACCTCGTCTTCGCCGGTCCCGAGCGGCTCGATCGCGGCGCAAGCCAGCGGGTTCACGAGTCGCCCGGCGTGATGACGGTTCCGCTCGTCGTCCTCGCGATCGGCAGCGTGCTCGCCGGCTACGTCGGGCTGCCGGCGTTCCTGACGGACAACCGCATCATGAACTGGCTGAGTCACTCCACCACGACGGGCGAGTTCACGCACCTCGGCGTCGCCACGGAGTGGCTGATGCTGCTTGGCGCGGTCGTGGTCGCCTTCATCGGCTTGGGCGTGGGTTACTGGGTCTACGTCGTAGGCAAGGGGGCGCTCGTCAAGCGCCTCGACAACACCCCGATCGCGGGCGCCTCACGCGGCGCGTTCGGCTTCGACGCGCTCTACAAGGCCGTCTTCGTAGACACCGGCAGCGGCGCGGCCGAAGCGGTCACGCTCCTCGATCGCGAGGTGGTCGACCGCGGCTTCGTCGGACTCGGCGGTGTGGCGCCGCTCCTTGGCGGGCTGATCAGGCGCTGGCAGTCCGGGAACGTGAGGGCTTACGCCTTCGCCATGCTGCTCGGCGCGGCCGGCCTGACGCTGGTCGCCGCCCTGGTTGGGGTGCTCAAGTGATTGCCCTCCTGATGGTCCTCGTCCCGCTCGCGGCCGCCCTCTTGGTGATGCTCGCTCGCAACTCGCTCGGGCTGGCGCGCGTTATCGCCGTAGCGGGGAGCGTGGCCACCCTGGTGCTTGCGGTGTTGCTGCCGGATAGTCGCGGTTTCGACGCACAGTGGTTGCCGGGCATAGGCGTGAGCTTCAGCCTCGGGGGCAACGGCGCTGCTGCGGTCCTCACGTTCGCGGCGGCCCTCATGATGATCCCCGCCGTGCTGGTGGCCACTACCCGCGTGGAGAAGGGCGCCGGCGGCTTCGCCGCGCTGCTCCTGGTGGCACTCGCCGGGCTCAACGGCATCTTCATGGCCAAGGACCTCGTGCTCTTCTACATCTTCTGGGAGGCGACGCTGATCCCCGGCCTCCTGCTCCTGGGCATCTACGGTGGAGAGAGGCGCCGCGAGGCCACGGTCAAGTACCTCGTTTACGCCGTCACCGGCTCGTTCTTCATGCTCGTGAGCATCCTGGCGCTCAAGGCACTCTCCGGCGCCCCGTCGTTTCACATCGTCGACCTCATGCTGGTCACGCCGAACCTCCCCGTTGCCACCCAGACCTGGCTGTTCGTGGGGATGGCGCTCGGCATGGCCGTCAAGTTGCCCCTGTGGCCGCTTCACTCGTGGCTCGTCGACCTGAACGAACAGAACCACCACTCCGGCGCCGCAGACGTGCTGGGCTCGCTCTACAAGGTGGGCTCGTTCGGCTTCTTCGCCTGGGCGTTGCCGCTGCTGCCGGCCGGCGCGATCCGCGTGGCGCCCATCCTGCTGGCGCTGGCGGTGGTGACGGCGATCTACGGTGCGCTTGGCGCCGTGGGTAGCAAGCACCTCAAGCGCTTCCTGGCGTACGGTTCGCTGTCACACATGGGCATCATCGGGGTGGGGGTGTTCGGCATGCACTTGAGCGGCCTGAACGGCGCCATGTACTTCCTTGCCGCCCAGATGATCTCGACCGGCGGCCTCTTCCTCGTCTTCGGCATGCTGTACCACCGCCGGCGCTCGTACGACATGGCCGACTACGGCGGACTGGCAAGGTCGGCGCCCGCGCTGGCCGCGTTCTCCCTGTTCCTGATCTTCACCTTCATCGGCGTGCCGGGACTGTCGAACTTCCCCGGCGAGTTCACGTCGCTCCTGGGTTCCTTCCAGGCGACGCCGTGGCCGGCCGCCATCGCCACCTTGACCGTCATCGTGGCCGGCGTGTACGGCGTGAACCTCTACCAGAAGCTGTACCAGGGCCCGACCGACGTGCGCGTGCCCGACTTGGACGTCCTGGAGATGTACGTCCTGTTGCCGGTGGTCGTCGGCGTGCTCTGGTTCGGGCTGCTGCCCGCTCCTCACATGGAGCGCATCGAGACGCAGGCGCAGGTCGCGACCTTGCAACTCGAGCGTGTGACGCTGCCGCCCGGTGGACCGACGCTTAGCGACGTGGGAGGTGCGCGGTGACCTTTCCAGGCGTGATCGACATCAACTGGACACTGCTGGCTCCTGCCATCGCCCTGCTGGTCACGGCGGCGGTCACCCTGTTCTTCGCCCTGTTCTCGCGCGATTCGCGCGGCGCGGCCGCGGTGGCCCTGATCGGCATCCTGACCTCCATGGTGTTCGCCCTGGTCCAGTTGATGGAGGGCAACCAGACCGCCTCCAGCTTCGGACTGCGTTACCTGGGCGACGTGCCCGCCCTGACGCTTACCCTCGTGATCCTGTTGGGCACCGCGGTGGCCGTGCTGGTCAGCTGGGACCAACTGGGCCGCGGGCAGATGGCGCAACCCGAGTACTACCCGCTCATGCTCCTATCGGCCTTTGGCGCCGTGATCATGGCGTCGGCAGGCGACCTCATCACCCTGATCCTGGGACTCGAGATAATGTCGCTGCCCGTTTATGCCTTGTCTGCGTGGCGCACCGGTGACCGGCAGTCGGAGGAGGCGGGCATCAAGTACTTCCTGCTCGGCGCCTTCGGGTCTGCCACGCTCATCTATGGCGCTGCGCTCGTCTACGGCGCCAGCGGATCGTTCGTGTACGGCGACGTCGCGGCCGCCCTCGCCGGCGGCAACCTCCCGCTCCTCGCCACCGCCGGCGGGGCGTTGGTGCTGGCGGGCCTTGGCTTCAAGGCGGCGCTGGCGCCGTTTCACCAGTGGGCGCCGGACGTCTACACGGGCGCCCCTACCGTGGTCGTGACCTACATGACCGTCGTCATCAAGATCGGCGCGTTCGCGGCGCTGCTGCGCCTGGCGACCGTCGTCTTCCCGGTGCTCCAGCCGTGGCTGCTCACCGCGCTCGCGATAATGGTGGCGCTCACGCTGGTGGTCGGCAACTTCTCCGCCCTAATGCAGCGCGGCGTCAAGCGCATGCTGGCCTACTCGTCGGTGGCGCACGCGGGTTACGTCGGCCTGGCCCTTTTGGCCCCCGATCACGGCGGGGTGTCGGCGGCGGCCTTCTACCTGACCACGTACGCCTTCATGAACGCGGGCGCCTTCGCTGTGCTGACCCTCGTTGCCGATGCCAACGATCACGGGGATGACCTCGAGCGCTTCGCCGGGCTCGGGCGCAAGCGCCCATGGCTTGCTGCCGTGATGACCCTGTTCATGCTCAGCCTCGGCGGCATCCCGTTCCTGGGCGGCTTCTCGGGCAAGGTGCTGGTGTTCCAGGCCGCGATCGACGCCGGCTACATCTGGCTGGCGGTTCTCGGCATAGCCACCAGCATCGTCGCGCTGGTGTACTACTTCCGCGTCATCGGCTACATGTACTTCCGCGAGAGCGCGTACGAACCGCCCGCCTTCAGGTCCTCGCCCACGCAGATCGCAATCGTGGTGGCGCTGGCCGGCACCGTGCTGCTCGGGGTCTTTCCGGGCTGGTGGCATACGCTCCTCATGAGCGGTCCGCGCCTGATCGCCGGATTCTGAGTTAGACGGGGTAGGCCTGACTCAAGTGGGACCGGTGGCGGTACGCGCTGCCGGTCCCGCTCTTCGCTGGGCCGCCTAACGCACCGTCGAAGCCGCGCTTCGCTCGGCCGCGTAACGCACCGTTGTTACGGCCGTTCTTTCGAACCGGCGCCGGTAAGAACGCCGTCACATACGGTGCCTTATCATCTCACCAACCCCATCGACGGCCGGGCCGTCCAGATCGCGGGGAGATGGGAAGAACCTTGCTGTGACCGTCAAAGCTGCGCCTTATCATGCGCGGGTGGTTGACCTGACCGGAATGCGCATCCTGCTGGTGGATGACGAGGAACCGGCGCTGATACTCATGCGGGGGCTACTGACCCGTGCCGGCTACAGCGACGTACGTGTCTGTGACGATCCCACCCTCGCGGCGGAACGGTTCATCGCGGAACGCCCCGACCTCCTGGTCATAGACCAGCACATGCCTCGCCTCGACGGTTTGGGCGTGCTGGAAGAGCTGGGTCCGCGGCTCCCGGACGCGTTTCCCGTGCTGATGATAACGGGCGACCTGCGTACTGAGCTGCGCGAGGAGGCGCTCTCGAGTGGCGTCAGGGACTTCCTGACCAAGCCGCTGAAACCAGTCGAGACGCGGCTGCGCATCAGGAACCTGCTCGAGATGCGCCATTACCAGCTCGAGCTCGAGAAGCAGAACGACCGCCTCGAATCGGCCGTGCGCCGCCGCACGCAGGAACTCGAGCACTCGCAGCTCGAGATGCTCGTGCGCCTGGCACGCGCTGCCGAGTACCGCGATGACGACACGGGCGAGCACACGTGGCGCGTAGCACACGTGTCCGGCGTCATCGCGAGGGAGATGGGCATGGCGCCGTCCAAGGTCGAACTGCTCCTGCGCGCCGCTCGCCTACACGACGTCGGCAAGATCACCATCCCGGACGGCATCCTCCTGAAGGCCGGGCGGCTGACGCCGGAAGAGTTCGCGGTGGTGAAGGGGCACGCCAAAGCCGGCGCCGCCCTCCTCGCCGGCAGCCGCTCACCCATGATGCGCCTGGCCGAACTGATCGCGCTGACGCACCACGAATGGTGGGACGGCAACGGCTACCCCAGCGGGCTCAAAGGCGATAACATCCCCATCGAATCGCGCATCTTGAGCGTGTCCGACGCCTTCGACGCCCTGACACACGACCACGCGCACCGCAAGGCAGTGAGCGGCGCGGAGGCCGCGGAGGAGATCCGCCGCGCCTCGGGCACGCAGTTCGACCCCGAGGTGGTGCAGGCCTTCGACCGGGTGTACGTTGCCGGGGCGCTCACGGGCCTGCTGCCGGACGAGTGAGGACTTGACCCAAGGCCCTGCCTTGGCCCTGGTTGGCTCGCGGCGCGTAGCCCGGTCGTCCGGGCGCTAGAGTAGTGACCCTATGAGCACCGATTACGGGCGCCTGATGGCGCTGCTGGAAGACATCGATCCCATCGAGGTGCTGCAGGCCACCCCGGTACGCCTCTCCGAACTCGTCGAGTCCATGAGCGCGGCCGACCTGGACGAGCCGTACGCTCCGGGCAAGTGGCGGCGGCGCGACGTGTTGGCCCACCTGGCCGACGTCGAGCTGGCCACCGCCTGGCGGTTGCGCCAGACCGTCGCGGCGCCCGGAATCGAGCACGTGCTGTATGACCAAGACGCGTGGGCGGAGCTGTACGGGCGCCTGGATCCGACGCTCGCGCTGGAGGCGTTTCGAGCCACCCGCGCCTGGAACCTGGCCTGGCTCGCCGGCCTGACCCTGCAGGACTGGCTCAAGGAAGGCGTTCACCCGGAACGCGGCCCCGAAAACGTGGACCAGATGGTGAGGTACTTGGCGGGCCACGACCTGAATCACCTGGCTCAACTCGAGACCCTCTAGGCGCCTTCCAGACGCGAGGCGGCCACGACGAACCAGAGAAGGGTGCCCAGCATCGCGCCCATGGTGACGAACGTGAACCAGGGTGACAGGCCGGCCGCCTCGCCTAGCGCCACACGCACGCTGCTTACCGTCAGGAAGCCGAACACGAGGCAGACGCTCGCGCGGGCGGCTCCGAGGGGTCAAGAACGGTTGGGTACGCGTGATATCGTCAGCCGTCATGAGTATCGAACGCACCTTCGCAATGGTCAAACCCGACGGCGTCAAGCGCGGTCTGGTCGGCAACCTCGTCTCTCGCATCGAGTCCAAGGGTTACCGGATCGTGGCCCTCAAGCAGATGGTGATAAGCCGCGAGACGGCCGAACGGCACTACGGCGAGCACGCCGGCAAGCCCTTCTTCGAAGGCCTGGTGTCGTTCATCACGTCCGGGCCGGTCGTCGCCATGGTGCTCGAGGGCGAGAACGCGATAGCGGGCTGGCGCGGCATGATGGGCCCCACCAACCCCAAGGACGCGCCGCAGGGGACGATCCGCGGAGACTTCGCCACCACCATCGACGAGAACGTGGCTCATGGCTCCGAC
>Ga0265293_10005447_pt1 | contig 21211 bp, 21 predicted proteins | sample Munlanlewell138R_FD_192505 | JGI IMG/M metagenome (GOLD analysis project Ga0265293, IMG submission 192505) | Leachate microbial communities from a municipal landfill in Southern Ontario, Canada - Leachate well 138R | ecosystem: Engineered > Solid waste > Landfill > Unclassified | place: Canada... | reverse complement strand
TTGATTGGATTAAGAACATTTTCACCAATTAAATAATAATCTTCTTCAACCTTTGGTACAAAACTCATTTTTTTCTTTTTTAATGGTTTATCATCAAATTCTAAATCATCCCAAATATCATTATATAACGTATTTGCATTAAACAAATCCCCTTCAACCTCAACATAATAAACACCACGAGATTGTTGTTTTACGTCTAATGTTACACCAGTAAAATCATCTGTTGCAGCTATTTCACATGTTGGTAATTTATCAAAATTTTCATTTTTTCCATCCACACTAAAATATAAGTATAATCTATTTGTTTTATTTAAATAGAAATCACCTCTATCATCTTTAATAACATCATCAAATGTACTTTCGATAAATGGTTCAAAAAATGATTGTGTATGCCTTGTAAATAATCCAAAAGCATAAACTTCATTTTTATCAAATTTTGTAATACCAGTTGGGTTTTCAAATTCATCAGTATATTTTAAACAAAACCCTTTATATTCTGTATCACCAGTAATGATATTATTAACAAAATCTGTTACATCCATAATAATATCTTCATTACCTTTATCTAAATGTTGTGTAGTAATAATACGATCATCTAATGTACCACCAGACATACCATCCCAGCTTGATATATCATTAGAATATGCTTGATCGTATGGTTTTCTACTTTCATTAGGATTAAAATCGTACCCTATACCCTCATCCCAATCATTTAACAATTCTTTTAATTCTAAATCAAAAGATGTTGCTCTTTGCATATTACCGAAAACTAAATTATTTTCGTCATTTAAATATGGCATAACATCAAAACTTGATGTGGGTTTTATATTTAAAATATGTTTAGTAGTATCATCAATAATTAATTCTTTATTACGATACTTTTCTTTTAAATCTGTAAAATCACAGTAAAATAAAAATCTACTATTTCTATTACCGTAATATAATTCTGATACAGGATTTCTTCCTGTATTAACAGCACTATTTTTAACGATAGTATTATTTTTTGTAAAATATGTTCTTGTTACTCCCATATTTATAAATATTAATCAATTCTAAATTTATGATTAATAATAGTATTATTTTTACTATTAATTTCATCACTTAATTTTTGTTTAAGGGTATTTAAACGACTTTGTGTTGAGGAAATTATTGATGCTCTTGGATCAACACCTATCTCATGACCATGTGTTTTTAATATATCTATTAACTCATTTAATAATTCCATTAATTTTTCTCCCCTAATAAATCCATAACTATTCTCACGAAGTTCTGCATATTTAATAACAGAAATACCATCATAATCTTTATTCTTTTTGGTGTTAATTGTGTTATTAGTTAAAAACAAATATTCATCAGAGTGTGCTATATAACTTGATTTTGATTCTGGATTATTTTTTACAACTTTTCGCTTTTCAGTATAAGTTCGTTTATTATTTAAATTTCCAAATGTCTTTATTTGTCTGTATAAATCAATAACATTATTAAAACCTATTTTATCAGTATATTGTATTTTTTCAATATTATTTATTTTCATGTTTGGTTCTTTAATATCCTGAATTGGTGTGATAGGTCCTAACATAAAAACCCAATTTTTAATATTATCAATAGTATTAGTATCGTTTGTTCCACCACCAATATTTGGAATTAAACTTAAATTATTCATTATTGTGATGGTAGTTGTGTTTGTTTTATATTCTTGAATAGTATTAGTATTCTTAATATCATAATACTTTAATAATGTTTTATTTTTAAAGGATTGAATAGATTCATCAATATATTTAGTTAATTCGTTTGTATTATTTGTTTTAATAACATATTTTACAACAAAATCTTTATTATCGATATTAAAATATGGATTATTTAAATCAAATGTCCTCATTAATAAACCTAATTTATTATTTCTATCTTTAATTTTAGAACCATCAAATAATAAAATAGTTGCAGTAAAATTTTGCTCATCATTAAGTTTTTTATCTGTATATGTTAAAAAACAACAAGCAACATAATCAATTAAAGAATCTATTGTTTCATTAACATCAATATTTTCTTCTGTCATTGTGAAACTATTATTATATTGGGATAATTGAATAAAAGGATAATTTAATTTTCGTTTTTTATCATTATCAATATAATTAACTCGAAAAATTAATTCATTATCACCAACTAAAATTTGTTCATTATTAAAACCTGAAATACTAACTTTATTTCTATTTGGGGTAACCTCTTTTAAATCAATATCCTTATTTAGATTAGCAACAACATTTCTATATTCTTCTTTAAGATGTATTTGGTCTATTGTATAAGGACCAATATATTCTTGAATACTTTCTGTACTATTTGGATTAATGATTTTAACTAATTGTCCTGGAAGTGGTATTACCCCAATATTTTTAGGTAAAAAGGGTTCGCAAGTATATTTATCATAACTTGTGTAATTTTGGAATTTTGTTGTTTTCCAAGGTTGGTATTGTAATTGATTTCCAGCATTTATATCTAAATTATTTATATATTCAATAATACCTGATAAATTAGTTTGTTTTGGTAATATATATAAAGGGATAGCTCTTATTCTACCCTTATAATCTGGATCCTTATTATCAAAACAAACACCTAAAATATAATTATTATTCATCTTTAAATTTTAATCTTTTTTGTAATTCATTATATACCACATCATATGTGATTTCTAACTCATTTAATATATTAGTTAATGCAAGAATATTGTTTTTTACAATATCAAAATCATTTTTTATTAATAATGACTCTTCTAATAATTGTTTATTAGATTTAGAACCAACATTATTTATTATCTCATTTAATTTTTGACTTTCCATGTTATTATTGTATTTGACCATATCCTGTAACAGGTCCTGTCGCTCCAAGACCAAATGTTTGAATTGATGATTTTGTTTTTATATTATTTGTCATTACTTTTATAACTTCTTCCATAATAATCATTAAATTATTAGGTGTACCATCTGGTAAAACTGATGATGTATCAATCCCTTTTTCAATTAAATTTGACTTAACTTCATTAACCATTGATACAGAATTTAATCCTGGTTTTATTGCTCCCCCAACCAAAATTAATGGTGGTGGTAATGGTGGCATCGGGCCTAATTGTCCTAAACTTAATAATTGAGATAATAAATCTAATATACTAACACAACCATTTAGATTTGGTAAATCAAAATTAGGTATTAATGAACGTAAAGTATTAATATAATCCATACCACGTTGAAGTAAGAAGTCTTGTATAATAGTTTTACTTAATTTAGTAATATCTGAAATAATTGATTCATATAAATTTTTTAATAGTAATGTAACAACGGTTGTACCAATAGCTATAACAATTTTTGATACTGATTGTACTATTTCTTCATTTGTTTTTTTACTATTATCATTATTTAAAACCCCATATAATTTAGGTAATAACAATAATCGTGGTGATAGTATCATTTGACTTAAAACATAAGGTATTGCTTTTAATATATTAAGTTGTACTTCTAAATGCATATTTGGTAAATCAAGAATAACATTAGTTTCACCACCCTGAATAACATCAATAGCACCACTCTGAATAATATTATCTAAGAAATCACTAGATGTTTCTGTATTAATATCTATTTCAGAATTATCATATATTATATTCCCCTCATTATCAATAATTTCATTATTATTAGTATTACCTAAACCATTATTAATATTATCATCATATGAATATATGGTAGAAGTATTTGCATATAATAACATTTTCTCGAAATCAGAAAGTATATCATCTGGATTTATATTAATATCTAAATCACCACAAGATGCAAATCTTATTTTACCATTAATTCTTAAATCAACTAAATTATTAATTTCTTCCAATTCCGATGGTGTAAAATCATTAAGACTAAATATATTATTTAATAAATCATCATTAGAATCATCATCAATAATAATTTCATTATTATTATTATTATTATTATTATTATTATTATTATTATTTAAATTATTTAAACTATTATTAACTGATTGATTTAAATGATTATCATCATCACTATCAGAACAAAACCCAAATAATTTTTGCAAACCCTTAATTGTTTGTATGTTTGATTTAATTTCTGTTTTATTCTTTTGTCCTTTAATCGACATTGCACCAGAAATAATATCAGTTAATAATGCTGTAAAATTTACAACATTAAATATTTTACCTGTAAAATCGAAATAATCATTTAACCATAATGTAAACCCTTTGTTACCATAAAATTCACCAAATTTGAAATCAAACATATTATTATTTTTAGCATATACTTGAAATAAAATATTGTTTTTATAATAAGCTGAAATAGGTGATTCAATAGTTGTGTTTTGTGCTTTATATAAAATAAAATTAGTGTGTTTATTTATATCATTACCCTCATATAAATATTTACCAGGTGTACCATTAGGATCAACTGCTAATAAACCAAAAGTATCGATTTCATTTTTACTGATTTCGATACCTAATGATGATTTTGTTGTGTATTTATCTGGTATGAGTAGATTCTCATCACAACCAAATAATTTGAGAAATTCACTTTTAATTAATTTATCAATTTTATCCGTATTTTTTAATTGATTTAAACTACCTTTAAGAACAATATTTTTAAATTGTTTCTCACCCTTAGTTGATCTAAGTAATTCAAATAAAAAATCAACAAAATCTAAATTATTAAGTCGTCTGCTATTTACACTTTCACCCGGTGCTTTTGAATTACTATTAATTAATGAACGGTATTTTGCAAATATTTCACTTTGTTTTCCCATTTTTTAAAAATCATAATTTTTTTCTGTTGGTGTTTCGTCACCTAATTCTTTATTTTTCTGCTTTTCTATCATTTCTTCTGCCCATTTCCTATCTTCATCTGTCATAGTGAAATTATCTGAGGAAGAATCGGTTTTAGTTGTTTTATAAATAATATCACTTTGTAATTTAATTAATTTAAGTTTTTTCTCAACAGCACCATCCATTATTTTTAATAAATCATTAGCTACTTTACCGATTAATGCAATATCTGAATTACTGTCAATATCTTTAGTTACTCGTTTATAAAGAACTAATGCTTTATTACGCTCATCTACAATTTCATTATAGGTTTCTTGCATCAATTTTTGCATTGATTCTTCGTTAACATTTATTTGTGTTTTGCTACTTTTATTTTGCGGTATCATGATTCTATCTTATTTATTATAAATATCTGAAAAATAATTTTTAATCACTATTTTCAATGAAATCGTTTTTGTACATAAAATAAATACATTTATAACGTTTTAATCCTTGTCTAATTTCTTTTGTACTTAATCCAGTCATGTTTCTTATATATAATAAAATAAGATTTTTATTAAACTTCCTTGAATTTTTACCAAAATCAGATGATTGATTAAAAATGTCCTTCCAATTTTCTAAAATATTAATTAAACTTTCACCAACCATTTTTTCAACATTATTAATTTCCGCATTTTCTAATTCATTATTGATTATATCGTAAATATCATCTATTAGTTTTGAAAACTCAAAATCAATATCATCAATTGTATATATTAATTCAGAACGATATAAAAAATCCTGTTCCGTATCATCAATGTTGCTACTAACAGTTGTTTTTTTATATTCTTTCATCATTTCACTATATAAATAATTCTTAATAATAGTTCCAAAATATGAATATGATTTTTTACCAGTTTCTGGATTAAATTTGTCGAATTTAGTTATTAAAAATGATAGAGCATCCGCATGTAAATCAATAAATTCATATGATTTGCGATATAATTTATAGGTCCGAATAATACTTTCGATCATTTTATCAAAAGCATCTTTAAGGTGGGTCCGATATAGCATATCTCGTTCAATCGGATTGGTTGAATTAAGATATGCTATAACAGCCTCCTCTTGTTCCTCACTATAATAATTACGTGGATTCTTTTTCTTAGACATTAATATTAAATTATTGCTCTTCTTTATTTATTTCACGAGCTTCTGTATAATAATATTCTTTTTTTGCAGTTTCCATCCAAAATACAGATTCTTCTGGTGTAATTTTTATATTTGGGTCTGTACTATTTTTGTATTCCCAGAATAATGAACTTGGTCGCATATTAGTATGTTCATAACCAATTTTTGGTATAATCAAAACATTTTTACCACTATATGTATATCTTAATAGAAACTCATAATTAAATGTTAATTTAATTGATGGTTTTAATCCCCCAATATTGATAAAAACTTCTTTATCCATTGTCATACCACAAAGACTAATATTAGGAAATTCTAACAATGTTTCATTATTAATTTCACCCAATTTATCTGAAAAATCAAATGACCAAGCTGGTTCATTACTAAGACCAACAAAATTACCTTTACTATTCATTTCACTAATAATAGGTAAGAATATTTCCTTATCATTATATTCAATCATATATTTTTCAAGATTTTCAAACCATATTGGTTTATATGCATCGTCAAATTCTAATAAAGAAAAATATTTAGTATTAATTTGTGATACACCATAATTAACTTGTGTTGGATAATCAGATGTGTTTGGATTGACAATTATTCTATGAGAAACTTCTAACTCTGGAATGTTTTTCTCTAAATATTCCTTTATTGTCTTGTTAGCACTAATAATTAATAATTCAGTTGGTAAAACAGTATTGTTATCAACACTTTTTACTGCTTTAATGAATAAATCATTAAAATTTTCGCAACCAATATCGTGGATTGGTAAAATTACTGTTGTGTTTATTTTATTCTTCATTTGTGTCATCATTTTTTAATTGTTCAATTATTTTTTCCCAGTTTTTAATTTTAAATTCAAGATTTTTATTATAAAAATCAAGAACGGATTTTTGAAATTCTTCAACCCCATATTTATCTTCCATTGTTTTATAAACATTTTTATAATTTTCTGGGACATTATCTTCTAACCAGTTTTTCATATAACTAAATACGATATCAACTATTTGATTTTCATCATAAACCCATAATCCATTATCATCATTTAACCATTCTGGGATAATATTAGGTATTTTACCTATTACAGGTACATTACACTTAATACTTTCAATTGGGAAAGTTCCAAATGTACTATCCTCATCTATCCATACAGAAACTGCACATTCTTTTAGTTGTTCTGCAAAATTACGTTCTGTCATATTATGCATATCTTTAAATGCTATAAACTTGAAAAGAGGATATTTTAAATAAAATGTTTTAATTAATCTAGCTGCTTTCTTTTGATCGCGACAGTGAATTGCTATAATTGGTTTAATTAGTTTTTCAGATGGTTTAAAAAACTCTGGAATATAAGGTGAAATAAAATTAGTTATTTGAGCTGATGGTTCTAATCCCATAATCATTTCAGCTACTGTATTGCTTGTTGTTAATGTTTGATATACATTAAAATCAACCCAACTTTTACCAGGTGCAAAAGGATTTAATAAATATTCATACATTTGAACTAATAAAAATTTATCTACTGGTAATTGAATTATTTGTTCTAACATAGCACCAAATATTTCTGGTATAATTAAAACATCTGTTGCACTAACTTTTAAATCACCATCTTCAATGCTAATATGTTCTATTGAACTAATATCATCATCCAACCATGTAGTTGGTGATATATAATCTTTCTTTTCGGTTAAAATTTTTACTTTATAACCTGCGTTCTGTAATACTATTGCTTGACGATAGATATAAGAAACGCTTGCTCTACCATTTCCTTTTGTGTCTGGTACAACGAATAAGATATTGAAATCTTTGTTTTTTAATTTTTCAATACTCTCAACAATTTTTTGAATTTTTTCTTCTACTTTATTCATTTACTTTATTATTTTGTTTTAATATTTTTCTTAACGCTCTTTTTAAAGAACGAAAATCATTTATTGATTTTATTTTTTGGCCATTACGTATATGGCTATTATATTCATTTACGATACTTATTAATCCCTTATTTTTTGGTTTATTTTTTATAATATTAGGATTGTCTGTAATCATTATATCAACTTCATTCCAAAAATCAACATAAAAACGAGGAAATATTACTTTTTCAAAATCAAAATTTATTTTTGATAGGAAAAATAATGTAGCTGCTTTTGATCTTGGGGATTCTTTACTTAATAAAACGAACTTAATATTATAAGTTTTTTCTAACGCTTTTAGTTTTAATAATAATCCACGATGTGTTTCTTCTGCTCTACCAAAAACTTCAAAAGCCGAATTTTCATACATTTCTTTCATTAAATCAAAAGAAACTTGATTATTTAGTTGAGGTTCTAATTCTACTTCTTCTTTAGTAACATCAAACTCTTGGATTTTTTCTTCTTCTGTAATTACATTAGGAAATGACTCCTCTAATTTATAAGGATTAATTGGGTAAATTGGTTCTGATTCAGTCGCAAATTCATATATCTTTATTAATTGAGATATATGATCCCTAATAAGTCCATTAATTGTAATTCCAACTATCTTTTCTTTCATATCATGTCTTTTTATTTTAATTATAAAAAAATATTACAGAATATAAATAGTAAATAAAAAAAAGAGGAAATAAATAATTTACTTCCTCTTTTATAATAATTTAAATTAATATTTGATTATCCGTTATTATTAAAAATTTCTTCAATTTTTTTAATCAAAGGATTTCGTACAATATCGTTTTCATCTAAGGTTACTGTACCAATTTCTTTAACATCTTTGAATTTATCAATAACATATCTTAAAGAACTTTGTTCTTTGTTTTTAATATCTATTTGATATTCATCACCCAAGAAAATCATTTTTGAATCTTGTCCTAAACGTGTTAAAATTGTTCTAATATTTTCAACAGAAATATTCTGAATTTCATCTATAATCACAACTGAATTATCTATATTAATACCTCTCATATAAGCAATTGGTAATTCTTCGATTAATCCAGCTGATTGTAACATCTTAACATTTGGTGCACCAATAATCTTGTTAAAGTTATGAATAAATGAATACATAAAAGGTTCCATTTTATCTTGCATTGTATTATGTGTTACAATAAAATTATTTGTAATATATAAACCTGTTTCAGATGCAACTTTAATACAACGGACCATTGATTTTGTTTTTAATAATGAAATATCAATTATTTTACAGTGTGCATCACTCATTTTAAGAAATTCGACTTGATAGAATTTTGTTTTTCTAATCTTCTTTTTTCTAAAACTATAACCTAATGATAAATAAATATCAATTAAATCCTCAACTAATTCTATTGATTTGGTTGCAAACATCATTCTAATTTTTCCACCATGAATACCCTCTAAAAGTTCATTACGGTGTTCAAAAGAAGTGTGTTTATAATCAGATGGTATAAAATATTGTGGTTGTCTTATATCATATAATTTTAATTTACGAATAATATCATCTAATTTATTATGTGTTTCTAATTCACTCATTTGAATAAATATTTTACCATCATCACCAATTGTAAAATCACATAAATTATCTTCTTTTAATAATCTCACAAATTTATCATGAGCTTCTGGAATATTTAGTGATACAATAATTCTATTCTTATTAAATGATGATTTTGGTGATAGTAAAACACCTAAAATAAAAGGATGTAATGGTAATTCTTTGGTAGGGTAATTAACCGAATTAATCTTTGGTAGATATAATGGTGTTTTTTTGTAAGTCTCTAAAAGATATTTTGTATTTTTATTAGAATATTCACCATTTTTTTCTTTTACAGACCATATATGGTCAATACAACAATCAGCTGTTCTTTCATCATTAGTTGTAATTCTGTAAATTTCTTTTTTGATTTTATTTGGTTGATCGTGTATTTCTAAAATTTCTACTGGCTCACCATTTTCATCAATAACAAAATCACCTACTTTCAAATCTTTCATTTTTACCCAACCATTTGGTGTTAATATATTTTCATATAATGGTTGAGGACCTTTTAAATAACCAATTTCTTCATTTTTTAATGTAGTAACTGATTTAACAATCACAATTTTTTTATAAGGATTACTTTCTTTAAGTAATTCTAATGCACTAGCACACGCTAAAAACGTGTTATGAGTTACAATAAAGTCATCAGTAATATATAAATGTTCTTCATCATCTAATAAAATACATTGAGCTTCTTTTGGATTAATTTCTTCAATATTTTTGATGGTTCGTTTTAAATGATGTGGGAATTTAGATATATCATACCTTTCTTTATCTAATCTATCAGATAAAATAAAATCTTGTGCTAATTCAACAATAATCTTATTATCTTTTTTGTAACATAAACAACCTAAACTATGTAAAACATAAGCTACCATATTAAAATAATGACTATTAAAATACTCACATTCTATACGATTTAATTCTTTATTATAAATAAAAGTTGTATTTAATTCACTAATAATAAAATCACATCTATTTTCATAATTTGTAAAATAATATTTATTAAAATCTAATTGAATTGGTTGAGTTAAAGGTATTTCAATTTCAAAATCTTGATAATGCAAATCTTTTGTTTCAATTATTTCATATTGATCATTAATTTTTACTTTCCATAAATGGTTTTTGCAACATTCTGCAACTGTATTATCAGAAAAAGTAATTTTATAAATTGGTATTACACCTTGTGGAAAAATTTCTTTAACTTTAACGACTTTATTATTTGGTGTGATAACTTCATCACCTTTTTTTATCTGATCCATTGGTTTAAAACCTTCGGGTGTTAAAACATTTGATATTAATGGTTGTGCTTTTCCAGTACCTGCTAATCCTGAACAAATAACAATTTCTTTATCTTGAATTTCTTTAATTAATTTTTTTTGATTCTTAGTTTTAGGTTTTACATCTATTCTAATAGCCTTTAAAAAATCGTTTTTATAATTGTGTTGTGTAGTTGAAATGTCATGATACATTTCCTCTTCTTCTTGTTTAGTTAGTTTTTTACTTCGTTTTGCCATAAAGTTTTTTTTATTTATAAATATAATAATTTTTAATAATAAATAAAGGAATCTACCTTTTTATTTAACAGCTATTATCATTGAGTTCGTAAAACTCTTTGACGTTTAATAAAATATGTTGAATATTATTATGTGTTGAAATATTACTATCATGATAATGACCATAAAAATGGTATTTAATATCATTTTTTTCCGATAGTATTTCAAAAACCCTATTAACTAATAATCTCTCTTCTTTTAATTCCGTCCTTAATTTATAGTCATGTGATTTAGCAATTAATGTTTCAACAAGTGGGGAATATCCATTAATATTTGATGGGTGAACATATATTGGTGCAATATGAGTTACAATAATATCTATATTTTCTATTGATTTTAATTTTTCTTCATCTAATATAAATATTTCATCTTCCCAATAATTAGTATTTAATTTTCTAAATGTTCTATCGATACTTATACCACCACCAATAAACAATATATTTTGATTATTTAATTTTTGAACACTATAATCTGGCATAAGATGTATATTACTACATTTAAATAAATCATTATTAAAATATAATTTATTATCGTGGTTACCCCTTACTACCCAAATATGTACATTTCTCTTTACAAATATTTTATTATAATAATCAAGTTGTTTTTTATTTTCTGTAAAAGTACTAAAACCAACACCAAAATCACCTAATTGGATGATATTAGCATTGGTTATATCATAATTCTTTATAAATTCACGAATGACATCAAAATCACCATGAATATCACCTAAAAATATATTTCTATTACAATTATTCATACCTTAAAACTCCTATTCCAAAATGATATTTATCATCTTTAAATTCTATTTTATCACCTTTTAATTCTTCCCATAATTTAAATACAAGACAATTAACTGACCTAGCTAGTGCAGTATCTTTTATATCATGAAATGTTATAAAACCATTGGTTTTTACAAATATTGAATACATCAAATAATCCATTTTCACACCTTCATATGAATGATCACCATCAATAAATAAAAAATCTAACTTACCGATGTTGTTAATAATATTTTTTATTTTATTTTGTGATTCTAATGAATGTGAATCACCTTCAATTAAGTATACATTTTTATATTTTGATAAAGCATCATTACGTATTTCAAGATCAAAATCATCTATAGATGATCCGAATGCATCATATGGTAAATCTAATGATATTTTATTTGCATTAGGAAATAATTCACTAAATATTTTAAAAGTACCACCTTGATTTGTTCCTATTTCCATAAAATTATTAATATCTCTACCATTAAGGAAATATACTAAATCACTCAATTCTTCCGCTGATTGAACTAGACCGAAATCAAATCCATCTATTATTATTTTTTCAAGTTTTTCATCTTTTTTTATTCCAAAGAAATATAAATCTACTATTTTACCATCTTGTTCACCATATTCAAAATATTTATATTTAAATATTTTATTAAAATTATTAATTGATTTAATATCATTTTCATTAAGATTTTTATAATAATTTTGCCATTCTTCTATTTGAAATTTTAAAAATGGTGCTAATGATTCGCTTGTACGTAATGTACCATGTTCTTCTCGTTCACCTGATGCACAAGTGAATATAAAACAACCACCAGGTTTTAATATTCTCATTATATTTTGAATTGTTTCTGGGTAATACATATCATGTTCAAAAACTTCTGTTGAAATAATTGTATCATAATAATTATCTGGGCAATCATAATCCTTAGCGTTTGAAACAATATCTACATTATCACCTTCCATTAAATCTAATCCTTGATATTCACAATTGGTGAATAAATACTTATTAGTTCCATTAACATTTAATGAACCAATATCTAAAACTTTTTTATTTTGAAAATGTTGAGGAAATCTATCTCTCATTTTTTCACAAAAATCCATCTGTTTTCTATGTGCCACCTTATTTTATTTTTTTTTATATTTTTTTTTTAATTATGAACATATAACGCTTGTTTAATATGTTTTATGTTTGTACTATCCTTACAATATTTTTGAGAATATTCTTCGACATAAAATCCATCTGCGTCTGGTATTTCCACATTTAATTTAATTGTTTTTCCATATTTTGATCTAACCATAAAATTACCAATATCAATTTTACAAATACTTAATTCACAATTAAAATAAAATTCATATTCTTCATGGTTATGGATCATATCACAATAAACAATATTTGTATTATCATCAACATTACTTAAAAATAATTCAACAAATGTTGGAACATAATAATTATCATCACCTGACATAATCACCCATTCTTCTTTTGAATTTTCTAAACCATAATTTCTTGGAGTATGTCCCCAATCATTATAATTTTTATCCAACATGGAAAATCTTATTTGTTCATCATTTTTAAACATTTCTATAATTGGAACATATAAACCAATATTCTGATTACCATCAATAACAACATGAGCACACCATCTATTACTTGTTTGTGCTTTTAAGCAATAAATAACACTTAATAAATTATTTGGTCTATTAAATGTTGGTAATATAAATTCTATTTTTGTATCTGAATACATTTTATTTTTTTAATATATTATAATAATTTTTATATTCAAAATCTTTACCAATTGATAATTCAATATCAAAATTTGGCCATATTGTTCTGACTTTTTCATTAATACCTAAAAATGAAATACATCTTGCAAATTTACGCACTTTATTTAACACATTATTATCAAGTATTTTCCCATTATCTTCCCATATACTACATTCTTGTGAACCTTCAATATGTTTACAAACTTTTCTATCATGCAACCCAATTATTTTAATATCATTTTTAATTAACCAAGAACTAATCCAACTATCATCACAATTACTTGTTATAAGATCCCTGTATTTTATATATTTAAATGATTCTATTGGAAAGGTATTTGGTGGTAAGCAACTATTCCCAGATAAAAAAGTATTTTCAAATAATGGTAGTGGGCTAAATCCCATAAATTTTCTTGTTCCACCAATATAATCAAGTTTGGTTGATAAGTAGCTAACAACACATTTTGGATTTGATTTAGCACAATTATATAATTCTTCTATATGGGTTTCATTATAATATATGTCATCATCAAGCATAATATTATATGCATCATTATTATATTTAAATGTTTCCCATCTTTTATGTGGACCACTATTTCCATCAATAAATTTTATATTAGTAACTAATTTATTATCTAAACATTCTTGTAAATAAAGAGGTAATTTATTTTCTTTATATTCTTCTCTACTTAACCACATTATAATTTCATCTGGTTTAATAGTCTGTTTTTTAAAATGATTTAACATTAAAGGAACATATTTATCTCTTTTAGGATAAGTTGTAAAATTTACAATTATTTTATCTTCTATAATAGGAATAATTTTAATACATTTAAAACTTTCAAGTTTTGTATTTATTCTATTATTTATAATCTTTATAATATTATTTCTATAATCACTATTATACCCAGTTTCTTTATTTTGTGTTAAACTATTACTATGTATTCTTCTTTTATATGTATTTATAGTACATTTATATATTTTTTTATTTTCTTTTTTTAATCTTTTTAATAAATCTGAATCCATACCACATCTATACTCATCATAACCATTAATTTCAAGAAAATCTTTTTTATTTAATATAATTATACCATCATGATTTTTACCATGATTTATATCAATATTATTCTCAAAATTAATTCCCCTAGTAATAACACAATTATATAGATTTAAATATTTAATATTTTCTTCTAAATGATTTTCTAACATAATATCATCAGCACCAAAAACAGTAAAATATTTATATTTACTTTTCTCTATTAAAGAATTAAACATTAAATAAACACCAACATTAATTTCTGAATAATAAACATGAAAATCCATATTATTATATTTACTCATAATGGATTTAACTTTTTCTAATGTTTCTTCACATCCATCTATACCTAATAAAATTTCATATTTTATATTAGTTTTTTGATTAGCAACACTATCTAAACATTCTTCAATAAATTCAGCACTTTTATATGCTGATATAATAACACTAATACCATTTATTTTTGGATCTTTTACACCCTCAAAATTATCTTTTACACCTTTATTTACACCCTCATTTTTAATAATAGAATCAGACGGTTTAATATTCTCTTTTTGTCGCTGTAATCTTTTCTTTTGTCGATTATGTAATGGTTGTTCCATTGCTTTTATTATTCTTTTACTTCTTAAATATTCACTCATTTATTTACCATGATTAACTTGATTTACATTATAAATAACCTCATCAACCCAAACAATATTATATAATAATTTATTAATATTTTGAATAAATCGACCGTCTGCCCAAGTATACCCATCCCATTTTACTAATTTACAATGTTTACTATGTACAATAAAATTTGGTGTACCAATATCACCAAGTGTTATTTTACCACCCCAACTACGAGAAGGAATTATATGGTTCATTAAATTCATTTTATATATATAAATATTATCATCTTTGGTTATGGAATTAGCTATTATCTCTAACACAAAATTATTTGTTAATTCATCATCATCATCAATATGCCACACATAACCATCACCCATAATACGATATAAATCATTAAAATATAAATTATATATTTCTTCTTTTAAATTTAAAGTAATTGGTTGTTTAAGTGTTGATTTATCAATAAAAACAATATTCTCTTTTGGAATACCAGCTTTTATAACATAATCATATGATGCTTGATTATCCACACTAACATATAATGTGAAATTTTTATATGTTTGTGATTTTAATTGAGAGAGAATATTATTAAATCCCTCTTCTCTATTACTGGTCCTAATTAAAATATTAAAAGAAGGTTTCTGAATATCTTTTTTACCACTAATTAATGGTAATTTATTAATATATTCTTTTTCAAATTGTAATTTACTATCAACCCATGATTGATTAACAGCACCGATTGATTTATGTGTTATTACAATATCTGTAACCACACCTATTTTAACCCCAGATAAATAATTATCAACACAAAAAGGAATATCATAAAAATGAAACCTTTTAAAATCTTCATTAAAATTAGATTTAATCTTATTTTTATCAACACACATAAAAACACCATCAATAGTAACAACATCTTTAAGTTTATTACCTTGTAATGGTGAATACTGAGTTAAATACTTCCTATTATTTTGCACGTGGTTAAGACTTCCAACCATATTTTTTCTTAAAGTCCACCATTTACCATTAATTAAATGTGTTGTACCAGCAATACCAATAATTCCATATTCTGGATTACGTTTAAAATGTTTTAATAATTTTTTACCCCAATAAAGTGTTTCAAAAATAATATCATCATGAATAAATAATACTATATTAGATTGGGATTCCTTTAATCCTTTATTATATAATTCGGATAAGGAATATTCATTATTATTTTCATATACTAAAACCTCAATGTTTTCTTTAAAACCACTTGTTGCTTTAATATGTGATATAAAATTTTCATTTCTTTGTTTTGTTGATATGACTACACTTAATTCAAACATAATTAATCTCTTTTTTTGGTATCATTATTAAAAATCAATATTGGTGTTTCATCATCATGATACTTATGAAATTTAAATTTTTTTGATATTTCACCTAATTCTCTTTCTAAGAAATAAATAAGTTTTAAATCATCAGTATTTAGGGTATATACATAAGCATATAATATTTTATCACCAACAATAATTCTTTTCCCAGACCAAACAGTTTTATATTCCATTTTTTCTAAAATATCATCTGTTATGGTTGGGAAAAAATTTATTTGTTTTTCAAAAATTGTTCTCATAATGAATTAATATTATTTAAAATAACTCTATAATTATTCTGTTTATTATTTAAAAGTTCTAACTCAATTCTTTCTCTTTTAATTGATTTTTCAATATCATTAATATCACGAATAATTAGATTTAATCCCTCATATTCATCAATTCTCTTTTTTAATTCAGAATCACGTGCATCAGCATTACTAAATTTCTTTTTATTATTTTCATCTACTTCATTAGCAATTTCGATTTTATAATTATTAATGTATGTATCAACAATTTCTTGTTTCGTACTCATTTCAAGTGATAATGAAAGAATTTTTGTATTACTATCATAAATTTGATTAGGTAAATTTACTAATGAATTTACAATTTCTTGTATAAATTCTTCTTTTGTTTTTTTAACTACGTTTTCCATCTTTTATTTTTTTTTATTTATTTTACTCCTGAACTACCAAATCCATCTTCACCTCTTTCTGTATCAGATAATTTATCTACAAACTCGAAATGAAGTGTATTTGCTGATTGTATTGGTGTAATAACACCTTGTGCTATTCTGTCTGAATGTTTAACTGTAAATTCAACATCAGATGTATTCTTTAAAATAACCATAACCTCACCCCTATAATTTGCATCAACAGTTCCTGGTGAATTTAACACCATAATTCCATTTTTAATAGCTAATCCACTACGTGATCTTACTTGTAATTCATACCCAACTGGTATTTCAAAAAATAACCCAGTAGGTATTAAAATATGTTTATTAGGACCAATAGTTACTGGTTCTGATAAATTAGCTCTAAGGTCAAACCCACTATCCCCTGATTTAGTATATTGAGGATCTATATTAGTAGATTTATTAATAATTTTAATTCTCAATTTTAATGAATTTGTTACCTCATCAAAGTGCCAAATACCATTGTTAAAGTATTTTTGAATTACTTCTTTTTCATTTTTATTCAGTTCTTCCATATTCTTCTTTTAATATATATAATGTTAATTTTATTGTAGATTTTAAAATATCAGTGATTATATCACTATAATATTCTGCTTGTTTGTCATTTTCTTTTTCATAATTAAATATTGCTTGTAATTCCGCATCAGATAGTTTAATAAACCCTTGTATGTAGTATAAACTTCTTTCTGGAATTGTAAATGCTGTTAAGGTATTATTATATTCATATACCCTACCTTGATTAATAACAGACCAATTATTTTTATTAGGTATAAATAAATTTATTCGACCTAAACTATGTACAATAGCGACTTTAATTAATGATTCTTCATTAACTCTAAATTGTTCTGGTAGTGTTTTATTGATTTTTAAAATATAACGTGATACTTTAATAATATATTCAACTAACCCACCAGAAAAAACATTTATACCACTTTTCATTGGCATAAGTGGTGCATAATAGAAATCTGTTGAATCTAAAAATAATAAAAAATCATCATTACAAACATTATACATTTTACATATTTTGTGAAATGTTTGTCTGTTTTCCATTATTTCTTCGTTAGTTAATTTTTTGCTCATAATGTTTCATTTTATCTTGCAAAGATACAACAATAAAATTTAAAAACCAAATTACTCGCAAATCTTTTTATATAAATCATACCTTCTTAGACTTACGGTATTTAAATTATATTTATCTTTAACAGTTTCATATAATTTTTCACCTAAATCTTCAATTAGATTAGGGTTGTTTATCAATAATTTAGCATATTTACCCCACATTTTATGATTTTTATTATTATCAACTAATAATGAATTACCCTTAGAATTAATTACACCCCCTTTATCATAAGCATTAATCAAATCTATTTGGTAAGGACCATAATTTTGAGCAATAATTGGATTATGATGGAATCCTGACTCAATTATTTTTAATTGTGATTTATATAGATTAAATTTATTATCCTTTAATGGTGCTAATGATACATCAAATAAATTATAATTATTAGCATATTGATTTATATTTTTTGTCCAAACTCTACGATAAGGTTTATTTTTATCATCATAATTTGGGTTGTGATTAAATTGGGCAAGGTATTGAATATAATTCGCATCATCTAATAAATTTCTATAATTATTTGTAAAAAATGTTTCATATAAAAACCAAACACTTTCTTCTGGTTTAATAGGTCTTGATCTTCTTTCATTTGTTTTTGGATCTATTTCTATAACATTACCATTTAAATCAAAACCACATAAAACAAGTTGCATTTTTGGACTAATTGATGGTTGTATTTCCCCTAAACTTTTTAATAATTCCAAATCTTTAATATGTGAAGAACCACCTAACCAACCAAAACGTATTTTTTCACTTTTTTCTTTATTAGGTTTAAATTGAACTTCATTTGAATTAATAGCATTTTCTAAAACAATAACATTTTTATTAATTAGTTTGATTATGTCGGCTAATATTGGTGTTGTTGTTGTTACATAATCAGCTAACCTAAGACATTCAATAATCATTTTATCTAAATTTAATTCTTTAAAATAACTATATAAATTATGTGATGGATCTACCATCCAATAATCATCAATATCAATAACAACCTTAATACCTAATTTTTTTATTCTATTCATAATTTCAACACCATCTTTACTTGATGGTGCTCTATGAATAAAAATCATATCATATTTTTTTAAAAAATCATCATTATTAAAATCAATATTATCTCTAATATCAAAATAAAATTCATTCCCATATTTATTTTGTAAATGAACATGAGGGTCAATACATCTATATTTACCAGACCCCCCTTTAACACCCATAACTAAAACTTTTATCATATTTTATTTATATTTATTTTTTATTTCCAAAAACTTATTAATGATTGATTAGCGTAACTAATATTATGATTAAAACCATTATTAGTAAATATTTGAATAAATTTATTTATTTTTTCCATATCATCAAAATGATATTCAACCATAACTTTATTTATTATTTTAAATAAACCAGGATCGATAGCTCTTATAACCTCATCTTCTGCACCCTCAATATCTATTTTTAAATAATCAATTTTTTCAATATTATTTCTTCTTACATACTCATATAATGTAGTACATTTTGTTATAAACCTATTATTAAGTGTGTCTGGCCAATAACCCATTTCTAATTCACCTATGTAATTACTTATTGCAATATTTTCTAAAACCCAATTTGGACCACTATTTTTACGTAAACATTCAAATATTTTAGGATCTGGTTCAATGCAATAAATTTTAGATGCACCTTTTAATTCAGCATATGTTGCTGACATACCAATATTAGCACCTAAATCAACAAATATATCACCTTTATTAATTTGTATATAAGCATTATCTAATTCTTTATGATATATATTAGACCAATACATACATGCTTCCCAACCATATTTATTTTCACATTCAAATTGTGGTATTTCATAATCAAAATTTCTTAAATCAATTATTTTATTATTTAATGTATGGTAAACATGACCTCTATTATTATTATCCATATTCTTTTTTTATTTTAAATATAAGTAAAAAAGAACTAATGTAAATAAAAAAAGGTAACTAAATTTTAGTTACCTTATATTATTAATGATTTAAATTTAATTATTCATCAATTTCAGTTATCTTTCCTTCTTTAACTGCTTTTATAAAATCATTAAATTGTGGTTTTGACCATACTGTAATACCTTCTGGTCCTTTTTCATCGCCTAATACAACATCGTTTTCCCTAATTTTTACAACTGGGCAACAATTCTTTTGACAAAATAAAATTATTTTTTCTTTTAACATATTATTATTTTTTTTTCTTTTTATTTTCTGTTAATAGTTCCGTTTTTCAATGAAATTCAATGAAAAACATTCTTTTCTTGCTTCAACGAACCAACCAATGTTATGTTCTCCACAAGCATTAATTCGGGTGAACTCAACCCTATTTTTTCTTTATATATTCTTATTCCTTCATTTAATATATTCACAGCTCCATTAATATCTCTATTATGAGTTTGTCCACATTGTGGACAAACCCATGTCCTATCTCTTAATGTTAAATCATCATTCTTGTAACCACAAGAAGAACATAATTTACTTGAAGGAAAATATCTATCAATTTCAATAATTTCTCTATTAAACCATTTTGCTTTATATTTCAATATTTCTTTAAATCTATAAAGAGATAATTCTTGAATTGATTTTGCTAATTTATGATTTTTCATCATTCCTTTTACACCCAAATCTTCCATTATAATAACTTGATTTTCGTTAAGTAATTGATTGGCAATTGAATGTAAATAGTTTTCTTTTATGTTATTTAATTTTTCATAAGCTTTTGCAAGTTTTATTTTTGCTTTATTTTTATTATTACTTCCTTTTTGTTTTCTTGATAGTTCTTTATGTAACTTTATTAATTTCTTTTCATTATTTCTTTTGATTTTAATATTACCATATG
>Ga0265293_10005446_pt1 | contig 21211 bp, 18 predicted proteins | sample Munlanlewell138R_FD_192505 | JGI IMG/M metagenome (GOLD analysis project Ga0265293, IMG submission 192505) | Leachate microbial communities from a municipal landfill in Southern Ontario, Canada - Leachate well 138R | ecosystem: Engineered > Solid waste > Landfill > Unclassified | place: Canada... | reverse complement strand
TATTTTTGCATTGCTTTTTATAAGGCTGCCGGTTTATTCAATTTAGGCGACGGGTGGTTTCAACATCAAACCAATGCAGCGCATGAGCCCCATCAGGGGTTATGTGAATAACATTGCCGGGCTTTAAATGTGCCTGTTCTTGCGCATTGGCATGAATGTTTTGCCGGATAACAATATTTGTTTGCCCTATCACGCCATGAATCAGTTGTTCGGATCCCAGTATTTCAACCATTTCAATGCTAACCGGTATGCCGGTATCCTGAAGTTGGCAGTTTTCAGGCCTGAAGCCCATGATGGCCTGTGTTTTTCCTTTTGGCAAATCCGGGATCTGATTGCGATTGATGGGTAAGGAAGTGCCATCTGCCGTTGTTATTTTACCCTCATGACTAATCGTGACATTAAGCAGATTCATGGGGGGAGAGCCAATGAAACTGGCAACAAAGGTTGAGGCAGGACGTTCGAATACTTCCATGGGGGTACCGATTTGTTCTGCAATGCCTTTGTTCATGACAATCATACGCTGCGCCAAGGTCATGGCCTCTACCTGGTCGTGAGTGACATATAAGCTGGTGGTTCCAAGGCGGCGGTGCAGCTTTTGGATTTCAAGTCGCATCTGTACACGTAACTTGGCGTCCAGGTTGGAAAGCGGTTCATCAAACAGAAAAACCTTTGGCTCGCGCACAATGGCCCTACCCATGGCAACCCGCTGACGCTGGCCTCCCGATAACTGCTTCGGACGACGGTCAAGCAAATGGGAAAGTTCAAGCGTTTCTGCTGTTTGCTGGACCCGTTCCTTGATTTGTTCTTTTGTCATTTTACGTATTTTCAGGCCATAGGCCATATTGTCAAATACCGACATATGCGGGTAAAGCGCATAGTTTTGGAACACCATGGCAATATCCCGCTGTGCAGGCTCAAGGTGATTAATGCTTTGGGTATCTATCTGGATATCGCCTTCGGTAACGGTCTCCAGGCCTGCCACCATGCGCATCAGGGTTGATTTTCCGCAGCCTGACGGGCCTACAATGACAATAAATTCTCCATCTTTGATATCCATGCTAATGCCGTGAATAACTGCCACATTTCCCGGATAGGTTTTTTTGACATTTTTAAAGCTAAGTGTTGCCATGGTGAATAATCCTTATTTATTTTTCCGAGTCTACCAAGCCTTTGACAAACCATTTTTGCATGAGTACAACCACCAGTCCCGGAGGGACCATGGCGAGCAGGGCGGTTGCCATGACCAGGTTCCATTCGGTTACGCTGTCACCACCCCCAATCATGGTTTTAATACCCACCACAATCGGTGTCATGTCCTCAGATGTTTTCATCACCAGTGGCCATAAGTACTGGTTCCAGCCATAGGTGAACTGAATCACGAAAAGGGCGGCAATACTGGTTTTGGATAAGGGAAACAAAATGTCCTTGAAAAAGCGGATGGGGCCTGCCCCATCAATACGGGCAGCCTCTACCAGCTCATCAGGGACGGTAAGAAAAAATTGCCTGAACAGAAAAGTGGCGGTAGCGGAGGCAATAAGTGGCAAGGTAAGTCCTGCGTATGAATTAGTCAGTCCCAACCCGGCAACCACTTCGAAGGTGGGGGAAATGCGCACTTCCACAGGGAGCATCAGGGTGATGAAAATCATCCAGAAACAAAGCATTCTAAAAGGAAAACGAAAATACACCACGGCAAACGCTGACAGCATGGATATGCTGATTTTGCCAATAGAGATGATCATGGCAATGACAAAAGATACCCATAACATATTGCCAACCGGGGTGGTTTGCACAGAGCTGCCCGTAAAGAGCACCTGGGTATAGTTCTCAATAAAGTGTGTGCCAGGAAGCAGGGAAATAGGCGCATTGGCTACTTCACGGGCTGTTTGGGTAGAAGCAACAAACGCGACGTAAAGCGGGAAGGCAACAATGATCAAACCCAAAACCAGGATGAGGTGTGCCAGAAGATCAAGCCAGGGACGACGTTCAATCATGATGAATTCCTTTATTGGGCTGGATTAGTATTGCACTTTGCGGTCAACGTATCGGAATTGAATGATCGTCAATAAAATGACAATAAACATAAGAATGACGGATTGTGCACCGGAAGAACCATAATCAAATGATTTGAAAGCTGTTTTATAGACGTTGTAGACTAAAATGTTGGTTGAGCTGCCGGGGCCACCTTGTGTGGTGGTATCAATAATCGCGAAGGTTTCAAAAAATGCGTAAACCATGTTAATGACCAGCAGAAAAAAGGTCGTTGGTGATAATAGTGGGAAAACAATTGTCCAGAAGCGACGGGCAGGTGAGGCGCCATCAATGGCGGCTGCCTCAATGAGCGATCTGGGAATGGATTGCAGGCCAGCCAGGAAGAACAGGAAATTGTAGGAAATCTGTTTCCATACGGCAGCCATGACGACCAGGGCCATTGCATCAGTAGAGTCCAGTCGTGGGTTCCAGTCCAGGCCCATCTGAGTCAGGTAAACAGCCAATGTGCCTACGGCAGGCGAAAACAGGAATGCCCAAAGTACACCCACTACAGCAGGTGCTACGGCATAGGGCCAGATCAACATGGTTTTGTAAAGCATGGCCCCTTTAATGACCCGATCGGCCATAACGGCCAACAGCAGTGAAACAGATAAACCGGTAACGGCAACCGCTATTGAAAAAGCAAAGGTGACTTTAAATGAGTCAAAGTAATAAGAGTTGTTGAAAAGAGCCGTGTAGTTGTCAAGACCTACAAATTGTTGGTCTCCGCCAAAAGCAGATTCTATGAAAAATGATTGCCAAATTGCCTGGCCGGCAGGCAGGAAAAAGAATATCACCGTAATCAGAAGTTGGGGTGCAAGCAGGAGATAGGGCAATAACTTATGATTGAAAACGACGCGTTTTTCCATTATGCCTCTTGGTTTTGGTATTTAAAGGAGTGAAAAACAGCGAGCATACATATTTTATTTGCTCGCTGTTTAGGCCGGGTAGCGCAGATTACTTATTGCTGTTTTCGAAACGCTGCAACAGTTCATTGGCGCGTTTCTGCATGTTTTCCAGGCCCTCTTCAACAGAGACTTTCTGGGCAAAGATGTTTTCCATTTCAGCGTCCTGGATATCGCGGATTTGCGGCAGGAAGCCCAGGCGAACACCGCGGGACTCATCGGTGGTTTCAACGTTTAGCTGAATGAAAGGAACATCAGTACCTGGATTCTTGTCATAGAAACCTGATGCTTTGGTAAGCTCATAGGCTTCCTTGACTACAGGAACGTAACCGGTGTCCTGGTGCCATTTGGCCGCCACTTCGGGGGATGCAATATATTGGAAGAACTCGGTAATACCTTTGTTGACTTCGGGTGACTTATTATTGAATACCCACAAGGAAGCACCACCAATGACGCTGTTTTGCGGTGCACCGGGAACATCTTCATAGTAGGGCAGTGTGGAAATGCCAAATTTGAACTGCGCGTTTTTGGTAAAGCTGGCACGTGAGCCGCTTGAACCAGTAAACATGGCACATTTGCCTGAAGAGAACAAGGCGTTGGCGGCATCGCCACGACCACCATAGGTGAACGTGCCATCTTTGGCCATTTGATTGAGGTAATTGAAGTGTTTGACGAAGCCGTCTTGGGTGAGTTGAATACGGGCATCAAGACCATCGAAACCGTTGTTTTTGCTGGCATAGGGGAAATTATGCAAGGCAGCGAAGTTTTCAACCAAAACCCATGAAGGCCACGAGGTTGTATAGCCACATTCAATCCCTGCCTCTTTGAGCTTTTTGGCAGCTTCGTTAATTTGGGCGTATGTTTTGGGTGGGGTATTGGGATCAAGGCCTGCTTTTTCAAACATGTCCTTGTTGTAATAGAAAACTGGAGTAGAACTGTTAAAAGGCATGGAAGCCAGTTTGCCGTTGGGCTCGGAGTAATAACCTGCAATGCCAGGAACAAATTTTTTGGGGTCTATCGGGTTGCCCACTTCCTCTGACATTTCCTGAATGGGTTTGATGGCTCCTTTGGAGAACATCATGGTTGCCGTGCCTACTTCAAAAACCTGGATGATATCCGGGGCCTGACCGGCACGGAATGCAGCAATGCCTGCATTCATGGATTCGCCGTAAGCGCCTTTGTAGGTGGGCTTGATTTTGTAGTCGGATTGCTTTTGATTGAAATTATCAACGATTTCGTTAACCCGTTCTCCAAGAGGGCCTTCCATCGAGTGCCAGAAAGTGATTTCTGTCGCGGCTTGGGTGCTGAAACTGGCCAGGGCAAAAATACTGCCCAAGATCATTGCAGATTTCTTGATTTGCATGTTACTTTCTCCGGTTATTTAATAACTGCATTCTTTTGGAATAGTTACTTCAGAAGTAAAGCAAAGATAATATGACTCGTTTATTACAATATGGTGAATTTATAACCAATACAGAAGTTTTGCAAGCCTTATAAAATCAAACTAAAATGGCAGGATTGTTAAATCCTTGCTGAATTGGTAATAAAATCACAGCATCTTTCTTATGTCCGGTTAGCGTTTGGTTCAGGTTTGATACCTTTTTAAACCGGTCTTTTCTCATAAAGTAAATTTTCTCCATGAAACAAAATACCAAAATCGCCTTTATAGGCGGGGGCAATATGGCCATGGCCATGGCCAGTGGCATGATTGGCACTGTTTGCCAGGCGAAAGACATTCTAGTGATTGATATCAACACGGCAGGCCACGAGCGCTGGCTTGGCAAAGGTGTTAAGGCAAGTAGTCAGGCAACAGAGGAACTTGCGCAGTGCAGCATATGGATTTACGCGGTTAAGCCACAAAACATGCATGAAGCCATTGAAAGCAGCAAAATCCATTTGCGGCCAGGTACCCTGGTTATCAGCATTGCCGCGGGCCTGAATACGCAATCCCTTTGTGGGTGGTTGGGCTCTCCGGATGAGCCCTGGCCCAGCCTTGTTCGGGTTATGCCTAATACGCCTGCTTTAATTGGCAAAGGGGTTACGGGTATGTATGCAATGCCATCACTGGATGAAAAAGACGTGTTACTGGCAGAACAAATTATGTCCTCAATTGGTTCGGTTGTTCGAGTTCAGGAAGAAAACCTGTTAGATGGCGTCACGGCTCTTTCAGGCAGCGGTCCGGCCTATGTGTTCTTGTTAATAGAGGCCCTGGTGGATGGCGCCAAGGCTTTGGGGCTTGATAACAATCAGGCCAAGAAGCTGGCGATTGAAACCATTCTGGGTTCGGCCGCGCTTGCTGCCGTATCAGACCAGGAACCTGCTACCTTGCGTGAAAACGTGACCTCAAAAGGCGGCACCACAGCTGCGGCATTAGCGGTGTTCGAACAGCACAAGTTCAGGGAGACGGTTAAACAGGCCATGCAAGCCGCTTCTGACAGGGCTGTTGAAATGTCCAGGGAATTGGGTAGGTCCTAATGAAGAATAACGGTTATTTTGATCAAATATCGTCTTTGCAGGCTTGGCTTTCCATTGCGCTGATGTGTCTTATCGTGGTTTCTTCCAATGTGCTGGTTCAACCACAATTTCATATTAATGAATGGCTTACCTGGGGAGCATTAACGTATCCGGTTTCTTTTCTGGTTACAGATTTGCTTAACCGGCGTTTTGGTCCGCAGGTGGCCAGAAAAATAGTGCTGGTGGGTTTTGTGGCTGCCATTATTGTTTCATATCTACTGGCTGATGCTCGCATTGCAATTGCTTCTGGCACTGCTTTTTTGTTTGCGCAGCTTGGTGACATTTTCATTTTTGACAAAATGCGTTTGTTAAGCTGGTGGAAGGCTCCCTTTATAGCGGGTGCTTTGGCATCGGTCATTGACACTTTCCTGTTCTTCGGTCTTGCGTTTGCCGGTACTGCTGTACCTTGGGTATCACTGGCACTGGGTGATATGGTGGTGAAACTGCTGGTTAGCATATGTTTGTTACTGCCATTCAGAATGCTCATGTGGAATATTGGCAAGCCTAAAAACTGTACGATTTAATGGTTTTCTAATGGTTTTCAGGACTTTACCCGGAATCGGATTTTGTCTATCCTTCTGGGAATCCCTTTTATTGGTATAACGAGAAAAAAATGCAAGAGTTCTTACCTCAGTTTATCCAGCAGCTGTTTAACGGCTTGTCGCTAGGTGCCATTTATGCATTAATTGCAATTGGCTACACCATGGTGTACGGCATCATAGGCATGATCAACTTTGCCCATGGTGAAATTTACATGATTGGTGGGTATGTCGGTCTGGTGACGTTGTCTGCCATTGGCGTCAATAGTGGCGTTCCTGTTCCCATCACTATTCTTTGCATGATCCTGATTGCGGTGGCGGTAACGGCGGTTTATGGTTACTCGGTAGAAAGAATCGCCTATCGGCCAGTACGGGGTGGGCCAAGGCTGGTTGCGCTTATTACGGCTATTGGCATGTCTATATTTTTGCAAAACTGGGTGGCCATTGGCCAGGGGTCTCGTGATATGGCCGTTCCCAGTCTCATTCCGGGTGCCTTGCAGTTTACCGTTGGCGCATCAGACTTTACGGTAACGGTCACTTACGCCAGACTGCTTATTATCACCGTGGTTTTCTTTCTCATGGTTGGCCTGACTTTTTATATCAAGAACTCAAAAATGGGCAGGGCCTCGCGAGCCTGTTCCCAGGATATGCACATGGCCAATCTGTTGGGCATTGATACCAACAAAGTCATTTCCTTTACCTTTATTCTGGGGGCCATGCTGGCAGCTGTTGGAGGGGTGCTTATTGCCCTTACCATTGGCAAGCTAAATCCTTTTATCGGGTTTATTGCGGGTATCAAGGCATTTACTGCCGCTGTGCTGGGTGGGATTGGCAGCATCCCTGGCGCCATCCTGGGTGGGCTTTTATTAGGTGTGGCCGAAACCATGGCCGCGGCTTATTTGTCTTCCCAATACAAAGATATTGTTGCCTTTGGACTGCTGATTTTCATTTTGCTGTTCAGGCCTAGTGGTTTGTTGGGTAAACCTGAAGTGGAAAAAGTGTAATGAAAAATATAAAAAGTGCATTTTTTGCAGCCCTTTTAACAGGTATCATGATTGTCCCCATCTTCGGGCTTCAGCTTGAACGAAAGGGCATCAACACCGAGATTATTCCGCATTGGAGCATTGTGCTGTGGGGGATGGCCATGGTGTTCGTGGTTCAATTATTAAAACCTTATATATTCAAAAAAAGACCAGGTGTTCGTTTTAATCTGCCCAGAGTCCCCTCACTGAACCCTAAATCCAGTACCCTGTTGCTGGGTCTGGTTTTTGTTGCGGCTGTTATATGGCCATTTTTCAGTGGACGCAGTCAAGTGGATATTGCCACGCTGGTGCTTATTTACGTCATGCTTGCGCTTGGGCTTAACATTGTTGTTGGCTTTGCGGGCTTGCTGGATCTCGGTTTCGTGGGTTTTTATGCTGTTGGCGCTTACACTTATGCCTTGCTTTATCATTGGGCTGGCTGGGGCTTCTGGGAGGCTTTACCTGTTGCCGGGGTCATGTCGGCTTTTTTCGGTTTTCTGCTGGGTTTTCCGGTCTTGCGGCTGCGGGGTGATTACCTGGCAATTGTTACGCTGGGGTTTGGTGAGATTATCCGCCTGTTATTAATTAATCTATACGGATTTACCGGTGGTCCCGATGGTATTTCAGGTATACCCAAGCCTACCGTATTTGGGTATGAAATGACACGCAAGGCCTCTGTGGAAGGTGCGCAAACTTTTCATCAGTTAATGGGCTGGAAGTTCAGTACGATGGATGTGGTTATTTACCTGTACCTCATGGCACTGGTATTGGCCTTTGTTACACTTATTATATCCAATCGACTGGTTCGCATGCCAATCGGGCGGGCCTGGGAAGCCTTGCGGGAAGATGAAATTGCCTGTCGCTCATTGGGATTGAACCCCACCCGAATCAAGTTGTCCGCTTTTACCCTGGGTGCGACTTTTGCCGGTTTGGGTGGTGCGTTTTTTGCGGCCCGTCAGGGGCTTGTCAACCCCGAGTCATTTACCTTTATTGAGTCAGCGCTTATTTTGGCAATTGTGGTGTTGGGCGGAATGGGGTCGCAAATAGGCGTCATTCTTGCGGCCATTATATTAACCGTATTGCCAGAATTGGCACGTCAGTTTGCCGAGTACAGAATGTTGATTTTTGGTTTGGTCATGGTGTTAATGATGGTATGGCGCCCGCAAGGCTTGCTGCCGGTAAAACGTCCGCAAGTGGAGATTCCCAATGAGTGAAAAAATATTAAGCGTTAATGGCTTGATGATGCAGTTTGGCGGGTTGCTGGCAGTTGATTCAGTAAGTTTTGATGTAAACAAAAATGAGATTTTTGCCATTATTGGCCCTAACGGAGCCGGTAAAACCACCGTTTTTAATTGTGTGAGCGGTTTTTATAAACCTACGGCTGGTAGCATCACGCTTAATGGCAAGGCTATTGCCGGTTATCCAAGCCATAAGGTTGCCCAGCATGGTTTGGTCCGCACTTTCCAGAATGTGCGTCTGTTCAAGCATCTTACGGTTCTGGAAAACCTGCTGGTGGCACAACATACTCAAATCAAATCCAGCCTGTTACCGGGTTTGCTTAATTTGCCTTCTTATCGCCGTTCCGAAAGGCAAGCATTAAATAATGCGGTCAAGTGGCTGGATTTCATGGGTTTGCGTCAATTTGCCAACCGTGAGGCGGGTAATTTAGCCTATGGGCACCAGCGCCGCCTTGAAATTGCGCGCTGCATGATTACCAACCCTTGTTTGCTTTTACTTGATGAACCTGCCGCTGGATTGAATCCGCAAGAGAAAAAAGATCTGGCGGATTTAATTAATCAGTTGCGCAATGATTTTGATATGTCTGTGCTTTTAATTGAACATGATATGAGTTTGATCATGGGTATTTCCGACCGCATTCTGGTCATGGAACATGGTAAACCTATTGTGACAGACAAACCCGAGGTCGTTAGAGCCGATCCGCGTGTTATTAAAGCCTATCTGGGAGAAGAATAAGTGTTAAAACTGGAAAAGGTGAGTACTTTTTACGGTGCAATCCAGGCTTTGGATGAAGTCAGTGTTGAGGTCAATCAGGGTGAAATCGTCACCTTGATTGGAGCAAATGGCGCCGGTAAAACAACTTTGCTGATGACGGTTTGCGGCAATCCGCGAGCCAGAAGTGGTTCTATTACCTTTCTTGATGAGGATATTACCAACGAATCCACACATAAAATCATGCAAAAGGGCATTGCCATCTCACCTGAAGGCAGGCGGGTTTTTCCTGACATGACGGTTGTTGAAAATCTGAAAATGGGTGGTTTTTATCTTAAACCCCAAGAAATTGAAGAGGGCCTGGATCATGTCTTTAAGTTGTTTCCCCGGCTTAAAGAACGTGCCAATCAGCGCTCTGGGACAATGTCGGGAGGAGAGCAGCAAATGCTGGCTATTGGTCGGGCATTAATGAGCAAACCACGATTGTTGCTCCTTGATGAGCCCACGCTGGGTTTGGCACCCTTGATTATTGCCCAGATTTTTGAAATTATCAGAACAATCCGTGATGAGGGTGTGACCGTTTTCCTTGTAGAGCAAAATGCCAACAAGGCTTTGCAGCTTGCTGACCGGGGATACGTACTGGAAACTGGCAAGGTGGTGCTTTCTGATACAGGAGCCAACCTGTTGATTAATGATGATGTGCGTAAGGCTTATTTGGGGCATTAATTTAAATGCATGACTGAAAAAAAACCTGCTTGCCTAATAAGGTAAGCAGGTTTTTTTAGGTCAATCAACTGGTTACACTATTCTTTGGCTTGGGATTTGTTTAAGACAAGCCCCTCATCATCATTACCCTGATCGCTATTGTCGTTTGTCTGGTTGCTATCTGTGGACATTCTGTTGTTTTCGATATTCTCATCGGTTTCGTCATGTCCATCCAGGGAATGATCCAGAGACAAGATGACATTACCTGATTTTTCTTTGGCAATTCTATATGCAGGTCTTTCTTGCACTGCACTTAGAAAGGATTGAATGTTTTGCATGTCGGCGGTAATGCAGCCACAGGCTTCTGCCAGTTCTAATGGGTAGCACATCTGAATGTCTGCAGCGGTAAACTGGCTGCCACAGAACCAGCCATGTTGTCCTAGTTCACTATCGATGAAATTAAGTTTTTTTTCAATTTCTGGAAGGACATTGGCGTGAATGCTGCCATTAACGGCCTTTTTAAGAATGGAGCGGGCAAAAAATGGCACACGTGTGGTACTCAATTTCAACAAGGCCTGATGCTTGGACAATGCAGGCATGAGTGAGCCTTCGGCAAAATGCATCCACAGGGAGTATTGGTTGTAATCGGCAGAGGCGACGGGTGGGCGTAACCCACTACGATCATAGTGGTTAAGCAGGTATTCGATAATTGCGCCAGATTCAATCAGGGTTAAGCCATTATCATTAAGTACAGGGGCAACGCCTAGTTGATGGATGTCCTGCAGTGACGTTTCAGCTTCTGATGTTTCTGTGTTTCTGCGGTGATGCCTTATTTGGTATGAAAGCCCCAACTCTTCCAAAAGCCAGACGATACGAAAAGATCTTGAAGACTCCAGGAGATGAATAGTGATCATAATAGACTCCGGTTTAGAAAGTTAAGAGGACGATGGCAGAATATCGCGGATTTTATCAATGAGCATTTCTGGCTCTTCACTGTCTGAAGCCAAAAACTGGACTTTTCCATTGGCATCAAAGATGTATATTCCACGTGCATGCATGACTTCGTAATTATTGGGATCGCTGCCTGGTTGGGGTTTTTCTATTTGGTAAGCAACACGATAGCGACGTGCAATATCAGCAATTTGTTTTTCGGTGCCAGTCAGGCCAATGGCGCCATTATCAAAGGCGTCAACGTAAGCTTGTAAAACTTCAGGCGTATCTCGATGTGGGTCTACACTAAGAAAGATAATCTGGATATTGTTGGCATGTTCGCCAAGCATGCTTTTGACTGCCGACAACTGCGCCATGGTGGTGGGGCAGATGTCAGGGCAGCTGGCATACCCAAAAAACAAAAGCACAACTTTACCCTTGACGTCATTCTCTGTAATAGTCTTGTCTTGTGCGCCGTTTAAACTGAATTTCAAATCAGGTAGGCGGCCTGTGATTTTATAAATCACACTGGGCTTGGCTTGTGGCTGTTCCTGCGCTAAGACAGGAACAGAATGCAACAAGGCTACCGCCAATACTGATGAAAGCAAGGTTTTCTTGATCATTACGCGGGTACCAAAATTATATCAGGCCGCTTCAGTCATGCCGCAATGCCGTAACAAGGCTTCGGGGCTAGGCTCGCGACCACGGAACGCTTTGAAGGATTCTGCCGCAGGACGGGAACCGCCAACAGCCAGGATTTCTTGCCTGAATTTGTGGCCGATGACGGGATTAAGCGTACCCTGATTGTCAAGGGTGTTTTCTTCAAACAGTCCATAGGCGTCAGATGAAAGCACCTCTGCCCATTTATAGCTGTAATAACCAGCCCCATAGCCGCCTGCAAACAAGTGGGAAAAATTATGCGGGAAACGGTGCCATGCCGGCGGTATGATAACGGCTACTTCTTTACGCACTTCATTGAGTAGCGAAAGCACATCGTCAATAGAGGTTTGAGCGGTGCGTTGATGCAAAAGCATGTCAAACAGGGCAAACTCTATCTGGCGTACGGTTTGCATGCCACTTTGATAGTTTTTTGCGGCCAGCATTTTCTGGTACAAAGACTCGGGCAAAGGTTCCTGGGTTTCCCAGTGACCAGACAGCTTTTGCAGGACCGCCCATTCCCAGCAGAAATTTTCCATGAATTGGGATGGCAACTCTATGGCATCCCATTCAACACTTGCGAATGGAGAGGCTGCAGGCTCATCAACTTTGGAAAGCAGCGCGTGCAAGGCATGGCCCGACTCATGGAACAGGGTGATGACGTCATCATGAGTAAGCAAGGCGGGTTTATTGTCTTGTGGTGGGGGGAAATTGCAGGTCAGGTAGACTACCGGCGTCTGCAGATTCTCGCCATGCAAGTGGCGGGTTCGCTCGCTATCTACCCATGCTCCACTTTGTTTTCCGGCACGGGCATAAAGATCAGTGTACAAATAACCAATAAGCTCGTTGTTTTCTTTAACGGCATAGGTGGCTACGCTTTCGTGCCAGACAGGCGCCTTGAATGGGACAAGCTCAACATTGAACAGGGTGCCAATGACATAAAATAATCCATCCAGCACTTTGGGCTCTGGCAGATACTGTTTAACTTCTTCATCAGAGTAAGCATAACGGGACTTGCGCAATTGTTCTGAAACATAGGCATAATCCCAGGGTTGAAGTTCGTTCAGGCCCAATGACTGGCTGGCAAATTGCTTAAGTGCCGCCACGTCTTTTTCTGCGAAGGGTTTGGCTTTTGAGGCCAGATTACGCAGGAAGTTCACAACCTGGGCGGAATTGTCAGCCATGCGGGTTTCAAGGCGCATTTGGGCAAAATCCCCATAGCCCAGCAAGTGGGCTTCTTCGGTTCTAAGTGCCAGCATTTTTTCTATATTTGAAGAGTTGTCGTATTGGGGGTCGCCTTGCTCAGAGGCAATAGTGGCGTAACCACGATAGAGTTTTTCACGTAAGCCCTGGTTTTTGGCATACTGCATGACAGGCAGGTATGACGGCATTTTAAGCGTGAATTTCCAGCCATCTTTGTTTTCTGCCTGAGCGGTTTGTCTGGCCGCATTAATGGCGTCTTGTGGCAAACCATCCAGTTCTTTTTCATCAGTTACGATAAATTCCCATGAATCGATGGCATCTAGCGAGTTTTCGGAGAATTTTTGTGAGGTTAAGGCGATTTGTTCACTGATTTGGGCATATCGTTCTTTGTTTTCACCCTCAAGCTCTACGCCACTAAGCCGGAAATTGCGCAGCGCCAGTTCAATGATGCGTTTGCGGGTAGGGGTGAAGCTGTTGAATGCGTCGCTTTTTGAGATTTTCAGGTATTGCTGGTACAGGTCTTTGTTAAGGCCGATCCAGGTTGAAAATTCGGTCATTTTGGGTAGCATTTCATTATATGCATCACGTAATTCAGGTGTGTTAACAACTGAATTCAAATGACCAGCCACCGACCATGCCCGCCATAATCGGGCAGTGTCAGATTCCAAAGGCTCTATGAATGAATCCCAGGTTGGCTCTTTGACCTTTTCAACTATTTCATTAATGGCTTGCCGTGTATCATCAAGCAAGCTGTTGAGTGCGGGTGCCAGGTGATCTGGTTTGATGGCGCTGTAATCAATGAGTTCGGATAAGGGGGCTAATAAGGGATTGCTATTCATGGACTCTTTTAAATTAAAGTTTACGTTCTGCTGCTTCGATGGTGTTTACCAGCAGCATGACAATGGTCATGGGGCCAACGCCGCCAGGTACAGGGGTAATTGCACCGGCAACCTCTTTGGCAGAAGAAAATTCTACATCGCCTTTGAGTTTACCATCTGCACCACGGTTGATGCCGACATCAATGACAATGGCACCCGGTTTGATCATGTCGCCGGTTATCATTTCTGCGCGACCGGTTGCAACCACCAGGACATCGGCACGCTTGGTGTGTGCTGCCAGGTCTTTGGTTTTGGAGTTGCAGATAGTTACCGTGGCGCCTGCTTTTTGCAATAACAGCGCCATGGGTTTGCCAACAATGTTGCTGGCCCCTATTACGACTGCTTCAGCGCCACGAAGTTCAACATTTTCCGATTCAAGCATTTTCATGACACCATAAGGCGTGCACGGAATGAACAGGGGACGGCCAGTCATTAACGCACCGGCATTGCTGATGTGAAATCCATCAACGTCTTTTTCAGGGCTAATGGTTTCAATCACCTTGTTGGCGTCAAGGTTGGCAGGCAAGGGCAGTTGAACCAGAATGCCGTGAACGGATGGATCGTTATTAAGTTCTCGAATCCGGTTGCACAGCGCTTCTTCGCTTAAGCTGGCCGGGTATTGCTCTACCGAAGAGTTAAGGCCAAGTTTGGTAAATGTATTGGCCTTGTTCCTGACATAAACCTGGGAAGCCGGGTCATCACCAACCAGAATCACGGTAAGGCCTGGAATGATATTCTTTTCCTTAAGTGCGTTGATGCGATCCGCCAGATTCAGTTTGATTGTTTCGGCGAGTTTTTTTCCGTCAATAATGCGAGCAGTCATTCAAATGTCCTTGCGATTTAATTACTTAGCCAATGCCACTTTCATTAAGTCAGCGACAGTGGTTACTTCGAGTTTTTCCATAATATTGGCCCGATGGGCTTCTACGGTTTTAATGCTGATATTCAGGTCATCGGCAATTTGTTTATTAAGCCGGCCGGCGACAATACGACCCAGTACCTGCTGTTCCCGCGAGGTAAGACGGGCAAGCAGTGCCTGATGGTTTTTTTGCTGTTCTGCAATGGAAGCCTTGTCTTGTGCCTGCAACACCATGTGGGCAATGACTTCACGCAAATCAGCTTCATTGAACGGTTTTTCAAGAAAATCGACAGCACCTTTCTTCATGGTTGAAACAGCCATGGGAACATCACCGTGACCGGTGATGAAGACAATGGGAAGAGGGGCATTGCGCTTGATCAGTTCTTCCTGCAGCTCCAGTCCTGTCATGCCAGGCATGCGCACGTCTGCTATCAGAACGCTTATTATCGATGAGTCATAGCTTTCCAGGAATTGTTCCCCACTTTCAAAAGCCTGAACCTGATAGCCATTGGCCTCGAGTAACCAACGTAACGAATCTCTGACTGCCTCGTCATCATCAACGATAAAAATTGTGCAATTATCTGTTGTCATAGCTTTGTCCTTTAATCATTGTTCTTGGTGTTGCTCTTTTGGAGCACAGGGGAGTAAGAAGCGGAATATGGTTCCGCCTTCGGGATTTGCTTCAGCCCAGAGCCTTCCATGGTGAGATTCAATAATTGTTCTGCAAATATTAAGTCCCATACCTAGCCCCTCTGATTTTGTGCTGAAGAAGGGTTCAAATAAACGCTCGGGTTCTTTCAGGCCGTGACCACGGTCAACAACCCGTACCTCAATTTGTTTGTCATGCAGGTAGGCGTTTACGTAAAGCGTATCGGCTTCGCTATTAGCCATGGCCTCGAGGCCATTTTTAACCAAATTAAGCAATACTTGCTCAATAAGAATCGGATCGGCCAGAACATTGGGCAGGTCTTCAGGGACATTGGCCTCGATTTTGATTCTGCGCTTGCGGGCATCAATGTCGGCAAGGTCCAGCGTGTTATCGATGATTTTGGCAACAGGTGTACTTTGACGGCGTGGTTCGCTTCGTTTGACAAACTCACGGATGCGACTGATGATTTTTCCGGCACGTTCTGCCTGACTGGCCGACTTTTCAAGGGCGGACAGGAGTTTTTCCTGTGATATGTTGCCCGATTTGATCATGGCTACAATGGCCATATTGTAGTTGGCAATGGCGGTCAGGGGCTGATTGAGCTCATGAGCAAGGGAAGAGGCCATTTCGCCCATGGTGGTTAGCCGGCTGGTAAGCTGGATTTTTTCCTGCTGGATCCGGGAGTCTTCTTCGTGCTTGCGCCTTTCGGTAATATCCCGGGCAACCTGCATGCGTACTTTTCTGCCATCGGTCCAGATGAGCATGCGGTGGTGCACTTCAAACCAGCAGTCTGCCGAGGGGGCATACTGCTCTATGGTTACGCCGCTGAATCGACCGCGACGTCCACCCATAAGTTCGCTGTGACCGTTGGGCTGGGAGCCAAAAAGACGGCGGTAGGTACGGTTTGCAAATAAAAGTTCAAGCCCGGCTGGTGTATCTGCCACAACCGAAATGGCATCATCAAGGCCTTCAAGTACGGTCATGAAACGTTCATGGGCGGCAGTCAGGGCTTCCCGAACCCGCTTTGGCTCTGTAATGTCAGTCATTGATGTCATCCAGCCGATTTGCTCTCCGTTGGGGTCCCGCAAGGGAGATACATACATGCGCGAGGTAAATCGTGAGCCATCGCGTCGCTGGGCTTCAACCTCCAGTCCGGTGCTAGGGGTTTTGCCCGACATAAGGATATCCAGAATTCGCTGGTGTTCATCATACTTTCCGGGCACCCAATATGGATAAGGAATGCTTTTTCCTAACAGGTCGGCTTCATTCCAGCCCATCATGCGGCAGAAAGCGGGGTTCACATAGGCAATCCGGCCTTGCATGTCCAGAACACGCATACCCGTTGACATGGAGTTTTCCATGGCCCGTCGAAAGCTGGTTTCTGCCAGTAGGGCGGCTTCTGCATTTGAACGAAACCGTGTGTAACGCCATAAAGCCAGCAAGCTGATGATGATAATGAAAGAAAGCGCCATGACAAAGAACAACAGGCGTTCCTGCTTGGTTTCTTCATCTACGGTGACAAACATGACACTTTCTTTGTGTATTTGCTGCAGCCAGAAAAAGCCGGTCATGACAAGCAGATACAAAACAAGCACAAATACGGGTGTAATCCAATAAAGGCCTTTTTTAGTTATTTTCGCATTGTCGTAAAACGACGAAGCCAGTAGGGATTTATTGGGCAAGTCAGACATTGGTGTTACAAAAAACTCTTTAAGGTAAATGGGTATTGTAATTGAGACATTTACCTATGATACTGGTTTTGCTTCACCAGGTAAAATTTTAATGCTGTCGTAAAAATCCTTTTTATTTTTCATAATATGAAAACATATATCATTATATAAAATTTAGCTTGTGTGAATGCTGGCTGTCTCATAGAATAGAGATCGCATTATTTATATTTGGCCACTGAATATGTTGGTGGTATGCATTGCCGTATTCTGCTTTTAAGGTACAGTGTGCTGTAATTGGAGCAGAACAATATTAGAAAATAAGTGATTTGCAGACAGCAAATCTTAACAGGAGAAAACGATGTCATCGCCTGATCTCAAACAACAAATTGCACAAATCGCTGATGTTGATGCAGTTGAAACGCAAGAATGGCTTGAGGCGCTTGAAGCCGTTCTGGACCGCGAAGGTCCGGAAAGAGCTCACTTTATACTGGAAAAACTGATTGATTTGGCCCGTCGTTCAGGATCGAATATCCCGTTTTCCCCACATACCGCTTATGTAAATACCATTCCTCCCGGACTGGAACCGCCAAATCCAGGCAACCTGGCCCTTGAAGAACGAATCCGTTCATACGTACGCTGGAACGCCATGGCCATGGTTGTAAAGGCTAATAGCCATGAGCCCGTTGATGGTGGTGATCTGGGTGGCCATATTGCATCGTTTGCTTCGCTTGCCACGATGATTGGATGTGGCCAGAACCATTTCTGGCATGGTGAAACTGCCGATCATGGTGGCGACCTGGTGTACTTCCAGGGGCACTCCTCACCGGGCGTTTACGGCAGGGCTTATCTTGAAGGTCGCCTCACTGAAGAGCAACTGGATAATTTCCGTCAGGAAGTGGGTGGCAAAGGCTTATCTTCATATCCCCACCCTAAATTAATGCCTAATTTCTGGCAGTTCCCAACGGTATCAATGGGTCTTGGCCCTTTAATGGCCATTTATCAGGCACGTTTCCTTAAGTATTTGCATGCGCGCGGTATTGCAGATACCAGCAATCGCAAGGTATGGGTATTTTGTGGTGATGGCGAAATGGATGAGCCGGAATCCCTGGGCGCCATCAGTTTGGCTGCCCGTGAAAAACTGGACAACCTTATTTTTGTGATCAACTGCAACCTGCAGCGTCTTGACGGCCCTGTGCGCGGTAATGGCAAAATTATCCAGGAACTGGAAGGAGATTTCCGTGGTAGTGGCTGGAATGTTATCAAGCTGATTTGGGGCAGTTATTGGGATCCGTTGCTGGCCCGTGACAAAGAAGGTATTTTGCGTCGTGTCATGGAAGAAACCGTTGATGGAGAATACCAGGCTTATAAAGCCAATGACGGTGCCTATGTGCGTGAACATTTCTTTGGCAAGCATCCTAAATTGCTGGATATGGTCAGCCGCATGAGCGATCAGGAAATTTGGCGCCTTAATCGTGGTGGCCATGATCCCAACAAGGTGTATGCTGCCTTTGATGCTGCGGTTAAAACCAAAGGCCAGCCAACTGTCATTCTGGCCAAGACCATTAAAGGTTACGGTCTGGGTCACGTTGCACAAGGTAAAAATCCTGCCCACCAGCAGAAAAAACTGGATCTCGATTCCATTCGCGAATTCCGTGATCGTTTCAATATTCCTATTCCTGATGACAAATTGGCCGATTTGCCATATTTCAAACCTTCTGAAGATTCCGCAGAAATGAAGTATCTCAGGGAACAGCGCCAGAAATTGGGTGGTTATTTACCAGCCCGAAGAGCGGTGGCAGAAGAAAAGCTGAAAGTGCCCGATCTGGATAAATTCAATACCATCCTTGAGCCAACGGCAGAAGGACGTGAAATTTCAACCACGCAGGCATTTGTTCGCTTCTTAAACCAGTTACTCCGGGACAAGAGCATTAGTGACCGTATTGTGCCTATCCTGGCTGATGAATCACGCACTTTTGGTATGGAAGGTTTATTCCGCCAGATTGGTATTTATGCGCCTGAAGGACAAAAGTATACGCCTGTCGACAAAAATCAGGTCATGTATTACAAGGAAACCGCCAACGGTCAGTTGTTGCAGGAAGGGATTAACGAGGCAGGCGCTTTTGCCTCATGGATTGCAGCGGCAACTTCATATTCCACCAATAACCGCATCATGATTCCATTCTTCATCTATTACTCGATGTTTGGATTCCAGCGGATTGGCGATCTTGCCTGGGCTGCCGGTGACATGCAGGCTCGTGGTTTCCTGTTAGGCGGAACGGCTGGCCGCACCACATTAAATGGTGAAGGTTTGCAGCACGAAGACGGACACAGTCATATCCTGTCTTCCACAATCCCCAATTGTGTTTCTTATGATCCTGCTTTTGCACATGAACTGGTTGTCATTATGCAAGACGGCCTGAAACGCATGGTTGAGAATCAGGAAAACGTTTTCTATTACCTGACGGTAATGAACGAGAATTATGCCCAGCCAGGTCTGCAGGTTGGTGATGAAGAAGGTATTATCAAGGGTATTTACAAGTTCCGTTCTGCTGATAAGGGTGAGCTTCGCGTACAGTTGCTGGGTTCAGGGACAATCTTGCTTGAAGTGCTGGAAGCGCAGAAACTGCTTGCGCAGGATTGGGATATTGGCTCTGACGTATGGAGCGTTACCAGTTTTACAGAACTGCGTCGTGATGGCCTGGATTGCAATCGTTACAACTTGCTTAATCCAACCGCCAAAAAACAAAAAGTTCCTTACGTTACTGCCAAACTGCAAGAATCAGAAGGTCCGATTATCGCTTCTACTGATTACATGAAGCTGTTTGCTGATCAGATTCGTGAGTTTATTCCTGCTGGTCGTGAATATAAAGTGCTGGGTACCGATGGCTTTGGTCGTTCAGACTTCCGCTTTAAGCTAAGAGAGCACTTTGAGGTTGATCGCCATTTCGTGGTATTGGCGGCTTTGAAAGCACTTGCTGACGAAGGTAAGATTCCTGCTTCAAAACTTGCCGAAGCCATTAAAAAGTATGATGTTAATCCAGCTAAATCCAACCCTCATCACGCATAAGGTTTTTCGACATGAGTAAATTGTTAGAAATTAAAGTGCCGGATATCGGAGATTTCAGTGAAGTTGAAGTCATTGAGTTGCTGGTTGCTGTTGGAGATCGGGTAGAGGCTGAACAAAGCCTTGTAACGGTTGAATCAGACAAGGCTTCAATGGAAATTCCGTCGTCTGATGCAGGCATTGTTAAAAGCCTGAAAGTTAAAATTGGTGATAAGGTTAAAGAAGGCAGTGTCATTCTAGAACTTGAAGCTGTTGGTGATGCCGTCGAATCGGCTCCACCGGCAGCCGCTCCCGAGCCCTCAGCCGCTGTCAGTCAGGATCCGGTCCAAACCACGGCAACGGTAGCATCAGCATCAGCAACGGCAGGGGATACGGTAAGTGTTGTCGTGCCCGATATCGGTGACTTCAGCGAAGTTGAAGTCATTGAAGTGTTGGTGGCGGTTGGTGATACGGTAGAAGTTGAATCAAGCCTGATCACCGTGGAATCTGACAAGGCTTCCATGGAAATCCCATCCTCACATGCGGGAACGGTAACTTCTGTTGCGGTGAAAGTAGGTGATAAAGTTGCCAAGGGTTCACTCATTCTGTCGCTTAGCACCAGCGGGACACAAACCGCTGCTGCACCTGTGTCGGCACAGCCGGAGCGGGTGACCCAGGCCACAGAAACCATGACAAAACTTCCTGGCTCAGACCGCATTGATGAGACCGCAGCAGTTCCTTCCGAGTTCAGGGTTTCACCCACGGCTTCCTTTGCACCAACCGTGATGCCGAGCCGCAACTTGCCCCATGCCTCTCCTTCCGTACGCAAGTTTGCACGTGAACTTGGCGTGGATCTTGCGCAGGTGAAGGGAACGGGTGAGAAGAGCAGGATTACACAGGATGATGTTCGCAAGTATGTGAAGGCAACCCTGACGGCCGCCATGAGTACGCATTCCACCACGACCAGCTCAAGTGTTGGCGGTGGTTTGTCTGTACTGGATTGGCCGAAAATTGACTTTGCCAAATTTGGTCCGATCGAATCTAAACCCTTGTCTCGCATCAAGAAGATATCAGGCGCAAACCTGCATCGCAACTGGGTCATGATTCCTCATGTGACCAATAATGACGAGGCGGACATTACCGAACTGGAAGCGCTTCGTGTGAGGCTGAACAAAGAGAATGAAAAAGCCGGTATCAAGTTCACCATGCTGGCATTCATCATCAAGGCGGTCGTTGCCTCCCTGAAAAAATTCCCTGAATTCAATGCTTCGCTTGATGGCGATCAGCTGGTTATGAAGAAGTATTACCACATCGGTTTTGCTGCCGATACGCCCAATGGATTGGTTGTACCTGTTCTTAAAGATGCAGACAAGAAAAGCATTTCCGAAATTGCCAAGGAAACATCAGAACTGGCAAAACTGGCTCGTGACGGTAAATTGTCTCCTTCACAGATGCAGGGCGGCTGTTTTACCATTTCCTCATTGGGTGGCATTGGAGGCACTTCATTTACGCCTATCATTAATGCGCCTGAAGTGGCCATTCTGGGTGTATGTCGTTCTTCGTACAAACCGGTATGGAATGGCCAAGCCTTTGAACCACGCCTGACGATTCCTCTGTCATTATCCTACGATCACAGGGTTATCGATGGCGCCCTGGCCG
>Ga0265293_10005445_pt1 | contig 21214 bp, 14 predicted proteins | sample Munlanlewell138R_FD_192505 | JGI IMG/M metagenome (GOLD analysis project Ga0265293, IMG submission 192505) | Leachate microbial communities from a municipal landfill in Southern Ontario, Canada - Leachate well 138R | ecosystem: Engineered > Solid waste > Landfill > Unclassified | place: Canada... | reverse complement strand
CAAGTGGGAAAGGAGATATTTCGGCAAATTATGCTGTTTCAACCTTACTTTCACCACCACAGAATATAAATATATCAGAAATTGGAGATACTTATTTCAAAGTAAACTGGAATTTAGATAATAAAGCAGATAGCTATAGAATATATGTTGATAATGTATTTTATGGAACTGAAACTTTAAATAACTTCACAAATGTACTTAATAGACAATCTGGAAATATATATAAAGTTAGTATATCTGCATTAAAAAACAATATAGAAGGTGAAAAATCAGAAGAGTTAACAGTTATAATGCCACCAGAAAAAACATCAGGAATACTGTATTCAGAGCTTACAACTTCAAGCCTTACATTAAGATGGAATAATTCTAATGGAGCAACTCATTATAGAGTTAAGAAAAATGGTAGTTATACTGGAAATTCTACAGCAAATAATTATTTGTATATTGCAGATCTTAATCCAGGAACTAATTATGACTTTTCAGTCGTTTGCTATAACAATTCAGGAACAGGTCTTGAATCGGATATAGTTACAATAAAAACCCTTCCTTCAAGAGTAGCATTTGTAAATTCACTTGATGTTAAAAATAATTCACTTACTTTAATATGGAATAGTGTTCCAGGTTCTGATTTTTATAATATATATGCTGATGACAATGTTGTTCAGACAAATGTAACCAATACTTTTCTTGAAATAAACAATCTTAACTCAGATACTTTATATAAATTCAATGTAAGTGCAGAAAACTCCTTTGGCGAAGGAGAAAAATCAACAAGCTATTCAGTAAAAACAAAGAATTGAGTTTTCTAACTTGAATCAGTAGATTTTTTTTGTGTTTGTTTTAAAAAATCTTTCATACTTTTTTTTAATTGAAAAATTTCTAACGAGTTCTCGTAATTGCTGTCAGATATTTTTTTTTTTGATTATAGTATTTGACCCTCGATTCAATCTATTGACAGATGATGTTCTCCAAATTTTTCAGCTGATGGTAATAGTTCATCAGGTGATATAAATACCATTATCCCGCAAACTCCTGCGAATATTATTCCAAATGTTGATTCTGTGAAATATATAAAAAAACAAAAAAACTTCAAAAAAACAGACAAAAAACGACAAAATATTTCATAAAACAATCAAAAATTTATTATAATTATTCAGAAGATTTAATTGTGAAATTATTCACAATAATGGTCTAATAGGTACATTGGTTCGTAAAAGATTAAAATAATAATGATTTGTTATAATTCACAGGCTTTTTATCGCTGAAATTGATCATATAATTCCTTATTCTCGGTGTAGCCATGGGACATTTTTCCAGAGGAGTTTTTTTTATTGAATTAAAACATATAAAACAATCAAAAAAAATTGAAATTTTTAGCTTGGGAATAACTACAAAAGTGCTTTTTGGAGATTGCCACAGAAATTATTTGATCGTACAGATGATATTTCCATGATAATCAGTAAATAATCTAGAACTTCTAAAGGATGGAAATATAGTAGAATACAGTTATGATGTATTTGGAAACAGGACAGAAAGAAAGGTGAGTGGAGAAAAGTCTGAATATGAGAGATTCAGTTATGCAGGATCGAATATATTTGAGATAAAGAATGGAGATGGAGAAATCAAAGAAGAATATATATCAGGGCAGAATATAGATGAGATATATGGTAAAATAGAAAGTAATGGGAATGAAGAATATTATATCAGAGATTATCTTGGAAACATTAAGGCAATCTTTGATAAAGATGGAATTATGAAAGATTACAGAAGATACAGAGCTTATGGAGAAGAAGAGAAAGAATCTATATCAGGGTTTGGATTTACTTCAAGAGAATATGACGAGATTACAGGGTTGTATTATTACCGCTCAAGATATTATGATCCAACTATAGGAAGATTTATGCAGAAAGACAAATACAATGAAGCAGGATTGCTTAATAACGATCCATCTGTTGTATATAACCCATCACAGTTAAACAATTATGCTTATGTAGCAAATAATCCAGTGAATTATGTAGACCCCTTAGGATGGGATTCTTCAACATTTAATAGTAAAAAAATAACTCTGAAAATTTACAATGATAGTATTTTAAATGTTATAGAAATAAATAATTTTAATGAAAAGAAAATTTCTTCATATATAAAAAAATTAAAAAATAATAAACCGTTATATAGTGTTTTAGGTAATAATTGTGATGATGAGGTTTTATGGAGTATTATATCCGGAATGCCTGATGATGATAAATATACAGACATGCTGAAAGATGAATTTGAGGGAGTGAAGAATTTTCCTGATAATTTTGTTACTACACCAAAAGAAGTTTTTGATTTTGTAAAAAAAATAAAAGAGTATAATGAGAAAAATTGTGAGTAAAACAAAATATATAATGAAAAAACTTTATAATTTAATATTAATATTAATATTAATATTTTTATTTAAAGGCTTGATTGTTTTTTTTATTTTCAGATTACCTTATGAATTGTTTAGTAATATCAATGTTTTTGATTATAAAAAAGAAGAGGATTTTAAAAGAAGTTTAATTTTTAAAGAAATTAAAAATTCTGATATTAATGATTTTTTAAAAAATATTTCTGAAGAGATTTCTTTAAAAGATGTAGAAACTTTTTTTCAAAACTTAACCGAAAAATTAGAGCTATCATTTATTAAAGATAATGACTCAAAATATTTACAGATAATTTTAACTGACTGCGATGGAATAATTATATTTAAATTTAATTATAATAATAAATTAGAATCTATTGAAACAAATTGTAATGTTCCCGATAATCAAATAATAAAAAAATATAATTATTTGATAAGAAAAGATAAAGAAATAGAATTATTAAAAAAATATAAAGGTATAGATAAATATGAAGATATTAATTCGTTAGTTAACAAAATTGGAGTGCCCGACTATATAAATAAAGTTGGGTCACCAAGCATGCTTACAAATGGTATAGTTTTTAGAAGTATTTTTGTTTATGTATTAAAATCAAACGAAGATGTGGTAGAAGAAATTAATTTTAATTTTGATATTTGGCTTTATTTCAAATCTATCCTGATAAATAAGAGTCATAGTATTTTTGATTATTTGAAAAATGACTATATTGAAGTTGATAGTGAAGCTTTTAATCAATCATATAAGAAATTAGGGGTCAAACCGGTTTGACCCCATTCTACACCAATACAGAAATGAAAGAAATATCATAGGTTATTCACATAGAGAAACTTATGAAATGCTTATGGAATTAGATTCTTCATTTGCTTCAAAGATAAAATGAGTAATTTAAATATAAAGATAATTACTGTGGATTCTGCAAGAAAACCAGATTTTCTTGCAGAACATGGTTTAAGTCTTTTAATTGAATACAATGGTAAAAAAATTCTTTTTGATTCAGGACAAGGTTTAGCAATACAACATAATTTAAAAACTCTAAATATTAACACAGATTTTATTGATATATTTGTATTAAGTCATGGTCATTATGATCATTCTGACGGATTTGTTCATATACTCGATAGTATGAAATATAAACCTTTTTATTTGCATGAAAAATGTTTTACAAAAAGAATTTCAAGTAATAGCAATAGATATACAGGAATAAGTCAAAAACTTAATAAAGAAAATTTAATAAAAAAAGATATATTATTAAAATTCACCCAAAACTTTACAAAAATATACGATAAAATATATTTAACTGGTGAAATACCTCGTAAATATGAAAAAAATTCAGGACATATAATGTCTGATAACAGGGTAGATATCATGATAGATGATATGGCAATGGCAATTGAATATAAAAACAAAATAGTTATAATACTTGGTTGTACACATTCAGGAATAAAAAATACAATTGAATATATTAGAAACAATCTAAAAAAACCAATTTATGCAATTATAGGCGGAACACATTTACTTCACAAAAATGAAGATGAACTTATAGAAATTTCCCAATATATAGATGAACTTGATCCCGAATATTGCTATTTTGGACATTGTACTGGAATTGATTCATATTCAATACTAAAAAAATATATGAAAACAGATATCAATCATCTATATGCCGGAGATATAATTGATCTATGACTGTAATTCCTGACCAGTTCAGGAATCCAGTTATTTTTATGGTTTGTGGGGTTTATAGGGTTTTAATTCTTTAACCATTTAAAACCTGTGAGATAGCGAAATCGCCAAATTGTGAATTAGATTTAAAGTTTTTGCTTTTCCCATTTCACTACTTAACCACTTCACTACTTCACCATCTCACTCTTATGACAATCTGTACTAAATTCAAAAAATATTGACGATATCCCGATGAGCAAGATAATTGAAGAATTAGTTGACGAATACATTCTTGCACACAAAGAAACAATTGAGATAATCACAAATAAAAAATATTACAATTCACTGGCAAAAGCAATAAATGAAGCTGAAAAAGGAGATACAATATCTCATGATAAAGTCAAGAAGCTTTTAAATGCTTAAAGTCGAATATACAAAAGAAAGCATAAGACAATTAAAGAAATTTCCCTCAAATATCCAGAAAAAGATAATAAAAAAAATTGAACTTCTCTCGCAATCCGAAAACATTCATGAAAATAAAAATGTCAGAAGATTAACAGGTGATCTGAAAGAATTTCACAGATTAAGAGTAGGTGATTTAAGAATAATAATCAAAATCAGAGATGGTGTGCTAATTATTATATTCACGATACTCCCTAGAGGTTAGATATATTGATATTAACAGTCATCCTGAGAATGTTGTTTATCCTGTAATCCCTTTATTTATATGAAGCAAAGTGTATAAGGTATTTTTGATATAATTAGGATTTGCTTATTGACAATTTTGATATTTCGGAATATAATACGAGAAAACATATAAAAACAAGGATTATACTATGAATAAAGTGATAATATCTCAAAATAAGCATTGGGAAAAGAATTATGCTGATTTATATGAAAGAGAGATTTTTCCCAAACTTATCAATAATCTGAACACTAAGCATATACAGGTTTTGCAGGGTATCAGAAGATCAGGGAAATCCTCATTATTTAAGCTTGTTATAAATTTTCTTGCTGAAAAGATTGACTCAAAAGAGATTCTTTACATAAATCTGGATGATCCTTTTTTTATGAAATATTCAAGTAATTCCGAGGGTTTTTATGAGATTATTCAGACTGCTGAAAAACTTACTCAGAAGAAAGTGAAGTTTCTTTTTCTGGATGAGGTGCAGGCGATTAATGGGTGGGAAAAATTTGTTAAAAGTGTTTATGACAGTGGTGAATTTGATAAGATCTATATAACAGGATCAAATTCATCGTTGTTGGGTGGTGAATTGGCTACGCTACTTACCGGTAGGTATATTTCGACAAAAGTTTTTCCTCTTAGTTTTAGTGAGATTTTAAAGATCAATGATATCAATAGTTTATTAGAGGTTAACAAGCAGTTGCCAAAAGTATTGAAAATAGTAGACGATATGATGAGTTATGGCTCATTTGTGGAAGTTTATGATTTGAAGAATGAGTTTAAGAGAGAAGTACTTAGTGCTTATTATGATACAATTCTGCTTAAAGATTGTGTTGCTAATAATCAGATTAGGGATATTAGGGGGTTTAAAGAGTTAAGTTTTTATGCACTTACTAATTTAACCTCTCTTTATTCATATTCTTCTTTGTCAAAAGCTTTAAAAATCAGTGATAAATCTGTAAAGGATTATATTGAAATATTGGAAAGTTGTTATTTATTCAGTGATATAAAGATTTTTTCTTATTCTCTTAAAGAACAGATAAATAATAAAAAGAAGCTTTATTTATGTGATAATGGATTTATGAACCTAGGTTTTTCCTTTAGTTCAAATTATGGAAAACTTTTAGAAAATCTTGTTTTCAGTGAGTTTTTAAAAAAAGGGTTTGAAATATGTTTTTATAATAAAGAAACCGAATGTGATTTTATTGTAAGAAAAGATAATAAGATAATTGCTGTGCAGGTTTGTTATGAGTTAAATAATAAAAATTTGTCAAGAGAGATAAATGGTATTGAAAAACTTCCTTTTAAGGTAGATGAAAGATATATTATTACTTATAATCAAAGTCAATTTAATATAAAGAATGATAGTGTTACAAATATAAAGGTTGTGAGTTTCTGGGATTATTTTTGGACAAATTAATATAACAATAAATGTCAATTAAAACTTCCTCAAAAAAGTGCATGAGAATATCCTCACCTTATTTCCGTATTATAAGCTTACTCAATCGAAGTAAATTATAAAAATCAATCAATTTATACTTCTCGACAAATAAAAGACTCATTAATTCAATTTTAATTTTATCCTTTTGATTAAAAAACATATCAATAATTGACTATCAATTTTTGATATATAGATTTGTAATACCTGACCAGTTCAGGAATCCAGGTTTTTTTGTTTTTTAGGTTTATGGGGTTTATAGGGTTTTAATTCTTTAACCATTTAAAACCTGTGAGATAGCGAAATAGCCAATCAAAATGTTCAATCAACATTTTTTAGCGAAATGGAGTTCCCCCGTCTCATCACTTCACCATTCACTCTTTCACTATCTAACTAATATCAGCGAAGTCATATAATGACAAGCTGTACTAATTGTGACTTTAGTCACGCTAATGTTTTTCCTTACACCATCTCACTTTTCACAGCTTCACTCTTTTCCCGTTTTTAATAGATTATAGCTTATAACTTGGTAAAACGAAGTTTCAGCAATAACTTTTTTATCGAAGATGAAAAATAACTTGTTTGTTGCAAACAAATAATAACAGTTCTTACATGGCACAGTTTTTGTACCATTGGTTTACGAATTCAAAATATACCGGTATAAAAACAAAAGGAGTAATGTTTATGAAAAGAACAATTTTATATTTATTGATTGGAGGATTTATGATTTTTAATTCAGGATGTGGCGGTTCAGGAAGCAGCTCAACAGATACATTCACCATAGGCGGCACAATGGAAAATAATTTAGAATCTGTAATAACAGCTATTCAACAAGTTCTGGAATTATCAGATCCATTAGTTCTAGAGACAGAAGATGTTCAGCATTACAATGAAGATCTTGGAGCAGATTTAGTATCACATTTTGTTACAGCGACTGCAAATAAGTTAATCTATCAAAGATTAATCAACGGAAAAATTCTGGATTGCTCCTATGAAGCACTAGATACAAATAATAATCCAGTAAATTTAGGCACTTTTGACCTTGAAAATCTGGAAAAAGATATCAAGGTAGTTTCTGAAATCAGTTACAATAACAATGCAAAAATAAAACTAACCAGAAGCAGAATTTACAAAACGGATTTAACAGTTATACCAACCTATAACGGTTCATATAGCTATGCAGATTATTACCCCTGCACAATAACATTTACCGGAACAGGATATCAGGATTTAGGGTCAGAAACAGATTATACAGTGATTAACGGTAAAATAATACTCGAATTCACAGACAAATGGAAAGCCGAAATCAACATAAACGGCCCAGTTTATGGAAGTACACAAATAACAAATGATCCGGATGAAATTGGAAATAGTGATAAAGCAACAATTACCGGGAAAATATATCAGAATAATAATCTCTTAACAGATTTTATAGTAGAATACCTGAACGACTGGAACATACAGACACCAATGCCAATATCCAATACATTTATCATTCAGAAAATAAAAAGTGGACCATTATCCAGCACAACATTTGAATACAACAGAACAAATGCATATTAGAAACAATAACCCCTGGCAGTTAAAATAAACTGCCAGGGGTTAAAAAGATGAAAAAAATTGTTAAATTTTAATTTTTATCTAAGTAAACAATTGTATATATTTAATTATGAAAAAATGGTATTATTATTTCAAAAGAAAAATAAACATTGAATGGAGAATATTTGATGAGTTATTCTGTAATTAAAGATAATTATAAAAATGGTTCTGTCGGAGATTTCCTTAAAGAAGTAATAAATAAAAATTCAGAAATTTCTATTGTATCGGCTTATTTTACAATATATGCTTATTATAGATTAAAAGAAAATCTTGATGAAATAAAAAAACTGAAATTTTTATTTGGAGAACCTACATTTATTAAATCTATAGACCCTGAAAATAAAAATACAAGAGATTATAAAATTGAAGATGATAAATTAGTTATTCCAATCGAAAGTCGATTGAGTCAAAAAAAAATGGCAAAAGAATGTGCTGAATGGTTAAAGAATAAAGTTGAAATTCGTTCTATGGTAAAACCGAATTTTTTACATGGAAAATTATATCATGTTATTCAGGAAAGCGGAATAGAAAAAGCGATAGCAGGCAGTTCCAATTTTACAGTTAATGGACTTGGTCTGGGTGGAAGTAATAACATAGAACTGAATTTAATCGTTGATAGTGATCGAGAGCGTAAGGAATTAAAAGATTGGTTTGAAAATATATGGAATGATAAAACTGGTCTTGTTGAAGATGTCAAAGATGAAGTATTAAAATATTTAGATCAGTTATATGTAGAAAATGACCCTGAATTTATTTATTTCAAAACTATTTATCATATTTTTGAGAATTATTTAAGTGAACAAAAAGAATCTGGTTTTTTAGATGAAAAAACCGGATTTTATGATAGTGAAATATGGGAAACACTTTATGATTTTCAGAAAGATGGAGTTAAGGGTGCTATAAATAAGATACTTAAGCACAATGGTTGTATTATTGCTGATAGTGTTGGTCTCGGTAAAACATATGAAGCTCTTGCAATAATAAAATACTTCGAATTATTGAATGGTCGTGTTTTAGTAATATGTCCGAAAAAACTTTCAAGTAACTGGACTATATATCAGGCTAATCAGAATAATATGCTTAATCCATTCAAAAAAGATAGATTTAATTATTCGGTGTTGTTTCACACTGATATGGGTAGAGAAACTGGTAAGTCGACAGCAAATAATATTGATTTGGAAAATTTCAATTGGGGAACATATAATCTTGTAGTAATTGATGAATCTCATAACTTTCGTGGAAATCCAGTTGAAAAAGTAAAAGATGATGGCAGTTCAAGAATGAATAGATCTAAGTGGCTTATGGAAAAAATTATAAAATCTAATTCCAAAACAAAAGTATTATTGCTTTCAGCGACACCAGTTAACAATTCACTTAAAGATCTAAGAAATCAAATATCATTTATTACTGAAGAAAATGATAATGCATTATTCGAGCATTGCAAAATTAAAAGTATAAGATTAACTCTGGAAAATGCACAGAAGAATTTCACGAAATGGTCTAAAAATAAGAATGAAAATAAAAGTATGAAACAACTTTTAGAAAATTTGGATACCTCTTTTTTTAAACTGCTAGATGAATTAACAATTGCACGCTCCAGAAAGCATATTGTTAATTATTATGATTTAAAATCTGTTGGAAATTTTCCTAAAAGAGAAAAACCTTATTCTGTATATCCTGAGATTGATACACAAAAAAGGTTTCCGTCTTATGACAGTATAAATAAACAGATTTCAGAATATAAACTTTCAGTATTTAATCCTTCTGAATATATAAAAGAAGAAAAAAAGAAGAAATATGAATCGCTTGCTGGAAATAAAATAATAAATTTTAAACAGGAAGATCGTGAACATTTTCTTATAGGAATGATGAAGGTAAATTTTCTGAAAAGATTGGAAAGTTCTATTGAATCATTTGAAATATCGCTTGAAAGAACAATAAAAAAAATTGAAGATCTTGAAAATAAAATAGCAGATTTTCAGAAAATGGATAAAAAAAGTCAGGAAGAAAATTTTGATTTTTTAACTCCATCCGAGGAAGAAATCGAGGAAGTTTCTGATGAAGTTGAAGCATGGCAGGTTGGGAAAAAACTAAAGTTCGATTTATCAGATTTAAAATTGAATGAGTGGTTGGAAAATTTAAAAAAAGATAAAGAAGCATTAATTAATTTAATGAATAATGCAAAAGTTGTGACGCCTGACAGAGATGCAAAACTACAGGAATTAAAAAATATTATAAAACAAAAAATACAAAATCCTATAAATCCAGAAAATAAAAAAGTTTTAATATTTACGGCTTTTGCTGATACTGCGATGTATTTATATGATAATTTGGAACAATGGATAAATAATGACTTGAAACTGCATTGTGGATTAGTTTGTGGAAGTAATACAAAAACAACATTTGGGAAAAATTATTATGATAGCATTCTTTTAAATTTTTCTCCAAAATCAAAAAATAGGAACAAACTAAATTCTAATAATCAAACTACCGAAATTGATATCCTTTTTGCGACAGATTGTATAAGTGAAGGGCAAAATCTTCAGGATTGTGACTTTTTAATAAATTATGATATACACTGGAATCCTGTGAGAATTATTCAACGATTTGGTCGTATAGACCGCTTAGGTAGTATTAATAAAACGGTTAAACTTGTAAATTTTTGGCCTACTAATGATCTTGATAATTATATCAATCTGAAGGAAAGAGTTGAATGTCGCATGGCACTTGTTGATGTTACAGCCACAGGGGAAGATAATATTCTTGCTAATGACCAAATCGATCTTATAAACGATGATTTAAAATATAGGAATAAACAGCTAAAAAAACTTCAAAATGAAATTCTTGATATTGAAGATATGGATGAATCAATTTCATTAACTGACTTCACCTTGGACGATTTCAGAGTTGAATTATTGAATTATATAGAAAATAACAAGTTACGGTTAAGAGAATCCCCTTTAGGATTATATGCGGTTGTACCATCTCCGTCAGGAGAATATGCATCTTTAATAAAAAATCGTGAAATTAGTGAAAATGTTAGATATATAATAAAACCTGGAGTGATATTTTGTTTATATCAAAAAAAGGTTTCCTCTGAAAATGAGCTTGTCAATCCATTGAATCCTTACTTTCTGATATATATACGGGATGATGGGACTGTTAGATATAATTACACAAATGCAAAACAAATTTTAGAAATATTTCGCCTTCTGTGTCAAAATGAAAAACAACCTTATAATGAGTTGTGTAGGATTTTCAATACAGAAACTGAAAATGGTAAGAATATGGATAAATATTCAACTCTTTTAACTAAAGCAGTAACTGAAATTACGAATATTTATAAAAAGAAAGGGAATGCTTTATTGACAAGTGATCGTGGAGCTACTCTTATACCTATTGAAAAACAGATAAATGGTATGAAAGATTTTGAACTTGTTACATGGCTGTTAATAAGATAATGAGTAATAATATATTTTATGAAAATATCTATATTTAATGTGAATAATAAGTTAAAGAGGTAAAAAAATGAATGCAAAGGATTTAAAAACTGCTATTAAAACTGCTATTAAAAATTTTTTAATAAAAACTGTTCATGAAGCATCAATCGAACTTTTTAATATTTTAGGGTATAACACATCACGGAAAAATCCGCTATCTCAAAAAACTTATGATTATTTTAAAGAATCATTTATAGTAGAAGACAAAAAATTCAACGAAAAAAAAGCAATTGTAGCAGACTGGAAATCAATTGACTTATTATTTCAATTGACAAAAAAAGAGATGGAAGATTGTAATGATAATTTTGAAGAAAAACAAGTTGATAATACAATAATTGAAACATATCTTTTTTTCAGCCTGGACCTGAAAGAAAATGATTATAATCGCTCACAGCTTGCTCAAATTACTAGAGAGATAAATAAAGTTTTTCCAATGCCAGTATTAATTATATTTAGATATGGAGAAAACATAACTCTTTCAGTAATAAATAGAAGATTAAATCGTAAAGATTCACAGAAAGATGTACTTGAAAAAGTTACAGTCATTAAGGATATAAACATAAACGAACCTCATAGAGCTCATATAGAAATCTTATTTGATCTATCTTTTTCTGAACTCTACAGAATTCATAAGTTCAAAAGTTTTGTTGAATTGCATAATGCATGGCAGACAACACTTGATACAAAAGAACTGAATAAGCGTTTTTATCGGGATTTATCCAACTGGTATTTTTGGGCTTTACAGGAAGTTCATTTTCCAACTACCAACTTGGAAGAAGATAAAACTACAGTTTTAGGAAAAGTTGAAAAAGTAAAAGAACATAATGCTAAAAATCTAATAAGACTTCTTACACGACTTCTTTTTGTCTGGTTTATCAAGGAAAAAAACCTTGTTCCAGAACAACTATTCGATGAAAAATATATAAAAGATGAACTTCTAAATTCTTTTGAATCAAGGAAGAAAAAAGATTTTGATTATAAAACTAAGGGAAGTGAATATTACAGGGCTATATTACAGAATCTTTTTTTTGCTACATTAAATCAAGTTGTTGGAGAGCGAAAGTTTCGAAATAAAGGTCAAAATATGAATGTAACGAATTTAATGAGATATGAAAGTTATTTTAAGAATTCACAGTTATTTATTGATCTTGTTGAGAAAATTGTTCCATTTATGAATGGAGGATTATTTGAATGTCTGGATGCTCCAAATCCTGTTTTGAAAGGAAAAAAAGGTGGCGATGTCATAGTATATGAAGACGGTTTTTCAGATAGAGAAGATAATTCTCTATGTGTCCCTGATTATATTTTTTTTGGAACAGGTGAACACGCAGACCTGTCAGGAGAATTAGGAGATAATAAGCAAAAAGATGTAACTGTTAATGGTCTTTTTAATATTTTGAAAAGTTATAAATTTACAATTACTGAAAATACGCCAATTGAAGAAGATATAGCACTTGACCCGGAATTATTGGGAAGAGTTTTTGAAAATCTATTAGCAAGCTATAATCCGGAAACAAAATCAACGGCAAGAAAACAGACAGGAAGTTTTTATACACCTAGAGAAATTGTGAATTATATGGTGGATGAATCGCTTAAAGCTTATCTAAAGCAAAAACTTGAATCTGAAATTGGTATGAAAAGCGAAGATGCAGAAGTAGGATTAGAATTTCTTCTTGGATACAATGAAAAGGAAAATATATTTAATGCTGAAGAGACTAAAGTATTAATAAACGCTATTGATAACTGTAAAATCCTTGACCCTGCCTGTGGTTCTGGAGCTTTTCCTATGGGAATATTGCATAAATTAGTTCATATACTTCATAAACTTGATCCAAGTAACAAACTATGGAAAGATAGACAAATTGAAAAAGCTAATGCAATTGGAGATTCTGGTATAAGAGAAAAAGTTATCGAAGACATCGAAACAGCTTTTGATAACAATGAACTTGATTATGGAAGAAAATTATATCTTATTGAAAACTGTATCTATGGTGTGGATATTCAACCAATAGCAACACAAATTAGTAAACTTCGTTTTTTTATTTCACTCATTGTTGATCAGAGAACTGATAAAGATAAAAATAATTTTGGAATAAGACCTCTACCAAATCTTGAAACAAAATTTGTTTCTGCAAATACATTGATTGGTATTGAAAAACCGGATAATAATATAAATATCTTTGATAATCCAGAAATACATGAGCTTGAAAAGAAGTTAAAGGAAGTTCGTCACAGAATGTTTTCTGCAAAAACGCCTAAAACAAAAAGGAAATATAGAACAGAAGATCAAAAAATCAGAGAAGAAATGAGTAATCTTCTGGGAAAAAAGGGATTAAGTAATGTAAGTGCTAGGCAGTTTGCAGAATGGGATCCCTATAATCAAAATATTTCAAGTGAATGGTTTGATCCTGAATGGATGTTTGGAATTGCAAAAGGGTTTGATATTGCAATTGGAAATCCACCTTATGTTGATTCAGAAAGTATGGTTAGAAATATGCCAGAATTCAGAGAACTTTGTAATATAAAATATACATCAGCTAGAGGCAATTGGGATTTATTTGTTTTGTTTGTAGAATCAGGATATATGAACACTAATTTGAAAGGAAATGTATCTTTCATCATTCCTAATAAAATAATTGCAGCAGATTATGCAAAAGTGATTAGAAATATTATGGTTGAAAACTCTATTAGTGAAATACGTGATTATTCAAATGTAAATGTATTTAAAGAAGCTGCAGTTTATCCGGTTACTTTTATTTCTAACAAGTTGAAAGCGAATACATTTGTAAAAATGGCAGTTATGTCGGATATAGAAACCGTAGCATGGGAGAATGATGTAAGGGTAGAAGAATTTAACAAACAGGATAAGTGGGATGTATTATTTGCAGAGAATAACGAAACAACCAAGATAATTAATAAAATGATGTCTTTCCCAAAACTTGGTGACTTAGCTGAGGTTAGGGGAGCAGCAACAGTTTCTGAAGCATATGAAATAAAAAAGTTATTGACAGATAGCGTTGAACACTCGGAAGAATACTTTAAATTTATTAATACTGGAACAATTGATAGATATGTTTCTTTGTGGAATGAAAGAAAAACCCAATATATTAAACAAGCATACTATAGACCTTTAATAAGAAAAGTAGATTTAAATAAAAAATATCCTAAACGGTTCTATGAAAGTTCAAAGGAAAAGATTATTATCGGTGGAATGAATAAAATATTGGAGTGCTTCCTTGATTGTGGAGAATACCTAGCTGGAAAATCTACGATAATTGTATTGAAGAAAAAAATTGAACTTAAATACATAGTAGGTATTCTAAATAGCAAGCTTTTATCAAAATTTTATAAAATTTATTTTAATTCTTTATCATTATCTGGTGGTTTTTATAGAATTGGGAGACCGGAAATTAAACAGTTACCCATTCCATTTTCTGACACTCAAAAGAGATTTCAAATAAGTAAGCTAGTTAATAAAATACTTATAAAAAAGAAAGCAGATCAATCAACAAATACACTAGCTATTGAAACTGAAATAGATAAAATTGTGTATGAGCTTTACGGTTTATCTAATGAAGAAATAATGATTATAGAGGAAATTTAAGACTATAAAAAAACAAAATCTTGGAGTGCCTGAGTGGGGGTCATACCTGGGAAAAGCCAGCATAGTCTTGATAAATAAACAGTTTGTTATTTTTTGATTAAGGAGGTTAATTTATGACAGACTCAAAAGTTAAGAAAATATTAGATACATTAAATTATTTACAAGAAACATTATTGTCAATACCGGATGATATGTTTCTTCAAATTAATCCAAGAAATAATGTAGAATTAGACAAAACCGATATTATTAAACAATGTAATGAAAAATTACCTGGTTTTATGAAATCATCATCTGAAATTGAAAAATTAATAAAAATTTTCTTTGATATAAATCCTGAATTTGAGGAAATTGAAGAAGATACTAAAGAAAAAAATAATAGAATAAGAATAATAAAAGAATTGGATAAAACTGAAGCCCATAGCTTAGATGAAAATTTTACTTATAAACGACCTTATGGATATATTTTGCTTGATAAGGCATATAAAGGATTAAAAACCTGGAGAGTTTTATATAAATATATTTTAAAGGATTTAAAAGAAATTAACATAGAAAAATTCCATAGATTAAAAACAGATGAGTCTTTTATCAGTAAAAAAGGCAGACAATATTTTTCAGAAATTCCTGATAATTTAAGAGTATCTGAACAAATTATAAAAGATTTTTACATTGAAACAAATTTATCAGCTAATCAAATTCGAGATTTAATAAAAGATTTACTAGATTATTTTGAAATATCGACAACAAAATTAAAAATATATTTAAGAAAGGACCATGATGCATAATTTTAAACCTGAAAATTGAGGCTTAGATACTATAAAAAAATTTGGGGTCGTATCACGTATTTTGACTTCCAATTTATTTATAAGTCCAATTTAAAGGGTACATACCATACCGAAATCAAGGATTTGGAATTAAGAATTTTATAAAATTAGTCTTGATTTTTAAGTCAGCATATTGAATAAAAAATACTTTAGAGGTTTTTTATATGGCAAGAGAAAATATTGTAGTTTTTATAGATGAAAATATTCCAGTAAAAGAAAAACGATTTTATACATCGATTAACAATTTGAAAAATGATTTTGGAGTTTATGTTAATAAGAAAGAAATGAAAGCAATAATAAAGAAAGCTGATGGTGAAATTAAGGAATTAAAAATAAAAAGACCAAGAAGTATAGAATCAACAGTTTTTTTTGAAACAGAATTTAAAAAGAATAAACATATATTTGTTTTTTATATTGAAAATAAAAATAAAGTTTTAACTATTGAAGAAGATAGACCAGATTTGAAACATACAGAAATTAAATATCCACCTTTTTATGTTGAATATAATGAAAGGGATAACAAAAAAGGAAGTGTTTTAAGTTTTTATTACTTGATTAATCAAAGTAAAAAAGTTTTTGAAATTGAGAGTGATTATATTATAGAAGATATAGAGAAATTTCAGGATTATAACAATAAATCTGTTAAAGAATTTTTCGATTATCTTAAAGATTTGAAATTTTTTATTATAAAAGATTTCCCTTTAGATTTTGTTGATAAAGATTTATTGAATATTTGGAATGGATATGAACCTAAAAAAGTGAAGGAATATATAAAAGGAATTGATGAAATTGAAAACATTAAGCAAATTTCCGGTGAAGAAAAAGAAAGGTTACAAAAATATAGAGTTAACCAGAGTATTTATAGAAAAAACTTGATTAATGATAGAAAGTTGAAAACTGGAAAAGTTAAATGTGATTTGTGTGAAATTGATATTCAAGAATTACTAATAGCCAGTCATATAAAACCATGGTCAAAATCAAATGAATATGAACAAATGTTTGTAAATAATGGCTTGTTACTATGTCCTATACACGATGCTCTTTTTGATAAAGGATTAATATCTTTTGATGATGATGGAAAAATAATAGTATCTGAAAAGATAAAGCAGGTAAGATATAAAAACTTGAGTATTAAAACGGATATGAGATTAAACTTTTTTAATCCTGAAAGCAGTAAGTTTTTTAAATGGCATAGAAAGAATATATTAAAGTAAAAAAATGGGTCAGATGCTATGAAAAAATTGGGGTCGTATCACGTATTTTGACTGCTTGTATATTCGTAAGTCTAATTAAAAGGGGACAGATCAAGGATTTTGAATTAAGAATTTTATAAAAATGAGCTTGATTTTACGTCATAATAGAAAAAAAGTTAACCTGATTTTTACCAGAAAATTTCAAGAAAAAAAGGAAACAAATGAAAAAAGAAAATATTAGAATTATAGCTACAAGTTATTATAAATTACTCTATTCTATTGATTGGGATGATAATATTATGGTAAATGGTTTGAAAGAAGGATTAAATAAGTTTTTATCAAATGCAATTTTGAGCTTAAGTACAGAATCAAAATATTTACAAGGTGATTATTATAGTGCAGAAGCTATTACAAAGATAAATAATAAGGATTTTACAAATTTAGTATATGAGCATATGGTACCAAAAAATAAATATATCCAAAAGATTTGCCAAGATAAGGCTAAAGATAAAACTTTAGATATTGTTTTTATAGTTGATTTATTGAATAAATATTGGAAAATTGCGGTTATTACAAAAGATGAGGATAAACAGCTTATTTCAAGAAGTATGCCTGAAAATTGGGATAAAGAAAATATCTTTTTACGATACCAAGAAGTTAAAATTCAACTAATATTTAATCCATTTCTTTCTAATGAAGAAATTTGGGAAACGGGTTTAATTTTTATAGATAAAAACTCTGAAAGTAATTTGATTTATAACACAAATGGAACTAGCGGTACTCTTGAATTTAAAAATCAGCAATTTATAATAAAAGCAGATACAAGAGAGTTTGTCTATCAAAATAATGAAGAGTTAAGAAATCTACTCTATGATGGGTGGATTATAGAATAAAGGACAAATATTAATGAATTTATCAAAATCACTATACATAAGGGGGCTACAATGTGTAAAGTCTCTTTGGTTAAGAAAATATAATAAAGATGTTTTAACTACTCCTGTTAGTTCTGCGGAAGCTATTTCTGAAACGGGTAATGAAGTCGGTAGTCTAGCTTGTCAACTTTTAACCAGGACTTGACAAGCACTATTGGAGTATTGTAAATTAGATACATTAGCGATGGTTAAAGTTTTAAATAGATTGAAAGAGGTGTTATGAATGAGCAAAAAAGAAGAAGAAATTAAGAAGGCTGTTGAAAGTATAAAAAAATTAATTTTTAATGATGAAGTACAAAGTGTTTTATCAAATATAAGCAATAATTTAATGGAATTTAACATCTTAGAAATAACTGGTATGGGTCACCATGAAATTAGGCATTCTAATATGTTAGGGTGGTTATTTGATGACAGTGAACATAATTTAGAATATGAGATATTAGATGGTTTTTTAAAAGCAATTATTACTGAAAATAGTGAGGATAGTAATTCTCAACCAGATATTCTTGATAAATTACAGTCTTATATTTATTTAGCACAATACAAAAAAAATATCACCATTTATAGAGAAAAAAACAATATAGACTTACTTATAGTAGATGAATCAAACAAAGTAGTAGTTACAATTGAAAATAAAATTTTTGCTACTGAACGAACTACTGGCGAAACGGATGATGGTCAACTTTCAAAATATGAAGATATTGTTAATAATAAATATCCATCAAAAACTGATGATGAAAAAAATGGCTATGACAAATATTTTATTTTTTTAACAAAAAATCTAGATGAACCCCAAAAAGGCAAAGAATATTGGATGAGAGCAAGTCATCAAATGGTTGCCGATGTGATAAAGAGTATTATTTCAAAAAAAGAAGACTTATCTATAAAAACTAAATTAGTTTTAGAGAGTTATATTGATTTATTAAAAAGGAGAGGAATTGTGGAAGTAAAAGAACTTGAAGAATTAGCAAATAAAATATGGAGTAATAAAGATTATAAAAAAGCACTTGAAACACTATATGAATATAAACCTGATATTCAAACGACAATAAGTAAACATTTACAAGATGTTTTAAGAGGTGAAACAACAGAAGAGATGAAATATATTTCAGATTATATAAATTTTGAATCCTCAAGTAAATCTTTTATTAGATTTAGTGATAAAGCATTCGACAATCTTGAAGATCAAGATAAGGGACAAGGTTGGAACAGTAACATTAGTAAAATCCTAGTATATGAATTTAATAATCTTGCTGACAGATTGTCTTTGGATCTTATAATTGGACCAAGTAAATCCGAAGCTTCTGATTTTAGAGAAAAACTTTATAATATTAAACTGGATAGTAAATATTATGGCAAGGCAAAAAGGTTTAATAAAGATAAAAAATCATGGCCTAGAATGTTAAAAATCCCAATTAATATTGAGCATATTAATGAACTTGAAGAAGATGAAATAAAAGAAAAATTAAATAATTTTTTACTTAATTTTTTTAAAGAAGAAGTTGGAGATTTCTTTAAAATTCAAAAAAAGGTTATTAAATCTCTTGAATTGAAATCTGGGGGTCAAACCGGTGCATAATGTATAAAGCAGTGAATGGTGAGAAGTGAGATAGTGAGGGAGAAGAATTAGCGTGACCAGAGTCACAATTATTACAGCTTGTCATTTTATGACTTCGCTGATATTAGCGATGCTGAGGCATCTAAGTAGGGAGAACCTGGATTCCCGAATTCTCGGGAATGACAGAACTTAGAATCGTATGAATAACAGAGCATAGATCCCAGTCAAGAAGAGCAACCGAGATGACAATTAAGCCTTATAAGTCTTAATAAATTTTGGTTCATATGCTATGAAAAATAATTGGGGTCGTGCCTTGATTTTTGACTTTTTTATATAAAATCTGGGGGTCAAACCTGTGCATAACGCATTGGGACATGAAAATCCGCATTAATCCTGAATTTTGAATTTTTTGAGGAATCATCATTTTTTTGTTATCTTGGTTGAAATAGATTGATGTTATTGAATTTTAATTGCGTTATAATAATTGTAACAAATAATTTTGTTACAATGAAAGTTCATATTTATGAAAGTCCAATTTAAAGGGGACAGACCAGGGACAGACCAAAACCAATATGTTACAATTGTTATAAATTATAAATAGTGTTTAATGTATTCTATAATTAAAAAAGAATATATGAGAAAAACTATACAATATTAATCTTTTACCAATACAAGCTTGTTCTTTTTCTTTAGAACTACAAACATTATAAAAGTAATAATCGAATCAATTGCCATTCCAACACCAAACATTATCGCGATTTTATTTAAAGATGGTACAAAATAGTTATATCTATATGCTATAAAAAGTCCACCATAAAAGAATGTATTTACAATAAGTGATTGATATAACATTAGATCAGTTCTACCAAGTCCATAGAAAATACTATCTACAACATTATTAAATGCAAAGATTATGTAAAAAACAATAGAGATCTTAGCAATAAATACAACAGTGATATAATTTTCTACATTCATAAATTTACCGACAAATAGGTTCCAAAATGGTATAGTCAAAATCCATAATCCACAAACTATTCCTGTAATGATCATATATGAAGAGAACTTCTTATCTACATTATTTTGGTCTTCAGCTGAATCTCTCTTAATTAATTCTCCTAAAGCCATTATTGGAAGTAAAAGCCATCCCCATATAAAACTGTTTGTCACCCAGAAAGTTCCTTGTTCCTGAACCATATTTATCATCCTAATTATCATTAAAGTAAATGCCACATTTCTAACAAAGGATTCAATACCAGATATTCCACCAATTTTAAACCAATCTTTTTGCCATTTAAAATCATTCTTTGTTTTATTAAAGATATAGATGTTTTCAGTTTTAAGAAATAATATTCCTGAGATAACTAGAACTATATTTACTAAAATATTTCCAATAGCTATTCCATTGACGCCAATATTAAAAGATATAGGAAGAGTACTTACCAAGAAGGTATCAGAAAGAATTGTTAAAACCATCTGTATTCCAAGAAGACTTAAAAGTTTTTTGTTCTTGTTTAAGAGTATAAGTACAATAGATATAAATTTAAAAAGCACTGATATTTGAATAGCTAATGCTTCAAATCTTATATAAGTTACCGTTGCAGATAATATTTCTTTTTTTTGCCCCATAAAATTCAAAAGAGGTTCAGTAAATGTGACCATAAAGATTGTCATCACTAAATAGACAAAAAATGAAGTTATTAATCCAGTTTTAACTCTATTATTTAAATCTGATTTATTTTCCAGACCTTTACTTATTAAATAAAACAATGGAAGAATTAATGCCTCTTGAACTACTTCATAAAATATATTTACCCAAGCAA
>Ga0265293_10005444_pt1 | contig 21216 bp, 21 predicted proteins | sample Munlanlewell138R_FD_192505 | JGI IMG/M metagenome (GOLD analysis project Ga0265293, IMG submission 192505) | Leachate microbial communities from a municipal landfill in Southern Ontario, Canada - Leachate well 138R | ecosystem: Engineered > Solid waste > Landfill > Unclassified | place: Canada... | reverse complement strand
TGCAGGTGATTTTATTCTGCACAAAGAAAAATTAGAATTTGAGTATGTACAGCCATCTGTGCGTAGTTATAAATAAGCATATTATGAAAGTAACATTTAAAATTTGGAGGCAGGATAGCCCGAAAAGCAAAGGCGTCCTCAAATCGTACGAAACCGATGGCATTAGCGAAGATATGTCGTTTTTAGAGGCTTTGGATCACCTCAACGAGATTCTTGTTACTAAAAATGAAAAAGTAGTGGCTTTTGAATACGACTGCCGCGAAGGTATTTGCGGCCAATGTGGCTTGTTTATCAATGGCAGGGCACATGGTCCGCACGAACATACAACTGCCTGTCAATTGCACATGCGCAGCTTTAAAGATGGCGATACCATTGTAGTAGAACCGTGGCGTGCGGCTGCCTTTCCGATAATAAAAGATTTGGTCGTAGATCGTTCTGCCTTTGATAGAATCATCGAAAAGGGAGGTTATATTTCTGCAAAAACAGGAACAGCACCGGAAGCCAATGCTATGCTTATTCCCAAAGAAATTGCGGATGCTTCTATGGATGTGGCAGCCTGCATAGGTTGTGGAGCTTGTGTGGCGACTTGCAAAAATGCTTCGGCAGCTTTGTTTACCTCGGCAAAAATAAACCACCTCAACAAATTGCCGCAAGGCAAACCCGAACAGCATCGGCGCGTATTAGATATGACCGCACAAATGGAGGCCGAAGGCTTTGGTTCATGCACCCTTACCGGTGCCTGCGAGGTAGAATGCCCAGCCGGAATTTCTATCGCCAGTATCGCTGAAATGAATAACAGGTACGTCAGAGCTAAGCTGCTCGGCTAAACGAAAGCACAAAACCTCAACAAATGGCTGCTCAATTTGTATAGCTCTGCTCAATATTTAATGAGTGTAAATCATTTGTAGCATTATTTTTCTTGGCGGAAATAAAATTCCGCTGCCTTATACAGTTATAAATTCCTGCTTATATAACTATCATATATATAAGTAGTTAATATGCTGTGTCAGCTTAAAAACGCGTTTTGAATTTTTTCATTACTCGGATTATATTATCCAATAGGATAATAAGTATTTATTAACCTTTTAAAATTTAGTATTATGAAAACACTTCACTTTTTTAAACACGCATTTTTAGTAGTATTTATTGTGGGCTTCACCCACTTTAGTTTTGCACAAAGTAACGATCTGCCCAATGTGGTAATTCTTGCTACCGGCGGCACTATTGCCGGAACTGCCGAAGGTGCCGACCAGGCAGGCTACACCGCAGGTCAGTTAGGCGTAACAACTATGATAGAATCAGTGCCGGGAATCCAAGAGCTGGCAAACTTGAAAGGCGAACAAATTTCTAACGTTGGTTCGCAGGATATGTCTATTGATATTTGGCTTACTTTGGCCGACAGGATCAATACATTACTGGCTTCCAACGAGGTGGACGGTATTGTTATTACACATGGAACCGACACCCAAGAAGAAACAGCTTACTTTTTAAACTTGGTTGTAAAAAGCGATAAACCCGTTGTTACGACTGGTGCGATGCGTCCGGCTACGGCCATAAGTGCCGAAGGTCCTTTGAATTTATATAATGCCGTTGCTGTTGCCGCCAGTCCTAAATCCATAGGAAAAGGGGTTATGGTGGTGATGAACGACCAAATTCACTCAGCCCATGATGCTACCAAGATTAGCACAACGGCAGTACAAAGTTTTATGTCGCCCGTTGAAGGCCAAATTGGAGGCGTTATCTATGGCAATATAGAATATTACAGAAGCCCATACAGCATCCACACCACGAAAAGTGAGTTTTCGGTCAAAGGAGTTATGGAGCTGCCACGCGTAGATATTATGTATGCATACGCCGATATGCCCGCAGATTTTATTAATTATTCAATAAAAGCCGGTGCCAAAGGGATCGTGATTGCGGGTGTGGGTAATGGTAATATGAATGCCGCAACACTCGAAGCTGTTAAAAAGGCAACTGAGCATGGGATTGTCGTAGTTCGGAGTACGCGTCTGCCCTCCGGTGATGTGCTGCGCAATGCCGAAGTCAATGACGATGACTATGGTACTGTGGTTTCTGACGAACTCAATCCTGCAAAAGCAAGGGTTTTGTTAATGCTGACCCTTTTGAAAGAAAGAAATATAGAAGAAATTCAGGAAATATTTCTTAATTACTAAGGGTTTTCGCTTGACTGCATAAATAATATACGCACACAACTAAAAGCGGATCATGAGTTGTCCGCTTTTACATCAATCTCTTTCTCTTAGTAAGGCTTGAGCAAGGAAGTGGGTGTATTTACCACCCTTTTATCCAAAGTTATTATTCATCATAAAATTATACTATCATGAAACGCAAAATATTTTTATTAGTTGTTCTGGCCATTGGTCTGAGCCTTAACGGTTTTGCCCAGTTCAAACAAGCCGATACCGTGTCTGTTTATAAATCAATTATACCATTAGAAAAACAAAGTTTGTTGAGCAATGTGGACTTGATTGCCAATATGCAGTTTGTTCACAGAAGTGATTGGAACAATAACGAATGGCAAAGCTCTGGCTTTAAGATGGAGCAATTCAGGCTTGAAGCGCGCGGCTGGATTACCAAAAATTTATTTTTCAGATTCAGACATCGATATACCAGTACCTTTGAGCCTCAGAGTATTGACAACATAATTAAAGGCGTTGACTTTGCCTATCTTACCTTAAAAATTAACGATAAGTGGTCTATCACCGCAGGTAAAACCTATGCCGATTGGGGAGGTATAGAATTTGATTTAAATCCTATTGATATTTATGCCTATTCCGATATTATTGAAATGGCAGACAACTTTCTGTCGGGTGTAGGTGTTACTTATCAGGCAACTTCAAACCATTCTTTTGGCTTACAACTCATCAATCCGCGCACACAAACTGTTGAAGAAATCTATGGTGATGATTTAATTATTGGCGCAGGAATCGAACCTGCTAAAGCTCCATGGGCTGGCGTGGTAAACTGGCGAGGAAGTTTCTTTGATGGAAAAATCAATACTTTGTGGCATTATTCTATTTTTAACGAGGCTAAACATGAGTATAAAAATTATATTGCCTTGGGTCAACAGTTAAATTTAAAAAAATGGACGATTAGCTACGATTATAAATTGAGCATCGAAGATATAGACCGAACCGGGATAATCAGAAGTATTATTCCCACCGAGGATTATGATATTACCTTGCGAAACACGCGCTACGAAAGCCATTGGCTAAGTGCTCAGTATCGTTTAAACCGGCAATGGCAGCTAAGTCTAACCGCCTTTGTCGATTTTGTTTCCGTGAAAGACGAATTTGAAACGTACCAAAAAGTACGGAACGCATACACATACATACCCGCTGTAGAGTTTTTCCCGTGGAAAGACGTAAATATTAAGTTCTTCGTTAATTACGTGGGCAGGGTATTCGATAACACTGATTTTACCAAGGAAAGATTGGGTGTTCCTAATTCTGACACGGGTAGGTTATCAATTGGACTGATTACACCCTTGCATTTTCTCTAACGATTGCGTTGCGGGCAGAGACGTTGCATGCAACGTCTCTACCTATTTTGTTTTTTCATGCCATCTCTTATTTATTTCCCAAAACCCACAGCTCCACCTCTTCATCAGCACGCCAATGCTGATCGCGCTTTGTTTTATCTGAAGCAGCTTTTGCCTTTTTTGTGAAACGCTTTTCTAATTGAAATCTTCCACCTTCGGCTAATTCTTTTTCTATTGGATGTTCATTTGTAAGCTGCGTTATTTGCGCCAAATTAGAGAAGATGAGTAGCAGTTTTCCTTCCGGCGAAAGATGTTGCTTTGCTGCTGCGAAAAATTCCGTTTTAAGAGGTATTTTCATACAAAACCAATTTAATCCCAAACCGCAACTCTATATTGATAGTCGCGGTTTTCATTTTTGAGGTCGTGTTAAAAGTTCCTCCTCAGGAATAATCTTCGTTAGAATTCTGACCGATTATCTGGTAAATACCCATCTGAGCATCGCGCAAATCGCCGATTTTGGTACCGGCATTGGCTGCAATATTTTCAGCACGAATACGCGTGTCTTCTGTTGCTGCTGCTATCATCTCAATTTTCAGCTCAGACAATTTGGTGTGATAAAACTGTGATGTATTTGAATAAAACTCTACGCCTTTAGAAATAAGGTATTTACGAGTTTATGATTTGTCATCATTCAGGCTTTGATAAACTGTTTTAAGGTCGAATAGTAGAAAATTTATTGACAAGCCGGATTTTTGCTAGAAAGATTATGAAGCAGGAAAGTGCTTTGAAGAAATTAAAAAAAATAGTCGGAATTTAGTATAAAAAATTTTGAATAATTCATTGCGGTTTAAAAAAAAATGTTGTATAATTACCAAATAGTTATATAACATTGTATTATAAGCTGTTATGAAAAAGCCTTGAAATTTAAAATAATAAATCATGAAAACAAAAAATCTATTAATGTTATTACTAATTGCATCGACATTGGTAATAGTAAGTTGCGAAAAAGACAAAACAGATTTGCCGCTCGAGTATAAATTTGTACTACTTGATACGCTTGGGAATGAAAAAACAGAATTTAACCAGGGAGAAAACATAATTTTTAGTTTTCAGGTAATAAACAAAAGTTCGGAAGACCTGTTCCTGGAAAACTTTTTCCCCAATAATGATTTTTTCAGGGTTTACGAACCCAACACAAACGAAGGAACATTGGATTATGGAGTACCTTATACAGGCTTTACGTTATCAGCAGGATACTTTGTGTACGAAAATGACACATTAAAAATAAAATATCCATGGAACAATATAAATAGTGAAAATGCGACCAATACTATTTTATTTGGAAACAATAAAAGACCTAATTTATCAATAGGTAGTTTTACTACATCATTTTCGCAATCCTTCAAATATGGAAACAATATTAACACAGAAGAAAAACATTTCGCAATTAATTTCACCATAAAATAAACCAAATTATGAAGTATCTGAAGTTAACATGTTTATTGCTAACAACGCTATTACTATTCAGTAGTTGTGAAAAAGATAGCATTACAACAATAAATGATAATGCTACAGTATTGTACGAAGGAGATCCTGCTGTGGATGGTTGCGGGTACTTTTTATTGATTAAAAAAAATAAGTTTAAACCTATTGAATTAAAACCTGAGTTTTCAGTAGATGGTTTAATTGTAAACGTTGAATATCAATTGTTAGATGCCATATGGACGTGTAATTGGCAAGAGAATAAATTTAGCCAAATAAAAATCATTGACATTTCGAAAAAATAAAATCACCTCCCAATCTATCACAATTGCCTAATCTTCAGGGTCTATGGGCGAGCGGCGAGCTAACAAGCCGCTCTACCCGGAAGCTTATTTATTTCCCAAAACCCACAGCTCCACTTCCTCCTCAGCACGCCAATGCTGATCGCGTTTTGTCTTATCTGAAGCAGCTTTTACCTTTTTTGTAAAACGCTTTTCCAATTGAAATCTTCCACCTTCGGTTAGTTCTTTTTCTATCGGATGTTCTTTCGTGAGCTGCGTTATTCGTGCCAGATTAGAGAAGATGAGCAGCAGTTTTCCTTCCGGCAAAAGGCGTTGCTTTGCTGCAGCAAAAAACTTCGGAAACAGACTTTCATTGTAATAAATAGCTTCATCAAGGCTTTCTGAATTGTGAGATTCCGGCAACCAGGGCGGATTGAAAACAATAAGCTCGGTCTGCTTTTCAAACTTCCCAAAAAGATGCCCAAAATCCAATTCAATCTTCCTGGATAACTTCGTGTCTCCCATAAATTCAGTCAATCCAACAATGGCATTGGGATTAATATCCGTGCCAAAAACCTTTTGAAAACCATATTTTACCAGTTGAAAAGCAAGCACGCCGCTCCCAATGCCAACATCAATAGCTGTTTTCTTTGGGCCGTCATAGCGTTTCAGCCAATTATCAAAAAGCTCCAAATGCTCAAAACGTGTAGGGAAATAAGTGCCGTAATAGGGATGTAGTTTATTTCTCAATACCGGAATGGAAATTCCGTTTTCATACCACTGCCAGGCACTATTTAGGCCTTGTACCTGCGGAAAAGTCAATAAAAAATCAGGGGTTTCCGGGTAAAGTTTTTCAAGCCAACCAATCAAAGGCGCTTTTTTTACGGCCAATTTATGATCTACAATTTCTGTTAAAACAAGATTGGACAGCTTATGGTATTCTGCCCGAAACGCGCGTTGTTCCTGAAAAGATTTGTTGGGCAACTTGCGTCTTAGATGCGCCGTCAAAGACTTAAGCAATAACAAACCATTGCTGTAAATTCCATTGATCAATACAGGCTTTCCGGCTTCTAATCCCTCAATTGTGATGCTAACATCGGTATGGCTGTTAAAAAACGCCAATGGTTTTCCAGCTTCAATCGGTTCAGGCTTGTTTATAGGTAGTTCTCCAATCATCATTCAGTTTTATTTTTGGCTAAAATTAGCTTAATTTAATTTATCCCTCTGGTTTTTAAAAGCTTTGATAGACGATTCAAAGAATCAAGGCCGAACGTTGCTAAACTGATAGGCAAGTTGTGAGGCGTAAATCAGGCACTTTGGCTTTGCCCGTGCAGTGTAGTTTGCTGTATAAGCGTTTTTTATGCTATTGAATCCATCACCAGAAAGGTTTTCACGACCGATAATTACAAATAATTTTTTTCGGGCCAGTAAAAAAAATCCAATTGCCAAAAAGAGAATTAATGCCTAACTTTGTGAATTAATTTCGCGAAATGAAAGAACTTAATGAATACATAGAGATCAATACAGAAAAGAGATTTGGAAAACCAATTATTAAAGGGACAAGAATATCAGTTTACGACATATTGTTTTGGTTGTCAAACGGTATGACTGTTAAAGATATTATTCATGATTATCCCGAACTGACGGAAAATCAAATAAATGCTTGTTTGTCTTTTGCTGCAAAAAAAGAACGCGGACAATTGTATGCCTCATGAAATTACTATTTGACCAGAATATTTCTTTTCGACTATTAAAACGAATTATAGACCTGTTACCAGAATCAAAGCAAGTGCGAGAGTTAGGACTTGAAAACCCCGCTCGGTGTAGTCTGTGAATCCCCACGCTAGGCGTAGTCTGCGACTACGTCACTTAAATTTAACTGAATACAGTATTTCTAACTCTCCAACCGATTAATTCTTAAAGATTGCAGGTTTTCAAATTTATTGTTTTTATAGGATATGGCAACTTGGTCACAAACATCGCGCGTGGGAATTAATAACTAACTTCGTGAGTTAATTTTGGAATATGATACAATATCTTTTCGACTATAAATTTGAATTATAGACCTGCTGGCAGAGATATGTAACCGGAAAACACCAACACACCAAAATAGACAATTAAGCATATTGAGCTTTCGGAAAACAGCAATGTGTGAATTAAATATTTTGGATTTGCCAGTCCAATGTATCATTTTTCCAAAAAAATGAAAGGAACACTTGCGTTGATGTACCTAATTAGATACCTTTGTGGAAAAAATCAAATGCCAACTATTGAAAATGTTGATGGTGTTAGAATTGTAATCCATAATGGAGAGCACAGACCACCGCATATTCATGCAATATACAGTGAATTTGAAGTGTTAATTGAGATTGAAACGGGGAAAATATATGCTGGAGATTTACCAATATGACAATTAAAAAAGGCATTCGACTGGATATTAGGAAATAAAGACTTGGCGTTGTCAATTTTCAATGAACTTAATCCACAACTGAAATGAGAAATAATATTAAAATACCACGCATTTTAAAGATAAACTGGATAAAGGGCTTATCTATTTCTGTAGTGTACAACAACGGTGAATCTAGAATAATTGATTTTAGGAATGTATGGCTGAAAATTGGTATTGATGAAAACTCTCCAGCATCAATTTTATTTAATCAAGCCGAATTTGAAAAGGTTGAAATAGAAAACAACACATTATCTTGGAATAATGTTGAGCAGTATATAACAGTAAGAAACAATGAAAAAGTTAAAGTACCCTTTGAAATTGGAGCTGATGTTTTATTAAAATATAGCCAGACGGAGAAAAGTACTGCTGTTTTAAAGATTGGAAAATTAATTAGAGAATGGCGATTGCGGTCGGGATTAACACAGCAAGAATTAGCTATAAAAAGTGGCACGACAAGAAATTATATTTCACGGATTGAAAATGACCGTTCGGGCATTGAGCTTGCTACCTTGATAAAAATTGTTGAAACCGGATTAGGAAAACAACTCGAGGTGAGCATTAAATAGCAATTAAATCCATTAGCTTTTGCTGTAATCGGAAAACATAAACGAAACAAAATCTGCAATTTCGATTGTAGTGCTTTTGGAAAACAGCAATGCGTGATTCATGGGCTTTGGTCGCATCGTAACCCTGTTTCATCCATTTATCCGCCCTTGCAAATCTACCTTAACATAACATGGTAACCGATTCGGCATTGAATTTTGAGCCCCCTCCGAAAAGTAATATTTTGCCACAAAGCGATGCACTGAGTACCCGTGGTGAGCGTGTCGAACCATGCCGAAGTGGCACGAAAATACAAAGATTTCACGAAGTCTATAATATTGATGAACAATACTTTGTGATTCTTAGGCACTTAAAAAGTGATTACTGCTAACATGTTAACGATGTTGATGTTTTTAATCTATCGGCTTACATTCCCCGAAGGGTTTTAATTTTCAAATTTTCACATCGTCAAATTTTCAAATCAATATAGAGTCTTAGTGGCTTTTCTTTGTTTTTGACTTTTCGGAGTGGGCTCAATTTTTGAATCTTTGAATCTTTAAATCTTTGAATCTTTGAATCTTTCTCTTACTTCCTTAAAACAACCTATTGTTGTGTCGCCATGAACCTTTCTTGAGAAGCGTGTACTGATGGTTAATTACAAGATAATCCTCAACATGAAACACCATCTACAACAAAGAATTTTTGGCGGACTTGCTTTTGTTATAGCACTTATTACTTATTTGTTGACACTTGAACCATCAGCAAGCTTTTGGGATTGTAGCGAGTTTATTGCTTGCGCCTATAAATTAGAAATCGGGCATGCTCCCGGTGCTCCATTATACATGCTTCTGGGCAGGCTATTCAGTCTGTTGGCTCTTGGCAATACAGAAAATGTTGCGTTGGCCATCAATGCTTTGTCGGCTGTGGCAAGCGCGTTAACAGTACTCTTGCTGTTTCATATTATTTATTGGTTTGTCAGCAAGTTGCTTTCAAAATCAAAGCCGGAAATAAAAATTGAGCATATCCATTTTATGGCTGTTGCAGCTTCGTTAATAGGTTCATTATCATTTGCTTTCACCGATAGTTTCTGGTTTTCGGCTGTTGAGTCCGAGGTGTATGCTACTTCTACTCTTTTTTCGGCACTTGTTTTTTGGTGCATAACAAAATACGAACAAGAGCCGAAAGGCTGGCAGGAGAATAGATGGTTGGTATTGATTTTCTTTTTGCTGGGATTATCGGTGGGTGTTCATCTTTTAAATTTGCTGGCGTTGCCGGCTATGGCTTTGGTAATCTATTTTAAGCATTACCGGCATTCAACTTTAAAGCTCTTAACTACACTCGGTTTGTCCGGTTTATTAATTGTAGTATTTGTTTATGGAATAATTCCGGGTGTGGTAAAGGCAGCAGCTTATTTCGACCTGTTTTTTGTCAATTTCTTAAAGATGCCGGTTTATTCAGGAGTTCTTTCTTTCGTCTTTATTTTGGTAGGCGGCATACTGTTGCTAATGCACTATTTTAACAAAAACAAAAAGTATTTATTACGCTTCGCCTTGCTGCTGTTTTCATTTTGGCTTATAGGCTACAGTTCCTTTGCTATTCTGGTTATCCGTTCGACGGATAATCCATTTATCGATATCAATAATGTTGAAAATGTATTTGGTTTGGTCGATTATTTGAATCGTGAGCAATATGGGCAAAGACCCTTATTTTATGGCAATAATTTTAACACGCCCATTGTGGATTCGAAAAAGCGATTTACGTATAAACTTATCGATCAGTCTTATTTTCAGGATGAACTGAACCCTGAATATAAATACGATGAGCATGCATTGAGTTTTTTTCCGCGTATGTCGAGCACAGAACCACGCCATATTGATGCTTACAAAAAATGGATTACGATTAAAGGGCGAAACCTAAAAGTTAACGGTGCCGATGGTGTCTCAAAAACCATCAATGTGCCCACTTTTCTCGATAACTTTAGATTTTTTGTCAAGTATCAGCTCGGCCAGATGTACTTCCGGTATTTTATGTGGAATTTTGCCGGGAGACAAAATGACACGCAGGGATATGGAGACGCGTTTTTTGGCAACTGGATTTCGGGGATTCCTTTGCTGGATAATTTGCTTCTGGACAATCAAAACGAAATACCTGACGCCTTCAAGAACCAGAAATCACAAAATAAATATTACCTAATCCCATTGCTTATTGGTATATTGGGAATAATATATCACTTGATACACGACAAAAGGAATTTTTGGATTGCCTTGACTCTTTTTATTTGTACAGGGCCGGCAATCGTTATTTATCTCAATGAAGTCCCGATTACTCCTCGCGAACGCGATTACGTGCATGTAGGCTCGTTCATGGTTTTTGCTATATGGATTGGTCTGGGAGCTGCTGCCCTGCTACAGGCATCGGCAAAGTACATAAAAAAGCCTTTTGTTAAATGGGCAATAACAGGCATATTACTCATTATAGTTCCCGGATTAATAGGTAGCCAAAACTGGGACGATCACGACAGGTCAGGCAGATATGCTGCCCGCGATTTTGGTAAAAACATGCTGAGTTCATGCGCCCAAAATGCGATACTTTTTACATCTGCCGATAATGATACTTATCCCATCTGGTACCTACAGCAGGTTGAGAATTTCAGGCCCGATGTGCGGCAGGTACTCACTACTTTTTTGCCAATAGAATGGTATGGCAACCAAATGAATTACAATTATCCGGGATGTGGAAGTGTGCCTATTTCATTCAAAAACAAGGAGTTGTTGATGAAAACAAATCAATTTTTCCCGGTAACGACCAAAATTGACAGCACTATTGAGGTGAAAGAAATGATTCAGTTTATTAGAAATAGCGATAAACGAACGAAGCTACCAACAAGAGAGGGGGAGTATTTGAATTACATTCCGGGTAAAAAATTGTCGTTAGCTGTGAATGCAGCTAATTTTTTAAATGAAAGCAGCTATATAGCCATGGACAAAGATGATGTACCTGCTAAAATTTATTTCAGTATCAGTAAGATTTATTTATCACGCGATGAGCTTTTGCTATTGGATATCTTAGCGAACAACAATTGGAAACGTCCTGTATTTACCATTTATCCACAGATATTTCATGAGCTTGGATTAGCTGATTACCTGCACCGCGAGGGTATGTTGTTTCGTTTGCTTCCATATAAAAACACTAATGTTTTGCACAACAGGCAAGCTTATGCCGAGTACCAGTATGAACTGATTACCAAGAAGTTCGCCTGGGGAAATGTAAATGATTCGGCAGTATTTATTGATCATACTATCAAACAAATAGCTGAATCATTCAGGTTTAGGGAAATGTTTGTTGATGTGGCTGAAGATCTTACGCGTTTAAATGAGTTTGAAAAGGCTGAGGAATTAATTGATTTGGGTCAAAGCATTTTTTCGCAAAACAACTTCAAGCACAATTATTTTTCGCCCCGGATGGCAGCTTGTTATTATCTTGCTGGTGCCAAAAACAAGGGTGATGCATTGGTTGAGGATATTTTTAAAAGTGCCAGCCAAAACCTAAATTATTTTCTGCACGGGAAGCCCATTAACAGGAACGATATGAGCCACAATGTGCAATTAGAGGTGTATCTGATGCAGGAACTTATACGCTTATCCGACGAAAATAACATTCAGCTACGTGATAAGCTAATTAAGGGGCTTGAACAGTTTTTATGAACGCAAAGTATTCAATAATAAGTAGTAAGGATTGATTGCAAGTTTTAGAGTTGAATTAAGTTGGGCTAAATGAGATTTCTCCATCAAAATCCTGTTCTACAGGATTTTTCAGTACCAATGACAACGTTATGTAACTTTATGATATTGAAGCACTCGGAGATTCCTCCCTGCGGTCGGAATGACATTTCTGTGGTTGTAGGATGAAGGGGGCAGAGGCAAAAGATGTGGGGCGCTTTGCGCCCCACATCTTTTGCCTCTGCCCCCTTTGCATATTTAACAACGCATGTCATTTCGACTGAAAAGCCTTGCGCAGCAAGGTTTTGAGGGAGAAATCTCCTTCATGGAAACACCTATAAGTACTTTATATAAAACGTTGAGAGGCATGGATTTAAAATTTTCTCCTGCGATATCAAGGACGGCCTTATTGTCATATTACTATGTGCGCTACTTTTTTTCGGGGGCGTTGGGACTCGGAATGACATTTACGTTTATATTTTGGACGAAGGTCTTGGGAAATCAGGATTAGTAGAAGGATAGCGTGTCTTTGAGCTGAATATTCGTACTGTCAACTGAACGGATCATTTGTGTAGAATCGGACACCAGAACAGGGTTTGTGTATTGACTACTATAAAAGCTTGAACTCACTGAAATCAGGATTAAAGCAGCTACAACTCCCAGTTTCCAGATAAGAAGTTTTGGGCTAAAAAGCAGGCCGACAAACGGAAGAATTTGGTTTTGCTGCAATCTGGATTTTGAATATTTTAATTGCATCTGATACATTAATCGGCTTTGGATAGCGGGCTCAGCATGAAAAGGCAATTTGTCGTTATGTATGCTGCTGCTTATATGTTTTTCGAAATTATCCATTTTTATATATTTTTTTATTTAGTAATTTAATGTCGAGCCTGTTACAGCAAAACCTATCGATATTCATTGCTATTCTGTATTTTGGGCAGGAGCTTTTCTTGAATTTTTTTTCGTGTATAAAACAACCTCGATTTAATCGTTCCCACCGGTAAACCAAGAATCGCGCTTATTTCATGGATGCTTAAACCCTCACGGTACTTCAGTAAAAAGGCAGTACGGTGTATTTCGTCGAACGCATTTAAACAGCCAAAAATATCTTCGGTTTGCAAGGAGGAATAATCTGCTGTTTCTTCAATATCAGGAAAGCTGTCTGCATCAACACCCTTTTCCATGATATTGCGTACCTGCCTGCTTCGATATTCATTTTTGCACATATTGTGCGCTATACTGAATATCCAAGTTGAAAATTTTCTTTCAGCATCAAACAGCTGTGGCTTATCAATTATCTTAAAAAACAGGTCTTGCAGAAAATCCTGAGCCAGCTCTTTATCATTGCCTAGCATCCGGTAGAAATAATAAAGTATCCGTGCATTATATCTATCGTACAGCTCATTAAAAGCGGCTGAATCGCCATTCATTATGGTGGCAGCAAGCTTTTCGTCGCTAAGCTTTCGATAATTTATAGGCTTAAATTTAAACATCGCTCTTGTATTTTTTGTGCATCACCGACCAGGCAATAACACAAAAAGCAATAATTATCAGTAGTGGCGAAACACTTATTTTCCAAAAACTATAGGTATCACTTCCCCAAGCCATAAGCGTAAACCCGCTAACTAACATGACGAGCCCGGTTATCAGCAGTTTTTTCGATATTTCTATTTGTCCCATAAGCAGTACTTTCAGTTCAGTACACCCAAAAGTAAAAAGGTTCAAATTAATTGTTATTTTTTTGCAAAATGAATATGCCTGCTACTGCAATTCAGAATCATAAAATTAGCTATTTTTCAGTTGGCAGATACATCATTAAGGAAAGTTAACAAAATGGTCTTTCCCATCTAAAAACCATTTCCTCGAATTTACGGCTTACCTAAGCTCGTTGCAGCCTGCGACTACTTCACTTACATCCAATCATATACAACATATCTAATCCCCAAGCGGATTGACCCTTAAAAGATTTCAGGTTTTCAACTTTATTGTTTTTATAGGATATGGCATTGTGGTCGCATACGCCGAGCGCTGGAGTTTATAACTAACTTTGCGTATTAACTTTGAAATATGAAAGAACTTAATGAATATATAGAGATCAATACAGAAAAGAGATTTGGAAAACCAATTATTAAAGGGACAAGAATATCAGTTTACGACATATTGTCTTGGTTGTCAAACGGAATGACTGTTAAAGATATTATTCATGATTATCCCGAACTGTCAGAAAATCAAATAAATGCTTGTTTGTCTTTTGCTGCAAAAAAAGAACGCGGACAATTGTATGCCTCATGAAATTAACCAGATAGTCTGCGACTACGTCACTTCAAACCAACATAAACAGAATCATGGGACAATTAATTAATGCTAAAGAACTTATAGACAACCGTTACGGGAAAAGAGGAACGGGATCTCGCGAAGAATTCAGGGAACAAGCGTTCTCATTCTATTTTGGAGAAATTATCAAAAACCGTAGAAAGGAATTGAAACTCAGCCAAAATGACCTGGCTGAGCTTATTGGAAAAAAACGACCTTATATTTCACGGATTGAAAATGGAGAAGACATACTTTTATCAAATTTTTCTCTCATCGCGAACGCACTGGGGCTATCCATAGAATTGACTGCAATATAGCTATAATAAATCGTAAAAGGCACTTATTCAATACTTTCAGAACTCCTTGTCTTTGGTGATTAAACAAAGTTTCCCACAGATAACACATATTAATACGAAAGAATAGCCTGTGAATTTCGTGGGAGAAAAAAATCACAATTGTTAGTCAAGGTTTTTGGTGAGTATCTCCCCAAATCTTTGAATTTTTGAATCTTTGAATCTTCAAATCCCGACAACTCAATACCCGCCACTCTCCGTATTAAAAGCTGGCAGGTTGCTGTACTTTTGCGCGTAATACATCATCTGTTCAGCAAAATCTTCCGGATATTTTACGGCGATGTCTTTTATCTGCCCGATGCCACAAACGATTTCTAATTGCGGGTTTATAAACCCGGCAAAAGGAGCGATACCCAGCTTTTTCCAGCGATCCAGCACTTCTGCATGAAGCTGCTTGTCAACTTTTACACCGTAATTTTCTACCAAAGCTTTTGCGCCGGCATAATCACCTTCCGATTTGATGCGTTGCACCTCGTGTAAAAGCTCACCAAATAATTTGCGCAAGCCTTCGTAGTCATTCACCCTGAAATAGGTTTTACCATCAATCACCAATTGTTCTACAATTTGCTTTGGCTCAGCCTTTTCAAAAACCCATTTGGCGATAAGCTGCCGGTTGCGCATGTGACTTTCCTCCAGTTGCTGCCCGGGTTTCAGACGCACCAGCTGGCGCATCATACCGCCTAAAATATAGCTGTCGTATTCAGCTTTTCCAGCATCCATAGAATCCATCAATCCTTCGTCAATCAGCTTCTGGTCAAACATATAGTACAGTGCCACCAAGTCGGCGCGCGCTTCTTCAATAGTGTTGGAATAGCTTTTCAGGCTTTCGGCCGGACTTGCAACGCCGGGCAATAATTGTCCACTGCCATGGCCGATGACCTCGTGCAGTCCAGTATGCAGTTTAGAAGCTTGTCCGCCATATTTTTTTACGCGTGCTTGTTGTTCTGGCAGGTAAAATTCCTGCAAGGAGCCACTTTCGCGCGAGGCGTTTTCATAAGCGTCTTCGATATTGCCCAGCGAAACGGATTTTGAGCCGTAAGTCTCTCTAATCCAGTCGGCATTGGGCAGGTTGATGCCGATAGGAGAGGTGGGACTGCAATCGCCGGACTCGGTAATCACCTGAATCACTTTGTAGCTAACGCCTTTAGCTTCTTTCCTTTTGTGCGCTGGGTCAATAGGGCTGTTTTGCTCGAACCAGCCGGCCAGCTCACTGATTTTCCCAAAACGCTGTGTGGCCTCCTCATCGCGCATCGAAAGCACAGATTCAAAAGTTGCGTGGCGGCCAAGCGGATCGCCATATACTTCGATAAATCCATGCACCAGGTCGATGGCCGAAACAGTATCGCTAACCCATAATTTATTGTATTCATTAAAAGTTGACAGGTCACCGGTTTCGTAAAACTGAACTAACTTATGTAAGATTTCTTTTTGTAAGTCGTTCTCCGCAAATTCCATCGCATCTTCCAGTAAAATCACCATTTTCCGGATGGCTTTGCCGTATAGTCCGTCGGCTTTATAAACCCTTTCAATGATTTTGCCGTCCTGCTTGATAAGCTTGCTGTTCAGGCCTTTCCAAACAGGTTCTTGCTCATTGGTTTCGGGCATATTGGCATAAAAAGTTTCAGCTTCTTCCTGACTGATATTTTCGTAAAAATTGCATGCCGAACCAGCTATATGGTCTGTGCCTTCGTCCTGAAGCAGGCGTTTTGGTGCTATTTCGGGATTGTAAATCTGGTCGATAAGCCAGTCGATAAAGCTTTTTGGCTCATCGCCGAAGGGCATTGGCAAAAAATGATCGTCAATAGACGCAACTAGTTCTTTAATGTATTCAGGCTTGCATTCCGGGAAAAATTTATCCATCGAATAATGGTGATGTATCCGTTTGAAAACCAGATGCGCTTGAGATAAACCAGAAAAGCATCCCAGTTTTCGCCTTTTCTTTCTCCTTCGTAATGTGTGTAAACGGCCTCCAGACTTCTGCGAATCACCAAGTTGTATTTATAGTTTTGGTCGTAAATAATATCGCGCCCGGCGAGTGCAGCCTGGTAAAGGTGCCAGGCTAATTTTTTCTGCTGAAGGCTAAGGTCTTCAAAGCCATTAATTTGGTAACGTAGTATGCGAATATCAGCAAATTGTTCTGTTTGCCAGTTAAATTGTTGATCTGTATTTTGAGACATATTTAAAATTTTGAATACGTTTTTGAGGTGGCAAAGCTAATCAAAGATTTGCTGTTTGTTGCTTGTTGGGCTTTTGCGGTGGCAAAAAAAATGCGGAACTGAGGTGTTCCGCATTTTAATTTAGTAAAATATTGGGCGTAGTATTTAATTTTCATTTACAATATCAAAAATACGCTCTGCAATATTATAAGTAATAGAAGGTGTATATTGCTTTCCTAATTTAGGAGTCCAATAACGACCGTGAGCCAACCAATGTCGGTAATTTATGAGACCTAAAAAATCGCTAAAATCGGTTTTTCGTGTAGCAAGGATTTCTTTCCAATTGTCAATAATATCGCTTTCTAAAGAAATTTTACCGCCTTTATCCTTTTCTAAATCTCTAAATAATCTTGCAATGTCAGATTTATCTTTGTTATAAACTTTTGCATAGAAGTCTGACCGTAAAACTGCTTCAGTTGCTGAAATTAAGTCAAAACACACTAAATGCTCTAATTCTTCTTCACTATTTTCAAAATAGGCATTTAGTTCATCCGTAGTCATTCCAATAAATTTAGCATTAAACGAGCTTGAGGATGTAATTATCGCAGTGAATATTTTTGTCCTAAAATCGTGTAAAGCTTCTTTTTGGTCTTCATACCAACTCCAAATAAACGCAATGGACTGCTCCTTACCAGATAGTGAAACGCGCGTCATTATGCCAAATCTTGAATTATTTTTTTTAATGATTCTGAATTAACATCCCAGGTTTCCAATTTTGGTGTTCTTTTAGCAAATTTCCAATCATTCCAATCTGGTTGAATAATTAAAACCTCACCTTTTGGCCCTCTCATATCTATACGTCCTTTAGAACCAATAATTAAAGTCCCTTTTGGTGTTAAAGAAATAATATCATTCCCTAAATAAATATTCAAGCGCCTTGTTTGGTATTGTCCAATATACTCTTCATTAAGTGTGATTTCTTTATCGTCCTTTATTTGTATAAAACCTTGGTCTTCAAAAGATTCCAGCCATTCTTTTATATTGGCATACAATTCGTCAATTGATTTTAACCAGATTGACTTTCGTTCGTCCCAATTGATTTTATTTTCTTCTTCTTCTTGTTTCTTTTTTAACAGAAACTCTTCGAATGAATCTGTATGTGGCATAGTTTTATAATCTTTAAAAACTGATTCAGTTTATTAATATCACACCCAAGAAGCTTTTAGGCTTTGTAAAAAGGCGTTTTCACGATTTCGGCAGCTACTTTTTTATCGCGGATACGAATAAAAATTTCTGTACCAAGCTTGTTATAAGGCTTATTGATGTACGCCATTCCGATGCCTTTCTTGAGCGAGGGCGACATGGTTCCGGAGGTTACTTCGCCAATAACTTCGTCGTTTTCGTTCACCACTTCGTAGTGCTGGCGCGGGATGCCTTTACCTGTCATTTCAAAAGCGCGGAGCGGTTGTTGAATGCCATCATCTTTTTGTTGTTCAAATAGCGGACGGTCGATAAAGTCGTTGCCATCCACAAATTTGGTAAGCCAGCCCAGACCAGCTTTGATTGGACTTGTTGTGTCGTCGATATCATTTCCATAGAGGCAGAACCCCATTTCAAGGCGTAAGGTGTCGCGAGCAGCTAATCCAATGGGCTTGATGCCAAAGGCTTTGCCCGCTTCGAGCACGGCTTTATAGATCTTTTCGGCATCTTCATTTTTGAAATAAATTTCGCAGCCGCCTGATCCGGTGTATCCTGTTGTGGAAAGTAAAACATCTTTTACGCCGGCAAATTCAAGCTCTTTAAAGGTGTAATATTCCATATCAGTGATATGCGTATCTGTGAGCGACTGCATGGCTTCCAGTGCTTTTGGCCCTTGAATGGCGAGTTGTGAGGTGCTATTGGAAGCATTATAGATTTTAGCATTTTTACTGTTATTTTTTTGCAGCCAAGCCCAATCTTTGTCTATGTTAGAGGCATTTACAACCAATAAATACTTTTCAGCATTGAAGCGATAAACCAGCAGGTCGTCAACAATGCCACCTTTGCCGTTTGGGAAAACGCTATACTGGATTTTTCCATCGCTCAAGGCGGCTACATCATTGGTGGTGAGGCGCTGAACAAGCTCAAAAGCCTGTGGCCCTTCGGCCCAAATTTCGCCCATGTGTGAAACATCAAAAACCCCAACGCCATTGCGAACGGTTTCGTGTTCTACATTAATTCCTTCAAACTGAACAGGCATATCGAAGCCTGCAAACTCTACCATTTTGCCGCCCATCTCGTGGTGCATCTGGTTCAAAGCTGTTTTCTTCATAATATTTATATAATTTACTGAAGATTAAATATTTGTGCGTATTTTTAACGCGCTGAATTAAAAAACAAATGTAGCCATAATTTTTGGGAGAACGTGATCTGTACATTCAAAAATGAACAGTTCGTAAATTTGACAATTCATGGGATTAAACTACTTCAAAATGATGAATTTCATATAAAAAAGAGTAAAAAGAAAATGAAACAGTAAATTCAAAAAAAAGTAGCTAATTCAAAGGAAAACATTAAATTAGCTACTAATAATTGCTTGTTAAAAATTGGATTTATTACTTCAACTCAAAGCGGTCGAGGTCCATCACCTTATGCCATGCCGCACCAAAATCGCGCACAAACTTTTCTTGTGAATCGGCGCTACCATAAACCTCGGCTAAGGCGCGAAGCTCGGAATTAGAGCCAAAAATCAGGTCAACGCGGCTGCCAGTCCATTTTAGTTCACCACTTTTGCGGTCGCGACCTTCAAACAGTTCTTCAGCTTTGGAAGTGGCTTTCCAGCTTGTTCCCAAATCCAAGAGGTTTACAAAGAAGTCATTGGTAAGCACTTCTGGTCGCTTGGTGAAAACGCCGTGTTTAGATTGATCATAATTAGTATTCAAAACACGCATTCCACCGAGTAATACGGTCATTTCAGGTGCAGTAAGCGTTAAAAGTTGTGCTTTATCTACCATCATTTCTTCGGCAGAACCATTAAAGCCTGCTTTTAAATAATTACGGAACGCATCGGCTTTAGGCTCTAAGGCGGAGAATGATTCTACATCGGTTTTTCCCTGAGAAGCATCGGTACGGCCTGGAGTAAAAGGCACAACAATTTGATGTCCAGCAGCTTTTGCGGCTTGTTCAACGGCTGCACAACCGCCTAAAACAATCAGGTCAGCCAGCGAAACGCGCTTATTTCCGCTTTGTTTGCTGTTAAAATTGTGTTGGATTTCTTCCAAAGCTTTGAGTATTGAGGGAAGTTTTTCGGGTTGATTTGCTTCCCAAAACTTTTGAGGAGCAAGCCTAATGCGTGCGCCATTGGCTCCGCCGCGTTTGTCTGATCCCCTGAAAGTGGAAGCTGAAGCCCAGGCAGTTGAAACCAAATCGGCGACAGATAATGTTGATTCCAGAATGCTTGCTTTCAGTGCAGCAATATCTTCATCGTTTATTAGTTCGTGATCAACTGCTGGTATTGGGTCTTGCCAAAGTAGCTCTTCCTGAGGGACTTCTTCGCCGAGATAGCGTGATATTGGCCCCATATCACGGTGCGTAAGTTTAAACCAGGCTTTCGCGAAGGCGTCGGCAAGTTCATCCGGATTTTCGTAAAAACGGCGTGAAATTTTTGCATAAGCCGGATCTAAAATCATCGATAAATCGGTGGTGAGCATCACGGGCGCATGTCTTTTAGAGGGATCATGGGCATCAGGAACTAAATCTGCGCCAGCACCATCTTTTGGAATCCATTGGTAAGCGCCTGCCGGACTTTTACTGAGTTCCCACTCAAATTCAAATAGGTTTTTGAAGTAATTATTGCTCCACTGAGTCGGAGTTTCTGTCCATGTGCCTTCAAGTCCGCTTGTGATGGTGTTTTCAGCGTTTCCGCTGGCTAAACTATTTTTCCAGCCTAAGCCTTGCTCTGCAATTCCTGCGGCGGCAGGCTCGCTACCCACGTATTTATTTGGATCGGCTGCGCCATGTGTTTTGCCAAAGGTATGGCCACCGGCGATAAGTGCTACCGTTTCTTCGTCATTCATTGCCATGCGGGCAAAGGTTTCACGGATATCTGTGGCAGCAGCAATGGGATCGGGCTTGCCGTTAGGGCCTTCGGGATTTACATAAATCAGTCCCATCTGCACAGCAGCCAGTGGGTTTTCAAGATCGCGTTCGCCTGTATAACGCTTATCACCAAGCCATTCGCTTTCACTTCCCCAATAAATATCCTCTTCAGGCTGCCAAACATCTTCACGCCCTCCGGCAAAGCCGAAAGTTTTAAAACCCATCGACTCCAGGGCGCAATTACCGGCTAAAATCATTAAGTCAGCCCAAGATAATTTATTGCCATATTTTTGTTTTACAGGCCAAAGCAACAAACGCGCTTTGTCTAAATTGGCATTATC
>Ga0265293_10005443_pt1 | contig 21220 bp, 17 predicted proteins | sample Munlanlewell138R_FD_192505 | JGI IMG/M metagenome (GOLD analysis project Ga0265293, IMG submission 192505) | Leachate microbial communities from a municipal landfill in Southern Ontario, Canada - Leachate well 138R | ecosystem: Engineered > Solid waste > Landfill > Unclassified | place: Canada... | reverse complement strand
CCCGGTCTCTTCTCTTCTTATCAAATCGAAAAGCTTGGACATCAATACCATTCTTCCATACCTCGTATCTGGGGTTATGGACAACGTTTTTGCCAAAAAGCCACTTGCCTGCATCGTCAGAGCAGGCAATCATCGAGTCGGAGACGTACCTCACCGGCAATTGAAAGAGGTATTTGATGGCGCTGTACAGCCCTTTTCCGTTGGACGTACTATGGCTGTGGCAGATCGTGTGCAAGCCCTGAGCTCTTGCTACACTCAAAAAGATACTTGCAGTACCAAAGATGTGGGAGTGGATCACTAGGTACTCGCTATGAGCCAAGAACTCCTTCCACCAACGTACATACCCTATGAGATTATATCCTTTGAATGCTGGGCATCGGATTACTCTGCCGCCTAATTGTTGAATCTCTTCTTCATACGCTCCTATCTTCTCTGTATTCACAACAAAATCAAACTGGACGTGTTCTCTATTGATCTTACGGTACAGACTCATCACAAGAGTCTCAGCACCACCCCTGTCCATGCTTGATTGTACCTGAAGGATTCTTATTGGCTTATTCGGCATACAATCGGCACCCTCTGCTTTCTTTGATCAAGTGAATCTATCATTTCTCGAATCCCACACTCAACATCATACCCCACTTCGACACCTACCATCACCCTCATCTTCATTGTTCTTACACCAGAGTACTGATTGATTTCTTCTCTTTGGATAATCTTAACATTTTGTGGTAGTGGGTAGCATTATAGTCAGAGGTGATTTTTGTAATGGAGTGATTTCCTCCAACTTCCCAATCGAATGCAGTTCCTTCTCGCTATTGCTCAATCGAAATCTCGTTTGAAGCCAACCACTTCTCCAACACATAGAGCGCCCAGAGCTCATTTGTTCTCGAGGTTTGCTCTTCTTGGTGTTGCATCATGATTTCTTGAATATATTCTGGGTTGAATATACCTTGTGAAAGAATTCGCTCTGGACTCAGAACCGTCTCTAATTCGCTCTTCAGCTCTCGCCTGAACCAACTGCCAAGAGGAACCTCAAATCCTTTCTTGCTTGCTGTTCTGAGCTCTTTGGGGATCAAATCTTCGAATGTCTCCTTGAGGATTACCTTGGTGTCTCTTCCCCGTATTTTAAACTGGCTGGGAATTCGTGCTGCTAATTCTACAACACTCGTATGCAGCAACGGCGATCGTGTCTGTAACCCAACAAGAGCATTCGCATTGAGGATCTTCGGAATCATTGCTCCCTCCAGGAACACCTTCAATTCCATATAGAGAGTCTGAGAGAGTTCAGACCCGGCATCACTCATCTCATCGTAATACTCCCGTATCAAAGATAGATGATCATCTTTAATGTATTGAACATTCATCAGAGAGTGAAAGTCATCATCCTTGAATCCGAGGCACATCAGAGAGAGGCGTTGCTCAAAGATATCTTTCTCAGCATTGGTGATGACTTTTCTCAACTTACGAGTTAATAAGCTCGTATCAGGCAGTCTAAAAATGGCACCACGAATGAGACGCCTGCTCCATCTGGGCTGCTTGTTGAATCGATCGGCATAGTAACTGATGAGATACCGACTATATCCACCGAAGAGCTCGTCTCCTCCATCTCCGGTACATGCTGTACCTATGTAGTCCTTGGCGAGCTTGAAGACAGCGTAAGTTGGAATCATGGAAGCGTCGGCAAGCGGCTCTTCCATGGCGGAAATAATGTCGTCAAGCGGGGCCAAGGCTTCTTCACTCTCCAGCATCAAGAGGTGGTTATTCGTGTTGTGGAAGGTAGAGACAATCTTTGCACGATCGCTCTCATCGTATTGTCTGTCCCGATATCCGATGGTGAACGTATCGATAGGAGATGGAGAGAGCTGTGATGTGATTCCCGTGATGATGGTGGAATCAATGCCGCCACTGAGAAAAGTTCCATATGAGTGTGATTCTCCGATCATCTCTTCAACGGAATGGAAGACCACCTCTCGTAATTGCGTCTTGCAGGCATCATAGTCAGGGATGAGAGAATCTTCTGCATAGCTTACATTCCAGTATTGGGTGATCGAGACAGCGCCCTCACTATCGATTGTAAGGTAATGACCGGGTAGGAGCTTGTAGACATTCTCGATGATAGAGAGAGGAGCTGGAATATAGGTGAGCTGTAAATATTGGTTGAGAGCACCAACAGATATTTTCTTATCCACATAGCCTGAAGCAAGAAGAGACTTCAAGCTCGTAGAAAACAAGAATAGCCCGTGGATGTGAGTATAGAAGAGTGGCTCTTCCCCTACTCGGTCACGGGCTATGATAAGGGTGTTCGATCTTGTATCAAAGATTGCAGCAGAGAATTTTCCGGTCAGCTGGTTGAACAGTCCTACTCCGTGCTCAAGAAAGCCGTATGCAATAACCTCTGCAGTGCTGTTCTCATTAAAGCGATATCCTCCAACAGAGAGCTTTTCCCTCAACAGCTTCTCATTGAAGAGCACCCCTTGAAACGCAACCAAGAGGTTATTAACCTCAGCAATGAATGAGTTGTTGCTCTTGAATTTATCAGAAGAGCAGAAGCCAATTCGTTCCTTCAACAGGAGATTAGTATCATCGACCTGACAATCATCACCCACCGAGTACATCCTTTGAACCGCAAGCTGTATTTCAGATGTACTAAGGTCTTTTGAGAAATCTAATAATCCTCTAATACTCATTGTAGGGACACTCCATGAATGACGGGGTCATTACCTCTATACTGTAGCCAAGTTGACTCCTTCCTGTCTATTCAGAGTCAACGAATTGGCTCTTCATCATTCAGGTTGAACACTGTGAGCATCTCTGAGGATAACTCAAGAGAAAGAGAGAGAGACGATGATCTACTGCCCGCTATGTCAATCTATTTGCAATTAGATGCTTCTTTGAGAAAGGGATGATGGAGTAACGCTATGTGAGCACGACGGCTTAAAAGGCTATGCGGTCTCTTTCCTCCTAATTCGGAAAGGCTCCCACAATAGCGTTATCTAAAACCTTGGTAAAGCTAGTATTCATACGAAAAGCATTGCCTCCTTCTCGTATCCCTTCTATCTCTTCTTGACACAGATAGGCGATGACAAAGAATGAACGAAAGAGTTGCTTGAATGCGCTCCTTTCTGACGTTCGGCCATTCAGGTTATTATTGTCATAGAAGAAATTCAACGTATACCTACGATCCATCGGGGGCACAAGGTTTGGCAAAAGATGATGGAGTAGTTTAGTTCCAGCTACCAATCGAGCGTTGTTGTTGGCAATCTGAATAGTCTCAATGATAGCCCACAGCTGATCAGCTACCTCATCGGCTTTAACACGACTGGTTTCTGATAGATCAGGTGCAAGCTCAGCAAGGTGTAGGTCTTCGAACGGACGTACCAATGGTTCAAGTTGTTCTAAAAGCTGAACAAATTGATCACGATCAATCATTTCATTTGCCCCATTACCTACGCGATGCAAGCCCCAAGTAGCAAGTGTAGCGTAAAGAGCCTCAACATAATCGTTATCCTCGATAGCGTCAGCAATGACACACTGATGTTCTTCAAGCAAGCGCATCGTCTTTCCATGAAAGTAGGAACTGGGACCATCGAATAACTCCATTTCATTGAAGTGCGCAACAAAATCCCCAAAGGTCAATTCCAGCTCAAGGATTGAATCAACATCCACCTTTCTTCTAAACCCTGTGTTTATAAACCTGTCAATTTGCGCTATCATATAATGCCTCTAGGATTTCATTGGTTATTATCTTCATAGTAAAAAAGAACTGGTCTAATCACATTGTGCATTTGATAATTACATAGATTGTACTTCACATCTCGTATCAAAGCACCCATAATGAATCCTTGCTTGACTTGTACATGTCTTTCGCCAATGAACGAATTTCTTCGAATGAACGGCAAGATTCAAAGAAATACTTCGCAATCACTTGCATCAACTCATAATCCTCTTCGCTGTCAATATCCAGCACACCAGTATCGCGCATGAAGATTGCAGAGGCCTTGTCGTTAAAGAATGTACTGTGCTCTTTCGTCCGTAGGGCATGAGGACTATATGCATAGATGGAGGCATTCATATCATAAAACACCGGAGCTTCTTGGCGTGTCGTGAAGTTGGACGCAATTGCTTTCACAAAGAAGTCACCCTTTTCTTTCACCATGTTGAAAAATGGATTTCTCCGGGCTGACGTGACTGAATACACCACATCCACATCATGACGATCGACTTTCTTCTCAATCGCATTCTTAATGTCCTCTACCGTCCTGAGCGGAGAGGTGATGTCCAGATCAACGACGATATCAAAGGGGCCAAATTCCGCTTCTTCCATTCGCTTCAGACAGTCAAATATTACTGAAACCTTGGCTACTGTATCTCCTCCAAGACGGGCTTCTCTGCGTATCACTTGGACAGGGACGGCTTGTTGACTCGTCACAATCCGTATCAGGTCCTCGCTGTCAGTGTTGAGAACGATCGTACAAGAATGGTCTTCACCATGTCGATCGATATAGAGCTTTATCGTAGCCAACGACAAATAAGAGATAGGGATATCACAGAAATCCCTGATATTCTTATTCTTGACACCCTTGGAACCAGCCCGCCCACATATAGTGAAGAGAATATTCACCTAGACCCTTCCTTTCGCAAGCTGTACCGTCTGCAGAGCCTTCTCGATTGGGTTATCATTCTCAATTTCTCCGTGTACGATTCGGAAAAAATGTTGTATTTCTCGTATCTGGTATGTATTCCGTTCTTCTTCAAAGTACTTTGGCAATCGAGCCTTTCCAAAGTCGAGGATGTTGTTGGAGAGATCAACGGTTAGTGTCCTATCAGGAAAGAATATCTCCATCTTCCTGATCGTCTCCCTACCAAAGTAATCCAAGTGAAGCTCAAAGACGGTATTCTCATTCCGTGCGATGTAGAGTGCAAGATCGTCACTGTCTATCTCAAGATCTGATACCTTGGCGATTATGCTTTTAATCTGGTCAGGAGGACCGAACAACCAGCTCAAATAATCCCATTCATGGATTAAATCAATGGAGACGCCACCACCTAGGGCCTTCTGTGCACTGTAGGTCGTCCTGTAGTCGATGCCCTTTCTCCAGTCGGGGAGGTAACTTGAACAGATGCTCCTCACACAATAGGCATCCTTCAAGTCAACATTGTTCTTCACATACTGGAGGATCTCAGTATAGCGCAATGGGCAGGCAACATAGAAGATTGCGTCAGCAGGCAAATTCAATTCCGATATAGGATAATCGACCTGGTCAAACACTGGCTTCTCGATGAAGTACGCCTTGGCCACATGTCCATATCCCTTCAGGGTTTCGAAATGCAGCGCAGTTGGATTTGTGATGAAGGCAACATCATACGTGGCTTCAATAGAATCGTCGTACGAGTAAGTTGTATTGATGAGCTCAGAAAGGGAGGAATCAAGGGGATTGCCCTTCCCGCTTCGCACCGCATCGATGACATACGTCGAATATATGCTGTTCAAATACGTAATGACATTTTCCAGATGGCGCTTCCCGATTGATCCAAGACCGATGAACAGAATTCTCATAGGGGCTGGGTTCCCTTTGATTCTATTGTATCAATGAGTGCAAGGGTTCTCTCATCATCCTCAAATGAATACTCTGCAGGCTTCCCGCCCTGGATTTGGGCGAAAAAGGCAAGTATTTCGTTTTTATACGCGTTCTCAACAATCTGTGTGCTATACCCTTCTTGTTGGTCCACCGAGGTGTAGAGATTGACGTTCCTGTGCACCTTCTCAATGATATCAAAGTGGAAGAGCCCTGATGGAGAACCATCCCATGAAAGGAAGATTAGCTCACCAAAAATCTCTAGATTACGTACCGGCTTCCTCGACACCACATCAACTAAAAAGGTTCCCTTCGCACCCGATGCATGTTCAAGCAACATTACATAGTTGTCATCGTGGTCGATGTCCAATTCGGTCATTTTTCCTGACCGTACGGTAACTCCAATCACATCACCGAAGGTCTTAATCAACCATGGCAGTTCAATGGCCATGAGTTCCCTACACCCATTGGTTCTCTTGTCGTTGACAAAGAATGATTTGTAGCTTTCCCAAGGATGCCAATCAGGAAGGTATTGCCCGACATGATAGCTATAGTTCACTGTGCAACCACAATCAGCCACCTGCTCCCTGATGTACCGAACCTCGTCACGGTATAAAAACGTTGAAGACAAGAACAGCACCACCTTTCTCTTTTTTGCCAACGCAGTATTTTCACTGTATGCATCTGCTACCAAGTTCAGTTCTGTGAAAACATGCCAACCTCGATGCAAACACTCGGTGATGATGCTCGCATGAGTCAGCGGAGCGGTACAGATAAATGCACAGTCAATGGGTAATTCGATTTCAGTCAAGCGAGCGACGGATGGTATCCCAAACCGCCCCGATGCCTCGGCCCTACGATCTTCCCTGGAATCTACTCCTACCATATATACAGCAGGATCAATCTGTTGGATGAGGCGAATCCGGCGCTTACCCATGGACCCCAAACCAATGACAACTATGTTCATGCATTTCTCCGATGACCAAATTCGGAATACTTTGATATTTCATCTGACAGTAGAAACGGCACCTCAGCTCCCCACTCTTTTGCGATCTGGGCATACAGCTCAGAGTCTGTGGAAACCATCACAGTACTGAACATCTTGCTCTGTAGTGCTGCCTCGATAGTATACGCCATTAGGGGCTTGCCATTGAGCAGCTTGATATTCTCGGATCTAAGGCCTTTATTCCGTTTCGTGCTGGGATGATTGCTATGTTGTTCAAGGTGGTGCTCATAGATCGTAGAACGCCTTCTTCAAATCAATGGCACTATCTGTCAATTCTTTTAAGATAACCTCGACGATGCGTGAGGAGGTATTCCCATCTCCATAGATACTCTTCATGGTCTTCAACTTTTCTTTGAACTCATCGCTTAATGCCATAGTCAATGCATTCTCAATGCTCTTTCTTTCTGGCTCACAGGATATGATGCTTTCTTCCATGATCCTACCCTTCTGTCGATCCCCGATGTTGATGGTAGGGACACTCAAACTGGGTACCTCAATGATTCCACTTGATGAGTTGCCCAGCACAGCACAGCTGTGCTTGACGACAGAAAGATAGCGGACCGTACCCAATGATTCAAACGCGATGGTATTGCGATGCGATTTGACATACTCATCAATCATGGTATTGATAATTCTTCCATCGGCATCAGCATTGGCTTTGGTGAAGATGACCTGAAGTTGAGGAAACGCATCCAATGCGTCTAAAAGCTCCTGGAAACCTTCTGCGCTTGTCCCATCTTCAAGGGTCACAGGGTGATAGGTCACCACAACATAGCGTGAAGACAATTTAAATTCGAGCGATTGTTCAAGTTCTTCTCTACTCATGAGCGGAGTTTGCAGAATATTCTCTACCCCTAAAGCACCTACATTAAAGACTCGAGAAGGGTCCTCACCGAGTTGAATGACACGTGTTCGATACTCTTCTGTACTGGTGAAGTGCAAGTAACTCAGTTTGGATATTGCATGACGGTATGCTTCATCAACTGCTCCCTCAGTTGTCTCTCCTCCATATAAGTGAGCAATGGGAATTCTCTGATTCATTGCAGCACAACAAACAGCTAGTGTCTCATAGCGGTCTCCGAGCACCAACAACAGGTCTGGCTTTGATTCTGCAAAGTAATCGGCAAATCCAATGAGGGCCAAACCCATGGATTTTGAGATGGAAGCGGGGGTATCAGAACTCAGCAGAATCTCGATCTTCTTATCAATGGGTATCCCGTCGTTTTCAATCTCTTTGTAGGTCAAACCAAATTCAGGAGACAGATGAGCACCAGTGATAACTACCTGTACATCAAAGAAATCATCTTCTCTTAATCTTTGAATGACTGGACGAAGCAATCCATATTCGGCTCGCGTGGCAGTGAGCACACAGACTTTCTTCTTCATAGCTCAATCAACTCATCCTCGACAAAGGATCGCTTTGCAACTTGACCTATCACCTCATTCCATCGCATGGGGCTCACCCCATCCCCAGGACGCTTTGTGGTGATGTTCTCAACAGAAAACTCCTCTCCTTTGGCAATATTGCGAATGGCAACAATGCTCTTTCGTGCGATGGAAATATTCTTCTTTTCCGACTCTGCCGGCTGTTTGATACCATCTCCTATCGCTCTTTCAACCATACGGATGGCACTCACCATGTCTTTCAACTCATTTGGTTCCAAACTTGCCTTGTGGTCAGGGCCCTCCATGGTTTTATCAAGGGTGAAATGCTTCTCGATCACTACTGCACCCATTGCAACAGCTGCGATAGGAACAACAATCCCTTCTGTGTGATCAGAGTATCCCACTGGTAACCCAAACTGCTCGCTCATCGTCCTCATGGCCAGAAGATTCACATCATCAATTGGTGCAGGATATTCAGTCGTACAATGGAGCAACGTAATAGGTCCAGATCCATGCTTCTTCAACACTACAAGGGCTTCAGCTATTTCAGCCATAGTACACATTCCAGTCGACATGATAATTGGCTTGTGTGTTTGGGCAATCTTGACGAGATATGGGTAGTTAGTAACTTCTCCTGAGGGGATTTTCCATATATCCATCCCAAGTGTAAATAAGAATTCAATACTCTCACCATCAAATGGTGTTGATAAGAACCCAATCCCACATTGATTGCAATACGAATGGAGCTCTACAAAATCATCACAGGACAATTCGAGCTTCTTCAGCATTTGCAATTGACTCTCTTCATTGCCACATTGCTCTTTCTGGTAATTTGCTTTTGCTGCACTCGAAGTAACGAGTTGTTCTGCTTTGAACGTTTGGAACTTAATATAGTCGGCGCCTGCAATATTAGCAGAATCAACAAGCTGTTTTGCCGTCTTCAGATTCCCGTTGTGATTGACTCCTGCCTCTGCAATGATGATACAACTCATCTGACTCTTATTACCTCACATGGGTTACCGTACGCAACAACACCACCCGGAACATCGTGAAGAACGACACTTCCCATGCCGACCATAGTGTTTTTCCCGATGTTCACGAATTGCCTAATCATGACCCCTGTTCCGATATGCGTATCTGTACCAACAGCAACACTTCCTCCGAGTATAGCTCCTGGCGCTATATGGGCAAATGCACCAACATGACAGTCGTGTTCTACTACAGCAGCTGAATTGATAATCGCTCCATCATCAATTATCGCACAGGCATTCACCACAGCGTGCTTCCCGATAAATATGCCCGTTCCTAATCTACTATTGATGCTCACACATGCACTCGAATCAATGATGTTTGGGATAGTGAATCCAATGGACGTAATGAGAGAAAACAATTTTCTTCGAACGGAAGTATCCCCTATACTACCAAGGGTGACAAATGCGTCAGTGAACCCACTGTCATACAATTTGGGTAAGTCACCATCAACACCGAAGACAGGAATCCTTAGAATTGAATCTTCTTCATAACCTGGCTTTTCAACTATACCAATCTCTGAGAACTCGTTGTTTGTTAGCAAGGAGTCTATTACAGACTTGCAATGGCCTCCTCCTCCCAACAGCAAGAGCTTCCTACGCATTGCCTTCCAGCCTCTTTCTCATTACTTCCAGCTCTTCCAACTGTCCCATATCCATAAACGCTTTCTCACTCACCGGATAGACCCCGACTCTTCTGCCTCTAGCCCTATAGTAATCCATAATCTCTGGAAAGCTAATTGATTCATTATCTTTCAGATCAGCGATTACCTCTGATTCTGCAATATAAAAACCGGTGTTTGTAAGGAAGGAGAATCGTGGCTTTTCGGAGAATGACTCAATCTCGCCTTCATTGGACATGTTGACCACCCCGTAGGGGATCACTACATTCTTTATGGCACAGACCATCGTGATGATGTTGCCTTCTCTCTTGTGCTCCCGATACATGCTCTCATAGTCTGCATCAATAAGTATGTCACAGTTAGAGAAGAAGAACGTCCCCTTGATTCTCCCCTTCAACAGGGACAGGCCGCCACCAGTACCCAATGGGGTATCCTCATCCACGAAGCTCACTTGATGAGAGGTGGGGAAATCAGCGAAGAATGCTTTGATGAGATTCTTCTTATGGTTGACGATTACATGGAAATCATTGCAGCCAACCCTTCCAAAGCGCTGCATGATCAGGGAGAGAATAGGTTCATCTCCAATCGGAATGAGCGGCTTGGGGAGAATCTTTGTATACGGATACAACCGAGTTCCCTTCCCTCCGGCGTTGATGACCACCGGGATGCCGATCTTCGAATGCTTGACCAACTCCCCATCATCAGCAAACAGCAGGGCTTCCACAAAGCCCTGCTCATTGACCAACGGTATGGCATTGATGGAATGCTCCCGCATGATTGTGCGAGCAGCGTTACGACTCTCTCGTGTTACACTCTTGGGGTTATAGGTGGCAATCCTTTGAACAGAATCTTCAAGACTCCCGTTCCTGATCAAATGCCTTCTGATATCGCCGTCGGTCACCACCGCTTTCAATTTGCCTTGAGGAGCTACAAGAAGAATCCGATTTGCGGTTCTATCAAGCTGCTCCATGGCTTCACGGATAGAGCTTGTCTCATCAATGAAGAGTTGTTCCAATGTACCCATCTAGCCTACCATGTCCTTCACACACGCAATGACGCGGTCGATCTCTTGTTTGGTCAAATTCGTACTACACGGAATATTTACGATTCGTCTCTGGTATTCAATGGCTCTCTTGATCCTATAAGCCCTGAAGCTCTGGTAGGGAAGTTGTTCGTGGATCAAACCCCAAATGGGTCTTGTCTGAATGTTGTGCTTGCTGAACTCTGCTATCACCTGATCACGGGAGAGAGGGAACTCATCCTCAAGGTAGAGAGAGTAGAACCAATGATTAGAGCGAATATCTGACCGGAAGGGGAAGAGGCGAAGATGAGGAATTCCTGAAAACTGTCTTTCATAGTATTGATAATTCTCTATCTTCGTGGCGATGAAAGTTTCCAACTGCTCCATTTGTGCCAACCCTAGGGCTGCCTGGAGGTTGGTCATGCGATAGTTGAATCCAACCTCATCATGGATGAAGTTGACCTCATCGCTCTTTGCTTGGGTGGTGAGATGCTTGGCTCGCTTGAGCAGATCCTCATCATGGCTGACGATCATGCCGCCTCCTCCGGTGGTGATGATCTTGTTGCCATTGAATGAGTAGATTCCCATGAATCCCAGTGTTCCTGCATGGGGGCCATCAACATGATGGGTGCCGATAGCTTCAGTTGCATCTTCAATGACCTTGATGTGGTATTTATTAGCAATTTCCAGAATACGTTCAAGATTTGCCATGTTGCCGAATACATGGACGACCATCACAGCTTTTACGTGCTTGCCAGTGGCACGGTCGATGAGTGTATCGTCAACTATTGTGCACTGTGTTGCACAGTACTCCTCAAGGGAATCGGAATCAAGGCAGAGCGTATCATCACAATCCAAGAAGACTGGTTCAGCTCCTATATACCGCACTGGATTAACTGCAGCGATGAATGTGAGGGTAGGAACCAGGACGATATCTTGTGGTCCAACATCGGCCAACAACAACGCTACATGCAACCCGGAGGTTCCATTCTGACAGGAGACCGCTCCTGGGGTATGGGCATAGTCAGCGATGACTTTCTCAAACTCATTGACATAGGGTCCACCAGTAGAGACCCACTCGGTCTCTACGGCAGTGGTCACATAGGCCAATTCATTTCCTTTGAGGTTAGGGACTGAAAGTGGAATAAATTTTTCAGGCATACAGAATAATCCTTGTCAATCTTTGCTCCAAAATTGCTTCGTCAGTTCTTGGTACTTCTCTGTTGATATTTGTTTTATCACCATTTCTCTCCCTTGTCCAAACACAATACTGTTATCTGGAATATTGCAATCTATTATATAAGAATTTGCAGACATTATGACGTTATTCCCCACGTGGCAATCTCCTAGTATTTTAGAGTTAGAATACATCACAATTCCTTTACCCAGTAGCGGGTATAAACCATTGCTTCCACCCACAGTACAACCTTGATAAAAATGAAAATAGTCTCCGTACTTTGCTCGACCCATGACGCTACCTAGTGGGTGCTCTAATGAAAAAATATCAGGCATGGTGACTTCATAAAAAATATCCACCGAATTTAAAATTTTATTCAAGTAGTACACTTTTTCTGCGTTTTCGCCTGAATTATCCTGTAGATACATCTCATTTGATAGATAGTACAGGAACACACAGTATTGACCGGAATGAAATATCTTTGGCAATGAATTTTCTATCCTATAATATTTATTATTATTAAATGAATTTGCAAAAATTGTACGTTTAATTGCATTATCCAAATAAGAACTAGTATCTATCTCTATACATAGAATATTCCGCAACTGCATTTCAACATGTGCTTTAAGGCTTTCAAACATCAGAATCACCTTATTCAATTGAAAATCTGGGAAGCCAGATTGAATCTATTTTTTCAAATATTTTTTTATTTGTATGTTTGTCTAGAATATTATTAAATTCTTCTCTAGTAATCTTATAATAGTTTAGATAAATTGGCACTGACTCTTCTAGAAATTCTCCATCGTATTTTTTTACAATTTCTAATGCATCTTTCCGGTTCAATCTACCTCCCCGAATATCTATACAGGCATCCTGCAAACATCTCCCAAAGCCAAATTTCAGATACATTAAATACGTATGTAATGAATAAAGGGGGGTATCAAGTTGACCGTAATCGGTATATGTACCTTTGTTACGGTTTTTACTCGATTTCATATTGTAGTGATCACGTGCAAAAACAAAATGGCGATAAGGATCCCAATTCTCGAAATATGACCAATGAGATACCCTGAAACTAAAATCAATTAATTCTTCCTTAGTTGGATATTGCCAAAGAGCTAACTCACGTGAATCAAATTCATTCATGTATTGAGTAGGATTATTACCATATGTGTATAGTTCAATTGCATCCTGAATGTCATAAAACGGCGTATATCTTAGTTTTGTGGAGCCTCCATATTCTGATTCACCTTCCTCTCCAAACATTACAAGTGGGATTTTCATAGTGGTAGCCAGACTGAACATTACCGAATTTAAACAGGATGTCCAACTTAGGAGAGGTCTGCCTTGTTCGATAAGCCCAAACTTATTTATATGCTGAGCAATTTTTGGGTTTGGTGTAATTTTTAAATTATCATACCCAAAAGAAAGAAAGTTTTCCATATTTTCTTGAATGAGATTCGTTTCCAGTGGTGGTGTAATAGTTACAGTAAGTATATTTAGCTTTAGTTCATGTTTCATTTTATGAGCCACGTAAGTTGAATCTTTTCCTCCGCTTACCGGAACAATGCAATCGTATCGTTGTCTACCACGAATACGATCACACAATTCTTCAAGTTCATCGTACCGTGAGTCCCAGTCAATCTTTGTTTTTTTTTCCTCAGCCCATTGACAGGCAGCACAAATTCCATTCTCATCAAAAGTTAGGCGGGGCCTGGTCTCAAGCATCAAGCACTTTTTGCATATCTTCATAATAAATTACTCCTTTTAACAAATGCCTTTTATAGATTGTAAATGTCAATTTTGTATCTATCAAGATTCTTTGCAAAGAACTCAATGGTCTCTGACAATCCCTGCTCAAGTGAATACTTGGGTTTCCAACCTGTTAATCGTTGTATTTTTTCATTGGAGCCGAGCAACCTATTGACTTCACTCTTCTCCGGTCTTAACCGCTCTTCATCACAGATGATCTGAGCATTGGGGTTGATCTGACGGATGAGCTCTTCTGCCAATTGACCGATGGAAATCTCTTGTTGGGTTGCAATGTTGATCTCTTCACCAATGGTGTTGCCAAACTTGGATATCTCAATGAATCCCTGCACAGTATCCTTGACGTAGTTGAAGTCTCGAGTAGGACTCAATGCTCCAAGCTTGATCTCTTCCTTTCCTGCCAAGAGCTGTGTGATGACGGTGGGAATGACAGCACGTGCTGATTGCCTTGGCCCGTAGGTATTGAAGGGTCTCACGATCGTAACAGGAGTATTAAAACTTCGGTAGAAAGATTCTGCAAGACGGTCTGCACCGATTTTGGTTGCAGAGTATGGTGATTGCCCCTGGAATGGATGGTTCTCATCAATGGGAACATATTGGGCTGTCCCATAGACTTCTGAGGTTGAAGTAACCAGTATTCGCGATGTATCCAACTCTCTTGCAGCTTGCAACACATTGAGTGTTCCTTTGATGTTGGTGTCCACATATGTATCTGGGGAGTGGTAGCTGAAAGGAATGGCGATGAGTGCTGCAAGATGAAAGACTTCATCAACTCCTTTCATCGCCTGTTTGACTCCATTGGGGTCTCTGATGTCGCCTTGAAAGATTTCAATGCTATCGAGGATTTCTTTATCTAGAGTATCTAGCCACCCCCAAGTATTGAAGGAGTTGTAATAAACAAAGGCCCGCACTTTGTGGCCTTCTCTTACGAGTATTTCTGTTAGATGACTACCGATAAATCCATCAGAACCTGTAATTAGGATTTTCAACGCTTCTCTCCCTCAAAGTATTTTTCTAAATATCCAATCATCCTGGATTCAATCAGTTTTGCTTTCCTCTTATTCTCTATACTATTCTTCAAATTTGTTTTAATTATAAATTTTATGGGAAGTGAATCAATGAGTTTATAAGAATTTATATTCTCACTAAGTTCCATTATCAGGGAAATAATCTTTTTTTTAAATTCAGACCACCCATACCTAATATGTTGCTTGAAGGAGAACTCATAAACCTGTCCCCATGATTGTTCTATTATCTGCACTAGGTAATTTGCTACGTGAATATATGCAGGATTGTTATTATCATAATGGTAAAAATGAGATAATTTTTTCATTTTATCAACAAGGGGAATATCTAAATTATCAATAGGATCACTAATATCGGAGTTGTATTTTAAAAAAGCTTCGCAATCGGTAATAAAGGATTCCTCTCTCATGCTTTCTACTTCAAGTTTTTCGGGTATTGGAACTGGTCTGATTATTGCGTAATCTACATTCATAGATAAAATCTCAGCATTAGAAGTACTTATCCAAATATTTAGCCGGTCACAAATTTTTGCCCATTGCTTTACAGAATAATTCGAAATTATATGAAAATTTTTGTAGTTATCTTTTATAGCAATTAATCTTCCGTGCAACTTCTCTGAAGGATGAGGACGATAAATAAATTCACAATCAATTCTTTCTAATAACAATTCAATCCAATCTAGAGTTAATGACTGTGAGGTTTTATGTAAATTGACCTGTTCTTGTAAAGATAAACCGAATTGTGCCTCAAGTTCCTTTATTGCAGCGTCACCGTAATTTACATATGCAAAGCTAGACACCATAAGTATCCATCGCTTATGTTCATCAAGTTTCAATTCAGAAGCGATTGTTTTCCTATCGTGAAAGTAATTATTAAAAATAGGAAACCCATAATCAAGTTGAATTGCACCTGTAACTGCTAGCAATCTCTCGGCAATACCCCAATCCATCAGCCTTTTCTTTGAATTTTGACCCCAACAAACATGGAAAGCCTTCTTAGCCTGACCAGTGGTTCTGGCCATTCCACTTGCAATATCCTCATCAAAGTAAACCTGTTCCCACTGCAAGTTAACAAGTCTAAAGGGCCTTTTGGCCAATGCTAGATAATGAAATACATTATCATCATATCGAAGCCAAGGAACAACTACTACTTTTGCTTTTTTGTAAATTGAATGCCTAAAGAATCCAGGGCCATTGAAGGGAATGATTTCACAGCTATATCCTCGCTTCTCCAATTCGAATTTAATTAAAGCGTCATTTTCAACTTCGCGATTTACATGTTCAAAACAAATTAAAAAATCTAACATCAATATGTATCAACCTAATATTGCACTTCAAGTTTTATTATTGTAAATGGCATTTCTTTGAGCATAGACCTGAATCATTTTGTATTTGCTAAGAAATCCAATTACCCAAATTACATGCTGCTTCAATATATTTACAAGTAATAGTTTATATTCTTTACCTTTTCTATAAGCATTCTATAGAGATACATAAAACTGTCGATTTGTAATAACCGTAAACTTCCGACATAAAAAATTGCACCTATTGTGACTTGCAAGACAAGTGCTGCCAATATGCTAAGCTCAAATTTCAAGACCTGCAATACAATTACTCCCATTACAATCGCCACGAACATTTGTGGCAAAATGTCAACAATCTGTTCTTCTATCGAGTAGTTTAAATACCTAGAGTTCGGGATAATCATTATTAATGAAAATAGCACCTGAGCAACTATTTCTCCTATGGCTACAGCCACAACTGTTCTAAAGAATAAAATCGTAATAGCAATAATCACAATTCCGATTATCTTTTGTACTAGTTGAATTCGAAGATAAATATCACTTCTCCCTATAGCTAGTATTCCTTGGAGATTAGCGGTTTGGATTGGTCTCATCATGAAAGCAAAACAAAGAATTTGCATATACGGTACACTAGGCAACCATTTCTGTGTAAGTAATAATGGAATCAAACCCTTAGCGCAGGCCGCCAATCCAATTAAAACTGGGAATAAGATAACTGAACTGGTCTTCAGTGACCTTCTCACCATAGCTTTTACTCTAGGTAAGTCATCCTGCGCACTGGAAATTACTGGCATAAGCACATGAGAAATTGTTGAGTTAATATTCGTAATTATCAGATTTGGAAATTGTGATCCTTTATCATAAAAAGCAAGATCAGAGACTGTATATTTTTTCCCAATCGCAATACTCCTGCTTTGTGTATATAGAGCATCAATCACGGCTGATACCGTTATTTTCCAACCAAAGCTATAGATTGCTTTAATTCTTGTTAAGGAAAACTTAAATTCAGGTCGCCAATCACTGATAAATGTCAACATGATAATATTGATAATTGAATTTGACAAGTATTGAGTGACAAGCGCCCAAACACCAAAGCCACCATAGGCCATCAGAATCCCTATCATTGCTGAAATAATTGAGCCGACAAAAGTAGCGAGAAAAAACAGACGAAAGAGCATTTTTCTTATCACATATGCATGCTGTACGGTATTAATTGATGAAATCACAATGGATAGAGAGACTATCCTTATAATGGGCACAAGATCAGCCAAATTATAAAACTTTGCTATTAATGGTGAAGTAAAAAACAGAATTATGTATGATATCAGCGAGACTCCTAAACTAAAGAATAGCGTTGAAGAAAAGTCGAGGTTATCAGCTTCTTTTCTTTGTATCAATGCCGACCCAAAGCCACTTAATGCTATTGCGCTTGCAATACCAATAAAAATATTCACCAATGCCAATATGCCATAATCTTCTGGACTCAATAGCCTTGCCAGAATAATAGACACAAAAAAACTTACGATTTGTGTAAGCAATTTCTCAGAATAGGTCCAACCAATCCCAGAGATAATAGTATTTCGTAGTACCCCATTGTATTTTTTCATAAAAATCCATTACATCTACATCACTATTCATAAGCCTTTATGGATTTTGTATTTAGCAATATATTGAATAGCCAGATACTTAACCCAGGAACCGAATAGCAAATACATTTTCTCCAATACCATTGCCCAGTATTGCCGTAATCAAAGTAAGAGGAACTCTCTATTCATTGTTAATACTATGTTTTGAAATAGCTTTCCCGTAAAACTTGATATATTTATCTGCCATATTTTCAAGCGAAAATTTCCTTCCATGTTCTTCAATCAACTTACTATTCCAAGACTTTTCTAACGCTTCTTTAATTGAGTTAGACAATGCAATATCAGTTCTCTGGTCACAAAGAAACATTGCACACTCATCATATATGTCAGGCACTGCATCCAAATCGCTATAACATAAACACGGCACCCCATACAAAAAGCCTTCTATCATTGAAAGGCCAAAACCTTCGTCAATACTTGCTAAGATGTTCAAATCAGCATTTAAATAAAAACTACTAATCTTGCTATACTCAACAAACCCGCAGCATATTACCGTTTCCGTCAATTCATTTTCTATTATTACATCCTGAATATTATATCCGTCTTGTATTGCACCTAACAGTAGTAAAGTGATATCACTTATAATTTCTGCAGGAAGTTTGGCAAGACTCCTAACAATTTGAATTTGGTTTTTTCGTTCACAAACACTGCCAACTGATAATATGACTTTATTTTTCGTTGGAATACCATATTTCTCCCTGATATTGTATTTAATAGGTTGATCCTCTTTTTTTGTTCCATTGGGAATAACGGTAATTAAGCTAGAATCATTCACTTGGTAACTTTTCTGTATCTTCCATAAAATGCCTGTACTTATTACAGAAGTCTGAACATCATTCATCAATGCAAAATTTAGATATTCCAACTCAGAAGCCTTATCTTCAGGGTCTATCTTTATTGAATCACTTAGTCCTATTAATCCATGTAGAGTATTGACTACGGGGATTCCTGATTTAAAACAAGTCTTCAAATAATACAGATACTTTTCCCCAACTCCTTGGCAATGGATTACATCGGGCCGAATTTGACAGATTGTTGCTCTCAAAGCACCACAATTTATTCGATAATAAATATAACGTAAACGATTTCTGAAACTTTGCCTACTTTTTAGGGCAGACTTGATTCCTGCCAACACGTCAGCCCTGGAAATATTAGAAATGATATCCCACCAAGTATGTCGAACTATGATTGAATTATTGTGGTAAACTTCAGGTGTAATAACATTTGAAAAAAAATACAATTCACTCCTTTTGCCAATATATTCTGTGAACTGATTTAATAGTATGCCAAAACCAGTTTTGTTCCTATTGAACCCTTTAAGTGTTGGGATGTATAAATAGGTTGCTACAATAAGAACTTTCATATGGATCTCCTGAGTTTTCACATTCGTTTAGAGCCAAAAGGCAACTCCATAGATAATAGGGAATGCTCCTTTTGCAAACAAATATACTTAAGCTCTTGCAGTTTATTAAACACATCTGGTCTTGTAATGTCGTCAATTATTATTGGGATATTGTTGGCCAAAGCTTGCAGATGAACAGTAGAATAAATTGAAATAACATGATGAGTGCGTAAAATGGATTCCTTAATCCCAATATTTTTGATGTCTTCGATTTCCATATCAAAAAACTTTTCTTTAACTTTATTCAGATTCAAGCCATTAGGGTGAGGCCGAATCGCAACATTAAACCCTGCATTGCAAAACGGGAATAATGTATTTCGAATAGAGACCAAAGTTAATTCATCTTCAATACCCTCCAAATAGTATGTATAATCGATGCTCTTTTTAATATTTCTGATTTCCCATGGAAGCATAATCGGAGGGCATTCAATTATAAACTGAGAGGGTTCAGCTCGTAATTCAATGAAAAGGTCTTTATAAAATTCGTCCCAAAGGTAAAATCTATTAAATTGGAAAAAAGAATCAGTAATATTAAATAGTTTTTCGCCATGCATGATATTTATATGCACAATATCCAATTCTTCACAATAATCTGTTAACACAGATGATGTAAAAGAGTATTCTTCGGAGCAAATCAACGCTTTTGGTGAGTATGATTGTATCAAATAGCTAAACATTGCAATCTTCAACGTACATTTAAAGATAAAATACCAATAGAAAGGGTATCTCTTTATCAGTTTACGGATAAAGGCTCTGTCACCCTTCGTCAAGGCGATTCTTTGTTGGAAATCTGGTATTTGCAAAATATAATATTCTACCGCTAGAGATTTCGGAACAATCTCGATACTTCCCCCAAACAGTAATAGGGCTTCTGCATTATATTTAAAAATTGGTTTTTCTTGGAAAAAGGTTTTTAGAAGGTAATAAACAAGTATCGGACATGAAATTACATGGAATATAAACCTTTTAAATTTTGGAAAGGGTAGCATTTGACAGCGATATTGAAAATAACTACGTTCGATATTGTCTCGAGGGTGGGGAAAACTTTCTAGGTATTCTCTACTTTCATCGATAGGGGAAATAAATAATTTGCTACCAAATAATGTTCTATATTTTGTATTTAAAAAATTTAATACTCTCATAAAGCCAAAGGTTTCCCAATGAAACCGCTAATATTTTTAATTTGCGTTATATCTTTATACGGATCCATCGGCAACGCCAACACCGTCTTGCAGAGTCTCTCTGTCACAGGACATTCCACATATTGCTTGAGCTCTTGCTCCTTGTAGACCATCTGTTCATGCAGCGGCTTGGGGTAGTAGATCATCGTGGGGATGTTCTGTTCCTTGAGCTTTCGCTGGATCTCATCCCGTTGCTGCTCGTCTTCTAATTGGATGGTGTATTGTGCCCAGGAGGAGTAGTAGTCTTCTGGGACGATTGGGGTCTTCACTTTGTCCTTCAATGCTTCGGTGTACCATTGTGCCACCTGGTTTACCGCCTCAAGCTCATACTCCTTGAATGCTTCGAGCTTCACCTGCAACACCGCTGCCTGGATGGTGTCCAGGCGGCTGTTCATGCCCACCCGCACATTGTCGTACTTGAACGATCCCTTGCCGTGTACGGCAACAGACCTGAGGTAATCAGCCGTTTCATCACAATTGGTGAAGAGGGCTCCCCCGTCCCCATAGCAGCCCAGGGGCTTGGCCGGGAAGAAGGAGGTGGTCGCCCCATCTCCGAATGAGCAGGCGCGTCTTCCTCTGTACTCTCCCCCGAAGCCCTGGGCACCGTCCTCAAGGACTTTCAGATTGTACTGCTTGGCAACCTTCTCTATTGCATCATAGTCGGCCGGGAGGCCGAAGAGGTCGACCGGCATGATCACCTTGGGAACTAACTTGCCTTCTTTGAGCACTGCCACTATTGCTCTCTCAAGGCTTTGAGCATCCATGTTGAAGGTATCACCATCGACATCGACGAAGACAGGGGTGGCCCCGAGGAAGGAGACCACCTCCGAGGAGGCGAAAAAGGTGAAGTCGGGGATGAAGACGGCATCACCTCTCTTGATGTCCCAGGCCATGAGCAGCATCAAGAGGGCATCGGTGCCGTTGCCGCAGGTGATGCAGTGCTTCACCCCGACGTAACCGGCGAGTTGCTCTTCCAGCTCCTTGACCTGCCTGCCGCTGATGAAGTTGCAGTCGGTCATCACCTCGATGACTGCCTTGTCCATCTTTTCTTTCAGTACCTGGTATTGTTTTT
>Ga0265293_10005442_pt1 | contig 21220 bp, 15 predicted proteins | sample Munlanlewell138R_FD_192505 | JGI IMG/M metagenome (GOLD analysis project Ga0265293, IMG submission 192505) | Leachate microbial communities from a municipal landfill in Southern Ontario, Canada - Leachate well 138R | ecosystem: Engineered > Solid waste > Landfill > Unclassified | place: Canada... | reverse complement strand
GCTGTGCCGTCTAGATAAATCTTGTCGTTTGTGTTCGCCTTTATTCTGAAATATTTTGCAACTGTGGTTCCAAGCACGACCATGAAAGACATGCCTTCTGCCGCTGTCGGGAGCGTTAGAACAACATTATTATATTGTCCGTAATTGTTGATGATAGTTCCAGATACTTCAGCAGTAGACAGGTTGCCCGTGGACGTTTTAACTACCTCTTTGATTAAAGAGGTTATCCTGTTAGTCCACTTGACTCCTGGAGTCGCTGAAGAATCAGCAACAAGCAAATATGTGTCTGTCCCTACACCTACCCGTGCAGGCGTAGCGGATGCCGTGAAAGCGATGATGTCGCCTTTAGTTGTGCCGACACTTTTCAGGACGACATCATCATGATAATGGCTCGCAGAAGCGTAATCCGAATCATGGTTGTGATCTCCCTGAGCAACCTGAGAAGAGCCCGTCCCGACATCACCATTACCCTTAAGGTTCTCATAAGTCACATCGCTCGAGGTTATGTAAGTGGCAGAGTGCTTGTCATTGCCATGTGTTGTCGGAGTCCGGGCATCTGAAAGCCTCAAGTCGTTCCCCTGACAGACATCACCAGCGGATGAGCCGAAGTTCTTATTAAACGCCGTGCCCTTCGCACCTATGGCAGGCTCGAAGTCCGCAACCTTGCTCCCGGAATCCTGAATGATCTTGCCGGAAGTCCCGGAGAATGTGGCAAGGTTCCCGGCGGTGGCACCTTCGGGGCCTATCACGTCACCGGAACCTTCACCCGACGCTCCTTTGATGTTTCCCTGCAAACTCCATTCCCCGGAGATCTTCTTGAATACATCCCACGAGGTGGTGTTCAGGTAGAAATCGCCGTCATTGCCTGATTCGTCGGAAGGGTCTGACGAACCGCTGTACCAGGTGTTGCCGTCGGTACCATCCGCTCCATCGTCGCCGTCTGCTCCATCATCACCAATAAACTTCATGGCACCTGACCATGTGGATTCCCCATCGGTGGACACCCTGACATACAAGTCGCCTTCTGTGTAGGTCTCATGCCACAGGGTTGCGCCGTCGATGGAGTAGTTCAAGACTACTTCAGGAGCGGAATCGCCTGTAGCCCCTGTTTCTCCGGTTGCCCCCGTGTCACCCTTGAGTATAGTCACCGCATCCGCAAGGGTTACAGTGTTTGCGTCATCCTTGGTGAATACTATGTCGGAGCCAGAGAAGGCGGCGGATGTTATAGAGGCTCCAGTAGCCCCCGTCTCGCCTTTCAGGTCTGCCAACGCGACAAGGTTCGTCCATTCCATATCCCCGTCATACTGCCATTGGATATGAGTCTCGCTCTTCTGTAGCAGGACTTCCCGTCCGTCTACGCCGTCATCGCCATCTAATCCGTCGTTGCCCGGAATGCCCTGTAATCCCTGCTCACCCTGGGGGCCTCGCAGATACCACGCTTCGCCCCAGGTAACGCCATCATCGAAAGAGATCCGCAGGTAATCGTCCTGTGCCGTCGGGGTTGAGTGCCACTCTGTCAGTCCGTCAGCGGAATATTCGACGGCAACGTCAGCGTCAAGGTGGACATGGTGGTGAAAGTCCGCAACGGTGACGGGGGCGGTGACAACAATATTGCCGTCATCGCCCCGGATAACAAAGGAAGCGTCCTGTGTCGTGATGATCGTATGTTTAGCCATCTGCTTTCCCGCCCTTTTCGACGGTCAGTGTCCCGAGTACCGACTTGTCAACGATGCTTCCGCACGTCCGAATCAGCGTCAGCGGATATTCCCCTGCCTCGATGGTGTCTGTAATGGCGTTGGTGATGTGGATTAAAATCGCGTCCTTGAAGGTCACGGCTTCCTCAATGCCAGGGATGAGCGTTGTCCATTCCTGCTCTTTGAGAATGCCGCCGTTATCAACGGACGCGACAACAATGTCGGCACCCTCACGTTCGGATTCCACGACGAGGGCAAAATCGCAATCGCTGTAGTCATACTCTGTCAGGTCGCCCGTCTCGGGATCAACGAAGGCGAAGGCTAAAGGCTGTATTAAGTCCTCGCCGCGCCTGCAATACAGATTCATTTCTGCCGCCTTCACCGCCTCGCCCCCTATCGTTTCAGAATTCCTCTGATGAACGTATTGCCGCCGCCGGTAAACTGTCCGTCTACTACGAACTCGTCGCCGCCTGTCATGGACACGGCATCAATGACAAAATCATCGCCGCCTGTAAGCGGAACCTCTTCGATAACGCCGTCCTCGACCGCCACCCTGCCGCCCTCAAGTGCGACCGCGGTGATAGGTGCATCAAGGGCGACGGACGGGGTGGAGTTGTAAGCGGCGTTGCCAACAACGGTCATGCCCGACACATCAACGCTTGCGACCTCAAGCAATGCCTGTATTGCGGTTTCGATATTTGCGGCGGCGTTCTTCGCCGGGGTGGTATCGGCAAGCAGGATGGTAATGACCCCCGCACTCTCCGACACGTCCAATTCGTCATGGTCTGTCTGATCGTCGTTCACACCGAAAGTGAATTTGATAGCGTTGGATTCCGCGCCGAATACCCCGGACGTGATCGTGAGCGTCTTGTCCGTCTCGGTCTCGAATATCTTAGAAGCCTTCGCCCCGGCGGGTCTGTCAGCGATGTACTCCGCAGACTCGGCAACGGTGAATCCAAGCATGTTGACGCCTGAAACGGACAGGCCCCTCAACTCACCCTGAATAAGCGCAGCGGTATTTTTGGTGTTGGTCGTATTCGCAAGGGAGATGGTAATGACACCTTCCGTCTCGCTTGCGGCAAGGGTGTCGCCTGATGCGGTCTCGACGGTGAACGAAAGGTCGTTGTAGATGGAACCGGAAAATCCGGGAGTGACGGTCAACACGCGGTCATCTCCAAAGTCCAGTTCACATTCGGCAATATCTCCCAGGGATGTACCGTCAGGCTCGTCATCGTCGTACTCGGTCGAACCCGTGACAGTGAAATGAGTCATGTCAACGCCGGATACGGACAAGCCCTGCACAAGGGTCTGAATGTCTAATGCCTTGTTGTTCGTTGCCGTCGCATTTGCGAGTTTGATAGTGATAACCCCGTCATCTTCGCTGACTGCCAATGTGTCATTAGCGGCAACCTCTACCTCGAAGGAGAGGTCGTTGAAAATAGATCCTGCTACGCCTGAATTGATGGTGAGCGTTTTGTCATCTCCGAAGTCCAACACGCACTCGGCAGGTTCGCCTACCGTCGCCCCGGATACAGGAGCATTGGTGTAAGCGGTATTAGCCGCTACCGTCATCCCCGATACGTCAATGTCGCCCACCGCGGCAAGCGCCTGAACTACTTCCTCGATGAGTGCCGCCGTGTTGCTGTTTGCGGTTGCATTCGCAAGTTTGACAATGATCTCGTTCCCGTCATCGTCGGCGGCCAGGGTGTCATCCTCTGCCACCTCGATACGGACGGACAGGTCGTTCGACTCGACGCCGCCCACGCCAGACGTGAAGGTTAATTTCTTCGCCCCTTCGCCTTCTCCTGCCACTGTCACAGTGACAGCGGCCTTGGCCCCTGACTGTACGACGGGAGATGCCGCAGTACCGGAGCGGAACTTGACATACCTCCACGGAGCCAGCGCAGATGCAACATCGGCAGGAAGCCCGATTGCCGAACCCTCCGTCAGGGTGATGGTGATCTCATCGCCCTCAGTGTCTACGAGAGGCCAGAAATCGCCGTCCTCTTCCATCCCTACCGCAAGGGAAATGACCGCTTCGTCATCCCAGGGTGACACTGGCGCTAGTCCCAAATGTGACCATGCGCCGAAGTCCACGGCTTCCGAAAGCGACTCCCCGGCGAGAATGGAAGTGACGAAAGCCACAGGTAGGGTAACGTCGCTGACGGCGAGTGTCCCGTCAAGCGACTTGAGCGCGACCGGCCTCCCCGATGTAGCGTCCTCCGCTTGCAGGGGTATGACTTCAAGGTTCCCCCTCTTGCTCTTTAGTAACTGGTACTCGTCTATTGACATTTAGATTCCCCCTCCAAAATAATTAAGGGCCCCGCTAGGAGGCCCTTGTCTATCAATAAAAAAGAGCCTCACTAGGAGGCCCCTGTCGTTGCTGTTGTGTTTATGTTTAGCGTTGTTTAGCGTTGTCGTATGTTTTTTACGGATACAACAGCCCTTAATTTCCCATTGGAGATACGGTCTGAAGCCATTTATCGCACCCCCTTATATTGTAATATAACAACTATTCGTACACTGGTGGCCAAGTGATGAACTCACAACTTCCACCAGGAATAATGCTTGGATCGGCTTCAACAAGTTGTTGTGGGACAAACACCTGCACATTTCCTGTAATGGAAAGGTCGCGGTACTTATCTTTTCCTATGCCGGTCCAACCACGCCCAGACCATGTGGGAGGAACATTGCGTACAGAAAAATCAGACAACCAAGGGAAAGGTTCCTCCCATGCAACATGTCCATATCCTACATTTCTAACATACGTACCATCAATATATAATCTTAAACTTGTTGATGCTGAAAGAGGCACAGAATCTTCCTTTTCCAATCGTATATTCATGTTCCAAGGACCAGAAGGTATAGGCATCAACACATAATACGACCAATATCCATGCCACCAATGCCAACTAGAAAGTTTTCCACCTAAAGTACCTGACCACATTCGTAAAGACCCATTGTATTCATAGAAACCTATTCGCCATATAGTTCTTGTAAAAGAATCATAGTAACCACCTAAATATTCTGTAGGAGAACCATTACCACAAGCAAGAGTTGGCCAAAAATGACGTCCAGTTGATAAATACAAATTGGTGCTAGAATCCGCTCTAATTGTTTCTCCTGCATGTAAATTAAAAGAAATGGATAGCCCGTTCATCCATTGGCCTCCAACTCCATAAGTAGGTTCTTCTGAATTACGCCGTAATCGGGTATAAGTCCCATGCTCTGTAGTTGGTGTTCCTAAAGGATTAAACAGTTCCGCAACAGCGCCATCAAACAGGAAATCACCGCCAACAGGTAAAACTACATAATCCTTTGGTCCGATGGTAACAATCCCACCGCTTGCTCCCGGGTTGTTTTCCACCACGATATCCAAGGTTACTTCTTCGCTTTCCCAAATAATATTCCAACCTTGTTTAATAACTATCTTTGCTGTGACAGTTTTACTTCCGGTTTGATACCATGTGTAATCCTGTGCAAATACTCCAGTACCATCATTTTCCTCTTCCAGTTCATATTCCAACCAGCCTGTGCCATCTCCATGATCTATCATTAAGGTAAAACCTTGTTCCAGTGAAAAGAACAGATTTGTTGTTAACAGCAATGGATGTTCTACTGCAAACACAATATCTCCAGCACCTTTTGACAAACCAGTTATAACGGGACCACCCACATTCAATTGTTCTGCCAGATTTACAGGTTCCCCGTAAATACGGTTCCCGGTTACTGATGTATAAAACGGACGTGCTACAGGCCAATAATCTCCCAAAGTTTCATAGATTATTTCCGTATTTGGAAGCACTGGAACAAACTTTGCATTGTTTCCAAGTACCGTAATTACCTCCCGATCATCTCCGGGATCAATTTCAACACCTACTTCATGTAAACCAGTATCACCGGAAAATTCCCATTCTAGGACTGCGGAACTGAAAATTGGTATCTGATATGCTTCTGCAGTAAACGAGACCAGTTCTGGAGGGGCAGGACGGGTATCTGGAGTAACTTTTGCCTCACCCGTGGCAGGCATAAGTATCTCCTGTTCCTTACTCAGCGAAAGAAGCGTCCACGGCTGCCCCTTGCCGGACGGTCTCACGAGCAGGACAGAACCGCCTACCAGGTGAGGATCGTCTGTCAAAGCCTTTGCTTCAACAGGGGTCGCCTTGCCTTCGGCCTGAACGAGGTATCGCCTGAATCCTACTTGTGAAAGTATCCTGCCTCTGGATACATTGTCATAAAGCCCTGTCCGTTTAGTAACGACGTTTTTAACATCCTCAATCCATGAGACCGGCTCCCGGCTGATGGAGTTCTGCAACCTCGCAAGGGTCGATGTAGTGACCATCTCGATTATGTCTGAACACCTGTCTAGGTCAACGGTAACGGTATCTATCTGCCACTCAAGACCTCGCCAGATAACCGAATCCCCGGACAGGTAATCGTCATTGGCGACTGACACATTGGCATGTCGTATCCTGCCCTTTTCAAAAAGGACGCCTAGAGCGAATGCCTGCATACCTGTCTCTGTATCAAGGGACACAGCCTGACATTCGTACTCATGCTCTCCCAATGCGTCTATCGCGTCGGGATCTTCCGCTTTGGCCAAAATATGAACCTCGTGCGTATCTTCCGGCGCGTATACTTCGAGTTTCGGTACGCTCCATGATTTGCTTGCACATTTAGCCTGCACCCACCCGACAGTAGGCACTATGTTCCCGCCGTCCATTTTGAAGCCGTTGTGGACGTAGTTATACTGCTTTGCGGATGTGTACCCTTCCAATGGGCCTGACGAGGGCTTGAGTACGATTACCCCATACCATTTTGTCTGGGGGAACAAGTCAAGCCAGCTGTCGGGATCAGGAATAAACGGGAACGCCCCTATCCATGAAGGCCACCTGTTCTCATATATCTCTTCCACGGAAGCAACGCCGTTGAGGTCAACCACGAATGTCTTTGTTGTTTTTTCCTCCGGGACGGTCTCGCTCTTGAGTCCACCTATCCCGTCAGGTACCATCATTTTGGTGTAGAAAGTTTCCTCTTCCGTGACAGTGTAATCGTTGCCGTCCTCGCTGATTCCGCTGAATGTAACCTCTGTCAATCTGGCGTAATCCTCACCGTCCTCTTCGATCTTCTTGTAGACGAGGTAATTATTCTCGTCGTAACTGTAGGAGTTCTCAATGGACGTTGAATCGCCATACCCGACTGACTGACTCGTTATCTGTTCCCCAAGGCGGGTAATGTTTGCCGTCGCCCCGCCCCCGGAGAAAATATCATTCGTCGGCTCAACCGCCGGAGTCCTCCACTCCTGATCTATCGAAGCGGCGACCCGGTTAGCATAATCCTTCCGTTCCTCTATCGTCGGTCTGTCGTCACCGATAACCATGCTGTCTGTGACAGAATGACCGGAACCGCCTTCGACGAGTCTGTATACCCCGTCGCGTCCGTATTGCAGGACTCCCCCGACGGCGTATGAAACCGCCCTGAAAAACTGCCATGCATCGACAGGCGATCCAGGATAGAATACCGTCTCTTCCGTATCCATCGCCGTTTCGAATGTCCCGCCACAGGCTTCTATGGCGTCCTGCATTGCAGTGATCGCGTTGCCTGACGTGTACTCGACCTCTCCGCTTTGCGAGGTCACAGGATCGGCTATCTCATGGGCGTAAGTTCCCTCGACCAGGTCAGCCCGAACGTTGGTCACGATGCCCGTCAGCAGGGGAGTATCGCCTCTTGCCACGGTGAGCGTGTCACCTACGTCAAGGGCGACGTTGAGTGATACCTCCCCATCCATGAGGCCGAATGATTTGTACGACGCCCTGCCCGACAGGACTTCATGCTCCCCATTGGCAAAGATGGCGACCCATTCGGGCCAGCCCTCGGCAGGGATGCCCCTATCGTCCCAGCCTGCTCCTAGATAATCAGCGATGCGAATATCACTAGCATATAAATTATCGCGATACCTGTACCACTGTCCGCCATCAACGTCTGCCCAGTATTCAATATAATCACCACCGTATCCCACGTCGGCATACATATACGACCAACCCGCAAGATCATGGTACATATAGATTTCAAAGGCAGAAAGTTTATACGCGTCGGTTTCCCAACCGGCGTGATAGGGGTGGTGGATATATCCGTCAAAGCCTTCGTACCCGTCAGGGTCAACAGTGGCAATGTAGTGAAATGAATAAACATCATCCTCGTAAAATGCCCATTCCGCGAAACCCCAATCGGTTTGTAATTTATCCAGTAACCCTTGAGAACCTATTTCGATCCTCATTTCATTAGGAATGTCATACCACCATTCTACCCAAAGAAAAAGCACGTACAGGAAAACAAAATGTGCGGTTTTAGGTACGTCGGCAGGGAGGTCTACTCCATCACGATGCACCCAGAGGGAATGCTGGGTAAACGCCAACAACATATCCCGCTCTGTCTGGTCTACCCAATCCCACACGTAAGACGGTATCCTGAAATCTTCCCAGCCCTCAATAGCCCGGATCTCGTTGAATCCGGTCTGTATCCTGCCTAGTGTCGTGCTGTCAAGTCCCGTTGTCTGCCCGTAAAGTTCTACCCCTGTAGGCATGTCATATCTCCCTGACGGTCAGCGTCATCATGCCCATGTCCTCAATGGGGTATGAGGACACTCCCGGCTCCCCGGTTATCATCACCTGATAAATCTCCCCGTCGTAATCCTGGAATGTCGTTGCCGTCCCCATGAGTGCCAGAATGTCAGGGTATTGGTCATCAGGATGGAACGTAATTGTCCAGATGCGCTTGCGAATTACACCTAGAGACAATGGCGCACCCGACAGGGCGGTTGCTTCACGCCCCGCTACTATCTGATGCTCGAGTCTGTAATTACGAGAAGTAGGGGGACAGTTGAGCGTTATGTCACCTAACTTGATAACGTTCATCTAAATGTCCCCCCTCATGGCGTCGGTCACTAGACCGCCTGAACTAAAGTTTTGTGATGCATTGACTTTGATGTTGACGGAGATGTTCTCGAGTTTTTTCTTAGCATCCGATACAGCCTTGTCGATGCCGTTCAAGATGCCGTAATAGAGACTGTCGCCCATGCGCCCGCCGAGTGCTTGCGAGTACCCGCCGAGCTTGTCAAGGGACATTTCGGCGTTCTGCGCCAATCCCTTGAAGTCAAGAGCCGAAGCCCAATCCATAGCGCCCTCAGCCTTCCTTGACGATTCCTCAACAGTCTTGAACAGGTACCGCACACCGTCGGTTAGTTTGACCACGGCCTTGTCTTGATCTTCGGAGATTATCTCGGCCTGCCATTCGCCCTCCGGCATGTCCATCTGCACCTTGGCAAGCATGGCGTTAACCCTATCCTCAAGAGTGAGGACTTGCTCTTCGACTTGCTTCATCGCGTTGGCAACCTGAGTCAGAAGTCCTTGTCCACCCTTGCGCCCCATGCTCTCAAGCGCGCGGATGAACACGTTCCGAAGTTGCGGGTTATCGAATTTCTTAACCAGCCCGTCAGCGGTTTCTTCGGCACTCTTCAGGACGGCGCTCTTGAACACTTCCGACGCGTCCTCTGAAGAGACACCAAAGACTTTCATGGCGCGCTGGGCGTCAAGTTTGAACTTCTCTATCTTCACGGTGAACTCTGCCAACGCGTCGGGGAGGTCGCCCATGATCGCGGTTACAGGGTCAACGTCTGTCATGCGGTTCATCCGGGATTGAACAACGTCTACAGCCTCGTCGAATATGTCTGCGAGGTCGTCAGGCAGTTGCCCGAAAGCGGACTTGAGCGTTTCGACGCCCTTCTCCCCTTCGGTTTTCAGGATGTTTTCTATCTGCTCCCCGAACCTTTTGACAACGAGCGTCACGTCAAGGCCAGTTTTACCCCATACCCGCTTGATGGCTTCGCCTGTTTCGCGCGCGTCTTTGATTAACTGTTCGAGGTTCGTTAGTTTTGGAGGTGCCTTTATCTCTTTTTCCTTCGTGCTTTCCGACAGGATCTTCTCTATTTCCTCGTCGGTCTCTGCGATTGTCTTTGCAAGTTTCCGGTTGTTCTCCTGTACTTCCAGGAGGTAATCATTCTGCTTCGCCGCGTAATAGCCGTATGCCCCGCCTATGAGGGCAAATGCCGCAACCAGCCCCCCGGGGGCCATGAGTGTTGCGGTCAACAGTTTCGACGCCGCGCCGATCTTGCCCATTGACGTTGCGATCGACGCCCCTGTGAGCGCCTTGCTTGTGGCACCAATAGAAGAGGTCAGTTTCCCGAAGGCGGCAATCAACAGTAAGATGCCCCCGCCTATCTGCAACCCCTTCCCCGCGATCCAGCCGTAAAGGACGAACTTCGCGACTTTTTCGAAATTATCGAATATCTTCTGCCACGGAATAGCGGTGACGATGTTCTTGACCGACGCGATAAGCCCCTTGATGGTCTCGCCCAGGTTGCGGAACTTCTCGACCACAGAGTCAACGTCTATCTTCGTCAGCGCCGCTTTGAAGTCCTCAAGAGACGGAAGGCCGCCTGTCAGACCTTCAAAGAAAGCCTTGACGGATTCGCCTATTACCTCTGTACCGGAAGCCCATTCATTGATGGCGTTTATGAGGTCGCGCAATGCACCAGCGACCTCTTTACTCTTCTCTTTGATTTGTTCAAAGACAGTCAGCAATACATCCTGTGCCGCAGATGTTACGGCCTTACGGATGTTCTGCCACGTACCCATGAGGTTGGCCAATTGACTCTGCGCCGTGCCTGTCTCTTTGAGCGCTTCCTGGTACTCGCGCATCTTCTGAGACATAGCAGCGAGCTGTATAGCGGCAACCGCGCCCCGGTCGCCGAATATCCGCAACGCCTGTTGAGCGTCCATCCCTGCCGCGCCAAAGTCTGCCATTATGTCCGCAAGGGGTCGCATGTTCCCCAAAGCGTCATAGACCTTGACGCCCATGTTCTCTATCTCTCTTGCAGCCTGTCCAGCAGGATCAGCGATAGACGACAGGACGCGCCTCAAGGACGTGCCTATCTGCGATGCCTCCATGCCAGTGTCGGAAAGAACAGCCATAGCGGACGTGACTTCTTCAAGGGAAAGCCCCAACGCCTTGCCCAACGGCGCGACGTATGTCATGGAGTTAGATAGTTTCTCCATCGTCAACTGCGAACTGTTGACGGCATTCGTGAATACGTCAACGACGCGTCCGGCCTCTGCCGCCTCAAGCCCGAAGCCCCTTAATGTCGATACGACCAACTGCGCCGATTCCGCGAGTCCGTAGTTCTGACCTATGCTGACGGCGACTATTGAGTCTATGGAATCAAGTATCTCGGCCACAGACATACCAGCCGAAGCGAGTTCATACATGGCAGATGCCGCCTCTGCCGCGGTAATCGGCAGGTCGCGCCCCATCTGTCTTGCCTTCGCGGTCAGTTTATCGAACTCGTCAGCAGTCGCGCGGGACACGTTCTTTACAAGCGCCATCTGCTGTTCAAATGAGCCGCCGACGTTCAGGGCGGCAACAGCGAGTCCAGCCGCCGCCGCCGTCGCCACAGTGAGGCCGGAAACCAGGACTTTGAGCGCGGGACCGAATACGTTGGTCAGGCGGGTTCCCATCCGTTCCATATCGCGACCTAGACGGAACGTGCTTTTTGACACTCTATCTAAACCGCGCAAGGCTCCCTGTATGTTGGAACCTATGACTATCTGGACGTCTTTTTTAATATTCCCCACCTCCCCGCCTATTCGATCTCAATACCCAAAGCCCTGGCTTCATCAAGGCTCATTTCCTTCCCCTTCGTCGGGGCATTCGATGTTTTCTTCCTCTCCCTCTTTTCCTCTGTAGGAGGGTCAAGCCAGAGCGGTACCGCTTTCATGTAATCCTCTGATTGCCAGTAAGTCAGTCTGTCGTAAAACGTCTCTTCGTCGATGTGGAAATAGTGACGCAGGGTTAGCAGAGTCAGGCTTAGCGAGTGCGCTTGCCTCGCTGGATCTTCTCCGCTGTTGGTATCTCTTCCGGTGCCTGCGTCATCCTTGAAAAATTTGCGATTATACCCGGCCCGTCGTTCGCGTTCCAAATCGTCATGAGCAATTCCATCTGTCCCGAAAGGGGCACCTCGTCCCATTCCTTGAAGTCGGGAAATGAGCGCTCAAGCGTCAGGGAAATTGCTTCCTCACAACCTGCCACGGCATTGATAAGGATCTCGCCCTTCAAGGCGGCAAGCCCCAACTCTGACGCAAACCCCGACTTGACCAGGGCGCGAATTACGTCAATCACGTCGCCCCGTGTTAAAAAGCGGAGCCGGTAGTCAGCTCCGAAAATGGATACTGTCACCGGCTCCGGTCTGTGTATGTCAATCTGCCGTTTCATTGCTCCCACCTCATTAAGCGAGGTAAATCCTTCCCAACTGCTTGCCTTCCGGCTGTCCTGAATCAGGTGCGGCGGCTATTTCAATGTTGGTCAGGGTAGGTTCAGACGGACTGAACGCAAGGGAAAACTCGCCGCTGAAAAGGGCGTTGTAAAACTGAATGTTCCACCTCTTCCCATCGGAGCGTGCGTCGCTGACGAACAGGACAGAGAAGTAATCCTGCGTACCCTTGCCGCCGAAGTAGAGCGATTCGGAAGTCAGTTCTGTATACTCGTAATTGACCTCTACAGTCGCCCCTTCGGGCAGGTCCGTACTGTCTGCCACTCTTGCAATGCCGCCGTTGATGCGGTCAAGGATGTAATCGGTATTCTCCACAAGGGCGGTTGCTGTGTTGACAACGTGAGCGGCAATCGTGAAGTTTCCACTCAGCCCTGCCGTAATGGTGATGGTGTTTGCAACGAGGTCAACACCTCCGGGCGCGATTATCGTTGCGGCCTCTGTCGCCTCACCCTCGACAAGCAGAATGGTGTCCTCTTCGGAAAAGAGACTCGCGTCTGCCACATGGATAACCACGTCGGTTGCCCCTGCCGGAGCCGTCAGCGGTGTTGCCAACTGAACTGTGACTGGATCCATCGTCCACCTGGGATTGTTCGCGGCGACGTATCTGCCATCGTACACCGTCCCTATGAACTCGTGGTCAACGGACACATCCTCGCCCGCGACCTGCTCTTTGGTAAACATCTGGATCGCGTTGGCGACGTTATCCGGGTTCAACTCCATCAGGGCCGCGCTGATCTTTGCTGTCTCACCCGCAAGGCTCTGCTTAACGAGCTGTTCGGGCGAGCCGCCCTTTATCTCGTTCCATTCCGGCTCGTAACTGAACGTAACGTCGCCCTTGAGCAAGCCAACGTCCTGACCATTCAGGTAGAGCGTACCTGTCCCGACCATGACATTAGCCGGGTTCTTTAAGTTAAAAGCCACTATTGATTCCCCCTTTTAAATTCCTGAAAACGAGATGACGCGCCGATCGTGATGGCGCATTACCCCGGTGCCTGTTACCGTGAGGGCCGAATAACTGCCCCTACCCAACGGCGCGGAGAATCCCGTCACCGTCGCTTTGTCAATCGTTACCGTCGCCGTCTCGCCCGCCGATGTGAGCGCGTCCACTTCCAACTTGAAAGCAGGCAATGAATCCGCCCCGGCAATGTCGGAACCTCCCAGCATGGCGGTGAACATCGCCCCGTCGAATGCGCCCAGAGAAAGCGTCCACTCCACCGTGTTAATGAGCGGGTCGGCGGCGATCATCCCGGCGTCCGCTTCGCTCAAGCGTTCAAGCGTCGCGACACTCCAATTGAACTGGTCTACCTGGTGCAATGTGACGCTATCCCCGTAACTGATGGCGTGCGCCGTCTCTGCTGTTACAGGTGCCACCCTTGCCCCCTCGATGCCCATTAAAAAAACCCCGCCATCGGGGGCGGGGCGGGCAACTATGGATGCGTCGCCTTGAAAGATGGGCCAATGCTCAACTGGATTAACGGAGTAGTCTATCTGATTGCTGATGTATTCGCTGTCGCTTTGGAGGACGCCGAGAATCAATTGACCTAACTCGTCGGCTTCGACGAGTCCGAGGCATTCTGTTATGCCCCGTATCAACTGTGTGCCCTCCTGGTAAACCGCCCATTCGATCCCCACTGCGTGAGTCCAGGGGTATATCTCCTGCCCCCCGCTTTCGGGGAGTGGATATAGGGCAATCACCGGACAGTTCTTGGAACTCGGCGGGTCTTTGACGTTGACGCCCAGATAGAAAGTGGGCGCTCTCCCGTATTTCGAAAGCGCCCACGATTTGATTGTTTCGTCATTGACCAGAAGATCCAGCCAATGCCGTGCTACCGCTGTCGCCTCGATACTCGTCACCCCCTAACGACGTATTTACGCCTGCTCTTCAGTACGTTGATGGGTGAACCCTTCGTAAGGTATCCCCATATTTTTTCCTCGACGTATCCCGCCGCCTTCGGAACAAGTACATCTGACATAGGTTCAATCGTCGGCCTTGCCGGGATCACAACCTCTTTCCTGCCCGGCTTGATGCCTATTCCCGCGGCGAGGTACGCCCGGCGCATCTTTCCAGTGATGCGAACCTTCGCGCCCTTCTCCTGCTTCGTGCCCAGCCTCACCGCTGAATCGGACAACCACCCGACAACTACATCCCCGGAAGATTTGTACTGATAGCCAACTGCTTTAGCCAAACCTCCCAGGGGTGCGTAACTGCGTTTGCCCTTCTTGTCGAATGCCTCGTCAAGTTTGCGGCGAACCTTCGCGGGCAGAAACGGCGCGTATGCCCGACCTCCCGGCGCTCGGCTTTTAATCCCTTTTTTGATCTCTTTCTGCATATACCAGCCAAGGGATTTCAACGCCTTGCGCCGAAAATCCGGAAACTCATTCATTGCCCACAGAAGCCACGGGGTAGCCTCGTCCTCAACTGTGACGGAGTACATTTACAACGCCGCCTCGTTGCCGGTCGCCTCAAGGCAGAAAACTCCGCTATGCCTCTCGGCTATTCGGACAACCCACCACGTCTCACCGTCAACGACCACCTTGTCAAGCGGCACAGGCTCGGATACGTCGCTCGCCTTGATCCAGAGAGTAGCCCGCGCCGCCTGTCCGTCGCTCGATACCGTATTCCCGGCGGCGCGGTTATCCCCGTACTCCACTACTGCGGTTATAGATTTGCCGTTATACGTGACGGAGACGCCGAAATCGGTAAACATCAATTCGCTATCAAACTCCTGTAAGTCCGACAGGCTCATACTCCGTCACCTCCTGACCTTTAAGCGTTGAGTTTTACTAGGGCTACTGCCCCGGTGGTCTCTTTGACCGACGCGCACATGCCGGCCACTTTGTGAGAAGATGCTGTTTTGGTGAGGTTCTTAGCGCTGTCATCCCAATAGAGAACGTCACCAATTGCGAATGATGCATTAGTAACGGTTGCCATTTCGAAAACACCGCTGACGAAAACGGCACCCGTCTCAAGCGCACCTATGTCCGTAGCGCATACCCCGACATGGTTACCTATGACTACAACCGTTCCGGCGGTAAGAGCGCTCCCGGCGTTGTAGTAGTCGAGTATTTCGCCTTTCTGTATGTAGACTGCCTGTTTAGCCACCTATATCACCCCTAACCGTTGATCTTGACCCGCGCGGTTTCGGCACCTGCGGCGTGATTCGCGGCGGCCATCCCTGCGGGTATGTCAGTGTCAACGACAATGAAGTAGAGTTTGTCGCCCAGCGCCCAACCGGTTTCCTCGCCAGCCGCGGCGGGAATAGTGAACCCGACGTATGTACCCGTGAATGCTTCGGCTGTAGTCGCGGCGCCGTCTGCCCCGTCCTCGCTTCCCGCGACGCTCCAAGCCTCGGAACCCGCAACGTCGGCATTGGTAACGGTGAGCGTGAATACCTGTGCGGCGGTCGCGGCGTCAACCGTGACAGCCATCTCGGATATGTCCACATCGCCAGTGTTGCCAGCATCGGCCCAAACCGCGCCAGCCGTCGGAGTGTCATTTGCCGAAGTCAGGACACCGTTTTCGATGTCCCAAAACAGGTCATCGCCTATGTCCCAATCGTCACCGACAAGCGCGGAAAGTTCCCATACACCCTCAACGGCGATGGGGCCTTCCGCTCCGTTGGCAATGTCGGTAGTGCAGATGCCTATGGCGTTACCCTCAAGACTCACAACGTCGCCTATGGCAAGATCCGCGCCTGCCGTGTAGTTTAGAAATTCGCCTACCTGGATAAACTCGGCCTCTTTAGCCAACTATGTCACCTCCTGCAAAACCGTCATTACCACTTACTGCGCGCCTGTTCCGGCGTTTTTGTAAAGCCCGCGCCAGTCCATAGCCTTTGCGCCGGCGTCGATGCGAACCTTGTATTCCACGCCGTCCATGCTCCAACCCTGCTTTGTCTCAAGGTAAGGAGCCTGTACGCCGTTGAGGAAATAGACAGTAACAGTCTTGCCCTTCCCAGCGAACAGGTACCATGCATCTGTGTCCGCATCGTCAAGGCGAGGCTCGTAAACGCGAGTGAATGCGCCGGAGTAGATGTTCTTAAGGTTCGGCTGATTGCTTTCCCCGCCGATCAGCACGGTGTTGAAGAATGTCTCAGCCAACACCTCAAGAGCAACGGGCGCCACGAAGAACTCGGGCCTGATATTCAGGCGGCGTTTTCCCTTGATGTCCTTCTGTGACTTCATAGCAGTAACGGCGGCGCCGATGGTTGCCACGCTGGGGACTGCGCCTGAGGACTGAAGGTTGTAATGGTAGGTGTTATGGAAAAGTGCCCTGCCGTCGCCCATGTTCGGGTTAGCGGTGATCTGCGCCCATGCCACGTCGCCGACCTTGCGTGCGGCGGCTTCTCCGCGCTTCATGGGGAGTTCGGCTATCTGCCCTATGTCGTCATTGACGATTGCCTGACGGGTCAGCGCGAACAGTTTTCCATAGGTGACAACCTGGTACTGCTCGAACTGCTCCGCGGCTTCGCCGTATTTGTACTCGCCATGCTCCGGGATGAGGTCAAGGTCTTCAAGTTCGGAAGTCCTAGCCGCAGTATGGATATGGAAGTTCGACACACTCCCGGTATTGAAAACGGTGGGCCAGGTTTCCTGTGCGCCTTCCCATCCGGCGAGTACCGACTTATGGGCGATGTTCCCAAGAACATAGGGGAAATCGTCGGTAGCCATTGCGCGGCCTACCATCTCCATAGGGTGCATGGGAACCTTGATACCGTTCCTGCGAAGGACGTCGCGGGCAATTTCCCTCATGGTCATGCCAGCGAATTCCTCATATCCCGTTTTCCTCTGTTCGTCGGTCAGGGGCAGGAAGGATACCCTTGCCTGAATACCGGCCTCCATCGCGGCGCGAACTTTATCGCGCTCGTCCTCAACCACGACCGCAGGAGACGACACTGCCTCCCTTTCGTTTATCATCGATTCGAGGATCTCCTTTCTTGCGGCGTCTACGGTGACGCCTTCGCTTATCCATTTCTGCACTCGCTCGTTCTCAACGCCGTGCTTGAGACCGATGGCAACTATCTCCGCATTGCGCTCCTGCTCCGCTTTGACAGCGGCGGCGCGTACTTCATCAAGATTCACCTCAGGCTCCTTGACAACCTGTGTCTCTTTCTCGTCCACTGTGACAACACTCCTTTCATCGTTTCCTGCTTCCTCTGGTGCTTCCGGCTCTTCCTCGATAGACCTGCCCACTCCGACAGTCGCGTCGGCGGGGATAGGCTCAAGGCTGATCTCCAAAACACTCCATTTCCTTACAATTGCCGCGTCTTGATCGTATGGCCCGAAGCGCCCATCACTTGAAATATCTCCCGCCTCGACGTATTCGTACGAGTGCGACCCCCAGGTGTATCCGAAGGAAACACCCTGGAGAGTTCCGCTTTGAACCTTCGACCATACAAGTTCGCTTTTCTCGTCGGTATCAAACTGGATGGTTGCCCGGCCTTTGTTGTCAGCGGGATCAACCCACGCCTTGATGACTCGTCCAACCGGCATGAGTCCGAAATTACCGTCCCTGCCATGAGCGAACAGCACTCCCGCCACGCCTGACTCCAACCTCGAAAAATCGGGAGCGCCGTTATCGTGGCGCAGGATTTCCAGGCCAAACCATCTTTCCACGGGTTCCTCAGACGAAAACGCGAGGGTGATCTCCCTCGCTTCCTCTTCTGCTCGTATGTTTTCTATCTGAGCCTCCCGCGTCAGTTTTTCCCCGGCGAGTTTCGCGACTTCTTTCCTGACACTCTTCTTTGTCGTCATTCCTGCTCTTCACCTCCCGATTCCTCTGTTTGCGGCGCGACGAACTGAAGATTGACACCCAGCGACTTTGCAAACTCCTGCTCCTTCTGCCTCTGTTCAAGGACTTCCTGCCAATCGTTGCCCTGCTTCGCGCAGACCGTTGCAAGCGTTGTCATGCCGTTTGCAAGTTCTATCTGAGTCGCTTCAACCTCCTTTTTAGGATCGATCCAGGCCCACCCTGGCGCTATCCACCGACAGGCCGTATACCGGTCTCGTGCGGTGTCGAAGTCCTTGACCTCCACCAGGCCCCTATAAACACACTGCCAGATGAATTCTTCCCAAATCGGCTGACAGAAATGCTCAATAAGGTACTGTTGGAGTGCCATGAACTCCTTGCGGTCCTCAAGGTGTCCTTGCCGCGCTGAACTGTAACTCCCCTTGCTGTAGTCCCGCGCAAGGGTCTCAAACGACAGCCCCAGTCCCGCGGCAATGCGCCGCGTCTGTGCTGTCGAAAATTGAGCCGCGTCAGTGTTGGGTCGCCCGGGTGAGGAAAAACTTATATCCTCTCCGGGCATGAGGTATTCAATTGTTCCCGGCGTCATGGACTCAATGGGTTCAGAATTAACCGTGTTGGTGTTGCGCCCCTGCCGGAATCCCGCGTACTCGCTCTTGACGAACCCGGTAAAGCAGGCGGCTATCCTGGCGGCGACCAACTCCGCTTCCATGTACTCGCCAAGGTCTTTGATGGCGGTCATAGTCGCGGCGAACTCGGAAATCCCCCTGACCTGCCGGGGCCGGAACTTGTTGAACAGATGAATGACCTGCCATGCCGGAATGCGCTTCGTCGCCCCTGCCGCGTCCACGGTGAAGTGGTACGCCACGGGAGCGCCGTATTTATCGACCTCGACCCCGCCGTATATCTCGTTTTCCTTCGACGCTGGCCTGCCCATATCAGACAGGTAATCGGGTTCCCATAACTGCACCCTCAAGGGGAACTCGTTCCTACCCCGGAGCAGGGGCATCATGACAAGGATCTCGCCGTCAACGATGCGACGCCGCAGAACCATCTGTTGGAGGTCGTAGAAAGAGGACTGCCCCTCCATGTCGCACTGACCCGGCTTAGTCCACTGCTCCCATAAGTCCTCGAAACGGTTGTTCAACGTCTCGTCTATCTCGCCCTTTTTGTTATGTATCTGTGCCTGGGGCCTGATGCCTGTCCCTACGACGTTGCGGACAATCGTCTTGAGTGCCGCCGCCGCTATCTCGTTGTTCCTCTCAAGGTCGCGCGCCCGTGCCCTGATGACGTCCCTAGACTGATGGTCGGTCTCTTCCGGCGTGAGGTTTAGAGGTCGCCACTGGTCATTCGGGCGTACTGATTCCCCTGCATCCCAATTCCGCATCCAGTTGAAAGCCATGCGGTAGCGGACACGCTCAAGCGCGGCGCGGGGGCTAAACCAGCCAATCACTTTGTCGATGGGGGATAACTTCATCTTTTGGGCCATGACGCATACGCCCTCGTCGTGCCTTTGTCCTCAAAGGCCAGGATGTTTTCCAGTTCACGCTTGCGCTTGTAGAGCATCGCCATCTCTTCACGCTTGACGCGCCGGGAGCCTACCCAATGTTCAGTTACCCCACCGCTCGATAAAAAAGCGGCCACCGCTTCATCGATAGCCGCCAGCTCCGCTCTGTATTTAGTTATGAGTTCGCTCAAGTAACCACCCCCATCATCTGATCACCCACGCCTTGCCGCCCGTCGCCCATGAGCTGGACTTGCGCTTGCGTTCCCGTTTCGCCTCATGCCTTGACCTGATTCGTTTCTCTGCCTCGACCTCTTCCGACAGGTGCCGGACACCTGCCCGCTCTGCCGCGAATGCGTTACCGACGGCACAGTCCAACAAGTGGTTGTCGATGTGCTGACTCAGTTTTACCCACTCTTCGAACTCAACGCCCTTTTTCCTGTCAAGTTTGATGACCTTCTGCTCGGACAGTATTTGCTCCCAATATTCGTCGGGGCACTCTTTGAATACCGACCATGCGCCAGGCTCCGTCGGGGCCTTCTCTAATCGTGCGAAGATAAAATCCTTGTAATAACTGGTATCGATAAGATATAGTGACAGGCTCCCCTTGAACTTCGTGCGGGTATTGTCGCCCTCGATGGTTGTCCGGGTATAAGGAGCCTTCAATGGCCTTGACGATCCCTTTGTCGCTACGCACACATCGGCATGAGTTGAACAGAATTCGTATACCTCGTCGGTTCGGAATCCTGAGTCAATCGCCGCAAGTCGGACTATCATCTCGGCGTTGTCACCCTCGCGTGTCCATGCCCCGTTGACTATGACTTCCTCTACCTCTTCCCAGGAATCCAGGACGCCATAGTCAACCGTCCATGATGTGATACCGATTCCCCATGCTTTGATCTCGTACCAGAAATGGTCCTTCTGGACGTCAACCGCCGCCGTCAACATCTGCGCGTCCTTTGGTACTTTGCCCCGCTCATGAACGCCTTCCTTGCTCACCCTGTCCCATTCATCGGTCTTTTTAATCCGCTCTTCCCAGGGTTCGCCAAGCCAGGAGTTGATGAAGTTCCTTAGTTTTTCCGGGAACGGCTTTGACTGCAAAAACTCCGCGGCAACGTCGCCCCACGTCACCCAAGGCGCGTAAAGACTCGACAGGTGATAGGCCACATTCCGCGGCGGCGTGTCGGGTTCTTCATCGCTGACCCAATGGCCTTGACGCAACATCTCCGGCTTGTGCTTGTCCTCTATCCTGCCACCGCAGGACTCGCACTCATACCACGCCGAGACAAGGACGGCCTGAGCGACGCGGGCTATTTTCTGCGGGTCGCCCTTCGTCTCTTTGTACGAGTCCTTTAACTCGTCCGTCCATTTGATCTGCTTGAATCTCAACTCCTGCTCATGACCGCAATGGGGACAGGGTACGTAGTATTTCAACCTCACGTCGGCACTCTGGTATGTCCTGTACACTCTTCCCCTCGTGGTTGTCGGAGTGGAGACCTTGAAAATCTTTCTGTTCCAGAATGACTTCGTTCTCTCTTCGGCAAGGCTTTCAGGATCTCCTTCCTCTCCGAGATAAGGAGGGTATTTGTCTACCTCGTCCATGAACAGGTAGCGAATCGGCCTTGATGAAAGGGACGCCGCCGAGTTCGCCCCACTGATCGCGACGCCCATGCCGAGGAATTGGATGTCGTTCTTCCTGCTTGAGCGTTCCAGATATTTGGTATTGAGTGCTGGCGATGCCTGAATGAAAGGTTTTATCCTGTTGTCGTATGTCCACTCGCCCAACTCCACCGTCGGGTAAACAATCATGGCCGGAGCCTGGTCTTGATCAACCGCGAATCCAAGAGCGTTGAACAGGGTCTCGGACTTCCCCGTCTGAGCCGCGACCATCA
>Ga0265293_10005441_pt1 | contig 21221 bp, 19 predicted proteins | sample Munlanlewell138R_FD_192505 | JGI IMG/M metagenome (GOLD analysis project Ga0265293, IMG submission 192505) | Leachate microbial communities from a municipal landfill in Southern Ontario, Canada - Leachate well 138R | ecosystem: Engineered > Solid waste > Landfill > Unclassified | place: Canada... | reverse complement strand
TTCATTGTTTTGATCACCAAAACCTGCAAATCGGGCAATGTTTTGTCCAAGTGGTTGTCACTATAATCAGCTTCAAATCAAGATAACAATTCCCGTAATGATATATGCAATATACCAGTACGTGTTTTGTTAGGTAGTATTTAGAGTCTTGGATTTGTATCTATTTTGGAATTTGCAGTTTTCGGTGACCCAATTTGCAGATTTCAGTGACTCTTTTCACGAACATTTGCCGGTGCTATGCGTAATAATTCCTGTCCTGATATAGTAAGGTGGCTTGTGGCTTCAAAATTCCCTTGACAGTGCTCATAGTCAATAATAATAGGTATTCTTTATCGCGGGATTAGGGTAGAATCTTGCCCCTTCCCCCAAATAAACAGGTAACACAGCTCGAAAGGAAGGTAAATGCAAAGACTCCGCACGCTGATGCATAGCAAAGCCTTGCGTCAATTCATCAAATATGTGATCGTTGGTTGCATCGTTACAGGCATCGATATGCTCGCCTTGCACTTCAGCTACCGGATACTCGTCATACCGATCAAATTATCCGTGATTATCGGTTTTATGTGCGGTAATGTATCCAGCTTTGTCTTCAATAAATACTACACCTTCCGCAATTTCTCACCGGCGATCATCCGCCAATATATCAAATATTTCGTTACCAGCATGACCGGTTTGCTATGGACCTTGCTATTGATGACCCTGTTTTATGAGCATCTGCAGCTCTTTGCCGGGATCAGCCGTTACAACTACCTCTTGTGCAAAATGATAGTGGCCGTGATGGTTATGTTCTGGAATTTCATCATCATCCGGCATTGGACACTGGCAGATTACAATTTCAGCCATCTGCCCCCGCTATCCACATACGGCAAGGCTCCGGGCTGCCATCTCAGCGTGATTATTCCCGCCTATAACGAAATAGACCGGCTTCCCGCCACCCTGAACGACGTTTTTGCCTGGCTGGAGACGAAGGACTTTTCTTACGAAGTACTCGTTATCAACGACGGTAGCAGCGACGGCATGGTGGGCGGCTTGAAACAGTTTTTCAAAGACAAGCCGGGTCTGCAGCTATGGTCTTTACCGCGCAATATGGGCAAAGGCGCGGCAGTGCGTGAAGGAATGCTGTTGGCAAGCGGTGATTTCCGGCTCTTTATGGACGCGGATAACCAGATTCACATTGAGGAATTGGATGCTTTTCTGCCATTAGCGCTTAGTTCGCGGGTAATCATCGGTTCCAAGTATGCCGCTAAAGGCTCTCCCAAAGAGGAGATCACTGCATCGCGAGTGTTTGTGTCCCGCCTGGGCAATGTGATTATCAGGCTTTTGCTGGGCTTGGAATTGAAAGACACACAATGCGGCTTCAAGCTATTCCCCGCGGAGCTGGCCGAAGCAGTGTTTCGCCTGCAGAAACTGGGCAGATTTGCCTTCGACGTAGAAATCCTCAGCCTGGCTCAGCTTTTTGGCACCGAGATTATGGAATTGCCCATCAAGCTGTATCCCGCCGCTCAAAGCAGAGTGCGCACCGTCAAAGACAGCATCAGCGTTTTCACCGATCTACTAAAGATAAAGCTGAATATCTGGAGACGCCGATACAAGCTAAAAGACCTTGAAAGCAACGCTGAGGCCGGCATTCTAAAGCGCGAGTTCTAAGATGTCTTTTTCCCAAAAGATAGTCAATCTCATCTGTCTCGTCCTCCTGCTGGCAGCGGCTTTCGGAGTGTGGCAGATCAATGGCAACACCTATCTTTGTGCGGACGACTATCTCTACAGCTTCCGTTTCAATCCCGGCTTTGCGGGTGAAAATCATGCCGCATTGCAATATGAAAGAATACAGAGTATTCCGGATTACATCGCTTCGTTGAAGGATTTGTATCTCACTCTCACCGGCAGGATTGTCCCCCATGCCATCTTGCAGTTCTTTCTGCTATTGCCTGCCTGGATTTTTGATCTGTTCAATACTCTGGCTTTTCTTGCCCTCAGCTATTTGTACGGCACCTGGATAGCCGGACGCAGGCACGATCTGCGGATTGTGCTCACTCTGGTTTCCGCCATGGTCTTCTACCTCATTGTAGCCGTCAGCAGAAGGAATTTTTACTATCCTGCCTTCAGTTGCAATTACCTGTGGACTCAATTGATAGTATTTGTGTTTCTGATCCCTGTGCGCAGGCTGATACAGGAACAGCGTGCGGGGAGTGGCATACCGGTGGCAATTCTGATGTTTATTGCCGGTTTGGTTGCCGGTGATACGAACGAACCGGTGATTCCCGCGCTACTTTTGGCCATGGGTGTATATTTGTTGATCAGGCTTGTGATCTCCCGGCGTGGTCTGCCGCTGTGGTACTATACCGGAATGATGGGCTTGCTTTTGGGCTTCATGTTCTTGTATTTCGCGCCCGGCAATAGCGGCAGGGCAGCATATGAAGCCGAAAGAGTGGGGAGCGGCACCATCGGATTCAGTTTGGTAAATCTAAGGCCCATTGCCCGCGCGAATTTGATCTCAATTCCGTTGGTATTGCTGGGAATATGGGGCATCTTTGGCTTGAGTAAACGCCGATTACGGCAAAATTGGCAAAGCTATCTTTTTGTGTTCCTGCTCTTTTCCGGCAGCATCTTTGCCATACTCTTTGCCCCGATATATGCCAATCGTATGACTCTTCTTTTTGGCGGCTTTCTGATGCTCTTTTGTTTGCAACTCTTTATGGCAAAATGGGGACAAAAACCGGCTGTGCTCATCCTGCTCATCCTCGTCCTGCTCCCTGCTTTTGGCCTCAGATTGTACGCGGATTTCAAATGGTCTCAAAGCTCCGAAAAGGAGTATGAACTATTCCTGAACCAAGTGGATGATTGTCCCTCAGATTCATGTCTGGTAAGCCCTCGCGGCTATCACGAATCCCTCACGGGGGAGAACTGGGCGAAACCGGTTGCCACATATTATGGTAAAAACTATATCGGCGTAATGGACGAATACGCTCCCGAGCTGCTGGAAAACTGGAAAGAACCGGATTATAAACTGCTGTATCCTCCCGGCCGGGAAGTCCCCGTGCAAATACATGGCCTGCGTTATGTGGATCATAATCCCTATTGCCGAAGCCTTTATGTATTGCTGAAAAGTGAGGATATGGAGCTTGAGGGACTGAGAGTGACCTTGAAATCCGCTGATCTGCCGGATTGGCTGGAGGAGGTAGTGCACAGTGTTCCACAGCAATTTATATACTACCTGTTGCCGGCAGTAATTGATCCCCGGCCTCAAGTGGCTCACCGGATGGGAGATGTGGTGGTTTACGTGTTGCCGATGCCAATTGAAGATGGCAAGGAAGACCTCCTGAGTATACAAGTGATAAAGGACAAGCAGAGTATAAGCAGAATATTCTTACAGGATGTTCTCTTTCACTGAGGATTCCCGGCAATTGCTTGAGCTGCTTTCTTTTACCATCAAAGCCAAAGTGATCCAAAAGAGCAAACTCACCTGATATTGTTGAATGAAAATATCGGTGAGACAGGCAAACAGCAGGGAGAGCATCCCTGTCCACACACAGAAGGCCACCATGTCGTTTTGGGGTTTCACAGCCTTCAAGTGATACATCAGCATGCTTTTGAAGATAACGACCATATAGGCCAGAGTGCCGATAACTCCAATCTCCAGCAGGAGATTGATGTATACGTTGTGGGCGTGTTGGGCATATAGGTTAGGCACAGGCACCATACTGTGATAGATGTCTTTCCAAGTGCTGAATCCGATGCCGAAAATCGGATTCTCTGCTATCAGAAATATGGCTTTATACCAGGCTATCAAGCGGATCAGGATCGATATGTCCATCATCGATACCATCTCTCCCCGATGCATCATCGAGCTGGGAATCACCAGCGGGATCAGGGCAATCGCGATGAAACCCCACACTCGGATTTTGCGATATTTGAACACCAATAATGCCAAACCGAAGACAATCGCCAGCATCGCCATACGCGTGTAGGTAAACAGCATTCCCAAAAATACTATCAAGGCTCCCAGCAGCCACAGCAACCGGTTTTGGTTCAGCTTTGCTTTGAATGCCAATGCCAGACAGAAATAGAATGACAGGATGTAGAAGCCATTGATGGTCATAGCGTTTGACCAGGTTGAGCCGATGCGTTCGGTGGGATTTGCCAGAGCTATGAGAATCCCAAATACTGCCACCAAGATTGCTGCGATGCTGATCAAGCGCATCCATAGATCCAGTGCAGGCTTGTCTTCCCGGCTATTACCTATCACCACAAAGCAGAGCAGGGGGACGATGATGCTGGAAATAAAATACAATACAGCCCCCTCCACATAGGTATTGCTGAGGGCGATGATGCCAAAGACGAAGAGAATAAAGAAGCTGGCGGGATACGGTATCTGAAGCTTCCATTGGTGGATATGCCGAAAATCCGCAACCAGAACCAGGATCAGCATCCCCAGAGAAAAATAGAAGGCAATCTCCATAGGCAATAAATATATCGTGCTCACCATCATCAGCATACGGGGGAGCGTGATGCCTCTCAGCAGCAGAAACGTTATCCAAAAGCCCATGAACCCCAAGCCTTTGAGCACAAAGCTCAGGCTCTGCATCTGGAGAAATATCCCCAGGCTCAAAGATAGCAAAACTATGGCGGGAGCCGCCAGCGCGGTGAGGCTAATGCTCGCTGTCTTGCTTTTCATACAGCTGGTCTTTCAAATCGCGCAGACGTTCCGGTTGAGAGAGCAAAGTCTCTTTTATGATGGCGAGCAGGATCGAGAATATACCTGCCATAATGACGGTTATAATGCAGATCAACGCTCTGCGAGGCCGAATTCTGCGCCCTGCTTCACGAGGGGTATCCAGCAGCTCGAGCTGCGGCATGTTCTTTTGCTCTTCCAATAGTGCTTTTTCGTATTCGGGACGCACATAGTCGTGAACCACGCTCAAGATGTCCAGATTCATCTGCATGCGTGCCAAATCCGCTGATAGCGACGGCAGGCGAGAGAGATCGAGCTGAAATCGGTTTGGAGCATCTTTATCCGCCCTCTCCAGAGACCGGATCTGATTTCCGGTCGTGAGGAGTTGCGCTTCGATGTCTTGCACTATTGTGGAACTGGGGGGATAATTTGAGCGGGCGAGCTCCAAAGCTATTTCCAGCTTCATTTTGGATGCCATCAAGTCGGAATATTGAGCGATCAATTGGGAGCTCTGCTCTTTCAGATCAACGGCATTGTGGCTTGTTTTGAAGTCGCGGATGGCGATCTGCAAGGAATCTATGGAATTGAAAATCTCGTTTACTCTGCCTTCCAGGAATATGCGGTTGCGCTTGCCTTTCACCATGCGGTTCTGGCCTAGATACTCTTCCAGACGTTTCAGATAGAAGTCGGCAATATCCCGCGATAAGTCTTTGTATTTGCTCTCAACCTTCATATGGATGAGATAGTTATCTTCGTTGAAATCTATGTGTACCAGTTTATTAAGCTTTTTCAGCGCGTCATCCATATTCGCCAGAGGATCGGGATCTTTCAGCTTGAAATAGTCGATTAGAGCAAAACGGCGGATCACTTCTTCTGATAATCTGCGAGAATTCATGATGTCGATCACGGTCATAGTTTCGTTCTGCATATTCTGTTCCAGCAGATCGCGCGCCAGCTTGTCCATCGAAGTGCCGGTAACCGCAAGCTCTGTCCCCTTGTCGCTGAGAGCGTAAAAAGATGCCTCAGATTGCCAGATCTGCGGGGTCAACAGGCTGTAAACTACCGCAGCTATCGCGGAGATGGTCACGATAGTGATGATCAAGCGCCTGTTTTTGAGGATCACGCGGATGACCTCAATCAGATCGAGTTCATCCAGCGGCTTAGTCTCGTTGTTCAAATATACTTCCCATTATATAATATGTCCGGAGCATATTCTTTATTATTGCTCTTTTGTCAACCTGAATTCTTTCCCGGCATTTTCAGCCCATTATACGCTACCCAAATTTGCTTGCTAAGGATTTGAGGTGTAGTGAAAAGGGATCAGAAAACCCATAAAAGTGCAGATACTTCCCGATACGTTAACGATAAATAGCTTCCCGAGCCCTGATCGGGCGCTGAATCCCCCTGTACAAGCCTAACCCGCGCTAAGGCCTGCAGCTTATCTGTCAAAAAGTAGAAGCGACATCTTGCCGCTTGATAAGCTAAAAAGCGGCCCGAAGATCGTTTTTACATGGTGGCAATCAGGAGCTGATAACGCTTGGTTAGTGAGAGTTTAGACGAGTTTGTAGCAAAACTATAGTAAACATACTATTCGAGTTGAATTCTGCAACAACCATATAGTGATATTTTTATTTGACAAAAAAACAGTGATTATTAGTATGGAAATTATCGTTAATAATCCGGATATACCGGAGGAGGAAACAATGAAAGCTAATGTAATGACCGCAAAGCGTTACCTGATTCTGTCGGTCCCCATTTTCATGTTGTTTATCTGGGCATGCACTCCCCAAGTGGTATTGCGCCCAAACATTCCCATATTGGATACTCATGCCGTCGAAACAGCTATGGCCCCGCTGGTAGGGCAGGACGCTCATTTCTTGACCGCCACAGATTTTTTCTTTATGGAAGAACCTCTTCCCAATTCTTCCAGCTGGGATCTGGTATTTTTGGGCAAGGTGATTCAAGCGCCCAGTATTCAGACTGACAATCAAGCTCAAATGCTACGGGTTCAGGACGGCTCCACCGTGTGGGCACGTTGGCTGGCAACCACCCGTATTGCTACCGCTGCCGACATCAGCCTGGGCAAGACCGTAATATTCTATGATGGTGAATGGGGCGAAGGCGACGTCCGGATTCCCCCAAAATCCAATCAGGACGCGCGCAGCCTGGCATGGATCATCAGCCGCATCACGGATACCAGCGAGACGTTCAGGGGTTATGTGCTATGTGGTGGGGATATGAAAGTGTCCCTCAAAAATCTGAGAGTGATTGTAACTCAGTAAGAATGCTTTAGCATTCGAATCCGGAAGGCTATTGCAAAGCACATTTAGCCGGAACGGAGATTTTTTGTGTTGACAGCAGGGGACATTTTCCCTGCTGTCATTTTATTGCTATGACATTGGTAAATACATACATAAAGAGGTATAGATGCATACTACAAAGGAGAACATCCAAAAGCTTCTGGATAAACAGCAGAAGACAATGCAGATGGGTGGCGATAAAGCGCTTGCGAAGCAAAAAGCAAGCAACAAGCTGAACGCTCGCGAACGCCTCAATCTGCTCTTTGATCCCGGCACTTTCAGGGAGCTGGATATGTTTGTAAGTCACCGCTGTGACAACTTTGGCATGGAGAAGATCGAGATCCCCTCCGATGGCGTGATCACCGGTCACGGTCTGGTAAATGGTAGAAACGTCTTTGCCTTTTCCCAAGATTTCACGGCCCGGGGTGGCTCTTTGGGTGAGATGCATGCCGCCAAGATATGCAAGGTAATGGATATGGCGCTGAAAAGCGGAGTTCCTTGCATCGGTATCAACGATTCCGGTGGCGCTCGTATCCAGGAAGGTGTGGACGCCCTGAAGGGTTATGGAGACATCTTTTTCCGCAATTCCCGTGCCAGCGGAGTGATCCCGCAGATCACCGCCATCATGGGGCCCTGTGCCGGTGGTGCGGTCTATTCCCCGGCAATGACAGACTTTGTCTTTATGGTAAAAAATACCAGTTTCATGTTTATCACGGGGCCGGATGTGATCAAAGCAGTTACCGGCGAGATAACCAATCAGGAAGAGCTGGGCGGCGCCATGACGCACAACAGCAAGAGCGGAAACGCGCACTTTGCCTGTGAAAGCGATGCGGACGCCATCGATCAGATCAAAATCCTGCTGGGCTATCTGCCTGCCAATAACATGGAAGATCCTCCCATATTGGAGAGTGATGACGATCCCTGGCGTTTGTGTCCGGATTTGGACGGCATTATTCCGGATAGCCCGCGCATGGGTTACGATATGCGCGACGTGATCAAGAGCGTGGTGGACGATGGGATCTTCTTTGAACCGCACTATTTTTACGCGCAAAACATCATCGTGGGCTTTGCTCACCTGGCAGGACGCAGCGTGGGCATCGTGGCAAATCAGCCGACGGTGCTGGCGGGATGCCTGGATATCGACGCTTCAGACAAAGCTACGCGTTTCATCCGTTTCTGCGATTCTTTCAATATCCCGCTGATCACCTTTGTGGATGTTCCCGGCTATCTGCCCGGCACCAATCAGGAACACAGCGGCATCATCCGACACGGTGCGAAATTGCTGTGGTGTTATGCCGAAGCAACGGTTCCGAAGCTTACCGTGGTTACCCGCAAAGACTACGGGGGCAGCTATATTGCGATGAGTTCAAGGCATTTGGGCGCGGACATGGTCTTTGCCTGGCCCGGCGCCGAGATCGCCGTGATGGGCGCGCAAGGGGCGGCAAATGTGATCTTCCGCAAAGAAATCGCCGCCGCCGAAGATCAAGCGGCAAAACGTGCTGAGATGATCGAAGATTATGAAGAACGCTTCAACAACCCCTATGTGGCTGCCTCACGGGGATATGTGGATGCTGTGATCCTGCCGTCTGAGACCCGTAAACGTCTGGTGGACGCGCTGGAAGTGCTAAGCACAAAGAGCGAAAGTCTACCGCCCAAAAAACACGGAAACATCCCGGCATAAGGATATGATTATGAAACCAGATAAACGCTACCTGGCAGCAGTCTCGGCAGTATTGGCACTCATCAGCGCCGAAGAGACAGCTGTGGGTTACAGCCGGCCACTGTCCGGCAATCCCTCGCATCCCTGGCCGGCTTATGCCCGCGCACAAACGATGCAATATCGAGATATCACTCAAAGAAGAATAATAAAAAGAAGCAGATAATAAAGGAGATATAATGGAGAAACACGGCATCCTCGAAATGACCAAGATGCGCTATGAAGCAGATCGACCAAAAGCCGCCAATCCTATCAAAATACAGGACCTCAGCTTCCGGGACGGCCATCAATCGCTGTTTGCCACCCGAGGTAGAACCGAAGACCTGCTGCATGTGGCAGAACTGATGGACCAAGTGGGCTACTACTCCATGGAAGTGTGGGGTGGAGCTACTTTCGATACTATGCACCGTTACTTGGGAGAAGATCCCTGGGAACGCATCAGAACACTGAAAAAACACATCACCAAGACTCCATTCTCTATGTTGTTGAGAGGACAGAATCTGGTGGGATATCAAAACTATGCGGACGATGTGGTGGAAGCCTTCACGCAGCGCGCCAGCGACAATGGCATCGATATCTTCAGAGTGTTTGACGCTCTGAACGACTTCCGGAATTTCCAGACTGCGGTGAAAATCATCAAAAAGAATAAAAAACACTTTCAGGGCACCATCTGTTACTCCCTCACAGAGCAGCGCATGGGCGGAGACATCTACAATATCGATTACTATGTGAAGAAAGCCAGGCAGTTGGAAGAGATGGGTGCGGACAGCATCTGCATCAAAGATATGGCGGGTTTGATCGCTCCCTATGATGCCTACAATCTGGTAAAAGCGCTGAAATCAGCCGTGAAAGCCCCGATCCATCTGCATACACACTTCACCAGCGGCATGGGCGATCTCTCGCTGTTCAAGGCCATAGAAGCCGGAGTGGACATTATCGACACCTGCCTGGGGCCATACGCGTATCGCACTTCGCACCCCGGTGTGGAACCGCTGGTAATCAGTCTGCTGGGTAGCAATCGCGATACCGGTTTCGATATCAAGCTGCTGAATACCATCGCCAAAGAAATGGAAAAAGACATTCCCAAATACAGCCAATTTGCCAATAATACAAAGTTCAGCATCATCGACACCGATGTCATCATTCACCAAACTCCGGGCGGAATGCTCTCGAATCTGGTAAATCAATTGCGTCAGATGGACGCGCTGGACAAACTCGAAGATGTGTTTGAAGAGATCCCGAAAGTGCGCAAGGACTTGGGACAGATTCCTTTGGTGACACCCACCAGTCAGATCGTGGGAATCCAGAGTGTGAATAACGCGCTCTTCGATAGCAAAGACGGCGAGTATGCCCGCATTACAGAGCAAGTAAAAGACCTGTGTTACGGACTCTATGGTAAAACCACTCTGCCCATAGATAAAGACTTGCAAGCCAGAGCCCTGAAGGGATATCCCAAAGGCGAGAAACCGATCTCGGCGCGTCCCGGCGATGTAATCCCGCCGGCGATGGATCAAGTGAAAAAAGAATGCGAAGGCCTGGCCAAAAACCTCGACGATCAATTGATCGTGGCCCTATATAACGTAACCGGCAAGAAGTTCCTGCGTATCAAATACGGTATGGATCCCATGCCGGAAGAGATGAAAGCCAGAACCCTGGAAGATGTGAAAGCTGAAGAAGAATTGATCGCTAAAGCCAAAGCTGGCCAAGTGGTGGAAAAACCCACCGCGCCCGAAAAGCCCGAAGACGCGCGTCAGTTTGATGTCTTTGTGGATGGTAGCTACTATCTGGTAGAAGTAGCGGAAAAAGGCGGAACACCGCGTGTGATCTCCAGCCGTCCCGCCGCTCCTGCCCCTTCTATTCCTGCTCCCGCTCCGGTTGCCGCGCCTGCTCCGGCTCCTGCGGCGTCACCCGCTCCCGCAGCGGTTGCCGCTCCCGCTCCCACTGCTGCCGGTGGTGAAAGCATCGCCGCACCTATGCCGGGGATGCTGGTAAAATACGAAAAACAGGTGGGAGACAAGGTGAAACGTGGCGAGACCATATTGGTATTGGAAGCCATGAAAATGTATAACAACATCCCCTCACCCGTGGATGGGACCCTCAGTTCAGCGCCACTGTCTGCCGGAGCAAATGTAGGCAAAGGCGATGTCCTGGCCATCATAACCGTGAATTAAAGGAGTTTATCGATGCAACTGAAAAGCCAGATCATGGACAGCGCTCAGATGAAGCGCAGTATTCAACGTATGGCGCATGAGATCATCGAACAAAACCGGGGTCTGGAAAAGATCCGCCTGGTTGGTATCCGCTCTCGCGGCGTTCCTTTGGCAAATCAGCTTTCGGACTATCTGAAGCTCATCTCAAATCAAGAAGTGCCTGTGGGAGTGCTTGATATTACTCTGTATAGAGACGATCTCTCCACGATTGCCCACCAGCCGGTTATTAAAGGCTCGCAATTGGATTTCGAGATTGAGGACGCCATTGTGGTGCTGGTAGATGATGTGCTCTTTACCGGCAGAACCGTGCGTGCCGCCATCGACGCCTTGATGGATTTCGGGCGCCCCCGGCAGATTCAATTGGCAGTTCTCATCGATCGCGGACATCGTGAATTGCCCATCAAAGCGGATTACGTGGGCAAAAACGTACCCACATCCAAAGAAGAAATCATCAAAGTATCCCTGGCCGAAATCGATGGAGAGGATAGTGTCAAGATCGTTTTGGCATAAGTATCAACAGCGTTTCAAAGAGCTGGGAAGCCATGTCTGTATAGGCTTGGATTCCCGGCTTGATCTGCTGCCGGATTGCCTGCAAAACGCGGATAATCCCATCTGGGAATTCAATCGTGCCATCATCGATGCCACCTCCGAATATGCCACCGCTTACAAGCCGAATCTGGCATTCTATCTGGCAGATGGCATCCGGGGATTGGACGCTCTGTATGCCAGCGTCGATTATATACCGCCACAGATCCCGGTAATTTTGGATTGCAAGGTGGGAGATATCGGCTCCACCATGGCGGCATACGTGCATGCCTTCTTTACATATCTGTCAGTGGATGCCATCACCATCAATCCCTTGATGGGTAAAGATGTGTTGCTGCCTTTGCTGGAACACGAAGGCAGCTTTGCCTTTGCCCTGGCACTCACCTCAAACAAAGGTGCCGAAGATTTTTTTCACGATGCAAAGATGAAGTATAAAGTGCCGGAATGGATGCAGGGCTTTGATGAAAGCAGACTTGGCGCCGTTGTTGGTGCCACGCAGGTGGATCATCTGCAAGAAATGCGTAAGCTGATGCCGGGCAGATTGTTTCTGATTCCCGGTGTAGGAGCTCAGGGTGGCGATCTGAAAGCTGTATTGAAGTACGCCATAAATAGCGCGGATGACCCCAGAATCCTGATCAACAGTTCCCGCGGCATCATCTTTGCCTCCGGTGATAGGGATTTTGCCGACGCTGCAGCGACGAAGGCCAAAGAACTCTATCTGGCGTGTAAGAACCAATAAAACAGAAACACTATATAAAGCAAAAAACCCGGCTACAAACCGGGTTTTTATTGTTGTGGCTGGGATGGAAGGATTTGAACCCTCACATACGGATCCAGAGTCCGCTGTCCTACCATTAGACGACATCCCACCAAAATATTGTGGCTGGGCAGGGAGGATTCGAACCCCCGTATGGCAGGACCAAAACCTGCTGCCTTACCGCTTGGCGACTGCCCAACACTAAAAAAATTGTGGCGGAGAGGCAGGGATTCGAACCCTGGGTAAGGTTTCCCCTACACACGCTTAGCAGGCGTGCACCTTAAGCCAACTCGGTCACCTCTCCCGGCACAAATTATTCTATTGCTTTTCACTTCTATTTACTGGCGGAGGATGAGGGATTCGAACCCCCATGGGCAGAACCCGGCGGTTTTCAAGACCGCTGCCTTACCAATTAGGACTAATCCTCCACGTGGTTTGTTCCTTGAAAACTGAGGCCACATTTTTGTCAAGCGGATTATTCGTCAACCTTTCCTGGTCCCCTACAGAGTGCTTGTAAGCCCTTCTACTCTGATCCTGGGAATTCTTTACCAAATCTTAACTCAGCACTAATAAAAAACTAACACTGCGACAGTATAAACCCGGTGTAAGCGAAAACTATAAAGACGCGAAAAAAAGGAGACAAGAATGAAACAACGGGTTTACAAAAGCCTTGTATCTGCAGTATTGATATTGCTTCCTCTGGCCGCTATGGCGGTAGAGAGCACCTTGGGTACCGAGCTGTGGAGCCGCTGGACCATGACAAGCGGAACCGGTGTGGTAGACAACAGCAGCATCATCAAAGCGAATGGCATAGCCCTGGAACGCGGCTATGTGGACATGAAAAGCAAATTTAGCGAAAGCATATCTACAAGATTCACCGTAGACATATTCTCCACCGATGCTCAGAAAGACGGCGCCGGTCTGAAGCTGAAATACGCCTTTGTAGATTTCGCTGATCTACTTCCCATCCCGGATGCCAAACTGAGTGTGGGCTTGCAAAAAGTGTATTTCGGTTCAATCTACGACTGGGACTACAGCCTCATCGGCAAAGCTCCCGTGGATGAATACAAGCTGGCGTCCTCTGCCGATTATGGCATCAGCATAAACGGACATCTCCCCTCCGGTTTGGGTCAGTATGCTCTGGCTGCATATAATGGAGAGGGTTACAAGAAGTACGGGGCCAATCTGAAGGGCAACAATCGCTTTGAAGGCTTGGCAAATCTGCGCCTCACACCGGTCACAGGCCTCACTTTGGGCGCCTCTGTGATGACCAACAGTGCTGAACGCGAGAAGGATATTAATACTGATCTCCCCGTCCCGGGATATCAGACTCAGGTGTTGGCAGACGCCTTGGTGCGCTACGTGGTGGGACCCGTGGACATTATGGCAGAATTCTATAACCAGAGTGTTGAGTATCCAAACGATGACAGCAAAGACTATAGCGCCTCAGGCATATCGATCATACCAATATTCAATCTGCGCAATTATTTAGATCATGACATCCAGATTCTGGCTCGTTACGACCGCTGGGATGCCACTGACAACAAGGCGGACAAACATCTCTCAAATGCCATAACCGCAGGCATAAACTACAACTTTATGCACAACGACAGCTATGTGCCCGCCATGCAGCTACAGCTAAACGCCACAAAAAAAAGCTACGATGAAGATGAATCCGCGGCAGCGTATGCCGACGAACTAAAAGACAGCTTCACCATTATGGCGCAACTCAAATGGCGCTTTTCCCAATCACTATAAAAGAAAGGAGAACATAGAATGCGTAAATATTTAATCATCATATGGATAACAATGCTAAGCCTTGGTTTTGCCTATGCCAAACAGGGACAGATCACCTGTTCCGGTTCCACCACTGTGTTGCCCATCGCTCAAGCAGGCGCGGAAGCCTATATGGATAGTCATCCCGATTACAATATCTCAGTGCGTGGTGGTGGTTCCGGTGTGGGAATAGCCGCTCTACAAAACGGCACCGTGCAGATTGCCAATTCTTCCCGCCCGATCAAGAGCAAAGAGATCTCTGCCTGCAAAGCCAAAGGTATCAATCCCACTGCCTATGTGGTAGCCAACGACGGGATTGCCATAGTAGTGCATCAGAGCAACTCCGTAAAAGAGCTAAGTGTAGCCCAAGTCAGAGATATCTATACCGGCAAGATCAAGAACTGGGCGGATCTGGGTGGTCCCTCTTTGCCTATCGTGATCGTTTCTCGCGATGTAGCTTCCGGAACCTTTGAAGTATTCAACGAAAAGGCCCTTGGTGGAGCCAAAGTGATAGCTTCCGCTCAACTGCTGGCATCGAACAATGCCGTGATCAGCGCGGTTGGTTCCACTCCCGGTGCGATTGGCTATGCCGGTCTTGGTTACGTAAACAGCGAAGTGAAAGTGCTCAAGATCGAGGGTGTGAGGCCCAGCGAAGCCACTGTGAAAGATGGAAGTTACAAGCTTAGCCGGAAGCTATATATGTACACCAACGGCAAGGCGAGCGGCGCAGTGGCAAATTTCATCGGTTGGCTGCAATCCGATGCAGGACAGAAGATTGTAGAAGACCAAGGTTTTATCTCCATAAATTGAAGATCTCTCAATAAGGTCATTCCCGGTATAGCAATGCACTATGGTGCAGATATACCGGGAATTGACAAGTATAAGGATACACTATGCATGCAAAAGAAAGAGCCTTCGTTGCTATCACACACACAGCCGCGCTCTTCAGTCTGACAGCCGTTTTTGGCATTATCTACAGCATATTCAGAGAGGGGATACCTCTGTTTGACATTGTTCCGCTTTCCGAGGTTCTCTTCGGGAATGACTGGTATCCCACCCATGCAGAAGCGCCGCAATTTGGCATCCTCAATCTCTTTGCAGGTTCTCTGCTTGTCACTCTGGGAGCACTCATCATCGCGATACCCTTAGGTTTGGGCAGTGCAATCTTCATATCCGAAATCGCTTCGCCAAAGCTGAAAGAGATTGCTAAACCGGTTTTGGAACTGCTGGCTGCCATTCCCAGCGTGGTTTATGGCCTCTTCGGGATGGTGGTTTTGGCACCGTTTGTCCGCGAATTGTTTGATCTATCCACCGGGTTAAATCTTTTCAGCAGCTCCATCATTCTGGGACTCATGGTGTTACCCATCATATCCAGCATGAGTGAGGACGCTCTTGCGAACGTAGCCAAACAGCTGCGTGAGGCATCGCTGGCCTTGGGCGCTACTTCTTGGGAAACCATCACGAAGGTAGTGATACCGGCAGCGCGTAGAGGGATAGTGGGCTCGATCTTGCAAGGCTTTGGCCGTGCCATCGGGGAGACCATGGTGGTATTGATGGTGGCGGGGGGATCCGCCCAGATTCCCAAAAGCATATTCGAATCCATTCGGCCGCTTACTTCCACCATCGCCGCGGAGATGGGCGAGACCGTGGTGGGAGACCTGCATTATCGCTCCTTGTTCGCCATTGCGTGCCTGCTGTTTATCATCACCCTAATCACCAATTTATCGGCAGAATTAATCTTCTTTAAACGGAACAAAAAATGAATTTACGCAAAATCTACAGTGTGAGTGGCAGATTCTCGATGAGCTTACTGTTTATCTTCACTACGCTGATGCTTTTCATCTTTTTGGGCAGCATATTCAGCAAGGGATACAAAGTGCTGTCCTGGGAATTCATCAGTGCCGCACCGCGTGCCGGCATGACCGAGGGTGGCATATTCCCCGCGATTGTGGGCACATTCTGGCTTACCCTGATATCCATGTTGATTGCGCTGCCCCTGGGTATTCTCTGCGCGATTTATCTATATAGTTATGGCAAACCTCTGTGGTTTGTGAACGCTGTAAAGCTATCCATAAATACTTTGGCGGGTATTCCATCTATCATCTACGGACTGTTTGGCATGGCAATATTTGTGAACATGCTTTCCCTGGATGTCTCGCTGATCAGCGGTGCATTGACCCTATCGGTGTTGGCCTTGCCTCTGATCATAAACACGGCAGAAGAAGCCTTACAAAGCGTACCGAAGGATTTTAGTGAGGCCTCTATCGCCCTTGGCGCACAGAAAAGCACGACGATCATCCGGGTGTTGTTGCCTTCCGCGCTGCCAAATATCCTTACCGGAGCCATCATCAGCATTGGACGCGTAGCCGGCGAAACCGCGCCCATCATGTTTACCGCTGCCACCTTCTATTCTCGCAAACTGCCCGCTTCACTGGGAGATGAAGTGATGGCCCTGCCATATCACATATTTGCTTTGATGACAGAGGGTTCCAAAGCCGACAAACAAGAGCCGATAGCTTATGGCAGCGCGCTGGTGTTGCTGACCATGGTTTTGGGCATCTCGTTTTTCGCAATTGCCATCCGTTATCGCATGAGGAGAAATAAACAATGGTAACAGCACATATACGCACTCGGAACCTGAACCTATACTTTGCCCAAAATCATGTATTACACAACATCACAATGAGTATCCACACTCACAAAATCACCGCCATGATCGGACCGTCGGGCTGCGGAAAATCCAGTTTGCTCCGCTGCTTCAACCGTATGAACGACCTGATTCCCAGTGCCAGAGTAGAGGGCAGCATCTATTTGAACGATGAAGATATCTATAGCTCCAAAGCCAATGTTCCGCAGATTCGTACCAAAGTGGGCATGGTGTTTCAAAAACCAAATCCTTTCCCGAAATCCATCTACAACAACGTGGCTTACGGCCCCAAAATCCAAGGCAAGATCTCGAAAAGCGAGATTAACGATATAGTGGAGAAAAGCTTGCAGGGCGCCTGGTTGTGGGATGAGGTGAAAGATCGCTTGCATAGCCCGGCGATGGCTCTTTCCGGAGGTCAGCAACAGCGGCTTTGCATAGCTCGCGCTCTTGCAAATGGACCGGCAATACTGCTTTTGGACGAGCCTACTTCCGCCCTGGATCCCCAATCTACGGCCAAGATAGAAGAGCTGTGTCTGGCACTGAAGGATCAGGTAACGATCCTGATTGTAACTCACAATATAGCGCAAGCCGGCCGTATATCGGATTATATTGCTTTTATGTATTTGGGCGATCTGGTGGAATTCGGTGAAAGCTCCGAAGTCTTTACCGTGCCAAAAGATCCACGCACCGAAGCTTATCTTACCGGCGTCTTCGGTTAATAACATCAGGAGAAATAATGCTGAATACAAAACTGAATGATCTGAAGAAAATGCTGCTGGATGAAGCCGCGTTAGTTGAAAAAATGGTGATTACATCCATGAATGCCTTACAAAACGGGAATTCCTGCAATCTGGACGCGATTCTGATTTTGGAAAACAAAGTGAACCGTCTGGAGCTGGATATTGAATCCTTTTGCACTTCGCTGATCGCGCTCTATCAACCGGAAGCCACAGATTTGCGAATTATTCTGATGTCCTACAAGATCAATAACGATCTTGAGCGTCTGGGGGATCAAGCAGTGAACATTGCCGAAAGCGCCAATGCGATCTTTGGAGAACCCATCGCCGGCTGTCTGCCTACGCTGTTCAAAATGTATCAAAAGGCGATATCCATGCTGCATCAGAGCATCTCGGCCTTCATCCAGCGAGACGCGCCAATGGCGCGGCAAGTATGTGTTGATGATACTATCGTGGACGATCTGAATCGCTTGATGCACAGCACTTTGATAGAGCTGATGAAGGGGAATCCCGCCGGCATAAACACATATATGCACCTGCTGCGGATCTCCAAAAACCTGGAACGAGTAGCCGATCTCTCCACCAATATCGCCGAAAACACTGTTTTCCTAGTGCTGGGAAAGGTGATTAAACACAGGATATAGAGGCTTTTATGCGAGCTGTGGCACTTGTGACTCCGGAACTGCCATTTTGCCCCTGAGAGGCAGATTATTGCTCCCCCTATGCTTCGGCGGGTGCCGATCGAGATATTGTCGGGTTATCATCCAGTGAACACTGCTTGATATCGCCTTTATATCTAGATCGGCACAGCTTGGAATAAAGAGGAAGCGGCGGGGAAAAAGACGGCATACCGGCATTTGGGGTTTAAAGAAAGCGTGGTTTGTGGATGTTTTTAGCTTCGTTTGCCGAAAAATGGATCCTGCTGTCTAGGGATTGGTATTTACATCAGACAGGGCGCGCAATCTGCGCAGAGCCTTGCCCCGCAATTGCTTTACCCGCTCCGGTCGCATATTCATCTGTAGCGCGATTTCTTTGATGCTGAGAGATTCGGCATAGCTGAGCTTGAGAATGTGGCGTTCGTCTTCGGGCATATCCATAGGCAGCGAAAGCCGGCTTTCCGCTTGTTGTTCGGGATTGGAGCGGTCGGCAGGCTCTGGTACATCCTCGATATTTACGCGCTTATATTGATGTTTCCACTCTTGTCCCGTGGCGGCGAGGATGCGTTTCCGGATCCAGTAGTGGGCATAAGTGCCAAATTGCGTTCCCCGTGAGTGATCGAAACGAGTGTTGGCTTCCAACAAACCAAACATACCTTCCTGAATCAGATCTTCGAGGGCATTAGCTGTGTTGGAATGGCGTTTTGCCAGGCTAATCACCATACCTTCATATTTCCGCACCAAAAGTTCGGGATCCATATAATACTTATCGCTAGGCATTTGCAGCATCAGGGTATTGTGGGATGTCGATGTGGAATGTGCAGCCTTTGCCGGGTTCGCTTTCCACCGTAATCTTGCCGCCATGCATTGCGACGATGTGCTTCACAATAGCCAGGCCCAGGCCTGTGCCGCCTTTGGCGCGATTGCGGGAAGGTTCTCCCACCCAAAAGCGTTCAAAGATGCGGGCCTGATCTTTGGGATCGATGCCGGAGCCGCTATCTGTAAAATCGATGTGCAGATTTTCCCGGTTTTGCCATACTTTGATGCGAATAGCTCCGCTCCGGGTGTGGCGGATGGAGTTTTGCGCCAGATTGATGAAGACTTGTTCCAGTTTGAAGGGATCCACATGGCACACGGCATCGCGGGGTTCTATCTCGATGATGAGATCCAGGCTCGCTGCGTCTGTCATTGGTTTCAGAATGAGGCTGATATTGCCCATCAATTCTGCTAGTTTTACCCATTGTGTGTCTGGTCCGGGACCGCGTTCGAGCCGGATCAATTCTTCCAAATCTACTATCAATCGGATCAAGCGATCGGTATGGTTTTGAATGATTTTCAGATATCTTGCTTTATTGCTTTCGTCGTCTTCCAATGCCTCTGTGAAGCCCTTGATCGCGGTTAGTGGAGTGCGCAATTCGTGGGCCAGGTTCACTATGAAATCCCGTTTCATTTGCTGAGCGGCACGCAGTTCGTCTATGCTCTGCAACATGAAAACGCGGCGTTTGCCATTGATGTCTGCTGCAGCGCTAAGCAGATAGTAGTGCTCTTCGATGATAAATTCGCGCAGTTCTTTGGATTCCCCTGTGGGGAATTCGCGCAGATAATCCAGTAAAAAGGGGTCTCGGATAATTTCCCAATAGTAGGGTAATTTTTCCTGATTCAGATAGGGGAACAGCTTTTCAAAAGAGTTGTTTGACCACAATACTCTGCCCTCCGGATCCAGTGCCCACAATGGATCTTCATTGGTAGAGATCAAAAGGCGCAGCTCTTCCCGATGGGCGGTAAGGTGACCGATGGTGCTGTCTTTCTGATTCAGCATCTTGTTTATGGACCTGCCCAGCTCGCTGAATTCGGCAACTTTGAGATCGGGCAGATGGCCCAGCTCTTCACCGCGAGAGATGCGCCTGGCGGCGTCGCTGATGCGATGCAACTGGCGATTGATTATCAAGAGACTGAAGAACAGGATAAAGGCCGTGCTGAGGGTCATCAGGGGAAGAATGATGCCGATGTCCACATTTGCCAGCATCAGAATAAATAGCAGTGCGAGATTGGCAATATGCAGAATAATCAGGCTGCGGGTAAGGCTGTGTTTTTCCATTTATGTAGTTTTTTCAAAGTAGTAGCCTACTCCACGCACATTCTGGATGTGTTCAGAGTATGCCCCCAGTTTGTCCCGCAGGTTTTTGATGTGGACATCCACGCTGCGCTCGATCACGATTTTATCCGTGCCCCAGAGCTGGTCGAGGATGCGGGAGCGAGACCACACTTTTCCGGGCTTGGAAATCAATAGCTTCAGGATGCGAAATTCTGTGAGAGTGAGCTCCAGTCTTTCGCCATCGATGCTGGCTTCATAAGTGTTGAGATCCAGCCTCAAAGCAGGATCCACAAAGAGTTCGGTGCCGGATACCGAAGCATCGCTCCGCCGCAAAACCGCCTTCACCCTGGCAACTAATTCCTTGCCATCAAAGGGCTTGCCCAGATAGTCGTCGGCACCGATCTCCAGACCCTTTACCCGGTCGGATACATCAGTGCGCGCCGTCAGCATCACGATAGGTAAAGCGGAGTGATGTTTGTCTTCCCGAATGCGGCTACAAATCTCGATACCATCCATATCCGGCAGCATCAGATCCAGCACCAGCAAATCGCAAGGGACGCCGGCCAATGCCTGAAGCATGGGCGCACCATGGGTGAATATTCTGGTGTCGTACCCGGCACTTTGCAGCTTGATGGCGATCAATTCCGCAATATCCGGTTCGTCTTCCACAATGTAGATTAATTTCTGCATCATTTATCCTCTTTATTTCCATATCTTTCAAAAGCGCTTTTGAGGCAAGCTATTTTTGGTTAATTATTCTTAACACAGGCTTTTGTGCTGCAGCAATGCGAAATGAGGACTGAGCGATGGAGCAGAAAATCGGGATCAATGCTTTTGCTAAAGGGATATTGTAAAGAGTCACTGATAATTGCAAATAGCGATCAATGGACAAATTAGATAAGTCGAGGAGAGAAAAGAATATCTGAAAAGCATTTGCAGAAAACCAATGGACATTTACTCAGCAAATCTCATTGTTTTGATCTCCAAAACCTGCAAATTGGGCACTATTTTGTCCAAGTGGTAGTTACTATTATCAGCTCCAGAATCAAGAGAAAAAACCCGTAATGATATATGCAATATACCAATACGGATTATGTACGGAAGCAAT
>Ga0265293_10005439_pt1 | contig 21226 bp, 18 predicted proteins | sample Munlanlewell138R_FD_192505 | JGI IMG/M metagenome (GOLD analysis project Ga0265293, IMG submission 192505) | Leachate microbial communities from a municipal landfill in Southern Ontario, Canada - Leachate well 138R | ecosystem: Engineered > Solid waste > Landfill > Unclassified | place: Canada... | reverse complement strand
CTTCTCTAAAAGGTGACGTGGACTGTCGGCAAGCACTGGACGAACGGTAGCCCGCCCCTCTCCCCAGTGGCGAAAGAGACTGCCTACATTGACTTCACGACCGCCACAATGAACTGGGTCCTCATACGGAAAGGGTGGAAAACCTTCCAAGGCTGGATTGCGGTGACCACTACTGGTGGCCTCGTACTCCTTGATGAAGAGATCGGCTTGGGCGATGGCCTGCATCCGATGAAACGCCTCGGTAGTGCGGGCGATTACCACCAGACCCCGGGTAGGGGTATCGAGGCGGTGCAACACCCCGCCCTCCCAGCTATTGCGTCCATTGACTGAGAGGACCTCTGGGTAATCTTTGGCCACCTCGCCAAGGAGACTCATCTGATCGTGACTACTGTTCTTCAATGGAACAGTCGGCAGGCCACTGGGCTTGTCGACTATCAGAAACGACGGGTCCTCATAGGCGATTACCGTCGGGCTTACTTCGTTCATACACCCCTAGTATACCAAAAAATTCTCATACGCGCACCATAGAGGGCCGACTTTACACACAAACAACAAATTCATTCTCCACCGCAGGCGCTTTGGTGTATACTCACCATATGCACGAGATTCCGATCAACACTGTTACCAGCGCCAACGTCGTCCTTGAGCTCATTTATCGACTGAAGATCAAGGATGTGATGAGTACCAACGTCATTACCGCCACCAAAGAGACGACGCTACGCGAGATCCAGCAGATCATGCGCAGGGAGAAGATCACCGGCCTTCCCATCGTCATGGGAAAGCGCCTGATCGGCTTGGTGAGCATGGATGACATCATCCAAGCGTTGGATAAGGGGTATATCGAGGACAAGGCCTCTGACCACATGAGCCGCAATCTCATCATCCTAGAGGATGATATGCCAATCTCGTTTGCGATCAACTACTTCGATCGCTACCGCTACCATCGCTTTCCGGTGCTCAACAAGCACAAGGAGCTGGTAGGTATGATCACCAACCGGGATATCACCGCCACCCTCCTCATTGAGATCAACCGTGTTGTTGAGGAGCTGGAGAAGCGTAACCGCAAGGTGGAAGGTACAATCCTCAGTCACGAGATGCTGACCTACTACATCATGAAAAACGACTTTGAGAATGCCGGGCACGCTTCCACTGAGATCAAAAAACGCCTTAAGAGTGCCCAAGTCGCCCCGCAGACTATTCGTCGAGCTGCAATTGCCAGCTATGAGCTGGAGATGAACCTGGTTGTCCACTCCGAAGGAGGACAGCTGACCGCCGAGTACGACGCAGATTCACTGACGATCACCGCCCGGGATACCGGTCCGGGAATCGAGAATGTCGATGAGGCCCTCGAGGCTGGCTACTCGACTGCCAGCGAGTGGATTCGGAGCCTCGGCTTTGGGGCAGGCATGGGCCTGCCCAATGTACAATCCGTAGCAGATGCTTTTGAAATTACCAGCTCCAAGGAAGGGACCGTTGTAACGGCAACCATCAACTTGCGGGCCAAGGAGGAGTAGATAATGAACGTAGAAGATTTGGCCGGTATTGAGGAATTCACCACCGTGTTCATCGCTGATGGGAAAACCCCGGTAGTAGACGGGTACTGTGGGGACTTGCTCAGTGATGTGATGGCAAACGCCCCTGCCCAATCGGTTTTGATGACCATCCAAGCGCATAAGAATACCATTGCGGTCGCCTCTTTGGTTGGTATCACAGCCTTGGTCATCTGCAATGGCCGGTCCGTGGGCCCTGATATGCTCAGTGCTGCCCAGGAGGAGGAGATTGCTATCTTCACCACCGCTCTCACACACTTTGAAGCAGCAAAGCTGGTGTCTGCTCGCCTAGAGTCGTGATCTCGGTACGCATTGACCTACACAATCACAGTTGCCTTTCTCCCTGCGCCGATGATCGGCTGCTGCCCTCCCTGCTTGCTTTGGAAGCGATGGAGAAGGGCATCCAGATCCTCGGGCTCACCGACCATAACGGGACACAGAACCTCCCAGCCTTTGAAGAGGCGTGCAAGTTGTGTTCGATCATGGGAGTATATGGCATAGAGGTGACAACGATTGAAGAGGTACACCTTCTTGTCCTCTTTGAAACACGAGAGGAAGGCCAGCACTTTGGAGATTATATCCAAAGTACACTGCCAAAGTGGACCAACGTCCCCTCTTCTCTTGGAAGACAGCTGATCGTCGATGTCCAAGGAACCATTATCCATGAACTGGAGCTCATGCTCGCCAATGCCAGCAGCCTGAGCTTTGATGAGGTAGTGGAGCAGGCGAATGCATTGGGTGCTTTGGTCATTCCCGCCCATATCGATCGACCGACGCACAGTGTGCTGACCAACCTAGGTTTTTTGCCCGACCTACCCTATTCGGCCGTTGAGATGGTCAGGCCATCGCCACAAAAATGGAGTGTCATCACAGCAAGCGATGCCCACTTCCTCTCGGATGTGGGCACGCGTTCATGCACTATTGTGCTGCAGGAGTTGAGCTGGCAAGCACTCAAAGAGGGGCTCGCCAACCAGAATAATATCTTATTCTAGCGATCGCTGGAGCGACCGAAGATCCTCAGGACAAAGAGGAAGAGGTTGAGGAAATCCAGGTACAGGGTGAGGGCTCCGATGATGGAGAGTTTGGTAAAAGTCTCCTCATCGATATCGGTACCATACTGGCGGTTCAGCGCAACAATCTTCTGGGTGTCCCAGGCGGTGAGGCCAAGGAAGAGGAAGACCCCTACAATGCTGATCAGATAGTCAATCGCCGGGCTCTTGAAGAGCATGTTGATCACCATGGCGATGATCAGACCCCACAAGCCCATTCCTGCATAGGCGCCGATGCGGTTGAGGTCACGCTGTGTAGTCATCGCATAGACACTCATTGAAGCGAACATCAGGGCACTGACGACAAAGGCCTTACTGACTACCGCTCCGGTATAGACAATCAAAATCGAGCTGAGCATCACCCCGTTGAGGGCAGAGTACGCCAAGAATGCACCGATAGCGCTGCTTTGACTCATTGTCTCAAGACGGCTGGTCAAATAAAAGACCAAGGCAAATTGGGCGATGACCAAGAGAATCAGGCCAAATGCATTGCCCATCAGGGCATAGAGCAGTGACGGGGAACTGGCTACGACAAAGGCGAGCAGGGCAGTTACCCCGAGGCCTGCGCTCATCCACAAATAGACATTTTTGAGGATAGTACGCTCACGCGCCTGGATATTTTGGAGAATTGATTGGTTATGGTCTTGCATGGGCTGCCTCCTGACTCATTCTACCCTTAACGTCGTAAAATAATAAGTGCTCGTCAAGCGCTGTGCTCCCATTCTCCCTTTTTAAACCAGAAAAATCGTAAGAGACATTCGATCCCATCACCCAGCAGGTACGCACCCCACAACCACCCTAGTGGTAGCTTGAGAATGAGGCTGACCAATACCGCATAGGGCAGCTGGACCAAGTAGCCGCTGATCAAGAAGGCCCACAGCACCGGACGAAGGTGTCCAGAGCCATAAAAAGCGGCCCCAATGCCTCCGCTGATCGCAAGGGGTATCAAACAAAGAGCGTAGATTCGCAACAGTTGGACCGCCGATGCATCGATGGTCGGGGTGCGCAGGAAGAGACCCAAAATTTGGGCGGGAAAGATCAAGAGTAGCGCCATTAAGGGCAGGGAGAAGAGCACTCCATTCAGAGAGGAGAGCAAGCAGATCGACTTGGCCTCCTCGACTTGGTTGGACCCAATGCGTTGGCCCACCAAAAACCCACTTCCCATCGAAAGCCCTCCGGAGGGAAGAAGCGCAAGGTGGTGAATTCGTCCGGCAATCCCCAAAGCAGCGATTGCCATCGTCCCATAGATGGCCACCAAACGCAGAAAGAGAAAGCCGATAAGGCTGCGTAACAGCATATTCAGACCACTGGGAAGGCCGATGGTAAGCAGTTTTTTATCCAGGGCCCAGTCAAATCGCATCAATCCTTTCAACGAGATGGTCAGCGTTGCTCGCTTTCCTGTCAGGTAGTAGAGGCCTGCCAAGAAAGCGACCAGATACGAGATACCGGTGGCCAAAGCAGCTCCAGCCATTCCCCACCCCAGCCCTGGGATCGAAGTGAAAGGGATTGTCTCGAACATCATGATCGGGTCGAGGATTAAGTTGAGGATTGCGGTGATCAACAGCAAGTACATCGGCGTCTTAGCATCCCCAGTGGAACGAAGAATCGTGTGGACGGTGTATGAGGAGAAGAAGATCGGCACAAAGAGGGAGCGGACCAGACCGTAGTGCATCCCGTGGGTGATGACCAGGGCATCGGCGGTATAGAAGCGGTAAAAGAGTGGCAGGACTGCCATCATCAGAGCGGCTCCGATAGTGCCCAAGACCCCCTTGAAAACAAAGGTTTGCTCGGCGATGAGGCGGGTTTGCTCGCGGTTCCCCGATCCCCAGCTGCGGCTGAGCAGACTTACAGAGCTAGTGCCGATGATCTCATTGAGAATCTGGAGGGCCCAGAAGAGTGAGAGGTAGATGGTGGTGGCGGCGACCGCTTCGCTGCCAATCAGACCAATGTAGAACATGTCTACGATATCGTAGAGCGAGGTAAAGAACATACCATACATTGTCGGCAAACTAATTCGCCTAATCTCTTTGTTGAGTCCTCGCTGTATCACCATGGGCAGATTGTACGGAGAGTGAGTGTGCTATGCAAGGGCGTACACCAATGCTATAGTTGGACCCATGAAGCTGCTGCTATTAGTGTTGGCTTTGGCTCTTGCGAGTTGCACCTCTTTACAGAGCCCAGCCTCGGTTGACCAAGAGACTGCCCAGAGGGCGTTAGTGGAAGTGCTACGCCTTGCCAGCGCAGGCTTGGACGCCGATGATTTTGCCTCCCTTGCACTCACTGATCTACTGGATCACCAGAGCGTGCACTTAGTTGAGCTGAAGGACATACCACTCTTTGAGCAGCGCCTTGAAGTATGGGGGAAAGAGGTTATCGCAGCGTTTTGGCACAGTGCCAGTCGTTTTCCTTTGCACCTAGAGCCCCTTTTTGAAGGCCTTACCTTCCCCGAGGCAAAGGCAATGGTGGATGATAATACCAAGACCGCTACCCAGTACTTCTCAGCACAACATCACGAGCAAATCGTAGAATTGGCCCGCCTGCTCCTTGTCGAAGAGCTCGCTGAAGCTTCCTCGCAGTGGAGTCGGATTGCCGGGCGCTACCACATCGTTCGTAACTCCCACATCCTACTCGAAGAGCACGACCTGGGAGCGATTACCGACGATCTTTTTGAACATCTGGTAGAGCTTTTTGTCCATCAATACCTCTCAGCGCTCGCTGAGGAAGAACTACAGCTACGCACCACCCCGGTCATCAAGGGCAGCGGCTCATTTTTGGAGATCTTTCAATGAACCTCTTTGAGAATGTAGATACCAAGAGCCAACCGCTTGCCTACCGGATGCGCCCACGCACCCTCGATGAGTACGTCGGCCAGGATGCCATCATCGGTAAGGGAAGGCTGCTTCGCCGCGCCATCCAGGCCGATCAACTCTCCTCAGTAATCTTCTATGGACCACCAGGGACCGGCAAAACCACCCTCGCCCGGGTCATCGCCAACACCACTAAGCGCCACTTCTCCACCCTCAACGCAGTCTTAAGCGGAGTCAAAGAGCTCCGTCACGAAATTGAGGCTGCACGAGAGCGCTCCAGCCTCTACGGACGAGGCACGATCCTTTTTGTCGATGAGGTGCATCGCTGGAATAAGAGCCAGCAGGATGCCCTGCTTCCTTGGGTGGAGAATGGGACGGTTATCCTTATCGGAGCGACAACCCAGAACCCCTTCTTTGAGGTCAATGCAGCCTTAGTGAGCCGGTCGCGAATCTTCCAGCTGACCAGCCTTACCGACGAAGACCTCTTTGCGATCGCCCACCAAGCCCTCAAAGACCGCGAACGTGGCTACGGAGCCTGGGACATCCACTTTGAAGAGGGAGCGCTGGAGCACTTGGTAGAGGTCGCCGACGGCGATGCTCGCTCCCTGCTCAATGCCTTAGAGCTTGCCGTAGAGACATCCCAAGAGCCCTTCCCCCCACCAGAAGGAAGCAACATCCTCATCTCTTTTGAGGCTGCCCAGGAGTCGATCCAACGGCGGGCGGTTCTCTACGATAAAGAGGGTGACTACCACTACGACGTTATCAGCGCCTTCATCAAGAGTGTACGCGGCAGCGACCCCGATGCAACGCTCTACTGGCTTGCCCGGATGGTCGATGCCGGAGAAGACCCCAAGTATATCTTCAGACGGATGCTCATCAGCGCAAGTGAGGATGTGGGGCTTGCCGATCCCAATGCCCTCACGGTCGTCCAGTCGGCAGCCGATGCCTTTGATCGCATCGGACTGCCCGAAGGGCGGTTTCATCTCGCCCAGGCAGCTCTCTACTTGGCCACTACAACAAAGAGCAATACCACCCTCGCCTTCTTCGATGCCCTCAAAGAGGTGGAAGAGCAGAAGCAACAACAGGTGCCCAACCATCTGCGTGATGCCAACCGTGACGCCAAGGGTTTTGGCCACGGCAAGGGCTACCTCTACCCCCATGCATACAACGACCATTGGGTCGCCCAGCAATATCTACCTTCTGCTCTCAGTGGACGAATCTTCTACCGGCCAAGCAACCAAGGATGGGAAGCTGGGGTGAAGAGCCGAGTCGAACAGCGGCGCGAAGAGCAGCTGGAGGCAGTCATCGATGATGCCTTTGTAGAGAACCTTACCTATTCACCAACTGACAGTAGTCGCGAGCGTTGGCTCAGGCGTGTACAAAGTGAACGTAGCCTCATGCTAAAAACGGTGCGCGACCAGCTCTTTGATCAGATCAATATCCGTCGCAATGACCGAATCCTTATCCTCAACGCAGGGCATGGGCTGCTCTTATGGGAAGCGTATCGACGCAGTCCTGAAGGTCTGACTGTTGCCCAGGTACGGACTGAAGATGAACTCTCCTACCTCAATCACTATGCCCAGTCGCTTGAACGCATTGAGCAGCCACAGTTGTACCAAGGGTCCGCCGAGCAGGTCATTGCTGCTTTGGAGAAGGGGCTTCTCTTTGAAATAATCCTGGGCCGTAATCTCTTCAGTCGAGCAAAGGGTGGGAAGAAGTTGGCCTTGTCCATCAAAGCCCGTATGGCCGCAGATGCAAAGATCAGATTGGCAGAAACGGTTCCCTCAAAGGGTTCGCGTCTCAGTCACTTTTTGGATGGCGAAGACAAAGTCTTGTTGGAAGCGGCAGAAAAACTCCTGTACGATGACCCGTCCAATGAATTGACCAACTGGGTGGATGAAGATTTAATCGCTCTTCTTAAAGAAATTGGCTTTGTGGTAAAAGCCCACCACCAGGAGCTGATTGAGCAGCGGGTTATGAGTGAAGCTGATCTAGAACGGTATCTTGAACACTCCTATCTACCGGCCTTCAAGAGCGCAGCTGTAACGGTTGATAACAGCGACCTTGCGCGTCGGCTTACAGGGGTACTATGCAACAAGACTTTACGCTGGAGATCGCATATCCTCTTTATCGAGTTGACAAGCAATTGATTGCTGTCTAACCATTTATAAAAGGGGTTAATTTTTCCTTTGAATGGTTGACAAAGATGGCTCTTTCAGGCATAGTAAGCAACGTTGAATTGCATTGGATTGTTCTGATGCAGCAACAGCCTTGGTGGAAGTAGCTCAGTTGGCAGAGCCCCAGATTGTGGTTCTGGTTGTCGCGGGTTCAATCCCCGTCTTCCACCCTCTGAGGTTGAGAACGCGTTCGTAGCTCAGCTGGATAGAGCGCCGGACTTCGAATCCGTAGGCCGAAGGTTCGAATCCTTCCGAGCGCAGTAGATGTTTTTTGAAAGTTTATGCATGGGCCGCTAGCTCAGTTGGTAGAGCAACAGACTCTTAATCTGTGGGTCAAAGGTTCGATCCCTTTGCGGCTCAAATAATGCTTCTTCTAAAAGCATTGCACCGCGAGAGTGGTGAAATTGGCAGACACGCTAGACTTAGGATCTAGTACCTTACGGTGTAGGGGTTCAAGTCCCCTCTCTCGCAAGAAAAAATCCTTGGGCGGTCTCGCCAAGGTGTTTGCGAAAGTAGCTCAGTGGTAGAGCTCCACCTTGCCAAGGTGGATGTCGCGGGTTCAAGTCCCGTCTTTCGCTCTCAAGCAGTCGGATTATCCGGCTGCTTTTTATTTATTCTTTTAGGTATGGTTTGACCACAGCCACCTTACATTGTATAATGATTGTATCAATTCCAACTGGATTTCTAAACTTATGGCAAAGATTCGTCCAACTAAACGCAAGCTCGCAGATTATGTCTTCGATGAGATTAAACGAATGCTCATCGACGGTCAATTGAAAGAAGGTGATAAGCTTCCAAACCAAGTAGATTTTGCAGCACAGTTGGGCGTTAGCCGCCTTCCACTACGCGAAGCAATGCAAAGACTCTCCCAACTTGGAGTCATTGAAGAAAAGCCAGGAGCTGGCACTCGAATAATCAATGGTAATCCTGAGACGTGGGGAGAAGAGCCAAAGGCGCCATTTCTCTCAGACAAGGAAGCGGCATTCGAACTTTTGGACGCTCGACGTATCCTAGAAATTAACGTAATTCAATCAAGTTACGAGCGATTGACTGCAGATGATGTCATTCTTTTGGAGCAAGATATCCGCAACATGGAAGAAGCTTTACGCAATGAGGATACGAGTACATATTTAAAAAACGATATGCTTTTTCACTTCCATCTCACCAACGGTGCTCATAATCGTTATCTAAACCACATGCTACTGACGCTTCATTCTTTGTTGGAACAATTCATGATTGAGATATTTGAGATAATTCCACATCTGGTTAATACTTCAATGAACTTTCACCGCTCAATTTTTGAAGCAATTAAAGAAAGGAATTTTTCCTTAGCAGCTCAACATATGCAATCTCACCTCTCTAACATCGATGGATTGTTGACTGAATTTTATGCAGCCAGTGATAACAAATCCAACCTATCACATTAGAATTAGATACGCTGCAGGTAAAATCATTATAAAAGCAAACATAGATGCAATCCACGCTGAATTGGCCAGATCCAAGTCAAAACCATAGAGTGCTGGAGGTATCAGTGCATTGAATCCAACAGGCATTACCGAGGCTATGATGGCAACCTTAAAAGGCAACCCTCCCATAACATGACGGAGCCCAAACAACAATGATATTATCATCATGATCGTTGGCGAGATGATAAACTTTACAAAAAAGATCCACCCAATTTCCTTCCAATAACGGCCAATTGCTTCAAAACGTAAAGTCAGTCCAATGGATATTCCTAGCAGAACTGTATTAGAAGGAATGAGAATTGAACGCAAACTAATCATAAGTTGTGGCTGATCAATCTTTACAAAGTTGCATATCCCTCCTGCGATAAATGCAACAAAAGGAATTACTAAAAAAGGGGCGTTTGCCAACGCCTGACGACTAAAACCTTCTTTTAACGGCTGTCCCAATCCTATCTGTCGTGAAACTGGGTATCCAACAAAGTAAGTAACTGGGACAATAAACAAATTCAACAAAATTATCAGTGTGTACCCTTCTATTCCAAAGAGTAAAAATGCGGTCAGGCCACCGAAAGTTAAAATATTAGAAAATGCACCGCTGGTGAACATTGATGCAGCTTGATTTGGCTCAAAGCGTAAAATCTTGGTTATAAATAAAATAGAAGATGCTACCAAAAGCATCAACAAAATCCCTATCAAGGGGAATGAGGCTACAGACATTTCATCGAAAGAAAAGGACCAGATGGAACTGAACATGGAAAAAGGCTCTATGAAAAACATTGCAAGAATTTTCAATCGTTTTGAAAGAATGCACAGACTTTTCTCGTGTTCCAAAGCCAGGCGCGGCAAGAGCCGACGTGTTGTATAACTTACCATCACGCTACCGACCGAAAGTAAGAGAATCATCAATATGCGCTGCACTTCTGCCCTTCCAACTGGTTTCTCTATATTTGTGGCCGACACCGATGTGCCGGCCACAATACATTCCTAATAAATGAGACTCCCCTACTGAAGCAACTTCTGTACGGCAGCAACAGTTTCAGGATCAACCAGTCCCTTACCAACACCGACGTACTTGTCATACAGTGATTTCGTCGCCTCAACAAACGGTGCTTTGTCAGGTCGGTTGACTATCATGCCTGCTTCTTCAAGTGACTTGAGTAGATAACTGGTCTGATCATCACAAGCCTGCCACTGATAAACTTTCGCCTCTCGAGCAGCTTCAATCATCACCTGCTGAAGGTCGTTCGGTAGTGAATCGTAGAAAGTTTTTGAAATCAACAGAGGAGCAGGTGAATAGAGGTGCTCAGTGATAGACAGATAGTCCTGTACCTCAAAGAATTTGTTAGCATAAATGACAACATAGGGATTTTCCTGTGCATCAATTGCCTTCTGTTGCATCGCGGTGAAAAGTTCACCAAAGGCCATTGGCGTAGGATCGGCACCCATGACACGGAAAGCATCCATGTGCATCATATTTTCCATGGTCCGAATCTTGATACCTCTCAGGTCAGCAGGTGTCTCAATTGGACGTTTACTGTTAGTGATATTACGCATTCCATTCTCAAAGAAGGTCAATCCAATGACTCCATCATCTTCTAAACTCGCAAGCATCTGTTGCCCGATAGGACTGTCACACACTTTACGTGCTTCCTCCACATCCTCGAAGACAAATGGCAGGTCAAAGACCAGGTAGGCATCTGTAAATCCAGAAAGCGGTGCTGAGGTGATAACTGCTGCCTGCACGGTGTTCAGCTGAAGGCCTTCAACCAAATCCCGCTCGTTGCCAAGTTGTGAACTGTGGAATGAGTCAAGAAGAATTCTTCCCCCACTCTTCTCTTTCAGCAACTCAGCAAACTTTTCCAATCCTATGTGATAGGGGTGATCTGCCGGATTGGCGTGCCCACCTTTAATCCTATAGATCTTCTCGGCTTCAGTTCCCTTTGCCACACTCTGATCCTTACCCTTACATCCTGCAAACATAGTGATAGCTACCAGAATGACCAATGTGTACACTAGTGCCTTTTTCATAAAGAACTCCTTTTTAAAACTTCACAACTCTCAAAGAGCTTATTAACACAGACAACAACTATCTAATTAATCCCATCAAACGGGGAATCAGCAATGCAATTGGCTCAAAATATGAGGTCAGGAAGAGCACAAGTATGCTAAGCAACAAAACCCATACCAGCTTTCGTGAAATCTGTTCCATTGTTCTGCCAGAGATACTACAAGCAACGAAAAGGTTCACTCCCAATGGTGGAGTAGCCATTCCGATTGCCAGGTTCATAACCATGATGATACCAAAGTGAATTGGATTGACACCCAATTGAGTGACTATCGGCAAAAAGATAGGAGTCAAGATGATAATGGAGGCGGTGGTCTCCATGATACATCCGACCAACAATAACAGAAGGTTAATGAGTGTAAGGATTACAAATTTGTTGCTTGAGAGTGACATCATTGCTGCGGCAATAACGTCGGGAATCCGTTCTGCTGTCAAAATCCAACCGAATCCCGATGCAGACGCGATAATCATCATCACAATAGCTGTTGTTTTTCCGGCAGCCATCAATAGAGGAGGAAGATCAGAAAACTTCAATTCCTTATAAACAAACAATCCAACAACAAATCCATAAATTACCGAAACAGCAGCAGCTTCAGTGGGGGTAAAGATTCCACCATAAATACCACCAAGGATAAGAACTGGCATGAGCAATGCCCAGAAAGCATCCCTGAATGAGTGCCAGACTCCCGACCAACGGAATTGCACAGCACTCAATTTTCCATATCCATTTCTTTTTGCTGCAACATAACAAACAGCCATCAGAGCCAATCCCATAAGAATTCCAGGGCCAAAACCAGCGGCAAAAAGACTGGAAATTGAGACTGATCCTACAACACCATAGTTCACCATTGGGATAGAAGGCGGAATGATAACGCCGATTGCCCCTGCGACAGCAAGCAATGCCGCTGAGAAGGCAGAATCATATCCAGCCTCAACCATGGCTGGAATCATAATACCGCCGATAGCCGCAACTGTAGCTGGACCTGAGCCCGAAATGGCTGCAAAGAACATACAGGCAAGAACCCCAACCATTCCCAGTCCCCCGGTAAAACTACCAAGTAACGAGTTACAGAAGTTAATTAGGCGTCGCGAAATTCCTCCAGTCTCCATCAAGTTCCCTGCAACCATAAACAAAGGAACTGCCAGCAAAGGAAATGAATCAGAGGCTGTGAACATTCGTTGTACAACCAATGTCAGTGGTGTTCCACTACCGAAATACAAGGCAATAAAACTGGAGCCAGCCAAAACAGTCCAAATGGGAAATCCCAAGATTACAAGAATAGCAAATGGTACAAAGAGCAAAGCTGTCATAGCAAACCTCCTGCCTCTTCCTCATTCTTTGAAAAATTCAAGAGAGCAAGTACAATGCGTTGTATATATCGCACAATGAAAAGAACCATACCGATGGGAATTGCTAAATAAACATATCCCATCGGTAAGCGCATTGCAGGGGAAAGTTGACCACGCCGCATCTGCGTTTGAACAATCTTGATCCCAAAGACCAAAATCGCAACACACAAAACAATCGACGCTACATTGATCAAGATAGCAAGCACTCGTTGATACTTCTTAGGGAGAAGCATGGTAAAAGCTTCGACGCCAATGTGAGCACCAAGTCGAACACCATATGCTCCGCCAAAGAACGTTGTCCATACCAATAAATAGCGAGAAATCTCCTCAGACCAGGGCAATGATGCTTTTAACACATATCGAAAGATGACCTGTATGAAGATGATGATGGACATAGCGCTCAAGGCCACCACACAACAGTACCCCTCAAAATTATCAATGAAACCTTGTATCCTCTTTTTCATGCCTCTCCCCTGCTTGTCACACCTCAGCGCGCCATCTGTACTGCATCGATCAGCCGAGACCAACCATTCATGAATTGAGTTCTAAACAGCATTACTGGTCCATAATCAGCAAACTCATCCACAGTCATCCCATTTTCATCCCAAGAGCGTTTGAAGTTTGGAAGCTTCTCAAGCAGTTCGTCGATGATAGCTGCCGGAATTTCTCGATCAATGAAGGTCTCAGCTTGCTGATAGGTCGCATTCAACTCTTCGGCTGTACTCCAATTGATGGTGATATGAATATCGCCACCAACAAAATTGGTGAAGTGCTCCAATCCTCTGGCGCCACCACCTAAGATAATGGCATCATAACCCTTTTCTTTGAACAGTCGGTACTGTTTTAAACCAACTGCAGTGCCAGCAAGAGCTAGCGCTTCTTCAGAAATAGAAATCTTCTCTTTGGCTACTAAATCTCTAAAATATTGATCCATGATGCCTGTAATGTGGGTGATATACAATGGAGGACGATTTCCATATTTGGTTACAGCTTCTTCATAGACTCGATATATTTCCACCGCTTGCGAGATAGCGAATACTTCAGTTGCGCAGATTGGTACATTGTGTTTGACCATTTGTTCAATAACAGCAATTCCATGTACGGTTACTGGAATTTTAGCCATGTAGTTTGGGCCAAGTTCCTTAGAGCGCAACGAGGCTTTCAAAATGTACTCGTGATCCTCCTCAAAGCGAGGATCTTCCTGAACCGTCACAAATCCTTTAGTCCCTCCGGACGCCTCGTAAACCGGCAAGAAACGCTGCATCAAGTCTTTTGTTGTGGCATGATAGACTTGTTCTGCAAGCTCAATACCTTCCACACTGTTTTGCATGACCTCTGCAATTTTCTCCTTCATATACGCAGGATCGCTTTGAAACAGCTTCGCACAATAGGCCGGGTTTGTCGTACAAGCAAAAGCATCTTGAGCAATCGCTATTTCGCACTCCTTCATAGAAGGGTTGTTAACCCAGTACCGCGTGTTAGTGTTCTTTTGTACGTTATCCAAATAACTCATTGACTCTCCTCCATGATATGTTTTTCCATTTCAAATGGATCTTTTTTCTTGCAGACCCTGATTTCCAACCAATTAATTAAACATAATTCTCATTGATGTCATTAAATTTGCATTTGTATAATCATCATATCATATGCCTATTCAGCCGTCAAAGATTATTTTTCTTTTTTTCGAGAGGTCTGTATCTTGTTGGAAGACTGGTAAATATCAGATTGAATACAGCCGATTGGCTCATATAATTTCTTTATTGGACGGAGAGTTGAGGCAATACTTTGCAAACGTCAGTAAAAATGCTATCATGCTTTTCAGTGCGAAAGTAGCTCAGCGGTAGAGCTCCACCTTGCCAAGGTGGATGTCGCGGGTTCAAGTCCCGTCTTTCGCTCTTTGGCAGTCAGATTCCCTGGCTGCCTTTTTTGTATTTGGTTGCACAAAATCTTCTGCTAATCTCACTATTTCCACTTGTCAATTTTTGTTGATAACAAGCAGTTTTTTGTAATTTTCTCTCATGGGAAAGTAAAAGAACGGCTCTGAATTTCTGTTTCAATTATCGATGGTATAAGATATTTCCTTAATATGAAACTAGATATATCCTAGTGCAATATAGCTATTATTTTATAGATAAATATGGTAGCATTTCTCGTGAATCAGAATCACTCGAAGGAGAGCGTTTAATGAAGAAAAGACTATCACTGTTACTCTTTGTCCTGGTAATCGGCGCCATGCTGATCTTCACCGGATGTGGGAAGAAAGAGGCTGCTCCACAAGCAGCTGCACCAGCGGTCGCTGCCCCTGCTCCGGCCCCAGCTCCTGCCGCACCGGCAGTGGACAAAGATGCGGTCCTGCTTGAAGCTGGGCAGAACTACTTTGCCCAATTGGCTACGAGCAACAACATGATCGGTGCTGCCGACGTACGGGCTATGCTCGATGACAACCCTGATGCTGTTGTCCTGGTAGACATCCGTAGCGCAGCTGACTTTGAAGAGGGACATATCGAAGGCGCCTACCACAGTGCTTGGGCAGACCTTGGTGATGTTATGGAGAAGATCCCCACCAACCGTCAGGTTGTGGTCGTCTGTTACTCCGGCCAGACTGCAGGCCAGGCCCTTGCCGCGCTTCGCATGGCAGGCTTTACCAATGCAAAGAGCCTCACCGGTGGAATGAACGGTTGGAGAGCTGCAGGACTTGAAGCTTCTGAGACTGGTGCTCGCCCCCTCAGTGGCCGCAACAATGTCACCTCCCCCAAGGGAGCAGAGCAAGAGGTTCTCTGGGCAGCCGCAAAGGCTAACTTTGTTTCCGTTGGCAAAGACGGCAACAAAATTATCCAGGGCCAACAGCTCTTGGACGCCATTGAGACCAACCCCAAGGCATTCAACATTATCGACATCCGCTCCAAGGATGACTTTGATGCAGGACATGTCCAGGGTTCAAGTCAGATTGCTTGGGCACAGTTTGGCACCTTGCTTCCCACTCTTGCAAAGAATGGCAAGCACGTCATCGTCTGTTACTCCGGCCAAACCGCAGGTCAGACCGTTGGGGTTCTCCGGGTGATGGGCTTTGATGCCTACTCCTTGGCTGGTGGAATCAACAACGGTTGGAAGCCAGCTGGCCTTCCCCTGGTGCAGTAAGCGCACACCAATGATAGGGGTCATCACATGTGGTGACCCCTCCTGGAAGCTGATGGGGCCTGGTGGCTCCCGCGGTCTTCAAAACCGTTGGCTGTTCAAAGGCAGCGGCAGGTTCGATTCCTGCCTCTTCCGTATCATGAAAAGCATGTACTCCTCCATCCCTCAGGTAGAGACTCTCCTTCAACATGAGCAGATCAGCCGATGGTTTGCCCTCATAGGGCGTCCGTTGACCGCCGATGCAGTACGGATCGCCGTAGCTCGCTGTCGAAGCATCATCGGCCAGACCCAACAACCAATCACCTTTGACGAGGTTTTGAGCGCCTGTGAGGCAGAGGCACAGCATATCTACCTCGGCCGGGTACGGCCGGTGATCAATGCCACTGGGGTGATCATCCACACTAACCTCGGACGCTCCCCGATCTCCAAGACGGTATGGGAGAGTGTTGCTCCGTTGAACTGTGGATACACCAATCTTGAACTCTCCCTACAGAGCGGCAAGCGCGGTGGTCGCAGCGCTTTTGCTGCTGAGCTGCTACGCAGCCTCACCCAAAGTGAAGCTGCTCTCATCGTCAACAACAATGCCGCGGCAATCCTGTTGATCCTCACCGCCTTTGCAAAACGCAAAGAGGTGATTGTCAGCCGTTCTGAGTTGGTCCAAATTGGCGGTGGTTTTCGAATCCCGGAGATTCTTGCTGCCAGTGGTGCCAAGCTCATTGAGGTCGGCACTACCAATATCACTACCGTGGATGATTATCTGAAAGCGATCACTAATCGAACTTCAATGGTCCTGAAGGTTCATCGAAGTAACTTCGCTCTGCGAGGGTTTACCGAAGAGCCGTCGACTGCCGACCTGGCCAAGGCTCTCCCCACCGATCTACTTCTGGTCGTCGACCAAGGCTCGGGTGTCCTGGATGATAACGTTGCAGGCGAGATTGCAGTACATCGACACATCAACGCAGGAGCTCATCTTGTCTCCTTTTCTGCTGACAAAGCGCTTGGCTCTGTCCAGGCGGGATGTATCGTAGGGACCAAAGCCTTCGTTGATACGCTTGGCAGGCATCCTCTCTACCGTGCCCTCCGAGTCGGCAAGACTGTCTCTTCTCTTCTCGAAGCTACCCTCATCGAGCGTCTCAATGGCCAGATGTTGCCAATCGAGCAGTTTGCAAGCCGTCCGATGGAGGAATTGGAGACAATTGGCAACCAGATCACTGATGCAGTTCAAAATGAGCGCTTATCTTTAGTTGACTCGACCATGACACTAGGCGGTGGCAGTACTCCTGATGAAAACTTTCCTAGCCGTTCAATTGCCATCGAAGGGCCAAAGGCCCAAAAGCTTGTCGATTCTCTACGGGCAAGAGATGTACCGATCATCGCAACCATCGAAAAAGATCGAGTACACCTTAACCTCGGCACACTCTTTGACCATCAAATACCGCTAGTCATTTCCGCCCTGAGGGAGCTGTTGGAGGCGTAGGGGTGTATATCGTCGGGACAGCCGGTCACGTAGATCATGGCAAATCATCATTGGTGCGTGCTCTGACCGGAGTCGATCCCGATCGTCTTCCCGAAGAGAAAGAACGCAACCTTACTATTGAATTAGGCTTCGCCTCATATATCAATGCTGCTGGACAGACCGTTGGAGTCATCGATGTGCCAGGCCATCAGCGCTTCATCCGCAATATGGCAGGAGGAGTATGGTCACTGGATTGTGCGCTCCTGGTAGTTGCTGCAGATGATGGGTGGATGGAACAAACCGAAGACCATGCAGCCATCCTCAAAGCAATGGATGTGCCGGCAATCCTGCTGGTTATCACCAAAGCGGATGCCGTTGATTCGGTGCGCCTCGAAGAAGTCACAGAAGAGGCGGCCGAGCACTTTTTTATTCTTTTTGAACGAGAGACAGCGGTTGTGGTAACAAGCGCAACCACCGGAGATGGCCTACAGATGCTCAAAACGGAGATCGATCGGCAACTTACAAACCGTCGAACACACCGCTATGGACCGGCTTTCTATATCGATCGGTCATTTACCATCGAAGGGGCTGGCGCTGTAGCTACCGGGTCGCTGCGCCAAATGAATCTAGCGGTAGGAGATGTGGTCACCCTCCTCCCCTCCCAAACCGAGGCAAAAGTGAGGGCTCTGCAGTCCTTCGGACAAACCGTACAAGAGGCTGGTGATGGTACACGGATTGCCCTCTCTTTGGCATCGGTAAGCCACTCACAATTGAATCGTGGAGCCCTTGTCACTACTGAACCGGATTTCTATACCCTCGCCAAGCGCGTGTATCTCATCATCAAGCCTGTCTACAATGGTGAGGAGCTGAAGCTCAAACGACGGGGAGAGGTGGAAATCTCCGGTGGGACTTGGCACGATTGGGCAACTGTGAAGATCATTGGCCCCTTGCCAGCGAGCATTGCTATCGCAGAAGCGACGCTCTCCTCTGAGCGTCCATGGCACTTTGGCCAAACGGTAGTCCTCATCCGCAGTGGCTCCTCCCGCCCTTTAGCCCAAGCCACTGTCTTGACCGCTGCCGCCCTCACCCCAGAGCAATTTGGACGTCTCTCTGACCTGGTACACACCCACAACGCTCTGCCGGCTGAGATCGCCGACGAGGAGTACTTAAAGCTCTTTTTGGAAGGTTGGGGCCTCATCACTACAACCCAAAAAAAGAGTCTCTCACTGCTAGGACAGCAGTACAATCGTTTTGGCAGCTGGTATCTCGAAGCAAGTCGTCTAAATACGTTGAAAACCCTTCTATTGGACCGTGTAACTGAACGCGGCCTTTATTCGCTGGAAACCTTCAAGGCAGAGAATCCCTACCCCCATCGACTCACCCATCTTGTCGTTGAGTCGATGATTGCACAAGAAGTAGTTTCTTTGACGGGCGGAAACTTACAGACGACTGACACCCAAGGAACTACCATGGGCGCCGAAGAGGAACAACTGCTCAAAAAGATTGAGGCCAGTGGCTTTTCCGGCCACCTGGTCAAACATATCACCAAAGCGGAGAAACGCTTTCTTGGACCACTCTTGCAGAAGAAGCTCATCATCATTGTCGACTCCACCTATATCTACAGCACCGCGGTCTTTGAAGAAATCATTGAGCGCATCATAGACGGACGAGCAGTGGGATCGACCTTCTCAATTGCCGAAGCGAAAGATGGGCTGCCCCTCAGTCGTAAGTATATGCTGCCTCTGCTCAACAAAATGGAAGAACTTGGGTTCGTAGAACGAGACGGAGACCGACGGCGGGTGGTACAGCCAGCTGGGAAATTATAGTTGTTATTTTCTTATCGATACTGTTATAATGATTGGACAGTGACGAATGAGCTTTACGGAGGGTAGAATGGGTAGAAAAAGTAGTCACCGACTATCACGACTCGGCCTGTTGGCATTGAGCTGTTTGCTCTTGCTAATCGTCGGATCAGGCTGTAAGAAGAAAGAGGAACCGATCCAGGTCACCGCACGGTTTACCGACCCTGTTTCGATGGCCTCACAGCCCAGCAGCAAGTGTATTGCCTGCCACACGCAAGTCGGGCCCATCAACAATTTGGCCACACCCGTCTCTGCTGCCGCAGAGACAGGAGGATGAGCTCCTGCTGCGCCGGAGTTTTCGGCGCTTGAAAAATTCCTTGTTTCGAGAGACTTTTTGGAAACTTCCCACGGTAAGTTGGGATGTGTAACCTGTCACGGTGGTAATGGCGACGAGGGGCGCTTTGAATTTGCCCACGTAGGAGTCGATCCAGCACCATCACGAGACCTTGGTGGAATCTGTGCCCAGTGTCACCAGGAGGCCACCGAGAGCTATGCCTCTTCACTGCACTACTCGGTCCGTGGATTTGCCAACTCCTTGATTGAGTTCAGCGGCGACCCGCATGCACTGGACGATCCGCACTCCGGCCTTGGAGAGATCTGGAACCTGAACTGTATGAACTGCCATGCAACCTGTGGAGAGTGTCACGTCAGCCGACCCGACAGCTATGGCGGTGGGTTGATTGCCCAGCACACCTTCTTCAGTACCCCTCCGATGGATCAGACATGCTATGCCTGTCACGGAGCGCGTAATGCTGGTGAGTTCATGGGAACGGTAGGATTCGCCCAAGACGTCCACTACGAGATGGGCTTCACCTGTGTCGACTGTCACGACGTTACCAACTTCCATGGTACTGGCGTTGCGTATGATTCGATGTGGGACAAGCCAACGTTGCCCTCTTGCCTAGATTGTCATGAGGGACTACTCAGTGGATCAACTGGCAACGAGATGCACGACATCCATGGCGATACCCTGGCCTGTCAGGTCTGTCACGCTCAGGCAAACCAGAACTGTTTTGAGTGCCATACCACGATCGCCGATGACCGCAAGTCGCTGGCCAGCCACTCTGAGACCCGGATACTCTTCCGCATTGGACTGAACCCCAATCCCACTGAAGAGCGGCCGTACAAGTATGTAGCCCTGCGCCACATGCCGACCACCGCCGACTCCTTCATTGAAGCTGGGGATAACCTGATACCGAACTTTGATGATGTACCGAACTGGAAGTACTCACCGACACACAACGTCCAGCGCTCGACCTTCCAAAATGAGAGCTGTGACTCCTGTCACGGAAATCCACGGATTTTCCTCAGTGAGAACGACCTGAGGGAGACTGATAGCAAGGCCAACTGGGCTGTCATCACACCTCCCCCACCGGCCATCGAACCCTAAGTTCGCTCGCTGCACAAATCAGGAGAGCCGGAGGTGCAAACTTCTGGCTCTTCTGTTATATTCAAGGAACGTATGAAGCACCGTATAAAACGAATTATTACCTTCATTGCATCTTTGAGGGTGGCCATTGTCCTCTTGGCCCTCATCGCCCTCTACATTGTCATCGGAACACTGTTGCCACAGCACAGCTCGCCCCAATGGTACCTTCAGCGATACCCCAAGGCAGGACCGCTGATCCTCGCCCTCTCGCTCAACACCATCTACAGCTCGGCGATCTTCATCGTCTTGGTAGTGCTCTTTGTCATCAACCTCAGCCTCTGTACTGCCCTCTCATTGAAAGGGCAACTGCGCCAGCTCGCCCCCTCTTTCTTTCCCTCCTTCACCAAAAGCGAATACGTCATCGAGGATGTGACTGAAGAGCAGGCTCGTACGCTCCTCCGTAAAGGGCGCTACGCGATAACCGAGGAAGAAGGGAAGATCAAAGGTGGGAAGTTTCGGATCGGGGTGCTGGGAGCTGCTATCACCCACGTGGGGCTGATCATCCTCTTCTTGGGCGGCACGCTCGGCAATGCAACCTCTTCAGAGGATATGGTCAACCTCCTGCCGGGTAATGCCCATCACTTTGAAAAAGAGGGCTTTACCCTCTATCTGGATGACTTCTACCTGACCTTTGATGAGAGCGGGGCGGTCAAGCAATACTTTAGTGAAGTGACGGTCACCGATCGTGATGGGACGACCAAAAGCGAGAAACTTTGGGTGAACAAGCCCTTCCACCACAAGGGCCTTGGCTTCTACCAGGCCAACTGGGGGTGGACCAGTCACCTTGAGATTACCGATCTAGAGAGGGGCGAAGTAGTTGCCCATGGTCTTTTGCGCAACGGCACCTCATACTTTCATGAGGCAAGCCATATCTCAATCT
>Ga0265293_10005438_pt1 | contig 21227 bp, 17 predicted proteins | sample Munlanlewell138R_FD_192505 | JGI IMG/M metagenome (GOLD analysis project Ga0265293, IMG submission 192505) | Leachate microbial communities from a municipal landfill in Southern Ontario, Canada - Leachate well 138R | ecosystem: Engineered > Solid waste > Landfill > Unclassified | place: Canada... | reverse complement strand
AGAGGAGGCGATAAACATGGTAACCATAACGGAAGACGCTGCAAAGTTCATAAATGAACTGCTGGAGAAGAACAGCAAAGTCGGCTACGGAATAAAGGTCTACCTTGCAGGGATGGCCTGCTCCGGCCCGCAGTTCGGCATGTCCTTCCAGAAGGAGGCCAAAGAAGGCGACAACGTTATCGAGAGCGATGGTTTCTCGTTCTTCTGCGACGATGAGACCAAGGAGGTCCTGGACCCCTGCGTTATCGAGTTCGTCGACGACCCCAACTTCGGAACCGGGCTTACCATCCGCGACCCTAACGCGAGCGACTGCTCCTCGTGCGGCGGCGGATGCGGCTGCTAAAACCTTTCCTTTTTCGGGGACCTCCCCGTCAATCTTTTAAATGGTGTCGGCCGATAGGCTCGATATGACAGGTTTCGTTTCCCATCCCCGGATAGTCCCGGGGGCTGTGGAGGAGAGGAAGTATCAGCTTTCAATGTCTAAAGGCTGCATCTCCGAGAGCACCCTCATAATACTCCCGACGGGACTGGGAAAGACCGTGGTCGCTCTTCTGACCATGGCGGACATACTCGAGGATGGGGGAAGGATCCTTGTTCTGGCTCCGACCAAACCGCTGGTGGATCAGCACGCGTCTTTCTTCTCTGAGAGCCTCTGTGATACGACCGTTGCCGCCGTCACCGGCAATATGGCTCCGAATAAGAGGAAGGATGCGGTCGCTTCGAACGATGTCGTGGTCTCCACCCCTCAGGCCGTATCCAACGACATCGAGAACGGGATCTACGACCTTTCAGGGTTCAGCCTCGTCGTTTATGACGAGGCGCACAGGGGCACCGGCAACTACGCTTACGTTCACGTATCAAAGAGATATGACGGTCTGGCTCTTGGTATGACGGCATCCCCGGGCAGCGACATAGAGAAGATGGATGAGATATGCAGGAACCTCTCTCTGAAAAGGATAGACATGAGGTCCGAGTACGATCCTGACGTTTCACCTTACGTTTACGACGTGAACGTGGAGAAAATAGAGGTCAATATGCCAAAGGATCTGACGGATGTGATATCCCTGCTGAAGATGCTGACGGAAAGATACGCTGCAGAGCTGACCTCCCTTCGCCTCATGGACCCGAATTGGCCCCCGTCGACGAAGCATCTTCTGACAGTGGGCAGGAACCTGCAGGCAAGACTGGCCAACGGCGAGAAGACCTCGATGGTTTTCAGGGGGCTCACCCTCCAATCCATGTGCATCAAGACTCTGCACGCGGTGAGCCTTGCAGAGACCCAGGGGATGAGCGCTCTGAAGAACTATCTGCTGAAGATACAGGCAGAGGCATCGAAGAAGGACGGCGGGAAGGGCTCCAAAGAGATAGTGGCCAGCAAAGAGTTCGTCAAAGCCTGGAATATCGCCTACGAGAGCAGGGTGGAGCATCCAAAGGTGTCCAGGGTGATGACCCTGGTAAGCCGCACTCTAGGGTCCGATGAGGGGGCGAAGGTCCTGATATTCACACAGTACAGGGATACGTGCGATCTGCTGGTCGAGAAGCTGTCGTCTGTCGGAGGAGCGAGAGTCGGGAAGCTCATAGGGCAGGCCAACGGAGGCCTCAAGCAGAAGGAGCAGATAGAGATGCTCGATATGTTCCGGGACGGCAGGAAAAACGTGATAATAGCCACATCCGTCGGGGAGGAGGGTCTCGATATAGCGAACACGGACACGGTGATCTTCTATGAGCCAGTACCGTCAGAGATCAGAACTATACAGAGAAGGGGCCGTACAGGCAGAAAGGACCGGGGCAAGGTATACGTCCTTGTGGCCAAAGGAACCGTGGATGAGGTCTTTGAAGAGTCCAGCCGCAAGAAGGAGCTTCTGATGCGCAGCCGCCTGGAGCGCCTGAGCAAAGGTCTTTCAGGCAAAAAGGCACCTGCGGTCAGGCAGAGGGCTTTGAGCGATTTCTGAATAATACCCCGGGCACAAGGCGGCGGAAGCCATCCAGTATGATTTAATACGGACAAACGATAGCCGTTGACGATGAAATTCTCAGCCATCGCCGAGGTCTTTGATAAGCTGGAATCGACAGCCAGCAGGCTGGAGATGACCTCCATACTCGCAGAGTTCTTCAAGACCCTGGAACCTGAGGACATCAAGCCCATCATATACCTGACCCAGGGGAAGATAGCCCCCGATTTCGCAGGTGTCGAGCTGGGCATGGCAGACCGTCTGGTTGCCAAGGCCATAGCTTTCACCGTTGGGGAGACTGAGAGCAGCATAAGCGAGATGATGATAAAGCTCGGTGACCCCGGCACTGTGGCCGAGAAGCTTATAGCCGACAAGAAGCAGATGACTCTTTTCTCCGAGACACTTACGTTGGGCAGGGTCATCAGCAGCCTTACCGCCATAGCGCAGACCGAGGGCAGGGACTCCCAGGGCCGGAAGATGAAGTATCTGTCCAACATGCTCCACGATTCCGACCCCGTCGAAGCACGCTATCTGTGCAGGATCGTCACCGGAAGAATGAGAACGGGGGTCGCAGCCATGACAGTATTGGACGCTCTGGCTCTCTCCTTCGCAGATAAGGATGCAAGGCCCGAGATAGAGCGTGCCTACAATGTGACCAGCGACCTCGGGCTGGTGGGTGCCACTCTGGCCGGCCACGGAATGGCCGGCATATCCAAGATAAGGGTGAAGCTGGGGAATCCCATAAGAGTGATGCTGGCGGAAAGACTGCCTTCTTTGGCGCACATTCTGGAGAAGATGGGAGGGGAGTGCGCCATGGAGTACAAGTACGACGGCATAAGGGTGCAGGCCCACATAGGTCCGGACGGCGTGAAGCTGTACTCCAGAAGGCTGGAGGACCTTACGAGCAACTTCCCGGATATCGCAGAATCCCTGAAAAGTCGCCTGAACGGCAAAGATGCCATAATCGAAGGGGAATGTGTCGCAATAGACAAGGAAGGGAAGATGATGCCCTTCCAAACCGTCACCCACAGACGCCGCAAGCACGGGATGGACGACGCAGTGAACGATTATCCCGTGAACATATTCATGTTCGATATTCTGTATCTCAACGGAAAGGACCTCACAAATTTACCTTATACCGAGAGAAGGAAACTGCTTTCGGACTCGTTCAGCATATCGGGCAAGATCGGACTGACCACCATGATGCTGGTTTCCGGTCCGGAAGAAGCTGAGACCTTCTTCGAGGATGCCCTCAGAACCAGATGCGAGGGGATAATAGCCAAATCCATCGGCCGGGAATCCGTATACCGTGCAGGGTCCAGAGGATTCCTCTGGATCAAATACAAAAAGGACTATAGCACGAATCTCATGGATTCCTTCGATCTTGTGGTCGTCGGCGCATTCTACGGCATGGGCAAGAGGGCAGGCAAGTACGGGGCCCTGCTTATGGCGGCCTTCAATCATGATACGGGGATGTACTCCACGGTCTGCAAACTGGGAACGGGTTTCGACGATGCTTTCCTTGATGAGCTGCCGGAAATGCTGGATCCCTACAAGAGCGAGAAGAGGCCGCTCTCAGTGGATTCCAAGATGGTCCCGGACGTTTGGTTCGAACCCACTTTGGTCCTGGAGGTGACGGGGGCCGAGATAAGTGTCAGCCCCATACACACTGCCGCTTCCGGCATAGAGGGGGAGGACTCCGGCATCGCCATAAGATTCCCCCGCTTCACGGGCCGGGTCAGGAACGACAGGGGGCCCGATCAGGCCACTACGGTCGAGGAGATAGAGGAGATGTATCGCCTTCAACCCGGCAAATCTGAGTTCGGCGATGCGAAAGATTTATAGTTGCCGTGATATACGAGGCAACCATGGAAATCCACCTTGTCGAGAAGACCGAGAAGACCATTAAGATAAGCTTCAAGGAACCAGATTCCACTTTGATCATGCCCATCCTAGATGAGCTCGACAAGAACAAGGACGTGAAGATTGTAAGATACGTCGATTCCCACCCCGAGCTCGTAGAGCCGATGCTCATCGTTGAGATGCGCGAGGGCTCACCCGTGGATGCCGTCAAAGAGGCCGCAATGGCGGTCTCGCAGTTCTTCTCTGCCGTAGAAACGGCATAATCGCATGGCATACAGGCCCTGTACGACGGCCGAGGCCGATATCGGCATGCGCTACTACATGTGCGACACCGGCGGGACCGGCGGGCGCATAAAGGCATTCGCAGAGGATTTCGTAGTCGACGAGATCTCCTCCTATCCTCCCGAGAAAGAAGGGGAATATGTGATCGCAAGAGTCACCAGTACAAACTGGGAGACCAACCGCATGGTAAGGATGATGTCCCGCTCCATGGGCATCTCCCGGGAGAGGATAGGTTTCGCCGGGACCAAGGACAAGAGAGCGGTGACGTCACAGCTCATGTCCTTCAAATGCAGTCCCGAAGTGGTATCCAAGATCAACCTGAAGGACCTGGATATCAAAGTTGTCGGAAGATCGGCAAGGCCCATGAGGATAGGCGACCTTATCGGCAACTCATTCAGGATAAAGGTCAGGGAATGCGATGTGCCAGGAGATGAGATCGCCCGTATCTGCGAAGCGGTCAGATCAGAGCTGGGAGACCGCGGAGGATTCCCCAATTACTTCGGCATTCAGAGATTCGGCACGATCAGGCCCATAACCCACAGGGTCGGGGAAGCCCTCGTGCGCGGGAACACGGAGGAGGCTGTCCGTATCTATCTGTCCGCACCCTCTGAGTTCGAGGATGAGACAGTAACGGAAGCCCGCGAAAGGCTGGCAGACGGAGATTATTCCGAGATCGTGAAGGACATGCCCAAGAACATGGACTTCGAGAGAACACTGGCACAGCACCTCTCCGAGAACCCGGGGGATTATGCAGGAGCCATATCCTCTCTGCCTTCGAACCTGCAGATGATGTTCACCCACGCCTACCAATCCTACATTTTCAACATGATGCTGAGCGAGCGCATGACCCGCGGCCTGCCACTTGATATGCCGATAGAAGGGGACACGGTCATACCGAAGGATGCCGACGGCATACCTCTCCATGAGAAACCTGTGAAGGTCACCGGGAAGAACATAGATCTGGCAATGAAGCAGGTCAGGACCGGGCGGGCATTCGTCGCCATAACCATATTCGGCAGCGACAGCACCTTCTCCGAAGGGGAGATGGGGGATATCGAGCGGAAGGTCATGGATTCCGAGAGAATAAAGGCTGAGGATTTCCTGGTTGTGGGTCTGCCTAACTGCAGCTCCAAAGGGAGCAGCAGAGAGATCCTGTGCCCCATAGGCGATCTTGGTGTCACTGTCGATGACGACGGATACACGGCGTCTTTCTCCCTTCCGAAGGGGAACTATGCCACCTGCGTCATGAGAGAGTTCATGAAATCAAATATGACTCATTTCTGAGATCTGCGAGGAGGTCGCCAGCATCTTCACTGTCCTGGCTGTGTAGACCCCCACCCCGTATTCTTTTATTATCTCATATACGGAGATGTCCCCTGACCCGGAGACGACGCTGTCCAGAACGTTCCTCACCCGGTCGGAGAAGATCTCCGCCTCGAAATCTGATGTCATGACCCTGTGGATGTATGCTATGAGGGTCTTTATCTCCTCTACTTCCGTTACGCCGGAGGACATGAACGCCGCCTGCATGGTGACCATGGGCTCATTCTCTATATCCTCCAGCTTCTCCTTGATTATCACATTCTTTGACAGGTTCTCCAATCTGCTGAATTCCTCTGATGAGGGGTCTATCTCACCGTAATCCCTGATGTCGGCCAGATATGCCAGGACCGTGTCCGCCTGCCCGGGGGGTATGCCTGCCTTCTCTATAGGCTCCGGGTCGGCCATTGGCTTACCGCTGATGTAAGAGCTGCGTATGAGCTTCTTCGCATAGTAAGCGGTCTCAGACGGGCCCAGAGGCCTTCTGCTGTAGGACGGGTCCTCTGCCGCGATTTCCTCGGGATGCTCCTCCTGGGTCTGCTGCATTATTCCAGGCAGATCCCCCTCCACGCCTGAATCCCTGAGTATCTCAGCGAACTCCACCGACTGCTCTCTGGTCGGCTCGCTCTTCGTGAACTGATCCTGGGCCCTTCTCAGGGCCACTGCATCCTTGTGCCTGGCATATATCCTGGCCCTCTCGATTATCGCCGGCACGTACTTCGGGTCCTTCCTGGCAGCCGCCTCCAAGTACCTGAGTGCCACCGATTCCCTTCCTGACGATGCCTGAAGCGCCCCGAGCCTCGTAAGGGCCTCCGTGCTGTTCGGTTCCTTGGCCAATGCCAGCCCGTAGCTGTTCAGGGCCTGGTCCGTTGCGCCCATGGCCTCCTGCATAAGTCCTCTCTTCAGATATGTGCCAGATGAATCGTCCCCCAATTTTATCGCCGTATCGAAGGAGATCATGGCATGGGAATAGTCCCGATCCGACTCCTGAAGTGAGCCGAGGGCCCTCCATATCTCCGGATCTGACGAGGCGAACTCCATCGCCTCTTCCAATACCGACCTGGCTCCTTCATCATCCCCCATCTCGCTGCGTATGCCTGCCTTCATAGTGTAGGCCTTCACAAGCCCGGGGTCCTTCTGCAGGGCCTTGTCCAGCATGCTCTCCGCTTCGGAATCGGACCCGGACTCCCTCAGGGCATTTGCCAATCCCAACAATATCTCGGTGTTGTCTGGGTCTTTATAAAGAGCTTCTCTGAAGAGGGATATCGCCTGAGATCCGTCACCGGCATCGGAGGTTACCACCGCTTTCCTCACCGTTATCTCAACATTGCCGGGATCGTTCTTCTGCAACTCACCGTATATCTCGTCGGCAGAGGATTTATCGCCTATCCTCATGAATGCCTCCGCGAGAGATAATTTTGCGTCTGTGTTCCCGGGATCCTTCAAAAGGACGCTCTTGCGGACGCGTATCTCCTCGGAGAAGCTCTCGTTCATCTTCAGGATGTCCGCCTTCTTGGAGAGCAACTGCACATCTTCCAGCCCTTTGCCCAGAGCCGCATTGATCGCAGCCATCGCCTGACCTATGTCCCCCATGGAGATGTACGCATCCGCCATGTCAAGATATGCGCCGGCGTCCTTGCCGTCCAGCTTAACGATTATCCTGCACTCCTCGATCGTCCTCTCTGTGTCGCCCTCATGCTTGTATATGTCCCGCTTGAGCCTGCGTATCCCTGTATCGGACGGACTGACGCGCAGAGCCGTGTCAAGGAAGTACATGGCATCCTCCGTCTCTCCGACTTTAACGAGGATCCTGGCCTTTTGCACCAGAGCATACGTATTGTCCGGGGATTGTGATATGACCCTGTTAAGGGAGGATATCGCACCGCTGTTGTTCCCCAGCTTCTCCTGGACCGAGGCTTTCGATATCCAGTACTCCTGGTTATCCAGATCTATCAGGACGGCCCTGTCGAAGGCGGTCTCAGCCTCCTCCAGCCTGCCGGAGAACTCCTCGGCTAGGCCTCTCGAGTGCCACAGGGACGGATCCCCCGGTGAGAGGGACACCGCTTTAGCGAAGGACGCGGCGGCATCGCCATATCTTTCCAGGGCGAACTCCGCATTGCCCTTCAGCGCCCATATCTCGGCATAATCGCCGTATATATCGTCGTGCTCCTGGACCAGGGCCACCATCTCCCTGTATCTGCCGCTGCTCTGCAGTTGGATCATGACTTTGGAGAAAAGCGAAGCATCCTCCTTTATTCCCAGAGCCTCCCTGTACATGGCGAAGGACTCATCATACATGCCCATCCTGTCCAACAGTCCGGCGGCATCCTTCATGGCCCCGGCATTTCGCGGATCCAGGCTGAGTATGAGCTTGCATGTGGAGTGGGCCTCCTGCATATTGCCCTCGCTCTGATGGATGTCCTTCTTGACGGAAAGGGCCGGGATGTAGTTCTTATTCTTCCCCAGAACGGCATTGACATCCGCCATGGCCTTTCTTGCCTTGCCCGTCTGCAGATATATGCTCGCCCTGTGAGTCCTTATCTCCGGGTCGTCCGGATCCATCTTCACGGCCTTGGATGCCGATGCTAGTGCGCTCTGGTATCTGCTCAGGTCCATATCGCTCCTTGATACCAGGAGGTACTTTCTGGCGGTGTCTGGACAGCGCTTGGACAGTCTCTTGACCAGAGCGTTCGCCTCCTGATTCAGGGACAGCCCGCCCATCAGCTCTATACACAGAGCGTAAGCATCCAGATCCGCATATTCTGCGTCAAGATAGATCTCGGAATATCTCTTCAGATCCATCCTCCGGTCCGTATCGGCGGACGCTTTGAGACACCCCTCCAAGACCCTGCGGTCGTAGGGGTCGGACATCTCCAACCTTTTGAAAAGCTCCAGGGCCTTCCCGGGAAGGCTTGCGGACATGTAGACGTTGCCCAGCTCCACCGAGAGCGCCACGGATTCCTCGGGATTCTCCGTGAGCTCTTCATATATCTCGATGGCGGAGTTGTACTCCCCCTCCTCAGCCAGCATCCTGGCCTCTGCCACCATGAAATCCCTGAGGCGGGAGGCGTACTCGGAGGACTGCTCCACAGCCGCCCTGGCGCCGCGCCTGTTGCCGTTGGCCCATTCCCAGTATATCCCGTAAAGGTCCTCCGCCGATGTGATAGCCAGGCTTTCCGATAATGGCTCCACCGGCAGGCTCAGATGGATGAGCGCTATGTTCTTCATTATGCGCCAGCCGCCGCCCGGCTCCGCCTCCTCCATCGCATCGTAATTCGGCAGGAACAGGTCATTAACGGAATAGGACCTCCTGAAGCGGCCCAGCGCCTCCTCCTTTTTCCCGTCCTCCATGAGTATCCTGCCGTACTCATACTCCATTATCGCCCTGTCGGATACGGACTTGAGACGATCCAGGAGGGATTTCGCCACGTGGGTTTCCCCATGGCTTATCAGAATGTCTGCCGCTTTCATCGTGGGGAGACTGTCCGACAGACCGCATTTGCCGGCCACCTTCAGAGCTATATCCTTAAGATCCCCCAGTTTCTGCTCCTCGGCCATCCTCAGTAGCCGCAGGGAGATCGCCGGGTGCAGAGGAACCTCCTTCTCCGTAAGATCCGATATCATGGTGCGCAGATCCGAAAGATATCTGGACCTCCGCCTGTCAGACATCAGATTCCTCGAGATCTCATCAAGCCTGTACCACACCTTCAGGTCGTCTGAATCCTTAAGGACAGGCGGGGAGGGGACCATGGCCGAGGGATAGGGTACAGAATAAATAAACATCCTTATTGAAGCACCCGCGCCCCCATCCTGTTCATTATGATTAAATATGTGCTCCAGATTAACAGGGACACACGCGACTGTAATCTAGCTGGTTAGGATTGTAGCCTTCCAAGCTACCTACCCGGGTTCGAATCCCGGCGGTCGCACCATCCTTCAACATTCATCTTGACATGGCGGCATTTATCGCCAGTTCGGATATATCCGCAGAATACTCGCTGATCCTCGACAGGCTTCCCATTATCATATTCACTGTCATGGTGATCTCCTTGGACAGACCGGAAACATTCTTGTTCTGGTCATTGCAGACCTTGGATAGTTTCGCGGCCTCCTCCACTATCTCATTGGCCTCTACCAGATTCACCTTGACCCATGCCCCTACGGAGCGCAGGAAAAGTTCTATGACCTGCCTCCCTGTGCGCACTATGGAAAGGCGCACGGACTCCAGATCGTCCCTGCCTGTAAGGAAGGATGTGTGCTTGGCCATTATGACCGCATGGTCGCCTATCCGCTCGAGAGTCCTGCTGACTGTGTAGTTCCTGTATATATCGAGCGGTTCAACCCCTATCTTGCGGATAGTGCTGGTATCCCGGACCGTCATGTTCGTCTGCCTGGATATGAACCACTCTATGCGGTCCACCTCCCGGTCCCTGGATTCTATGCTCTCGGCTTTTGAGGAATCGTTCGTCTCCAGCATATCCATCACGTCTGAGAGCATATTCCTGACCAGGACCTTCATGCGCTCGACGGTGCGGGGGAACTTCATCTCTCCCGGATCCACCAGGTCCTTCATCACTATCCGATCGGAGGATTCCTCCACTATCTCCACGCCTATGGCCGTCTCTATGAACTTCGTGGCCACGTCCACCATGCCGGACCTCAGTCTGCCCGAGGATCTCGCCTCTATCTGCCCGTACCCTGATATATAAGCTCCCAGGAGCATCCTGAAGAGAAGCGCCTCACTGTCGATCCCGTCTATGTCGATGACCTTCACATTTACTAAGGAGTCCTTCACAACGGAAGCAGGGAATATCGTAAGGCCGCCGTCCGACGTCCTGCTCATCCTGACCGGGTCGTTCTTCTTGAGCCCGTTCTCTGTTATCCATTCCTTTGGCAGGGTCACTATGTAAGAGGACCCCCCTGTGGCCTGGATCTTCCTTATCTGCATGGTTACGGATGCTATATGGGATTTATAAATATTATTGATTCAAGAATATAAAATATATTCTAAATATATTTGAATATATAATATGTCGAAAACCTATATAGTCAAAACCATGAATCTGCACACAAGGTGAGAACCTTGAATGAGAACACAAAATTGATACTCGCAGTGGCCGTCACTGCCATAATCTGCATCGCAGGAACCTACGTTGCAGTGGGTGGCTCGGACGGCGACGATTCCTCCGGGACAACCCTCTCGGTAGCTGGATCCACAACGGTATTTCCTCTGATGGGATTGTACCAGGAAAGCTATGAGAAATACACGAATGTTACACTTGAAGTGACCGGCAACGGATCCGGAGCAGGCGCCAACGCTGTCATAAACGGAACGGCGGACATCGGGATGCTCTCCAGAGATCTGAAGCAGGCCGAGATCGATGCGGGTCTTAAATCCACTATCATCGCCAAGGACGGCGTGGCAGTCATAGTAGGTTCCGGCGCAGGCGTCACGGACCTCACTCTTGAGCAGATCGCCAAGATATTCTCCGGCGATATAACCAACTGGTCAGATGTCGGCGGTACTGCCGGTACAATAGCAGTGACCGTTAGGGATGCCGAATCGGGTACCAGGGATTGCTTCGATACAGTTATGAAGGCTGCATATTCCTCATACGCCATACCTGACAGCGCTAACGAAGTAGGCGGCAGCGGTGCAATGGTCGCCACCGTCAATGGCAACGCTACAGCCATAGGCTACGTCAGCCTCGGATACCTGGGTCAGCTTACGAGCGGATCCGCTGTCAAAGTCGAAGGTGTGGATGCCACACCGGCAAATGTCTTGAACGAATCTTACCAGATCCAGAGGGACCTGATCCTGGCCACAATGGGCGATCCCAGCGGGGCAGTACAGAATTTCTTCAACTGGATCCTTGGCCCCCAGGGACAGCAGATCGCAGCCAAGAAGGATTTCGTGCCCGTCGGATCTGTGACTGTGTGAGGCAAACGGTGTGTGATCCCTGATGGAAACTGAGAGTATTCAGACAGAAAGCAGGTTTCACAGCGACACCGTAACAAAATATTTACTGATGGGTATCGCAGCGATTGCGGTATCCATCGTTTTTTTCATTATCCTATTCATATTCGGGAACAGCATCGGTGCCATTACCGACGTGGGATTGACAGATCTCCTGACCGGTCCCAGGTGGCGGTCCAGCGAAGGCCTCTACGGTACAGTGCCGATAATCACGGCCACTCTGCTGGTCACCGCCGGTGCGATACTGTTCGCAGTCCCCATAGGGGTGGCTGCCGCGATATTCATATCGGAGGTCGCACCGTCAAGATTCAAGTCTGTCTTGAAAAGCATATCCGAGGTGTTCGCCGGGATACCTTCGGTCATATACGGGTTCTTCGGGCTCACGGTCCTCGTACCTCTTCTCAGAGATACGTTCCCGAGCCATCTGCTGATGGGATATTCCTGGCTGGCAGGATCGATTCTGTTGGGGATCATGGCCCTCCCGACCATCATATCCGTATCGGAGGATGCTCTCAGCGCCGTGCCCAAATCCTACAGGGAAGCGTCCATGGCCATGGGCGCCACCAAATGGGAAACTACGATAAAAGTGGTAACGCCCGCCGCCATATCCGGTATATCCGCAGCGATAATACTGGGAATAGGCAGGGCCGTGGGCGAGACCATGGCCGTGATGATGGTCTGCGGGAACTCTGCGATCGTCCCGGATCCCATATTCAACGTATTCAGCAGAATAAGGCCTATAACCTCGACCATCGCACTGGAGATGCCTTATGTGGTCATAGGCAGCACGCATTACTCCGCCCTTTTCTTCCTGGCCCTGATACTTATGATCATGGTCCTCGCCATAAGCATGGCCTCGAAGATCATAGTGAACAGAACGAGGAGGAAGTTCGGCGAAACGGAGAACAAGCCCTCTCTCACAGGCATTATCGTGGCCAAGCTGCCGGTTCCGCTCGTTAACGGTTTCAAGAACGCGTTAGTCGTCGCAGGTCTGTTCCTGATAGCATACTTTATATCTCTGACATTCTCAAACTCCTTCGGAGCTGTTCTGATCGGTATATCGGTAACTGTGGCGATCGTTGCTTCATCGCTGCTCTGGCTGAACAGGCTCAAGAATGAGGGCGTATCTGACAGGCCGCGTAATCCGTCTGAATTCATAGAGAGCATCCCAGTCAAGATCAAGGCCGTCTCCAGAAATATAATCACTTACGCTCTGGTGATAACCGTCGTATTTATGGGCGCATCCCTGTTTTATGACGATGTCGTCGCTTTCATGGCAGGCCTGGCTGTGGCAGCCGCCTACGTCACACTGAGATCAGTTTTCAGAAGGATCGATTCGAGGGTCGTTCAAAAGGTCGCTCACACCGCACTGTTGGCGGTCATGATTTTCGCGATCCTACTGCTCGTCTACATATTGGCGGATATATTCATAGAAGGTCTGCCGATGATCACATGGGATTTCCTGACAGGATATCCGAAGGATGCGGGCCGCGCCGGCGGGATCTATCCCGCCATCGTGGGGACGCTGAAGCTCATCGTGGGATCCATGGTTATAGCTTTGCCTTTGGGCATGATCACAGGCATCTTCCTGGCAGAGTACGCCAAAGACACGCCGTTCACCAGAACGGTCAGGAACTCCATTGACATACTGAACGGCACGCCGTCCATCGTCTTCGGGCTCTTCGGCATGTCCGCCTTCGTAATATACTTCGGATTCGGGAATTCCCTTTTAGCAGGATGCATAACCCTGGGATTAATGGTGCTGCCTGTGATCATAAGAACCACGGAAGAGGCACTGAAGGCGGTTCCAGGAGAACTGAGGGAGGGATCCATGGCCATGGGCGCCACGAAGTGGGAGACGACCGTGAAGGTCGTTCTGCCTGCGGCCATAGGCTCCGTGATAACGGGAGTGATCCTTTCGATAGGGCGCGTGGCCGGAGAGACGGCCCCGATCATGTTCACAGCCGTGATAATGTATCAGAGGGTGATGTCCCATTCCATATTCGATCCCGTCATGGCGCTGCCCTATCAGCTGTTCTATCTGGCGACAGAGGGCATGGGATCCCCCGCCATGCAAAGTGCGGTGGCAACGGTGCTGCTTATCATGGTGCTCTCGATGTTCACCCTGGCGTCCGTCGTCAGGCATTATTTCGACAAGAGGATCAGATGGTGATGATCATGGATAACGTAATAGACATACAGAATGTGAATCTCTGGTATGGGGACCATCAGGCATTGTTCGATGTCTCCATGCCCGTCCAGAAGAACAAGGTAACGGCGCTAATAGGGCCGTCGGGGTGCGGGAAATCCACCTTGATAAGGAGCATAAACAGGATGAACGACCTGATAGACGGCTGCAGGGTCGAAGGCAGGATGATGTTCCATGGAGAGGACATATACGGCCCGGGCACCGATGTGATCAAAGTACGAAAGAAGATCGGCATGATCTTCCAAAAACCGAATCCGTTCCCCATGTCCGTTCGCGACAATATAACCTACGGTCCGAAGATCCACGGGATCACAGACAAAGACAAGCTGGAAGAGATACTGGAGAAGTCCCTGAGGGAAGCGGCCCTCTGGGAGGAGGTGAAGGACAGGCTTGACAAATCGGCCATGTCCCTTTCCGGGGGGCAGCAGCAGAGGCTGTGCATAGCCAGAACCCTGGCGGTATCTCCGGAGGTGATACTCATGGACGAGCCGACCTCGGCCCTGGATCCCATTGCGACATCCAAGATAGAGGATCTGATCACAGAGCTCGTCAAAGAATACACCGTCGTGATAGTGACGCACAACATGCAGCAGGCCGCCCGCATAAGCGACTACACCGGGTTCATGTACATAGGCGAGATGGTTGAATTCGACAAGACTGATAAGATCTTCCAGAACCCTTCGAAGGAGATGACTGACAGATACATAAGCGGAAGATTCGGGTGATGCGGATGAAAAGATTCATAGAAGACCTTAATAACCTAGTAGGAACGACGAACGGGTTCGGGAATCTGGTTCTCAGCATGGCTGAGAGATCGGTGTACGCCCTGAACAACCTGGATGCTGAGGTGGCCAAATCCGTCATGGACGATTACGCCCAGGTGGACTACCTGGACGGCCTCATAGAGGAGGAGGCACTGAGGATACTGATGCTGTTCCAGCCCATGGTGTCCGACATGAGGATGGTTGCAGTGATACTGAAGACCATAACCTACATGGAGAGGATCGGGAAGTACTGCTACAACGTTGCCAAAGCTGTGATTTACCTATCGGATGCGGGCGTGAAGCGCTCCTACAAGAACATCTCCGCCATGGGGGAACTCGCCGTAGATATGATCAGAATGGTCACGGAGACCATGAAGGACAGGGATATAACCCGCTTCGAAGAGATAAGCGCCAAAGACCAGAAGATGGACGAGCTCCGCGATCTGGTGCTGAACAAATCCGTGGAGTATATGAGCAGGGACCCCTGCTGCGTAGATGTTTGCACCTATTTCATATCGATCTCCAAATTCTTCGAGAGGATAGGCGACCATGCCTGCAAGAGCGCCGAGAAGATAACGTATATGGTCAACGGAAAGCGCGTCAATTATAACTGATCAAGAAGCGCCGTCCGCCTCCTCATCCTTTCAAGGGGTTTTCCAGGGCGGACGGCAATAAAAAATGATTGGGATGGGAGCGCCGTCCGCCCGCATGGAGGAAACAGGAAGGGATTGGGATGATTTCTTTCCGTCTCCGAACTTTATTACTGCACAGCGGTATTTAAAGAAAAGAGGGGGAGGTCACCGAAAATGACCGAAAATCACTTTCTGTGACGGATCTTGACCGCGATACCGCGGTTCATCTCCTCCATCTCCCTTCCGCACATCTGGGCTACCCCAACGGCTATAACCTCTCCGTCGGCCACTATAACGGCCTCGTCGCCTATCCTTATCCTGCGGTCAGCCGCCTTCACGCCCACGGCGAAAAGGCTGCCTTTGAGCTCGAATCTCTGGACTTCCACCACGTTCACATCCATGGATGCTAGTACCTCTGCGCCGTCGATGGTAAAGGACACCATCCCCCTCTCCTCGGACATCATCCCGAGCTGGGTCTTTCCGCGCATGATCTTCCAGTAGGGGTATTTCCCTATTGTGAAGGTGTCCTCGTCCATGATCCTGTCGGCAACATCCTTCCCGAACTGGAACTTGAGGACGGATCTCATGGTCTCCTTACGGTCCACCATATACTCTCCGGACGGCATGTCCCGGGAGATGTCCCTTAGTGTTCTGTCCAGCAGATCCAGGGATGCCGGCGATACAGGGTCATCGTCCACCACTGTCTCGGTAATGTCCGCCATATCCCTGATCAGGTCCGTGCTCGACCCGAGATGCGATACCACCCTGTCGTAACCGAAGCTCAGGAACCTGGAGAAGAGCTCTCTTATGAAATCCCTCTCCTGGCACTTCCACTGGCCCGTGACAGGTATGTCATAGGCGTTGGCCGGATAGAATACGTCCAGCTCCCTGGGGACCATGCCCAATGGCGACGTCAGTATGACCTCGTGCACATTGGTGTCGTGACCGGCCGTGTGTATGGCTGATGAGAATATCTTATGCGTCTTCGATCTGTGATAGGGCTTCCTGGCGGAGCACGGGAGCAGAAGCAGGATCCTCTTATGGGACGGCTTCTCGTACCTCTCCGTGATCGCCCTCCTGTACCTCAGCACATCCGGGCGCATCAGGGACTGGGTGGTGTTGCATGAGAACCTGGTGCCCGTGACCTGCGATGCCTCCTCCTGGTATTCATAGCAGACGTCGTCAGAAACTCTGAGCATCGCCACGGAGGACGGGGATGAGGGGGCACGCTGATCCACCAGCTCCCTCAGACGGCCTGATGCCAGGAACATGCGCACCTTGAAGCATTCTCTGTTGATCTCGGAGATATTCTCGGAGACGGAATCCTCCCCGCGGTCCGCATTCCCTTCCGGGTAGGTTCCGATGCCTTCGGCCCCGAGAACCCGGGGCAATGAATCATCAAAGACATCGATCCCCATGTAAACGTAAATCGCCATCGTCAAGGGCTCGGCCAGCCCCGGTGCTACCAGCAGGACGCCGTGCCCCGCCGATTCCCTTATCGCAGAGATCTGCGAGACCGCTTTCCTGAAATCACCGCGCAGCTCGTATGCATTTGATATCACTGCTATCTCGGTTCCTTCCGGGATCATGCAACCCTCTTCAAAAGGAAGGCGTATCACTGCTATGTTGCCGTACGCCGTTACCTCCCCTCTTCCGCGGGACGCGGGATATCTGAGCTTGGGGTCCAGAGGAGCTTCATCGCCCATGGCGACGAATGTCCTGCCGGCATCACTGACTCTGATGTGCATGTCCCCTGCCGCATCGCGGCCGGTCTGCAAGACCATAGGCGTTCGCACGGCGGTGTCGTTCCGAGTATAAACGCACGCTCTGCCCCTCATTGAACGGGCTGTCACATCCAGCATAGCTGTGAGAGCGCATCTTCTTAGATAATGCTGTGCCCGCCGATGCGATACTCTCCGATTCGCTCATTATTCATGATATCCTCCGGCATAAATGCGGTCAGCCCGCGGATTGAGAGGCGGGCTTCTGGAAGACACGAATGCAGCAGGATACTTTCGCTCCTCATCCTCTGCCGGCATATTCGGCCGAAGACCGCGTGAATGAAAGTGTTAAATCAAGAAACGGCCAATTACCTGACTGAGGTGAGCTGTTGGATTTCTATGACCGGGATATTGTATCAATAAAGGATTTCACAAGAGAGGAGATCGAGGCGCTTCTGGATCTTTCAGAGAAGATGGTGCCGTATGCTATGGGGGAGAAAACCTGGAAGCCTCTCTCCGGAAGGATCTTGGGCAATCTGTTCTTCGAGCCCTCCACAAGGACGCGCCTCTCTTTCGAGAGCGCCGCCCACAGGCTTGGGGCGAATGTGATAGATGTTTCGGAGATGTCCATGACATCCATATCGAAAGGGGAGACTCTCGCCGATACCATACGAATGGTGGACGCATACTGTGACGCCATAGTGCTGAGGCACCCTCACGAAGGGGCCGCCAGACTGGCTGCCAAGTTCTCCATCAACCCTGTGATAAACGCCGGGGACGGTGCCGGGTCCCACCCGACGCAGACCCTTCTGGACCTTTTCACCATGAGGTCCTGCAAAGGCTCCATCGACGGGCTCAACATAGCCCTGGTGGGAGACCTGAAGTACGGCAGGACCGTGCATTCCCTCTCTGACGCTCTGACGGTTTTTGGGGCAAAGCTCACCCTGGTCGCCCCGGAGCAGCTTCAGATGCCGGACGATATCGTGAAGCATCTGAAGGATAAGGGCTGCCATGTCAGGCAGACCGACAACCTGGAAGAGGTCATAAGCGACACAGATGTCCTTTATGTAACCAGGATACAGAAGGAGAGGTTCCCTGACCCGACAGAGTACAGGAAGGTCGCCGGGATGTACAGGATAGACAACTCCATGCTCAGGGAGGCGCAGAAGGACATGATAGTCATGCATCCTCTTCCCAGGATCGATGAGATCGCCCCTGAGGTGGACACCACGGAGCATGCGAAATACTTCGAACAGGCCTTCAACGGCATACCTGTGAGGATGGCCCTTCTGATGGCCATACTCGGAGGTGAGGGGATATGAAGGAGATAAAGGTGGCACCCATAAGGAACGGCACGGTCATAGACCACATAACCGCTGGTCAGGCGCTCAATGTCCTGAAGATCCTGGGCGTGAACGAGAACACTATAGATTCTACGATAAGCGTGCTCATAAAGGTCCCTTCCAAGAAGGGCGTCGGATGGAAGGACGTGGTGAAGGTGGAGGACAGAGAGCTTGATCCCAGGATGGTGGACAAGATCGCCCTCATAGCACCGGATGCGACGATAGTGATAATCCGCGATTTCATCGTAGCGGAGAAATACAAAGTCAAACTGGACGACATAGTATCCGGGCTTGTGAAATGCAGCAACCCCCATTGCATAACCAACAAGGGGGAGCCGGTGGAACCGGAGTTCAGAGTGGTCAGCCGCAGCCCGCCCAAGCTCAGATGCATGTACTGCGACAGGACCCTGACCAGGATCTCGGACAATCTGCTATGAGAATAATAGCTGTGGCCGGTATGCCCGGAGCCGGAAAGGAGGAGTTCCTGACCATAGCCCGGGGGATGGGCATACCATTCCTGAGGATGGGGGATGTCGTAAGGGATTTTCATGCCGGAAGAGCACCTGAGGATGCGGGTCTTTCCGTGGGACAGCTGGCGGATACAGAGAGGGAGCGCCACGGATACAGCATATGGGCGAAGAGGGCCATGGCCAGGATGCATGGGGACATCTTCCTGGTTGACGGCTGCCGCAGCATGGACGAGGTAAGGGCCTACAGGGAGCTGACGGAGGATGTAATGGTCGTCAGCATACACAGCAGCCCCTCCACCAGATATGACAGGCTGGTCAAAAGGAAAAGGGACGATGCCCCCCGTAACCCGGAAGAGTTCAGGGAAAGGGACCGGAGGGAGATCGGTTGGGGGCTTGCAGAGCTCATAGTCCTGTCGGATATCCTCATAGTCAACGAGGGCACCCTGTCCGAATTCAAAGCGGATTCTGAGACCGTCCTGAGGAAAATAGTGCTATGAGATTCACTGTGACCCGCCTCTGCGGAGGCAAAGCCCTGATGGCGGCATCCAGAGACCTGCTCGATGTGGATCTGGAGAGGGCGGGGGCGTTCATATCCGAAGAGGGCTCTGTGAAGAAGAGCGACGATCTGATGATGGTGGCCGACTGGCGCGGCATGGAGATCACGATATACCCTCAGGGCAAGGTCATGTTCCATCCTCTTTCGGACAGGGACACGGCGGTGAAATACGCAACGGAGATCCTTCTGGGCTCCGGGATCTCAGGCGATTAATCATATATCGGACAAACTGTCCGCTATCCGTGGATGCTGTCACAGAGATAATATTGGTTCTCTTTCTCTCAGCTGCCCTGTCAACGGTTGCGGTGAGAGTGAAGCTGCTCACGCCTTCCGGTGCCGTCACGGCCCTTGCGGTCGGCCTCGTTCTAGGCATAGCGGGATCCATATACTGGCTGATCGCCGTGCTGGCCTTCGCAGTGATAGGCTTCATGGTGACGAAGCTGAACCTGTCAGAGAAAAAGATGAAAGGCCTCCAAGAAGGGAGATCCGGGGAGAGGACGGGGAAGAATGTCCTCGGCGTTGCATTGCCGGGGTGCATGTTCGCACTCATCAACCTCTACTCCGGGGACAAATACTACTTCATACTGTCCGTCGGATTCATAGCCACCATTGCCGTGGCCGCCGCGGACACCGTCGCCAGCGAGCTTGGCACGAAGGACAAGAACGTCTGGATGATCACCACATTCGAGAGAGTGCTTCCCGGCACCGACGGCGGTATATCCCTGCTCGGCACCCTGTTATCCCTCATGGGCTCCGCTGTCGCCGTGCTTCTCGGATGGACCGTCATCTTCGGGCTGTCCTTCGATGCTCTCATGATCATCCCGCTGCTGGCAGGATTCATCGGATGCCTGCTGGACAGTCTGCTGGGCGCGACCCTGGAAACAGAGGGGCGCATAACGAAATATTTCAATAATATGTCCACAGGACTGATGGGCGGCATAATAGCCGTCATATTCGTAGGTATTCTCGGTTAGAAAAGATAAGAGGGGGTTTTACCCCCGGTTTCAAAGCTTCGAGAGCTTCAGCAGCCTCTCCCACTTGGCATCCAGCCTCTCCTGCAGAGTCTGCACGAGGGGTATGTACTTGTCCTTGGTCAGATGCTTGTACCTGCCCTGGGCCGAGAACCAGTCCATCAGAGGCTTCTTCTCCTGCTTGCCGACGGCGATCCTCTCACTGTCCGCGGTCAGGGTGAGCTTCCCGTTCTCGTACTCATAGAGAGGCCATACACAGGTCTGAACGGCCAGCTGGGCCATGGATATCGCCGAGTCGTTGGCGGTCCTCCATCCCCTGGGACATGTGGATATGACGTTCAGGAACGCCGGTCCGCCGCACTCGAAACCCTTCTCTGCCTTGCCTATGAGGTCCCTCCAGTTGTGGGGGGACGCCTGGGCCGCATAAGGTATGTCATGGGCTATCATGACCATCGTCATGTCCTTGGAGTACTCCCCCTTACCGGGTATCACGGATCCCGCAGGGGACGTTGTGGTGGATGCACCGAACTGGGTCGCACTGGACCTCTGAATGCCCGTGTTCATGTAAGCCTCGTTGTTGAAGCAGACATGCATCATGTGGTGGCCTCTCTCCATAGCGCCGGACAGGGCCTGCAGACCTATGTCGTATGTCGCCCCGTCACCTGCGAAGGAGACGAATCTCATCTCATCGGTTATCTTGCCCTGTCTCTTCAGAGACTGATACGCGGCCTCCAGGCCTGCGCAGGTCGCGGCACCGTTGCCGAAGGCTGTGTGTATCCATGGGACCTTCCATGACGTGTACGGGTATATGGAGGTCGAGACCTCGAAGCAACCCGTGGCATTCGCCACCGCCACTGGCTTGTCTGTGGCCATGAGTACCTGTCTGGCTATTATCCCCTCCGCGCATCCCGCGCAGAGCCTGTGACCGGAGGCCATCTTCGGCTCCAGCTTCGTCAGGTCCTTTATCGACCTTGTGCTCATTCTTCCACCCCCATGAAGTTGTACTTGACAGCCTTACCGGATATCATGTCCTCGAAGATCGTCCTGAAGTCGCTGGCCTTGGCATCCTTCCCTCCCAGGCCGTATATGTAGTTGTACACGGCGGGAGCGTCCTTCATATCGATCAGCGTTGTGCAGACATCTGCGAACAGGGCACCGTACGCACCT